>PVMK01122357.1_pt1 | contig 40265 bp, 43 predicted proteins | sample 1853481 | NCBI WGS metagenome assembly PVMK01 (sample SAMN08533507, study PRJNA380276) | Marine sediment metagenome, whole genome shotgun sequencing project.
GTGTGTAGGCGCATAAAATTCCTTAAATAATTCGGAGATCAGCATGATAAGATTTATTTGTGCTGCTACCGTTACCACTATCGCTATTTTTTTAATAGTCTTATCCTCAATTTTAAAGGCGGTATTTGTACGTATAATTGCCAATATTAATATGATAAGGGCCGGTCCGGCAGCAAATGCAGAAGCCAAAAATCGAGGGCCTAATAAGGCGTTATTCCAAAATGGTCGTGCCTGTAAACCCTGGTATAAAAACGCAGTCACCAAATGAATGGATACCGCCCAAAACACGGAAAGCAACGCTCCGGGAATATAAATTTTCGGGTTTGCCGTTTTTCCCTGGTAATGCCTGAATAAGATATAAAATGGAATGCTGATATTCAAAAACAGATAGCCGTTAAGCACCAGGACATCCCAGGTAAGCATGGAGTTAGGAAAATTAAAAACACCTATCCCCGGAATCATATGCCATAAAACCGAAGGACCTCCCATATCGGCTATCACAAATGCCAGGCACATAAAGAGGGCTGCCACAGCAAGCCCTTCTCCAATAAGTACAGCCTGCTTAAAATCGATATCCTTTAAAACATAGGTCGGCATAACAATCATCACCGCCGCCGCAGCTACTCCAACGAGAAATGTAAAGTTAGATATATAAAGCCCCCAACTTACGCTGTCCGTCATTCCTGTCACACTTAAGCCCTGATCCAACTGTATGGAGTAACAGAACATACCTACCAACATGACGAAGGTTAAAAACCCCATCCATATGTGGTATTTTCTTGAACCACGTGTGGTAATATCCACACTGTCCTTAACTAAACTCCAAAACACTTTTAGTTCTCTCATTCAAATAAAATTTAACTCAATACACGCTCCTTCTCTATCTTAATCCATAAAATACCAGAACTTCGGTTCTGTTCCCAGATCTTCTTTAAGCCTGAACACTTTTTTATTTTCAAGAACCCAACGTATTGTACTATTGGGATCTAAAAGGTTCCCAAAAATACGGGCTCCTGTAGGGCAGGCTTCAACACAGGCTGGGTTTTTACCCGCCCTGGAGCGCTGTACACAAAATGTACATTTCTCCATAACCCCTTTTTTTCGTAGCCTGTTTCCCAAATAATGCTGATCTTTATTTACTTCGGCTTCGGGCACTTCGGGTTTGCTCCAGTTAAAACGACGCCCGTCATAAGGACAGGCAGCCATACAATACCGACAGCCTATACACCAGTCGTAATCTATTACTACCAAGCCATCATCCTCTCTCCAGGTAGCCTGTACCGGACACACCTCCACACACGGAGGATTATCACAATGAAAGCATTGAGTTCCCATATAAAAATGCCCTTCAGCCGGGACCTCATGGTAATAATTATCATCGGCCTCATTAAAATTGAAACCTTTGCCATCCTCCATCTCATGAATGCGGATATATTGCATCTGTGAACTTCTGTCCTGGTTATTCTCCTTAACACAAGCACTCACACAATCCATATACCCCTGGCATTTCGAAATGTTAAAGGCATATCCGAAAAGCACATCTTTCTCGGCATTTTTTGAAGACATACTTACCGTTTTTCCGGTACGTATCTGATAGGAACGCACCAATCTTTCCACAGTGCCTTTCTTCTCATCATCCGACATCAACTTATAGTTGCCTTTAAACTGCTCTTCCCAATCTATCTGGGACTTTTCTTTGGTTTCGTTACCGGCCACAACACTACATGCCGTACTCACTGCTCCCGCACCGATCATTAGACTTGCAGTTAATTGCTTAAAGGCGGTGCGCCGGCTCATTTTTACATCAAAGACCTGATCAAAACCATCTTTATGCTTCTCTTCTCCAATTGCATTGTTATGCGAATTACAGCCTCCGGAGGTTTTCCCACAACCACAGGATCCTGCAGTATTTCTTTTCGTATTCAGGTTTAATGAAAACCATTTTTTTCTGTTGTCGCCCATACCTGATGTTGTTAGTTTGTCATAATGCTTTTTATCCTGTTAAAATTATTCACGCTCTTCAATTTTTTGGGTATTAAATCGTGCCGGCCATTTCGATTGAAATGCAGGATCATGGGGGTTATGGCAATTTACACACATCATAGACGCTCTTGGCGGTGCCCAACCTCCAATGCGCTTACCATGAGCCCCACCCTTCCAGTCCTCAAATTGTTTGGTATGACACTGACTACATAATTGATAGCTTTTATTAAAATCGATAGAATTTCCTGTTATACTAATGAGATTATCCATGTCACTCCCGCTATGGCAGGTCAAACAATTCATTGTATTGGAATCGGCATGATTCAGTTTTATATCCCAATGCGCTTTTTTACCATCTGTTAGATTTTGCATTCGATCCAGTGGTTTTGAATGACACTCGGTGCACGCGAATGATTTAATTTGACTTTTACGTTCTGGAATTAAGAAGGTATGCTCACCTTCCGTGATCTCTATAGTTTCAAAATCACCTATATAATTCTCTGAAGAGATTGAAGTGCCATGGTAGTTTTTACTTTCAGCATTTATCTTATCGGTTATATTGTGATACTCTTCTTCGTGATGTTTACATGAGGACATGACACAGATAAACAGTATCGAAAACACAAAGATCGCTATGCTATATTTATTATTCATTCTTATTAGTTCTTGTAAAAACTCCAATATCTGTAACTTCCTTGTTATTCAAAACATGGCATTGCCGGCAATTGATACGTTCGGGATGTGTTACTCTTATTTCTTTAACGGCACTCGGGCCTGCATGACAGGACAAACAATTTTCCCGCATTTGAATTTGATGTGGTATGATTGGCGGACTTCCGGCTAAGGCATTGTTGGTCCCTACTTCGGGTGCTTCTACCTTGCGAAAATTAGATGCTTTAAACAAGCTTTGGGTATTTTCCGGCACATGGCACTGCCTGCAATTTATCATTTCGGGATGAGGAGTTACCGGGGCATAGGCATTGAACTTTTCTGTAAACCCTCCATTTTGATGGCATTGTAAGCAGGTATTTCCTCCCATGCTTCGCTCCTCTTTTACGGGATGCAGAATACTTGGGGGAGCACCGTGATATGCACGGTTATCGTAGTATGAACTCAAACTCCTTTGATGGCTTTCATCAATGGGCATATTGGCATAATCCAATGCGTATTCCGAACGCTCAAATACGCCTGTCTCAGAAGGAATTATAGGAACGGGGTTTATGTTTTCTATAGGAATATAGGCTTCTTCCAAACCCCTATAATAGCTGAAGTTCCAAACAACAATAAAACCGATAAATAAAAGTACAAACAATGATATAATGCCCAATCTCTTCATCCTTAAATCTTTTCGACCTTAACCGCGCATTTTTTGTAATCGGGCTCTTTAGAAATCGGACAGAACGAATCTAATGTAATCTCATTTATTAGCATGCTCTCATCAAAGAATGGCACAAACACCTGCATTGGTGCCGGCACTCCTCTCTGATTAACGGAGGCAGGCAATATAATTTCGCCCCTTCTGGAGGTGAGCTTAACCGGATCATCCGTTTTTATCTGTAAGCGTTTTGCGTCATCAGGATTTAGCTCAACATAGGCATGTGGCATGGCTTTATGCAATACCGGAATCCTACGAGTCATGGAACCGGTATGCCAATGTTCCACTACACGGCCCGTATTTAACCAATATGGATACTCATTGTCAGGCTCTTCCGCGGCGGGTTCATAAGGCCGTTGCCAAATGATCGCTTTACCATCGGGTTTTCCATAAAAATGAAACTCCTCGCCATTGGTACATGCCGGATCATATTTTGAATTAAAGCGCCACTTGGTTGGTTTGCCATCTACATAAGGCCATTGCATCCCGGGATTCTCCTTCAATACTTCAAGAGGAGCCATATTGTGTTTTTTATTATCGTGATGCTTACGGTATTCGTTATAAATTTCCTCAATGTGCGTCTCTTCCTTATAGTAGAATTGTTTTTCGTATCCCAATCGCTTTGCTACTTCAATGAGTTGCCAGGTGTCACTCATGGCTTCTCCCGGTGGATTGATCATTTGCTCAAAATATTGGGTTCTACGCTCCGAATTACCATACATTCCTTCACGTTCCACCCACATTGCTGATGGTAAAATAACATCTGCAATATCTGTAGTAGGTGTTGGATAAATATCGGAAACCACAATAAATCGCCCTTCTTTTTTGGCACCATCTCTATAGCGTTTCAGTTTGGGCATGGTCACCATGGGGTTCGTTACCTGTATCCACATAAACCGAATATCGCCTCTGTCCAAAGCCCTGAACATTTCTACAGTATGATAGGTCGGTTTCGACGGGATATTTTCGACAGGTACATTCCATATCTTAGCAGCAAATTCCCGATGCTCTTTATTCATCACCACGCCATGTGGTAATTTATGGGTTAAGGTTCCTACTTCCCTCACGGTGCCACAGGCACTTGGCTGTCCTGTAAGGGAGAAAGGGCTATTGCCCGGAGTGGAGATCTTGCCTGTTAACAAATGAATATTATAGATCAGGTTATTCATCCAGGTACCTCTTGAATGCTGGTTGGGACCCATACACCATAACGACATTACCTTTTTATTGGGATTCCCATAATAGGAGGCCATATATTTAATATCCTTGGCTGAAACACCCGATAGTTTTTCAACCTTTTCGGGTGCGTAATCTTCCAGGAATGTTTTGTAGGATTCAAAATCTATTTTTTCAGGCTTATCGGTAAAGGAATAGTTGTCCTCCAATCCATATCCCATTTTGGTCAGACCCTTACTGAAATTACAATGTTTTCTAACAAAGGAGGTATTCACCCAGCCATTATTAATGATCTCATAACAAATGGCATTGGCTACGGCCAGATCTGTTTGCGGCCTGAATAAAATGGATTTATCGGCAGCCATACTAGTTCTTGTAGTACGCGTTGCAAAATCGATAATTTTTACGCCTCGCTTTAAGCGTTGATCCAACATCCTCGAGAATAAAACGGGGTGCATTTCCGCCATATTATTGCCCCAAAGCACAAAAACATCGGCATGATCTATATCTTCATAGCATCCCATGGGTTCATCCAGGCCAAAGGAGGTTAAAAAACCTGTTACAGCTGTTGCCATACACAAACGGGCATTGGCTTCGACATTATTTGTACCTATGCATCCTTTAAATAATTTTGAGGCAACATAACCATCAGGGATGGTCCATTGCCCGGACCCGTAAATAGAAACAGCATCTTTCCCATGATCATTAATGGTCTCCTTCATTTTAGAGGCCACCAGATCCAGGGCTTCCTTCATCGTGGTTTCCACATAGGTTCCATTTTTCTTAACCAGAGGTTTGGTAAGACGGTCTTTGCCATATATGGCAATTACAGAGTGGTATCCTTTTACACAACAGAGGCCTTTATTAACCGGCGATTGTGGATCTCCTTTTACGGCGACAGCTTTTCCATTTTCTACCCCTACCATCACGCCACAGCCTACACCACAAAATCTACAGGGTGCTTTTTTCCAATCCAGATTTCCCCCGGCAGATAATCCCAGTTCCTGTTCTTCAGCAAATAATATTCCCGGAAACATGGCAGCCGCAGCCGTCATTGCCGACAAGACTGCCATTTTTTTAATAAAGCTTCTCCTATTGGTTATAGAGGTGTACATATTAATGGTTTTTAGAGGTATTGAACCCGGAAACCATTGCCAGTAATTTTAAGCTTTCTATGGCGTCGAGTTTTTCTTTTAATATTTCTTCTTCAAACTTATCCTGAGTGTCAGTAACTACAATAAGTAAATCTTGATTTTGGGCAGGAATGACCTCACACTCATTTATAGCTGATAAAGCCTCGATGAGCTCAGATTTTTTGCCTTCATGAGGATGGGCTAAATAGCTTTTAATTGGCATGATAAATTATTTATACAATTTACAAAAAATTGGAAAGAGGGCAGTTAATTTTAGTTGTTATTTTTAAATAGGGTAGGATTTACGACGATCATCACCCATCCCCAATTGTTAGTGTTCCCATCGGTATTTCCTTTTAATATTTCCATGCCATCGGAAGCGAACATTTGCGAATATCCGGCTTTTAAGGTCACATTCTTTTGCATTTTATAGGTGTAAACAAGATCCAGTTCATTCCCTAATTGTTTGTCATCGCTTCCTGTCAGATTGCCTGCCGCCGAGAAATTATGAAAGGCAATATTTAAATTTGATTTAGCATTCAATATAAAATTTGAGCTTAAATAAATATCTGCCAGTCCAACATTATTTGAGTGATTCCCTACATAGAAATAGTCCATAAGCCCATTGAATTTATGATTGGTACCATAAAATGGCGTGAAGGCTTTGTTGTCTCCGTTTGAAGGCGCTCCATTGTCATTCCCGCTAAGTAGTTCTGCGCCCAAACCAATTTTGGTTTTTTGAGAAATTTTATAACTGGTTTCGAGGCCGATCAGATAAGCGTTGAGATCATTATCCGATTTATCCTTACCAAACTGGTAAAAAAGATTGGTTTGTAGCCCGAATTTTCCCTTGCCAAACTTAAAATGTGTCCCCAGGGTTTGACTGTACCGGGTTTCGTTATTGTCGGAATTCAACTCATCAATATACTGCAGGCCGTTATTTAAAAACAAAAAACTACCCGAAACGTTTCCCCATGTATTTTGAAACCATATATATTGAAAACTCTTATAGGTGTTGGGGGTATTTAAGACAGTTCCTGTAAGCGCTTCACTGCTTTGGTTAAAAGCCAGGCCAAGATCAAATTTAAAACTGTTTTTTTTGTGCTTGAGCATAGCCAGGTCATGGCTCCTACCCTGGTTGGCCCAATTGACATTACCAAACATCCGGCTGTCATCATAGATTATTTCCTGCCGCCCAAATTTTAAAAACCAGTTCGAACCTAAACCAATATTGGCCCAGGCTTCATGTACAGATATTCCATTATTGTCTGTACTGTTAAGTTGCGGTACATCACCCCATACCCTAACATCCTGAACACTCAGAAAGAAATCCAGTTTCTCCACATTATAACTCACCTTTAAACGGGTACGTTGTCCAACAAAACTTGCAGGATCTTCATTATCGGGAAATAGCGTTTTATAACCATGACGATATTCAAAGCGGGGACGCAGTTCCGCATCAATTTTTAACTGTGCATTTACATTGGCCATCAGAAAACTTAAGATCAGGGTCATGAAGATTTTAATCAGTCTCATATTATAAAGTTTTGTATTGGAACAAAATTAATCTACTCATCTAATTTGAAATATGATTTTTATCATTTAATAAAAAACCCTTTATATTAGATGTAATTAGGACAGGACTACTTTGTTTTGGAGCAATAAAGGCTAAATTATTATACTTCATCTTTCTGTGTTTTTACATATAGTAAATTTAAAAAATTCTGATTAAAATAAAATCCTAAAAATTAAAAATTTGTAGTATCTTTGCGCACTTATTAATAACAGAGGTCGAGAACCTCACTAATTAATTTATATGCCAGTTAAAATTAGATTACAAAGACACGGTAAAAAAGGAAAACCTTTTTACTGGATCGTTGCAGCAGATGGACGATCAAAAAGAGATGGTAAATACCTGGAAAAATTAGGGATTTATAATCCAAATACAAATCCGGCAACAATTGATTTAAATGTCGACGGTGCTGTAAAATGGTTGGAAAATGGTGCACAACCTACCGATACGGCTAAAGCACTTTTATCTTATAAAGGAGCTATGCTTAAAAAACATCTTGCAGTAGGGGTAAAAAAAGGCGCCTTAACAGAAGAGCAGGCAGAGGCTAAATTTGCCGCCTGGTTGGAAGAAAAAGAAGCCAAAGTTGTCGCTAAAGCCGATGGATTGGCAAAAGCACAGGCTAAAGCGAAAGCCGTAGCTTTGGAAGCTGAAAAAGCGGTTAACGAAGCAAGAGTAGCCGAAGCCGCTGCTGTAGAAGAAGTCGCGGAAGAAGTAACTGAAGAAGGTGCTGAAGCTGTAACTGAAGAAGTTGCTGAAGCTGTAACCGAAGAGGTTGCTGAAGCTGTAACCGAAGAGGTTGCTGAAGCTGTAACCGAAGAAGTTGCCAAAGCTGTAACCGAAGAGGTTGCTGAAGCTGTAACTGAAGAAGGTGCTGAAGCTGTAACTGAAGAGGTTGCTGAAGAAGCTGTTGAAGCTGTAACCGAAAAAGTCGTTGAAGAGGTAACCGAAGAAGTTGCCGAAACGGTAACTAAAGAAGTGGTTGAAGAGGTTGCTGAAGAAGTTGCTGAAGCTGTAACCGAAGAGGTTGCTGAAGCTGTAACACAAGAGGTTGTTAAAGAGGTAACCGAAGAAGTTGCCGCAACAGAAGAAACTCCAAATGAAACTAATGAAGCTTCTAACGAAGAAGAATAAAAGAGATAATTTTTTATACTTTTAAACCTGGCAATTATATTGTCAGGTTTTTTATTTTATAATTATGAAAGTTGAGGATTGTTTTTATTTAGGAAAGATCGTAAGAAAGTACAGCTTTAAGGGAGAATTATTGGTCAAGTTAGATACCGATCAGCCTGATATTTACGATAATCTTGACGCCGTCTTCGTCCTGTTAAGAAATAATCTTATTCCCTTCTTTATCGAATCTTCACAATTACATAAATCGGATTTGCTGCGGGTAAAATTTGAAGATGTCGATACCGAAGAAGATGCAGAGACCTTATTGAAAAGTGAATTGTATTTACCCCTGGAAGTATTACCGAAACTGGAGGGCAATAAATTTTATTTTCATGAAGTTATTGGCTTTACCGTCGAAGATATCAATTTTGGAAAAGTAGGTATCATAAAAGCCGTTAACGATTCGACGGCACAAGCCTTATTTGAAATTGATCGGGATGGAATTGAAATCCTGATCCCGATGAATGATGAATTCATCAAAAAATTAGATAGGGATAATAAAACCATACTTGTTGAGACTCCTGAAGGGCTAATAGATCTTTATCTTTAAAAAAAAAGCTCCAATTGACAAATCCCAAACTCCAATACCCAAAAATCAACTTTCAAATTCCAAAATATTTATGACCTACAAAAAAGTTTACGATTTAGAAGAGAGAACATATTTATTTGCTAAAAATTGTCGAATCCTTATTCAGAAATTGCCAAAATCGATTTCCAATATTGAAGACGCCAAACAACTAGTTCGTTCTTCCGGCTCAATCGCTGCGAATTATATTGAGGCCAATGAGAACCTTGGAGATAAGGATTTTAAATTTAGATTGAAGATTTCAAGAAAAGAAGCGAAAGAATCCGTACTATGGTTAAAACTTCTAAAAAATTTAAATATTAAATTTGAAACCGAATTAATTATACTCATTCAAGAAGCTGAAGAATTACGCAAAATTTTATCAGCAATAATTAACAAATCCTGATACCCAATTTGGATTTTGGAATTTATAATTTGGGATTTATTTTGAAACCTTTCAAATTCAAACAATTCATAATTAATCAGGACCGTAGTGCTATGAAAATCGGTACGGATGCCGTGCTTCTTGGCGCATGGGCGACAATTGCCCACAATCCTGCTTCTGTTCTTGATATTGGTTCCGGAACCGGAATAATAGCGCTCATGCTGGCCCAGCGTAGCAATGCCCAAGATATTGATGCTATTGAAATTGAGGAGAACGCCTATGAGCAATGTGTGGAAAATTTTGAAAATTCACCCTGGAATGATCGCCTATATTGTTATCATGCTTCACTTGAAGAATTTACAGAAGAAATAGAGGATACATACGATCTCATTATTTCCAATCCGCCGTTCTATTCCGAAAAAAATAAAAGCGCAGATAAACAGCGGGATCTGGCACGATTTGAAGAAGCCCTGCCATTCGATCATTTAATTGCAAGTGCAGCCAAATTATTGTCCAATCATGGCAAATTTGTGATCATTATCCCATATAAGGAAGAATCACGATTCATTGATCTGGCCTTGAAGGAAAACCTCTTTCTAAATGGCATTTTGCGAGTAAAAGGAAGTCCCCATACAGAAATAAAACGAAGCCTGATTGAATTCTCATTTGAGAAGACCGATGTAAAACCCAAAGATCTCATTATTGAAACCGAACGGCATCATTATACCGAAGACTACATAGATTTGACGAAAGATTTCTATTTAAAAATGTAGTTAATATGATCGCAGCAAAGGCCGTGTCAAACAAGTTGGTCCTCCCCCTCCTTTTATACTGATCTCTTCACCTTTATAAGTGCTCACGCTACATCCGGCGTCTTCCAACTTGCCCTTGGTTATGGTATTTCCGGCAACCACTACACAGTTTCTTGGTGCAATGGCTAATACATTACAGGCCATGGATTCAAATTCTTCATCAGGGACTTCAATGAATTCAAAGCCTCTTTTAATTAATTCGTTTCTAAAATGAATTGGCATTAAGGGCGAATACACCACGGCCAGATCCTTATCCACCGGACTTAAAATAGACATCAGGTGAAATACATCTTGTTTTCCTTTGTAGTGCGGTAACTCAGCCACTATTACTTTTACACCATGGGGCTCTAATATGGCCCTTAATTGACGAATACCTTCTACGTTTGTCCTGTACGTATGACCAACAGCCAACGTTGTTTCATCCAACCATGCTATATCCCCGCCCTCTAATGTTCCCGGAGCTTCTATTGTACCCAATATGGGTACTTTATTCTCAATAAAGGTATTTTTTTGAGATCGCGGTTCATTTATTCGGGCATACTTTCCCATATTACAAAGTATCATACCAAAGTCGGTCGCTATCGACGCGTCCCTGCAATAAATGGAATCAATTTTTACATTTTCGTCGTATGGAAAGAAATGTAGGGCGACATTTTCATCAATTAAACACTTTTCAAATGCCGAATATTCATCAAGGGCATCATCAAAATCAGGCCGGGATAAATAATTTAGGTCCCTCCATTGTTCACTTAAATGAATATCTGATACAAAAGCATTTTTTACAGGCTTTAAATACACCGACCTTAATTTTAGATATTCGGAATGGTGTGTCGTTTTCATCTAATTGTTGCGTTTATTCCATTGCATTATTATATATAACGGTATACCTGCCAACAATAATAAAAATCCATAAAACACGATATCCGACCCGGATCCATAAATGGCCCATACGGAAAAGACAAAACCCAAACCTCCCAGTACAAAGGTTTTAATATAATTATTTGCATGAAGTTTCCTTTCAATCATTATAACAATATATGCTGCGGCTACAAATAGGTATGGGATCAATACGGCCAGTACCGTAAGATTTACAATAAAGGTAAATTGCTCTACCAATCCTGCGCTATAGTTCATGAGCATTATTACCGATGCTAATGCGCTTCCAATAATCAGTCCTAAATATGGTGTTCCATTTTTATCTTCTTTTTTAAAAATTCTTGGGAACATATTATCTTTTGCTATAGCCATAGGCAATTGCCCGGATATTAAAATCCACCCGTTTAAGGCGCCTATTCCCGAGATTGCCGCTCCGGCAGCTACAAAATAGCCGGCAAATTCGCCACCAATTATTTTTCCTGCTTCGGCAAACGGGGCCGGAGAATCTTTTAAAATATCAACAGGTAAGATTCCAAATAAAATGACTGTTCCAAATATATAAACCAGGGTAACAATGATAGTTCCATACATCGTAGCTTTGGGTACCGTCTTTTCAGGGTTTTTAACATTCTCTGCCGGAATTGTGGCACATTCCATACCTAAAAACGCATATAATGTAAGAGCCGCAACTACAGGAATTGTTGCTATATCGCTTTCACCGGTTAAATTAAACGCCGGGAAATTATTGATATCGAAAAAGAAAATCCCGATAAGTATCACAAATACCAGTGGCAATAGTTTCAAGACCGTAGTTACCACCTGGACCCGACCCGATGTTTTAATTCCTCTCGAATTTACCCAGGTTAAAAACCAGATCATTCCTAACCCAACGCTTACAGCCATTATCGAATTCGTTTCCAGGACAGGAAAAAAGAAACTTAATGCCCCTACAATAGCTATAGCCACCCCGGCATTGCTCACCCAAACAGAAATCCAATAGCCCCAGGCTACTAAAAACCCAATAAAATCGCCAAACCCCGCTTTTGAATAGGTATAAGGGCCACCACTTTTATTGACGATAATCTTGCTTAAATTACTAAATATCTTAGCTAATATGAGTGACCCGATAGCTGTAAAGATCCACCCTAATATGCTGATACTTCCAAATCCGGCCAAAGATGCGGGAATAAGAAATATCCCGGCTCCTATCATGTTGCCAATTACTAATGATGTCGTGGTTATTAATCCTATTTTCTGAGTTTGTTCTTCCATTTAAAAAATTTAAAAAGGGCAAAGCATATATATGGTAAATTTTGAGACAAGTTTTAAATATACAATTATATATCATATCGATTAACAAAATACACCCTTCATCAAAACATCGCTTAAAACGAATTACTTCCTCCTTGGCTATAGTTGGGTTTAAAATATTTCCAATTAAAAAAGTGCGGGATTCATCCACAATACTTAAATTTGGGGCATTCAAAATTTTCCTAACAGATGAAACCAGATTTATTCGAAGCTCCCGATTATTATAATCTTGATGAGCTTTTAACTGATGAACATAAATTAGTCCGTGATGCAGCACGCGAATGGGTGAAACGCGATGTGTCTCCCATAATAGAAGAATACGCTCAAAAAGCGGAATTTCCAATGCAAATTGTAAACGGGCTTGCCGAAATAGGGGCCTTTGGCCCTTATATTCCCGAAGAATATGGGGGTGCAGGACTTGATCAGATATCTTACGGCTTGATCATGCAGGAAATAGAACGCGGTGATTCGGGAGTACGTTCCACGGCATCCGTGCAATCTTCTCTTGTGATGTATCCTATCTGGAAATATGGGAATGAAGCGCAGCGTCAAAAATACCTCCCCAAACTGGCAAGCGGCGAATGGATGGGATGTTTTGGATTAACCGAACCCGACCACGACTCCGACCCGGGAGGTATGGTTACCAACTTTAAAGACAAAGGCGACCACTATCTTTTAAATGGTGCTAAAATGTGGATCTCTAATGCACCTTTTGCACAGGTTGCCATCGTTTGGGCCAAAGATGAAAGCGGGCGCATACACGGTCTTATTGTAGAGCGTGGAATGGAGGGCTTTTCAACGCCCGAAACTCATAATAAATGGTCCCTTCGCGCAAGTTCTACCGGCGAATTAATCTTTGATAATGTTAAAGTGCCCAAGGAAAACCTGCTCCCAAACAAATCGGGTCTTGGCGCACCCTTAGGTTGTTTGGATTCTGCACGTTATGGCATTGCCTGGGGAGCTATTGGAGCTGCCATGGATTGTTATGATACCGCATTGCGATACAGTAAGGAGCGCATCCAGTTTGGAAAACCCATAGGGCAATTTCAGTTGCAGCAAAAGAAACTGGCCGAAATGATCACCGAAATTACAAAAGCGCAATTATTAACCTGGCGTTTGGGGGTACTGCGAAATGAAAACAAGGCAACGTCTCCTCAAATCTCTATGGCGAAACGCAATAATGTGGATATGGCTATTAACATCGCCCGTGAAGCCAGGCAAATCCTGGGAGCAATGGGTATAACCGGAGAATATTCTATAATGCGTCACTCCATGAACCTTGAAAGCGTTATCACTTACGAAGGGACGCATGATATCCATTTGTTGATTACAGGGCTGGATATTACCGGGCTTAATGCGTTTAAATAAATTCATCAACCATGTATATTCCATAAAGGCGGGTTTTAAAACTCGCTTTTTTTATGGATATTTACAAGGTGTCTTCGAAAACCAGATTAGATAGAGCGTACAATAATGCTAAGATTTTAGAATTCGATAATTCGAGCAAAATCATCCTGTTCAGTGACTGCCATCGTGGCGATAACAGTTTTGCCGACGATTTTGCCAGGAACAGGAATATCTATTTTCACGCCTTAAAGCATTATTTTAATGAAGGATTCCTCTATTGCGAAGTTGGAGATGGTGATGAGCTATGGGAGAATTTGTCCTTCGAATCCATTCTGGACGCACATAAAAATGTCTATCATCTTTTAAAACAGTTCCATAGGGAGAAACGATTACATATGATCTGGGGGAATCATGATATGGTGTACCGGGATCCGGACTTTGTTAAAGCGCAATTATCTACTTATTTCGACGCCAAAACAGGAGAAGATATAGAATTATTTAAGGATATAGAATATCATGAAGGGATAATATTAAAACATGTTGATACCCAACAAGAAGTCTTTCTTACTCACGGACATCAGGCCGATTGGTGGAATTATTTGTTCTGGAAATGGAGCCGGCTGCTGGTGCGTCTCCTTTGGAAACCTTTAAATGTAATGGGTATTGCAGACCCAACGAGTCCGGCAAAAAACTATAGGGAGCTCATTAAAATAGAACGCAGAACCAAAAAGTGGATCTCCGAAAACAACAACTTAATAACCATAGTTGGCCATACGCACAGGCCCCGCTTTCCCGAACCGGGAGATATCGCCTATTTTAATGATGGGAGTTGTGTGCATCCCCGAAGCATAACCGGGATTGAAATTGAAAATGGAGAGATCTCTCTTATTAAATGGGAAATCGCCACAAAGGAAGATGGCACATTACAAATTGTAAGAATATTGTTGGAGGAGCCCCGGAAATTAATGGATTATCGAACAGATTGATCTAATTTTCCGAAGACTCTTCCGGGGTACCATTATTCCAATATTGAGGGGAGGAATCTTCTGTAAGCTGGTTCCAATAATCCTGGGTTACTTTATGTCCGTCGAATGTTTCCAATCTACGCTGAAATACCCAGACCGTTGGGTTAAAGACCATATCTGTAACACCTACAGTATATAATTGAGGATCTTCTTCTGTTTTCTTTTTATCCTCCTTAATAAGCGCCTCAAATCCATTGTGTTCCAATAATTTCTTTAAAAACATACTACGGTCCTTAGTGACGCCTTTTTCCACAAAGGTCACCCTGATCTCTTCGATACTTCCAAACATATGCTTTCCTCCTAATGTCATAATCTCCTATTTAACGATATTGCTCAATTCAAAAATATAATCATAAATCGGACTGTACAATCCAAGCACTAAAATACCTATAACGGTAATAATAAGCCCCAACCTCATGTAGGTTTTACTTTTAAAATACGGAATGGCATGATCGCTTCTACGCAGGAACATGGCTCTTACAACGATAAGATAATAATACAATGAAATGGTTACGTTTACCACTCCTATAAATACCAAAACATAAAAGCCTTTGCTGGCTGCCGCCGTAAACAGGAAAAATTTACCAAAAAACCCGGCCACAGGGGGTATCCCCGCTAAAGAGAACAAAGCCAGCATCATAACCAGGCTTAAATTGGGGTTCGTTCGGTACAACCCTTCATAATCATTTATATTCTCCTTTCCTGTTTTTAATGAGATCGCCTGTACAACTCCAAAGGCTGCAAGATTTGAAAACACATATACCAGCACAAAATAAACTACCGTTGCGGTTCCCAACTGATCACCTGCAATAAGCCCCAATAGAATAAATCCTGCCTGGGCAATTGAAGAAAATGCCAAAAAGCGCTTCATGTTCTGCTGGCGCAAAGCAAATAAATTCCCTGTAAACATAGTAAGTATGGCAAGCACGTATATCAGGCTTTCCCAAACATGGATTAGAGGTTTAAAGACCGTAAATAACAGGATCATTAAAATAAATACGGCGGCTCCTTTTGAAATCACAGAGAGATACGAGGCTATCCCAATGGGGGCGCCTTCATAGACATCGGCTGTCCAAAAATGAAATGGCACCAATGATATTTTAAATCCTATACCGGCAAAAAATAATACGAGCCCTAAAATTGATAAATTGCTCGATGAGATAATTTCAATAATCGCATTAAAATAAATCGATCCCGTTGTGGCGTATAACATGGAAATACCAAATAGGGATATCCCTGAAGCCAATGCTGAGGAGAGTATTAATTTAATTCCGGATTCGTTGGATATTCTTTTACTCGTCTCATAGGCGGCCAGTGCAGCCAGTGGCAGTACCGACAACTCCATCCCCAAATAGAACATTAAGAAATCACCGGCAGAGATCATAAAATACATCCCCAACAGGGAAGAGAATAACAACACGAAGAATTCCGTTCCTCTGTTTTCCTGAACGATCTTTTCCTGTAACCAATCAGCTGATTGCAATAACAAAATAAGGACTCCAACATTAAGTACATTCTTAAAAAGATGTATCAATGCGTTTGAACGGAACATGCCTCCAAATAAACTGCTTTCCTCAATAGCCAAAAAGCCCAATATAGTATGAATGCCAAATAAAAAGATAGCTAAATCTACCAAACTGCTTTTTTTATTACGCGGCACAAAAATCTCTGCTATAACCAGCAATAAAATGATTGCCAGAAGCAGAATTTCCTGTCTCATTAATAAAAAGTTACTAAAATCCATTTGTCATCCTTATATTTTAAATATTATAACACTGAGTTTATAAATGGTTCGATGCTTTCAAGTATCATATCGCTTAGCCATAATGGTGCTACGCCTATTCCCACTATGGGGATGAATAATAAAAATATGCCCAATTTTTCGTACCAGGTGACACGCTCAAAGTTTAAAAAAGTGTCATCTTTAACCGGGCCCATTAACATAATTCCAACCACACGTAAAATATAGACTGCCGTAATCACGATTGCAGAAACCGAAATAATGGTTAAAATCCTATAGAACATATCATCATGCTGAAAGGCGCCGACAAAAATTTGCATTTCCGCCACAAAGCCGCTAAACCCGGGAAGGCCAAGGGATGCCAGTCCGGCAATAACATACACGACGGAAATGAAAGGAATTACCTTTAAAAGTCCCCCCATTTTGGTGACATCCCTGGTATGGGTCCTTTCGTAGATCATCCCTATTAAGGCAAAGAACAGGGCGGTCATAAATCCATGGGACAAGGATTGTATAATGGCTCCATTCCAGGCCGTTTTATTAAGCATTAACAGGGCAAATAACACCAGCCCCAGGTGGCTCACCGATGAGTATGCATTAATATATTTTAAGTCGGTTTGCTTTAAGGCGGCGAAAGCCCCGTAAATGATCCCTATAACCGATAATATTATAAAGATCCAGGACCAATGTAAAGTTCCTTCGGGCAACAAATACATGGCCACTCTAAATACCCCATAACCGCCTAATTTCATCAATACTCCTGCGTGCAACATGGATACCGCTGTAGGGGCCGAAGAATGACCATCCGGTGACCAGGTATGGAATGGGAACAATGCGCTGATGACCGCAAAACCAATAAAGGTCAAGGGGAAAAATAGCTTTTGGGCCTCAACGGGAATATTTACTTTTGCGATTTCCAAAATATTAAAGGTCAAATCACCACCATCGGCATTAGAATTGAAATATATCCCCAAAATGCCAACCAGTAGAACCGCAGATGCTCCCATTAACATTAGGGTCAGCTTCATAGCTGCAAATTCCCTGGGCCCCGATCCCCATATGCCGATAAGCAGGTACATGGGTATTACGGCAATTTCGAAGAAGACGAACATAGTGAACAGATCCAGAGATATAAAAAAGCCATAAACTCCTATTGAAAGCACTATGAGCGATATGAAAAATTCTTTCGGTAAATCGTTCATTTTCCAGGAGATGAATACCCCGGCCAGAACGACTATCGTAGTTAATACCAAGAGGGTTACCGAAATACCGTCAACTCCAACAAAATAATGTATGTTGAAATGTTTGAACCAAACGACATCCTTAGTAAATACCATGAGATCGTCATTGACCGCTCTCTCATTAAAATAGGCAAAGATGAGATTTATGCCCATTATGAATTGAATAACACTTCCTGCCAATGCTACCAAACGTGCCGATTTCAGGTTTTTTGTGAATACCAAAGCCAGAATGGTTAATACAGGTACAGTGATAAAAAGTGATAAAATATCCATATAAATTTATTCTAAATAATTTCCAAAGCCCAAGCTCCAAAACTCAGGTTATGTCCTACAATATTGGTATTTGTTATTTGATTTTTGATATTTCTTTTCAGTTTGTCCATAAATAAATAAACACCAGGGCAAAAACCACTGCCCCGGCTACAAATGCAAAGGCATAGTCCTGAATCCTGCCGGATTGGATGCCCTTTATCTTTTTTGACGCCATTACAGTTTTATTTCCAATGCCCACCATAGTTCCGTCAACATATTTTCGATCGAACTTAGCTATCGGGGCGGATACATATTTAAAAAGTATTTTTTTCGCCACGAACAAATAGATCTCATCGAAATAAAATTTATGATAGGTCCATTTATAAAATACTCCCAAGGCATTGGCAAATTTATCGGCCAGATCATTTTCCTTTTTATAGAATACCCAGGCGAGGCCTATTCCCTGCTAAGCCCATAACAACTGCAATTGCCGCCAGCGGATAGTTTAAATGTGCTTCGAAGCCGCCTTTTATCGGCAGTCACGAAATCATTGAACGGAATAAATCCGCCAACAATACTCAATAGTGCTAATACCATAAGTGGAAATGTCATGGACAACGGCGGCTCTTTAGGCCTATGCTCATAGGTTTTGTCTTTACTCCAAAAGATCCCGAAATAAATTCTAAACATATAAAATGCAGTAAGTCCCGCTACAAAAACGGCGATATAATAGATCGATTTATTATGTTCAAAAGCGGCGACTAATATTTCATCCTTACTCCAAAATCCCGCAAAAGGAGGCATTCCGGCTATAGCCAGTGCGGCAATTAAGAATGTAATATTGGTAATGGGCATATATTTTCGTAATCCACCCATATCTTTTAGATAATTACTGTGTACGGCGTGAATTACAGAACCGGCACATAAAAATAATAAGGCTTTGAACATGGCATGCGTAAACAAATGAAACATGGACGCCATGTATCCGAGGCCTTCATGTCCGTCGTAGCCGGAGACCCCCAAAGCCAGCATCATATAGCCCAATTGCGACATGGTCGAATAGGCGAGTACGCGTTTAATATCGGTTTGTGTTATGGCAACAATTGCAGCGAACAATGCGGAAATGGCTCCGACATAAGCCACAATATTCAAGGCGAATCCGTGTTCTACAAAATAGAACATAGGAAATAAGCGTGCCACCAAATAAATACCGGCAACCACCATGGTGGCCGCATGAATTAAGGCCGAGACCGGGGTCGGCCCCTCCATGGCATCGGGTAACCAAATATGAAACGGCATCATGGCCGATTTCCCGGCGCCACCAATAAAAATTAATAACAGGGCCCAGGTTATGACCGATAATCCCATAAACGAGGTCGAAGCCCAATTTAAAATGGCACTGCCTTCAGGATTATTTAAGGTTTCAAAATCGAAAGTTCCCGTATAATAGCCCATAATTAAGATGCCTATTAAAAACCCAAGATCGGCAAAACGAGTGACGACAAATGCTTTTTTGGCGGCAGCTACTGCCGATGGTTTGGTATAATAATACCCTATTAACAGATAAGAAGATATCCCCACCAACTCCCAGAAAATATAGATCTGGAATAGATTTGTGGCAAGAACCAATCCGTACATGGAAAAGGTAAATAACGACAGGAAAGCAAAGTATTTGGTGTACCCGTCATCACCCTTCATATAGCCCCTGCTATAGATATGTACCATTAGGGATACCACCGATACAACCACCAGCATCATTACAGAAATCGGGTCAACCAATATGCCCATATCAATATGCAAGGTTTCGGTAAAATTCATCCAGACCGTTTTCTCCGTAAAAGTTTGATAAACACCATCAATTTTACCAACCACAAAAAAATAATTGTAAGCTGCATAAAGTGATAAAATAGTTGATGCCAATAACCCAAAGACCCCGATGTACCCGGAAATGGCGGGCTTTATTCTTTTATAAAAGATACCAAGCAGTAAAAATACTGCGAATGGGATAATCGGGATTAATATGATATAGCTAATATTCATTTATTAATATTTCATCGTTTCTAAGTCTTTAACTTCAACCGAATTGATCTGCCTGTAGAGATTAATTATTATTGAAATTGCCAATGCAGTTTCTGCTGCAGCGACTGCTATAATAAAAATAGAGACATAAACACCCTGTAACATGTCAGGAAATAAATACTTGTTAATTACAACAAAATTTACCACTGAAGCATTCAAGATCAACTCCACCGAAATCAATATAGAGATCAAATTCTTTCTTGTAATGAAACCATAAACACCAACGAAAAACAAGATCGTGGTTAGTGTAAGTATTTCGTATATGCTAATACCTGCTATCATAAATTATCGTCGTTATCAGATTCCAAAGTTTTCCCTTTTGCAATAATAATGGCACCAACCATTGCAGCCAATAAAAGCACACTAATCACCTCGAACGGTAGGATAAAACCACCATCCTGATAGTTTAACAACCCCTTTCCAATTTCGGCTGTAGTTGTTGTAGTTGCCTTTCCTACAACATTAAAATCATAAGAATAAATGGTATATATAAATATCCCGGCTCCGACAGCACAGCCCACAGCGGTCCAAAGACGTTTTGAAGCCCTGGCAATGTCCAGTTTCATTTCGATATGATGCACGAGAAGCACGGAAAAGATCATTAGTATTATGATTCCACCGGCATATACAGTGAGTTCGACGGCTGCCAAAAAATTATAATCAATTAAAAAGAAGATGCCTGCCACTCCGGCCAATACAAACAAAAGATAAATAACCGATCTAAGCATTTTACGACTACTAACCGATGCAATTGCAAATACAAGCATCATCAAAGACAAAATGTAAAATATAATTCTTTCCATATATTAATCTTCCACTCCCGGGGCTAATTTAGATTCGGGTTTGTTTAAAACCCGTGTAAGTTTTGTTCTGTCGAAAACAGAATTCTCGAAATTCTGTCCCCAAATAATGGCATCTGTCGGGCAAACGTCTATACATAATGCGCACATGGTACACATGCTTAAATGATACACAAATTTGTCTATATTCTTTTTCTTCTTGCCGGTATAAGGATCAATGCCCCTATCCCAGATGATCTCAATAGTTCCGTTGGGACAGGCTATTTCACATTTTTGGCAACCTGTACAGCGATGTTCATTATTTTCGTCATGAGGCATGATAACCTCTCCACGAAAACGATCAAACATTTTTAATGTGGCCCTATTATCGGGATATTGTTGTGTTATGGCGCCTTTTCGTGAAGTCAAAAAGTACTTTCCCCGTAACACTCATCCCGGTAAGTAATGTCTTTATGCCATCATATATTTCTGAAAAATAACTCATCCATATTAAAATTTAATTGTTAAGTTAAGCCATACGACCAATGCCATAAGGACTATATTAACAAGATTAATTGGCAATAAATATTTCCATTCTAACGTAAGAAGCTGATCCACTCTTAATCGAGGAAAAGTCCAGCGGAACCACATCATTAAAAACACCAAAATAAGTGTTTTCCCCATAAACCAAAACACCCCTAACCAGGGAATGGATTCTGTGATCCCAAAAGGTGATAGCCAGGCCCCAAAAAATACTGTTGTGGCAATAGCGGATATGATAAACATGTTTATAAATTCTGCTAAAAAGAAATATGCGAATTTCATTCCTGAATATTCGGTATGGAATCCTGCCCCCAGTTCCGATTCGGCCTCCACCATATCGAATGGTGCTCTATTGGTCTCGGCAGTACCGGAGATCATAAAGATCATAAATGCAATTATAGCGGGTATATGACCTTGAATTATAAGCCACCCGCTTTTTTGAACCTCCACAATCTCTGATAACTGTAAAGATCCTGTAATTACGATCATCGTTAATAATGATAGGCCTACCGAAAGTTCATAACTTATCGTTTGTACACCACTACGCATGGCCCCTATTAAGGCAAACTTATTATTACTCGCCCAACCGCCTAATAAAACCCCTATGACCCCAATGGAAGAAATAGCGATCAAAAAGAACACCCCAATATTGATATCGAATGCCTGAATATTCTTTGTAAATGGAAAAACCGCTAATCCCATCAAGGACGTAACAATAACAAAGTAAGGCGCCAAATTATATAAGAATTTATCTGCCTTCGTGGTACCTGTAAGCTCCTTGGAAATTAATTTAAGCGCATCGGCCATGGTTTGTAACAGGCCTTGAAATCCCACTCTATTGGGGCCAATACGCAATTGAAACCATGCGGCTACACGACGCTCCAGAAGCACTAGGAACAATCCGACAACGGCAAAGAAACCCAGGTAGGCCAATGCTATCAAAGCCATTTCTAAAAAACTCATGGTAACCAATACAATTGGTAAATTTAAACCGCTATGGACAGCATCGATCATATTATATTGCTAATAAATTCCAAATTCCAATCTCCAAATTTCAACTTAATCAAGTTTTTTGATTATTGCCGATAGAATACTCTTTAATTCTATAGCTTCATTTATTAATCTTTTATTTTCTTTCTTATTAATGTTTTTATTCGAATTTAAAATCAGTCGCAGCCAGTAAATTGATTCTTTAGCTTCTTTTCTTGATATTTTCAATCTAAATATTAAATCTTTCTCTCCAACATTTTCATTCGCTTCAATATAATTTGCTCCTATTGACCCCGATGATTTAATTACTTGTTTGGCATCCTCAATATTTGATAATGTTTTTGGAATTCCAATGATAAACAACCTTACATCTAAAGCAAATTGATATGTTCTCTCTTCTAAATCATATTTTCTTGTCATTTCATAGTAGGTCGTTTTATATCTTTACATTTGGGGTTTGTTTTTTCTTTTTTGGAATTTCGGTCAGCGATCTATATCCGGAATTACCAGGTCCAATGTCGCCATTGTCGCCACCAGATCTCCTATTTTTCCACCTACAGCGATGTGGTTCAATGCGGATAAATTTGAAAATCCGGGTGATCGAAACTTAAGCCTGTAAGGGCTTTTAGTTCCTGTGCTTACAATATAGACTCCGAGTTCGCCTCTTGCCGTTTCCACTTTTTGGTAGTATTCCCCTTTGGGCAACTTTATAACAGCATTGGTTTTTACCCGGTGCTCTCCTTCTGGAATATTATCTATAAGTTGCTCTACAATGGATAGCGATTCCCACAGTTCCATGATCCTTACTTTATACCGCGCAAAAGTATCGCCCTCGGTCAATAATGCTTCATTAAAGCTAACCCTGTCTAAGGCACTATAAGGATGGTATTTTCTAACATCACAGGAATATCCTGAAGCACGGGCGACTGGCCCGGAGGTTCCAAAAGAAATGGCATCTTCTTTAGATAAAATGCCAACGCCCTTTGTTCTTTTCTGAAATATTACATTTTCGGTAAGCAGTTTGTCGTACTCGGGAATTTTAGTTTTAAAATGGGTTATAAATTTCTTAACGCGCTTTACGAAGTTAGGATGTATATCGAGCATTAAACCCCCGGGAACATTATAGTTCATCGTTAGACGGGCCCCACAGGTTTCCTCAAAAATATCGTTAAGCAATTCCCGGTCTCTAAAACCATAAAAATAAGTCGTTAACGCACCAACATCCATCCCCATAACGCCCCACCATAAACAATGTGATGAAATTCGGGTGAGCTCTCCAATAATTGTTCTGATGACCTTCACCCGCTCCGGAATTTCTAACTGTAACGCCTTTTCTACAACAAGACAAACCGCTTCATTATTAATATTGGCAGACAGGTAATCCATACGATCGGTCAAGTGAACGATCTGCTGATAGCTATCACGCTCGCACATTTTTTCGATAGAGCGGTGGATATATCCCAAATCGGGTTCTACTTTTTTGATGATCTCACCATCGATGGTCAACAACAGATTTAACACCCCATGAGTGGCGGGATGCTGAGGCCCCATATTGATCTGGTATTCCTCCGTTTTAAAACTTTTATCTATTGATGTTGCCTGTTTCATTGTCTATTTAATGACCATATTTATCTCATCTTCGTAATCCTTTCTCAAGGGATAGCCGTCCCAGTCTTCGGTTAAAAAAAGTCGTTTTAAATTAGGATGATTGTTGAATTTTATACCAAAAAAATCAAAGACTTCACGCTCGTGAAATTCGGCAGTCGCCCAAATGTCATAAATCGAATCCAGGGTTGGGTTTTCTCTGTCCGGGGTTTTTACCTTTACAACCACGGCATGTCTATGTGATGTAGATTCCAGATGATAAACAACTCCCAGTTCTTCTCCCCAATCCACACCGGTTAAACAAAACAAATAGTCGAAATGGGTTTGTTCGTCATTTCTCAATCGGGTCATAAGGGCATAAAATTGCTCCGGCTGTACCGTAATGTTTAAAAACTCCGATCCTTCTTCTGTGAATTCCAAAAGACTGGGATTGATGGATTCTGAAGTTTCAGGAGACTCTTCCTTAAGGACATCGGTCTTCTCGTGTATTTCAATTTCAGGCACATCTTCAGCTTCCGGATTTGGGAACCAACTACCTATTATTTGCTTTAATTCTTCATTAGTCATGTGCTATTTATTATAAAAGCCTTCATCAAACCCTTCTATTGGATTTATTTTTTCATTCATTTTTTCTGTTCGTATTTTATCCTGAAGCATCAGCATGCCTTCTAACAGTGCTTCCGGCCTTGGCGGGCATCCCGGGACATATACATCCACAGGAATAACGTGATCTGCTCCCTTTACAACGGAATAGGTGTTATAATAAAAAGGCCCTCCGGAAATGGCGCAGGCACCCATGGCAATAACATATTTAGGTTCTGCCATTTGATCGTATAATCTACGTAACACCGGTGCCATTTTATTTACAATGGTTCCAGCAATAATGATTAGATCGGCTTGTCGTGGCGAGGGTCTTGCAACTTCGAAACCAAATCTTGAATAATCATGACGTGAAGCACCTGTTTGCATCATTTCAATAGCACAGCAGCTTGTCCCAAAATATAAAGGCCAAAGTGAATTCGAGCGACCCCAATTAATAATTTTGTCTAATGAGGTAACGATCATATTGGCCCCATTCCCCGCAGGAATAACCTTTCCTGGAAAATCTTCAGGAACCTTGTTAGACTCACCTTCAAAAGGATATGTTGTTTCTATTCCCATCTCAAAGCTCCTTTTTTCCATGCATATAATAATCCTATTCCTAAAATTATGAGAAAGATGAGTATCTCAAAAAAGGCAATGCCACCTATTTCTTCAAACGCTACCGCCCATGGCACCAAAAAAGCCACCTCTACATCAAAAATTAAAAATAAAATTGCGAACAGGTAATAACCTACTTTAAACTGCACCCAGGTAGGGCCTCGGGTAACCATTCCGCTTTCATAGGGTTCACGTTTTTGAGGATTGTCAGACTTATGGGAAATTAAATTCGACAAAAAATTTGAGCCCGCAATCATGACAACACCCGCAATTAAAAATACTATGATGGCTTCTGAACCCATATTTTTATTATGCTTTTTATACTACAATATTTCTTTTAATCAATCCCAATCAACAAATTCAAAATTCAAAATTCCAAATAGATCTCAATATTTAAATCACTAATTTAAAGTTACTTATTCTCTTGTAATGATTATTTGTGATTTGGCCATTCGTATTTGGTTTTTATACTGAATATTCAGGATTGTTATTCAACTTCATAAATGTCGCTAGAGAAAAACAAATCATCTGTTTTAGTGAAATTTGAATTTGCCTTAACGTCTTGTTTTTGTTTATTTTTCCGTTCTTCTAAGGTAACATCGTCAAAACTTCTAATAATTCCTGTTATTAACGGATATCTTAATCTAACGAGCATCTGATGCAAGGTAGGATCTTCCTCTTTAGAGTCGTGAACTAAAAGGTCCTCTTGTTTTATACCGTTTTCACCTATGGTGACGACTTCTAATTTTAAGCCATTAAGTACTAAACCTTTATCACGCTCCTTGCCAAATATCATGGGTTTTCCGTGTTCAACGAAGAGCTGTTTGTCTTCCCGTACTGCTTTATCTGTGTATTCTTCAAAACATCCGTCATTAAAAATCGGGCAGTTTTGTAATACTTCAATTAAAGATGTCCCTTTAAATTTTTCACATTCTATAAATATTGCTGTCATCTCCTTTGGCGTATTACCTCCAATCCTTCCGAAGAATCGGGCCTGAGAACCTATTGCCAATTCGCCCGGAGAAAACGGGGGTTGAGTATTACCATAAGGCGATGACTTTGTCTTAAGGCCAACAAGAGATGTTGGCGAAAACTGCCCTTTGGTCAAGCCATAAATTTCATTATTGAATAAAATGATATTCAGATCGACATTCCTCCGCAGGACATGTATAAAGTGATTGCCTCCAATGGCCATAGAATCGCCATCACCGGTAATTACCCAAACACTTAAATCGGGATTGGCCAGCTTTAACCCCTGTGGCAATGGCAGGTGCTCTCCCATGAATACTATGTATGCCATAGGTGTTCATATAATAGGGGAATCGCGATGAGCAGCCAATGCCCGAAACAAAAACGACTTCTTCTCTTTTAACTCCCATTTCGGGAAGTGCTTTTTGCATGGCTCGTAAAATAACATAGTCATCACAACCGGGGCACCAACGCACTTCCTGGTCACTTGCAAAATCCTTAAATGTATATTTATTAGCAACTGTTGTTTCCATATTATTTTACTAATTGTTTAAATTTTTCAGTTAATTCCTGATTACCAAAGGGCAATCCTTGAATTTTATTGAATTGAAGAATTTCAAATCCGTTAAAATTCATTTTTAACACTTTGGCAAACTGTCCGGTATTTAATTCGCAAACCACAATTTTTTTGAATTGTTTTAATATGGCTTCCGTGTTTTTTGGAAGGGGATTTATATAATTAAAATGGGCGTAACCTATATTTTCAAAGCCTTCTTCATTCAAATGCTTTACTGCTGAATGTAAAGATCCATAGGTACCACCCCAACCAATAACGAGCAGATCTCCGCTATCTGTAAATTCTGTGCTTAAATCCGGGATGTAATCTTGAACCCGCTTAACTTTTTCCGCTCTTATTTTAGTCATATATTCATGATTTTCCGGCATATAGGACACATTACCACTTATGCGGTCTTTTTCAAGGCCACCAACACGATGTTCTAATCCTTTAGTTCCCGGTATCGGCCATTTTCGGGCAAGTGTCTTTTCATCTCTATCATAAGCATGCCAGTTTTCTTTGGGCTTTGTTATAATATTAGGCTTAATATCCGGCATTTCACTGGACGATTTTATTTTCCAGGGTGCCGAACCATTGGCGATATATCCATCTGTTAATAGGATAACAGGGGTCATATGCTCCAAAGTAAGTTTTGCTGCTTCATAAGCAAAATCAAAACAATTTGCGGGAGTGCTTGCAGCGATTACAATAACAGGACTTTCTCCATTTCGACCGTATAAGGTTTGTAGCAAATCTGATTGTTCTGTTTTTGTAGGTAACCCTGTTGAAGGCCCACCACGCTGCACATTAACTACTACTAAAGGCATTTCAATAATCATGGCCAATCCTAATGCCTCACCTTTTAATGCTAATCCGGGACCAGAAGTTGTTGTAACGGCTAAATCGCCCGCAAATGATGCTCCGATTGCCGACGTAATTCCGGCAATTTCATCCTCGGCCTGAAGGGTCTTTACTCCAAAATGTTGATGTTTTACCAATTCATGAAGAATATCGGATGCCGGAGTAATTGGGTAGGATCCTAAATATAAATCTAAGCCAGCTTTTTCGGCAGCAGCCAGAAATCCCCATGCCGTCGCCGTATTCCCCATAATTATTCTATAGGTTCCCGCCGACATTTTAGCCGGGGAAATAGTATATGAATTTGGAATTAATTCTAAAGTTTCTGCAAAATAATACCCCGTATTTAATACTTTGGTATTAGCCTCTATGAGTTTAGGTTTCGCCTTAAACTTATTCTTAAAGAATGCAATGGTGTGATCGGTAGATCGATCGTACATCCAGTATACCATTCCCAAGGCAAACATATTTTTACTTCGGGTAATACTTTTATTATCTAAGCCTTCAATATCTTTTAAGGCCTCTTTTGTAAGCGAGGTCATGGTAACTTCTATAACCCGATAGTTTTCAAGACTTCCATCTTCCAGTGGATTTGATTCGTATTCTGCCTTTTCCAGATTCTTTCTTGTAAAAGCATCGGTATCTACAATTATGGTATGCCCGGGCTTTACAGCATGTAAATTCGTTTTTAATCCCGCAGGGTTCATGGCCACCAACAAATCTACCTCATCTCCGGGGGTACTGATTTCAACACTACCGATATGTACCTGAAAACCGGAAACACCGTATAAACTGCCCTGGGGAGCCCTGATCTCCGCCGGATAATTGGGAAATGTAGCAATGTCATTACCAAACATAGCCGAGGTATCAGAAAATTGAGTCCCCGTTAATTGCATTCCGTCACCCGAATCACCAACAAATCGTATGATTACAGCTTCAAGAACTTCAGGTTTAATATTTTTTTCAGTTGTAATCATATCTTATGATAGTTTTGAAATTTTTGACTAAATTTATCAAAATTTGATAAATTAAAATGTTTAAGTTTCAAAGATAATTTCACTTGAATATATGAACTATGATATTTATCACGTTTAAATTCAATAATGAGAATTAATTTTATAACTAATTAATTTCTTAAAAATAGATAAATTATGGCGATTATAATAACAGATGAATGTATAAATTGTGATGCCTGCGTTGCAGAGTGTCCCAATAACGCAATATATGAACCGGATGAGGAATGGGCTTATTCCGACGAAACGGCATTAAAAGGTATGGTGACCTTACCACAAGGTGGTGAGGTAGATGCTGATGCGGAGAACGAACCCGTGTCTGATGAATTCTACTTTATAGTCCCCGATAAATGTACAGAATGTAAAGGTTTTCATGACGAACCGCAATGTGCAGCTGTGTGCCCTGTTGATTGTTGTGTACCTGATGATGATCGTGTGGAATCTGAAGAAACGCTTTTGGGTAAGAAAGCCTGGTTACACGGCGAATAGTTAGCTTAGTTTTCACTTATAAATTATAAATCACTCTTGATCATTTCCGGAGTGATTTTTTTCGTTTTTACCCCTAAATATTAATAACATTTCTTTTTCCATTTACACATGTGGGTTAACTGACATATGTCATAGAATTTACGATCTGTTCTTTTTAATTTCATTAGTTGTAATATAACCCTTGATATTAATAAAATACATGTATTATGGAAAGAGAATTCCAAAAGCTAATTTGTGATGCAAATGAAGCGGTTGCCAGAGTAGCACATAAGACGAATGAAGTTTGCGCTATTTATCCAATTACACCGGCATCACCAATGGGTGAACACGTAGATGTTTACAGTTCGAATGGTGAGAAAAATATTTGGAATAATATCCCCAGAATTGTTGAAATGCAAAGTGAAGGTGGTGCTGCGGGAGCTGTACATGGTTCTTTACAGGGCGGGGCGTTGACCACAACGTTTACGGCATCACAGGGATTGCTTTTGATGATTCCTAATATGTACAAAATCGCCGGAGAATTATTGCCCACCGTTATTCATGTAGCTGCCAGGACCGTTGCAACTCATGCCCTATCTATTTTTGGAGATCATTCCGATGTTATGGCGGCAAGACAAACCGGCTTTTCCATGGTGTTTGGTGGCACTGTTCAGGAAGTACACGACTTTTCATTGATATCTCAAGTTGCAACCTTAAAATCCAGAATACCCTTCTTAAATATTTTTGATGGATTCCGAACCTCGCATGAAATTTCGAAAATTGATGCTATTCCCGATGATATCATTAAAGCCATGATGCCTGAAGATAAGATCATGGACCACAAAAAAAGATCTTTGGATCCTGATCATCCTGTTATTAGAGGAACATCTCAAAATCCGGATGTATTCTTCCAGGCCCGTGAGGCTGTTAATTTATTTTACGATAAAGTTCCTGAAATCGTTCAGAATACAATGGATGAATTTTACGAACACACGGGGCGTAAATACAGTTTATTCTATTATGTAGGACATCCTGAAGCAGAAAAGGTAATTGTAATTATGGGCTCCGGGCAGGGGCCTGTAATGGAGGCAGTGGAAACAATGAACAAAAATGGGGAAAAGGTAGGAGCCCTAATAGTACGTTTATACAGACCATTCTCAATTAATCATTTTATTGATGCTCTACCAAAAACCGTTAGAAACATCGCTGTTTTAGACAGAACCAAAGAGCCGGGAAGTACGGGCGAACCACTGTATTTAGATGTAGTTACTGCTTTTGTTGAAAGTGATAGAAACATGCCTAATATAATTGGTGGTCGTTATGGGTTATCGTCTAAAGAGTTTGATCCTGCAATGGTAAAAGCGGTTTATGATGAATTGGATAAAGACCAGCCAAAAAATCACTTCACTATTGGTATAAACGATGATGTTACACATAAAAGTTTAGAAATTGGTCAGCGATTAAAAACGGTTAAAAACACCTTTAACTGTATGTTCTATGGTTTAGGTTCGGATGGTACCGTAGGTGCCAATAAGAATTCCATTAAGATCATTGGTGAAACTACCGACAATTATGTTCAGGGTTATTTTGTATACGATTCTAAAAAAGCGGGTGCACAAACAGTATCCCACTTGCGTTTCGGGCCTGAACCCATTTATTCAACTTATCTCATTCATGAGGCTGATTTTATTGCATGCCATCAATTTAATTTCATTGAAAAATATGATCTATTAAAGAATATCAAAAAAGGAGGTACATTCTTGTTAAATGCCCCGTATTCCAGAAAAGAAATCTGGTATAAGCTGCCCAAACGAATGCAGGAAGAAATAGTTTATAACGACTTAACATTTTATGTTGTGGATGCAACAAAAGTGGCTCAGGAAGCTAAATTGGGCAAGCGTACCAATACGGTTTTACAAACCTGTTTCTTTGCTATTTCAGGGGTTTTACCAAAAGATGAAGCTATTAAGAAAATAAAAGATGCCATAGTAAAATCGTATTCCCATAAAGGTGAAATGGTCGTACAAATGAACTTTAATGCCGTAGATAAATCTTTGGGAAATCTTAAAAAAGTGAACTACCCGAAAAAAATAACAAATGACAGGAAACTAAAACCCTTGATATCAGGTACTGACGATCCATTCATTAAAGAGGTATTGGGTAAAATATTGGCTGGAAAGGGAGATGATCTGCCTGTGAGCGCTTTTCCCGTGGATGGAACTTTCCCATTGGGAACATCGCAATTCGAAAAACGAGGCATTGCCGATTTTATTCCTGTATGGGATGACGAAAATTTATGTACACAGTGTAATAAATGTATCGTCATTTGCCCTCATGCTGCGATCAGGGCTAAAGTGGTTTTGAATACAGAATTAGCCGATGCCCCGGTATCATTAAAAACGGTTCCGGCAAAAGGAAGGCCCTTTTCCGCTGAAACAGAATCTTATGTACTCCAGGTCTCCCCTGAAGATTGTACCGGTTGCGATCTTTGTGTTGCCGTTTGCCCCGCATTAAGCAAGCAAATTGACGATTTCAAATCGATAAACATGAGAAACAAACGTGAGGTAGAAGTTGTTGAAAACGCCAATTGGGATTATTTTGTGAACCTCCCTTATTATGATCGATCAGCATTGCAAATAACCAATATAAAAGGGTCTCAATTTTTAGAGCCTTTATTCGAGTTTTCAGGAGCTTGTTCGGGCTGTGGTGAAACACCTTATATTAAACTATTAACTCAATTATATGGTGATAGTATTTTAATTGCAAATGCGACAGGTTGTTCCTCTATTTACGGCGGAAATCTGCCTACAACCCCATATAAAACAAACAAATTTGGCAGAGGCCCGGCCTGGGCTAATTCGTTATTCGAAGATAATGCCGAGTTTGGTTTAGGTATGAAATTAGCCTTATCCAAAAAACAGGAAATCGCAGTGGATTTATTGAAGTCGTTAGAATTGCTGGTAGGTACTGAGATCGTGGAAGCTATTTTGAACAATCCGGAGGAAACAGAAACCCAAAAAGCGAAAAAAATAGCCGATATTGAAACGCTTAAAAAAACGCTCAAAACCATCGATAATGACGATGATGCAGTTAAATTAAACCAACTTACAGAATACCTGCGCAAGAAAGCCGTATGGGTACTTGGCGGTGACGGCTGGGCCTATGATATTGGTTTTGGCGGAGTCGACCATGTACTGGCATCGGGCGAAGACATTAATATAATGGTTTTAGATACCGAGGTGTATTCCAACACCGGTGGACAAACCTCCAAAGCAACCCCTTTAGGCGCGAGTGCCAAATTTTCGGTTTCCGGAAAAAGAACAAGCAAAAAAAGTTTGGCTCTACAGGCTATTTCCTATCAAAACGTCTATGTGGCTCAGGTTGCCATTGGTGCCAAAGATATGCAGACCTTAAAGGCTATTGAGGAAGCTGCAGCATACCCGGGGGCATCTATTATAATTGCCTATTCACCTTGTATAGAACACGGATATGACCTTAAGGACGGAGCCCTGCAGCAGGATAGGGCTGTCAATACAGGGTACTGGCCGCTCTTCAGATTTAACCCTTCAAAACCAAAAGGTAAAAAGTTTAAGTTAGACTCCAAAGCCCCCAGTGTTCCTTTAAGTGAATTTATGTATAACGAGACTCGTTTTACCAGAGTAGTTAAGGACGATGCCGAGTTGGGTGAAGCATTGCTTAAGCAGGCACAGGAAGAAGTAGAATCAAAATGGGAAAGGCTGGAACTCTATCGGAATATGTAACTGATACGATTAAGACTATATATGAACTCTAAAACCATAAATTTATGAAAACCGAAGCATACAAATTTTTTGATGAGGCCTTGGAGAAACTAAATGAGGCCAATGAAGAATTATACAGACCGGAGGAAGATGTGGTTGCATATTCTGTTTGTAAAAATTCCCAGATTGCCGTAATAAACTACCTAAAAGGGTATCTTTTAAATAACGGCAAGGATCCAAATGGATATCCCACTATCGAAAGCCTTTATGAACAATGCAAATTGATCAATAAAAAATTTGAGGAAATCGATTTGTCAGACTTTGGATGCAAATCCCACCGATTGGATTCAACCTATTGCAATGAATTATCAAAAGTCCGGAAATGTTTTGACACGGCCGATAATTTAGATACTTTCTTAAGACGAGAGAAAGCTATTAATTTTTAATGGACTTCTTCAAGCCTGGGCCAGGCCCCGATCAACATTGATAACTTCCTCTATTTGAGGAGCATATTTTTTAATGGTCATTTCTACTCCCATTTTTAATGTCATTTGGTTAACGGTACACCCAACACAGGCGCCTTCCAACTGTACCTTAACCAATTTATCGTTTTCAATAGATACCAACGAAATATTGCCCCCGTCGCTCTCTAAAAATGGACGGATCTCGTCCAGAGCCTTTTCAATATTCAATCTTAATTCTTCGGTGCTCATATCTTATTTATTGATTGCCGAACATCCCGCCATATTTGTGATCTTTATGGCTTCAGTTGGTGGTAAATCATCATTACGTCTTACGACTTCCTGCACAACGTTTTGTGTTAAAACTTCAAATGCCCGCTCCAACGGTGTATCCATTTGTAATGCTGCCGGCCGGCCAGCATCTCCGGCTTCACGAATACTTTGAATCAAAGGGATCTCACCTAAAAATTGTACCTTTAAATCTGCTGACAAATGCTTTGCCCCTTCCTTGCCAAAGATATAATATTTATTATCAGGCAACTCTTCCGGGGTAAAATAGGACATGTTTTCTATAATTCCCAAAACAGGGACATTTATGCTGTCTTGTTGAAACATGGCAACACCTTTTTTTGCGTCGGCAAGGGCTACATTTTGAGGTGTACTTACCACAACAGCACCCGTTAATGGTAGGGATTGCATTATACTCAAATGGATGTCCCCTGTTCCCGGGGGCAAATCGATAAGCATAAAATCAAGTTCTCCCCAGTGCGCATCGAAAATCATTTGATTCAAGGCCTTTGAGGCCATGGGGCCGCGCCATACTACCGCCTGATCCGGCTTGGTAAAAAATCCGATGGACAATACCTTCACGCCATATTTTTCAATAGGCCTCATTTTAGATTTGCCATCTATATTAACGGCCAGAGGATGTTCGTTCTCAACATCGAACATTATAGGGATCGAAGGGCCATAAATATCGGCATCTAAAATCCCAACCTTAAACCCCATTTTAGCCAGGGTTACAGCAAGGTTGGCTGTCACCGTAGATTTGCCTACGCCACCTTTGCCCGAAGCTATGGCGACAATATTTTGTATGCCCGGAATAGGACTCCCTTTAATAACATTAGTTGGAGGCTTGGCAGGTGCATCGACCTTGACATTTACCGTAACCTTAGCTTTTTCATAGACCTTTTCATGAATGGTTTTCATGATATCAACTTCGGTACGCTTTTTTGCCTGTAATGTCGGGTTGGTAATGGTGATATCCACAATAACTTCATCACCAAAAGTGATCACATTTTTAACCGCCTCGCTTTCTATCATATTCTTCCCTTCTCCCGGAACCGTAATATCTTCCAGCGCTTTCAATATATCTTTCTTATTTAATTTCATCTATTTAGATTAATTCTAAAAAGCAAATATACTGTGAATTATTTAATTTTTGAAGTCTTGATATTGAAATGATCTATATCCGGAAATGGTTTGGTTATTAATAATTACAATTCTTTTGAAGGATCCCAAAACAGCTCATCGAAATTCTGAATTTGATTGTCGATAACCAAAACACCCTCATTTTCCAGCAATTGTTGCATCAGGTTAGTGCCTTCAAAATGATGTTTTCCGCTTAGTAATCCTTTTCTGTTTACTACCCGATGTGCCGGTACGTCCTTCTCGTGGGAACCGTTCATGGCATACCCTACCATTCTGGCACTTCTGGCAGCACCGAGATATTGGGCAATTGCACCATAACTTGTAACCCGGCCAAAAGGGATCAACTTTGCGACCTGGTAAACCTTATCAAAAAAGTTTGTAGTTTCAACTTTCATGCGGTTATAATTCCTTTACAATATTTATTAAAGTAAAAATAGAAATGACTCCTGTAATACCCCCTATAATATAGTTCATGTTCATTTGAGAAGTGAAAGCCTTGTTCTTAATTTTATCGAAAAAGAATATATACACGTACAACATCACAAAAGTTCCCATTGCCGTCCCTGCCACGTACGAGGCAATGCTTGTTAAATCGAAGGTTAACCAACCAAAACTTGCCACTGTAATACTCATATAGGCCTGGTATGGAATCGGAAACATATTTAGGCTTGATAAGAACATTCCGAAAAATAATCGGCTGTGCTTGCTTTTTACATGATGTTCAATGTCCGGGCGACTCGCTTTTTTTGCAAAGACCAAATAATAGATCGTTATTAAGACAAAAATTACGAAAGCAACACGTTGCAGAATATCAACTACATCCGGATGATTACTTAAATACCTTGCAAAAATGACTGCTATAGAGGTTTGAAGCATGACGGTTAAACACACCCCGATCGAAAACATAATCCCTCTGGTATAGCCTTCCTTTAAACTTATTTTGGCGGCAGTCATATTGAGCAAGCCCGGTGGGACGACCCCAATAAACGCTATACTTAAACCGAGAAAAAATATGATGGTAATATTCAATGGTCCTTAAATTTAAACCGAATATACGTAATTGGTTTGTTTTGCTCTAAATATTGAGTTTCATAGAAGGTTTGTATTTCTGTAACCTCTTCCGGGCTTCCTCCTTGTTTATAAACATCATGATTGGAGTAAAGCACTTCATGCCCCTCTCCATGGAGAAGCCCCAAGGTATAGCCGTGCATGAATTCACTGTCGGTTTTAAGGTTTACAACACCGCCCTTCTTAAGAATGCTTTTATATTTTTGAAGAAATTCCGTATTCGTCATGCGATGCTTCGTCCTTTTGTACTTTATCTGCGGATCGGGAAATGTGATCCATATTTCATCAATTTCGTATTCTGCGAAGGCATGATCAATAAGTTCTATTTGGGTTCTTAAAAATGCCACATTTGGAATTTGCTCTTCTATTGCCGTTTTTGCTCCCCGCCAGAAACGGGCCCCTTTAATGTCGATGCCGATAAAATTTTTATATGGATATTTTTTAGCCATTGCCACTGTATATTCTCCCTTGCCACAGCCCAACTCCAATACAATAGGGCGGTTATTTTTAAAAACAGTTGCATTCCAGTTTCCTTTTAAGGCATATTCCTGATGAGCCAGTTCATCGCGAGTAGGCTGAAACACATTAGCAAAAGTCTCATTTTCTTTAAACCGCTTCAATTTATTTTTACTTCCCACAGGTTTTTAATGTTTTGACAAAAATAAGGAAACAAATAATATTACTTTTGTTTTTCATGAGTTCCAAAAAGCGAATATTGGTTGCCCCATTAAATTGGGGGCTGGGTCATGCTACACGAAGTATCCCCATTATAAATGCATTAATTGAACAGGACTTTGAACCCATTATTGCTTCCGATGGACATGCACTGGTCTTACTTAAAAAAGAATTCCCAGAGCTTATCTGTCTTGAGCTTCCCGCCTATGAAATAGAATATCCCTCTAATCGAAAATCGATCAAATTTAAGCTTATTCGGCAGATCCCAAAAATTCTGAAGGCAATACGTGCCGAAAATAAAATTATTCGGTCTATTGTAAAAAAGTATGAGATCAAAGGCATTATTTCGGATAATAGATTCGGTGTTTACCACGGTGAGGTACCTTCGGTTTACATGACGCATCAACTGAAGGTATTAAGTGGAACTACGACAAATATATCTACAAGAATGCATCATTATATTATTAACAAATACGACGAATGCTGGATTCCCGATCTCAAGGACGAACCCAGTTTAAGTGGCCAGCTGGGGCATTTAAAACACGTTCCTATTCCCATTAAATACCTCGGTATTATAAGCCGATTTAAAAAACAACCGCTACCAATTGTTTATGATCTGTTGGTGTTAATATCCGGCCCGGAACCTCAGCGAACAATCCTGGAAGTACTTTTAATGGATAGATTAAAACCATATAAAGGCAAGGTATTGTTTGTTATGGGGAAAGTTGAAAAAGAGCAATCTGTTACCCATAATGGTAATTTCACCATTTACAATTTTATGTTGGCAAAGGAGTTGGAAAAAGCTATAAACGAAAGCGCACTGGTGTTATCCCGGTCTGGATATAGCACCGTTTTAGATATGGCAAAGCTTGAAAAGAATGCTTTTTTTATTCCCACTCCGGGCCAGTTTGAACAAGAATACATTGCAAAAAGACTACGTGAAAAAGGAATGATAGCCAGTTGTAAACAAGAGGATTTTAAGGTCGATTTACTTAAAACTGTCAATAATTACCTAGGGTTTAAATCAGGAGGTTTTGACCCTGATTATAAGGATCTATTTCGCCTTTTCGAGGGTAAATGAGAACTCACTTCCAACGCCTAACTCACTTTCAATGTAAATTTTCTCATCGTGAGCTTCAATAATATGTTTCACAATGGCCAGACCAAGGCCGGACCCTCCCTCTTTACGCGAGCCGCTCTTATCGACCCTGTAAAATCGTTCGAACAGCCGCGATAAATGTTCATTTGCTATCCCTTCTCCATTGTCCGTGATTCGAACAATAACCTTTTTTTTAGTGAGATTTTCTATACTTACTTCGGTAGTGCCTTTTTCGTAGCCGTATTTAATCGAGTTCACCACCAAATTTGAAACCACTTGTTGCAATCGTTCTTTATCTCCCTTAACCAATATCGGGTCTTTATATTTCTCATCGAAGGTGAGGGATATTTTTTTCTTTGCCGCCTTCATTTCCAGGAGCTCGAATATATTTTTAATTAAAGGCACTATATCTAAAGTTTCAACATCCAATCTCAAATCACCGGCTTCAAGTTTGGTGATCATATCCAAATCTCTAATTATATAAATGAGTCGCTCTACGCCTTTATTGGCGCGTTCCAAATATTTAAGCCTTAAGTTCTTATCCTTTGCCGCCCCGTCGAGCAATGTCGCAATATAACCCTGGACCGTAAACAAAGGGGTCTTCAATTCGTGAGACACGTTGCCTATAAATTCCTTGCGGTATTCTTCCCTGATTTTAAGGGCTTCGATCTCAAGTTTTTTGTCTTTGGCATACTTGTCGATATCCTGTGTTAAAGTTGCCATGTCGGTAGTGATCTGGTCTTTACTAAATGAGCTTGATTCCAGCAAGGTGAGATCGTCGTATATCTTTTTTATCCTTCGATAGATAAAACGCTCTACCCTATACTGAATGATAAAAAAGCTCAAGACATAGCTTACCACAGCAAAGCTTATAATAATCCATATGTTCATTGCGTAAAATAAATACAAAAAAACACTCGTAGCGAGTGTTAGACATCCTGTAATAAGTAAAGAAGACCAAAAAGCAAACTTATACGATTTCTTAAACGTTTCTGCCATTAATTAACAAACTTATATCCAACACCTTTTACGGTTTTAAAACTTTCGTCACCTATTTTCTCTCGTAATTTTCTTATGTGAACATCGATGGTTCTTCCGCCCACAACAACTTCGTTACCCCAAACCTTATCGAGAATTTCGTCCCGCTTAAAGACCCTTCCCGGTTTTGAGGCTAATAAAGATAATAATTCAAACTCTTTTCTGGGTAGTATGATCTCATTTCCATTTAGGAGGACCTTGTATTCATCACGATTTATTACCAGTTTTCCAATGCTAATAATATTACTGCTTTCTTCATCCTCTTTTAAACGCCTTAAAAGCGCCTTCACCTTACTCACCAGGACCTTCGGCTTTATGGGTTTGGTAATATAATCGTCTGCTCCGGCGTCAAATCCTGCTACCTGAGAGTAATCTTCCCCACGTGCCGTTAAAAAAGTGATAATGGTTTTTTCCTGATCAGGGAGCTTTCTAATTTGCTCGCAGGCCTCAATACCATCCATTTCGGGCATCATAACATCCAGAATAATGAGTTGAGGCTTTTCTTTTTTCGCTTTTTTTACAGCTTCCACACCATTCTTTGCCGTGGATATTTGGTACCCTTCCGTCGATAGATTATAACCCACAATTTCGAGGATATCCGGTTCATCATCGACCAATAGTATTTTAATATCGCGCCTATTCATGTTGCGATCAGGTTTAAAATTTTTTTTTGCGAAGTAAAGATAAAATTATACTTCAGATATTGAGTATATGCAAATACAATTAACGTTAAGGTGATCTTGTGCCATTTACACCGGCTAACTATGTTATCAGAAGATTAACAAGTTTATGACATTAGGTTAAAACCTATACATCTTTGTCATTAAGACGCTTTAACGCTTCATTATTAAATCCAGTTATATTGGTATAGAGCTTTATTTGCAATATGAGCCCATTTATCTTGACAAAGCCATAAATTATTTTTATCTTTATTGGCTAACTTAATTAATTTCTTATGAAAAAACTTTACTTTTTACTATTTACTTTTTTAATAACTTCGCTTTCTTTTGGGCAAAATATGCTTATTACAGGAGCATTTGATGGACCACTTTCAGGAGGAACACCAAAGATGGCCGAAATTTACGTTATAAATACTATACCAGATTTGTCTCTATATGGATTTGGAGCCGCCAATAATGGAGGTGGAACGGATGGTGAAGAATTAACATTTGCTGGCTCTGCCACAGCTGGAGACTTTATTTATGTTTCTTATGAAACGGCAACACCTAACGGATCTACTTTTACATATTTTGGAATCACACCTGATTACATTGATTCAGCTGCAAATATAAATGGAGATGATGCGTTTGAATTATTTTTTAATGGGGTTGTAATTGATACGTTTGGTACAATTGATTGTGATCCCAATGCGACCTCATCACCTTGCCCCGAATGGGAACATACTGATGGCTGGGCATATAGAGTTGATGGATCTGGTCCTGATGGAGCTACTTTTACCCTTGCTAATTGGTCTTTTAGTGGAGTAAACGCAGTTGTTGGTTGTGGCACTAATGGTACTTGTGGTTCAATTTTTCCTATTGGAACTTATTCTACAACCCCTTCGATGGATCCCACAATATTAGTAAGCGGTGCACTTACCGGATTAGATTATGAAATTGGGTCTGGCCCTTCTGCAGAACAAACATTTACAGTTGAAGGCTCCAATTTAACAAATGATATTGTTTTAACAGTTCCGACTGATCCCTTGAGTAGATAGATCGGAAGAGC
>PVMK01128355.1_pt1 | contig 40248 bp, 41 predicted proteins | sample 1853481 | NCBI WGS metagenome assembly PVMK01 (sample SAMN08533507, study PRJNA380276) | Marine sediment metagenome, whole genome shotgun sequencing project.
ACCCAACACCCAGCACCCAACACCCAGCACCCAGCACCCAGCACCCAGCACCCATCACCCATCACCCAGCACCCATCACCCAATAACTTTTTACAAAACACCCATTTTCCTATGAAATCATCGGGTATTTAAGTACCTTTAACAGGCTGTTTATTCATATGATAATGAATAAGTTAATACTCATATGGTGTCTTTTGTTTGTCCTGGGTTTCCAACGGGACGATCCTTATGAAGTCAAAAGAAAAGATATGATCGATACACAGATAAAAGCGCGCGGCGTGATGCATAAGGCGACCCTGAAGGCATTAAGCAGTGTTCCCAGGCACAAATTCGTGCCGCCAAGCAAGGTGGGATCGGCCTATAATGATTCTCCCGTGTCCATTGGTTACGGTCAGACCATTTCGCAACCCTATATCGTGGCCTTTATGACCGAAATTATCAAGCCCGACAAAAATTTCAGGGTCCTGGAAATCGGAACCGGTTCGGGATACCAGGCGGCTGTATTATCGAGAATTGTCGATTCGGTATATACGATCGAGATTATTGAAGCCCTGTTCAAAACTTCAAAAAAAAGACTGCGGGATCTCAATTACAATAATGTGCACGTAAAAAATGCCGATGGATACTATGGCTGGGAAGACAAAGGGCCATTTGATGCTATTGTGGTGACTGCCGCTTCCGAATTTATCCCGCCTCCCTTATTGGAACAGCTTAAGGATGGCGGACGCATGATCATTCCCGTGGGAACCCGATTTTCAACGCAGCAATTAATTCTGGTAGAGAAAAAGAAGGGTAAGATAAAGACCAAAAACCTCATGTTTGTCCGTTTCGTGCCTTTTACCCGGTCGGAATAGCCACTTAACATCAATTCATCTCAAGCAAGGCGCATGTTCCATTTTCAAAACATTGATCTCTTCCGTGTCAGACTCATCCTTGCCGTGGCCCTGCTTTCCCTGGCGGTGGTGAGCTATGAAATTCAGCTTATACATTTTTTTACCATTGTACAGTGGCACCACTTCGCGTTTATGATCATTTCCATAGCCTTATTGGGCTTTGGTGCCAGTGGAACCCTGATATCCATTTTCAGGACCTGGCTTCTTAAAAGAGAAGACTTTCTGCTCCCTTTTTTTATGATCTGTAGCGGACTCTTAATGTCCTTCGTGATACGATTGAGCCGTACCGATTTTTTTATATTCGATTCCTATACGCTCTTTGTCGAACACAGCCAGTTCTGGAAGCTTTTGGCAACCTACCTGCTTTGCTTTCTGCCATTTTTTTCGGCTGCCCTTGCCATTGGAATGATCTTCGTAAGTAAAGTATCCCATATTGGTACTTACTATTTTGCGGACCTCTCCGGGGCAGGGTTTGGAGGGCTTCTTGCCATTGTCCTGTTCTGGTGGTTTTCACCCCAGGAGATCCCGGCTTTGATCGCCTTACTACCCATTCTCGCCGGTAGTATCATCATAGGCAAAAAGTACCGGGTCGTACTCTTTACTTTTGTGGTGTTGAGTTTAGTGACGGTGGTCTATCATTTTAACCGCCCCTTTAACCTGGAGCCGTCACAATTTAAGGGGATAAGCTATGCCCTCAATCTGCCCGATGCAAGGATAGAACATGAGCAAAGCAGCCCTTACGGTCTGTTGCAGGTGGTGTCTTCACCCGTGTTGCGCTATGCTCCCGGATTGAGCTTGACCTATACGGGAAAAGTGCCCGCTTCCGATATCATATTTAATAACGGCGACTGGTTTGCGGCTATTCCTCAATGGTCAAAAAAAGATACGACCCATCTGCTGGATTATACCACCATGGCCCTCCCTTATGCCTTACGAAAGCCGAGGAGTGTATTATTACTCGATGCCGGCGCCGGACTGGAGCTGTCCCATGCCCTTGTAAAAGGGGTGAGCCAGGTTACGGCCGTCGAACCCAACGCCATGGTCATTTCCCTTTTAAAAAATGATTATGCCGGCGCCACCGATTCCCTGTTCTACCATCGCAATGTGGAGCTGTATGCCCTGAAATCGAGAGCCTTCCTGAGCCGAACCACCAACAGCTATGATCTTATTCAATTGCCACTGTTAGGTGCTTTTGGGGGTACCGCCGGACTCAACGCACTGCATGAGAACCATTTGCTCACCAAAGAAGCCTTTACCTATATGTGGTCCAAACTCACGCCCGATGGCCTTATCGCCATTAGCTCCTGGATAGATATGCCGCCCAGGATATCCCTCAAGACGGCTGCTACAATTTCGGAATATTTAGCAGATCTAAAAATAAAAAACCCGCCGAACCATGTGGCCGCCATCAGAAGTTGGGGGACCATCACATTTGTCGTCAAACGCAGTCCATTGGATACGGGAGATATCGCAAATATCAGGTCCTTCTGTGAGCGCTATAATTTCGATCCCGTCCTATTACCCGGAGTACCCGCAGGAGAGGGCGTTCCATACAACAGCATGGAAGATGAGACCTTCTTTAGTACCCTGGAAGGCATGTTCGGTCCGGAGCGTAAAGCGATAAGAGATGCCTACGATTTTAACATCCGTCCCGCGACCGATAATAAGCCCTTATTTTTTTAATTTTTTACGCTGGAAAAAATTACCGCAGTTGTCTGAAAGCATGGGGGAGCAGTCTACCGTTTTTACCGGGCTCGGTTATTTTATCGTGGTGGTCACCTGTATCCAGGTCATTTTTTTGGCAGTACTGTTTATAATATTGCCGCTGTTCCGTTTGGGATGGAAAGGCCGGCACAAAACCTGGGTACTGTTATATTTCTGTGCATTGGGCTCGGGTTATATGTTCCTCGAGATCGTTTTTATCAAATTCTTTATCCGCTACCTGGGGCATCCCATCTACTCGGTAGCTATGGTCCTTTCGGTCATGCTTATCAGTTCCGGGATAGGGAGCTACTACTCTTCCCGACTACAAGCCGGACGGCATACCCTAAGGCGCATTTGCGGGATTATTGCCCTATGTATCCTGGCCTATGCCGTCTTTCTGGCCCCGATCTTAAACGGTACCGATGGCCTTCACTTCACAATAAAAATAGGGCTTAGTACTCTACTGGTGGCCATCCCCGCATTCTTTATGGGCATGCCTTTTCCAATAGGCTTAAAGGTGGTCGATACCATAGCAAAGAGCCATGTACCCTGGGCCTGGGGCATTAACGGTTGTGTATCGGTGATCAGTGCCTCTGTTGCGGCCATTATGGCCGTAGAGCTCGGATTTTTATCCTTGCTACTCGTCGCAGCGCTGGCCTATGGAATTGCCTTTGGGTCCAATGTTCTGTTAGGGCGAAGCGCGTAATGCTTATGAATCAGGTTGTCACTTCGCGTGATTTTAGAAGTGAAACGCGTAAAATCGTATCGAGAAGAATTGGTATTTTGAATTTGGTTATTGAGTTATTGGTTATTGAGTTATTTAGAAATTAAAAGTGAAAAATGTAAAATGAATAGTAAAAAGTGATTAAGGCAGAAGGCAAAAGTTAAAAGAAAATTGGAATTTGGAATTTGGGTTTTGGAATTTGGTTATTAGTTATTGAGTTATTTGTTACTCGTTATTCGTTATTGGAAAATTGGAAATTGGTGCTTGGAATTTGGTATTTGGAATTTCCACAGTATGGCATCCACAAAATTTCGCGAATCCCTCCAGCTTTTTATTGAAGGCATTGCTGAAGGCCTGGCTGGGCTTGAATCCCTTTTCGTACCAGTATCCGTTTACTGTAAATACTCCGGTTTTGCGGTGGGCCTTGGCATCAAAGCGCATCACGAATTTATCCCCGTATAACACTGACAGGGTGTAATACCCATATACCCGCTTTTTTTCAGGGGACATAACATTCTATGATATACTCAAAATCAAAGAGCGTTTTTACCCGCTTGCGCTGGATGAGTAGGTTGTCGAACGGATTTAAAATATGAACTGTTTTTATTTTTTTCGGTGGCGAATTAAGTACCTCAAGCATTTCGGGAGTGGAGTAGTAGGTATTGGCGTTTCCATGAACTCCGACCGCTATAATTTCACCCTCTTCCAGCATTTCCGAAACGACCTGCTTTACCGCGGGCTTTATACCTTTTCGTAAGTAGCCGATCTCTTCCGGGGTAACCAGCCCATGGGATTGTATGGCTCGCTGTACCAGATGCCGAAAATATTCGGTTTCTGTGGGGGTGGTTGTATCGACCGAGGAGGGGAGGACCCGCCCGGTAAGGTCGTATATTTTATGAAAGCCTTTACGATTGGCGATCATAAGGCTGCCCTCCATAAACAGGTTGCTCAGGGCTATTTTTGTGGGTTTCCATTCGTACCAGTCGGTATTTAGATCTTTGGGGGTTTCAAAATCTTTGGACTGTAGCGGCCCTTCGGCCTTGATACGGTCCATCACATATCGCTCCGCTTTTTTATCGCGTTCGAACCAATGTATGTCCCCATTTTTATGGGCTTCCTTTTTATAAAGGCTAAACCGGTAGTCTTCCATGGGGAGGTAGGCCGCAGCATGGCTCCAGTATTCAAAAATGGAGCGCCCGTCCATAAGGTTTAATAACTCCTGCGGTTTGTACTTTGGGTTACGGGTAAACAGCACATGGTTATGGGAGCGCTCGGTCACCGAAATGGTATCGATCTGTACATAGCTGAGTTGCCGGATGGCCTCCATGGTCGTCTGGCGTGTACCATCCAAGCCTTGTCCCGATAGTACGAGACGACGGGCGTCTTTAGAGGATATTTTTATGGGATTGGTCACGGTGATCTTTGTCTGTATTCTTTTGCGGAAATTACGAATTATTTAGGTTAATCGTTATTGGGTGTTGGGTGCTGGGTGTTGGGTGCTGGAGGCGGGAAGCTGGAAGACGGAAGTTATAAGGCAAAAGTCAAAAGGCAAAAGTTAAAAGAAAATTGGTATCTGGTATTTCGTACTCCTTAATCTAAGGGCTTTAGTAGGTAGATTGGATTTTGGGTTTTGGGTCTTGATTCTTTGTTCTTGATTCTTTGTTCTTCGGTGTTGGTATTTGGTACTTGGTACTAGTTATTTGGGATTTACAATTTGGGATTTTTGGAATATTGCCACAGGCCCCGGTCTATGGTTCGTAGATCTACATTCAGATCGTGGCCAAGGTCCCTGCAATAAGCTGTATAATCCCTCCAAAAATTATAATTGTAGGTTGGTGTTTTATCCAATCCAAGTGAATATAAAGCCCTGAAATCTAAAATGGGGAATTCGTCTTTATGGCAAAAATGTAAAATGGTGGAAGCCGTGGGCCAGCCCACTCCATTTAACAGGGTAAGTATCTCTATGCTTAATTGGTCTGATGTCGTGGTAAAGGAAATACGTGTTATTTCTTTGATCAACTCTTCCGGATTCGAAGCACATTTCGGCTTAGATCTTGGTGTTTTCCAGGCGCAGATGCATAAGAACTCGGCTTTTGCGAGATAGCTTTTATCTTTGGCCGAAATGACAATATCATCGAGAATTGCATCGGTTTGATATTCATATCTGGACGCATAGTCCTGCAATTGTTTTTTATTAAACCTTAAGTTAAATTTTGTCATAAAGGAAATATACATAAAATTTTAATTCCTTAACTTTATCCTGCTATTAATCAGGACTATGTGCTACCAAACCCGTCAGATACGCACAGTAAAGGATCTCGAATTGCGCTTTAAAGTCGGCCTTATCAATGAGACCTACCGGGGGCAGTTCGATGTGCCGGCATACCATATCAATGGTTTTGCCCATCCCAATATGCTTGTGATCCCGCAGGAAAAGCCCGAGACCCTGGTGCCCGGGGTATGGGGAATCGCCCCCTCGCATGTGGAACCGGATGGGATCAAAGCTTATTATAAGGAGGCGGTAAAGTATGGCGGCGGACTCAACGGACAGAGCGAAAAGCTCTTCAATCATTTTTTATATAAAAATTCTGCATTAAAGCGGCGTTGTATCATTCCCGTCACCGGTTTTTATGAGCCGCATGAGCTTCAAAAGAAAAAGTACCCTTACTATATTCACCGATCCGATGATGCGGCCTTTGCCCTTGCGGGGCTCTATACGGTAATAGGCACTTATATTACTTTTACCATCCTCACCAAAAAGGCCTCACCGCTCTTTGAACGTATCCATAATGTACGGAAGCGGCAGCCCGTGATCCTGCAACAGGAGCATGAAGCGGATTGGGTCTCCGGCGACCTAAAGGCCGATGACATCAACGATATCCTCGCCCAAACCTACCCCGAGGAAGCCCTGGAAAGCTATCCCATAAGTAAGGACCTTTACAGCCCGAAGGTGGATAGTAACGTTTCGACAATTACCAACCGGATCGACTATCCGGAGTTAACGACTTTATTTTAAAAGGCTAAAAAAAATGAACTGCCGGCCTACGAAGAGTGTAAACCGACAGTTCCGACTAATTCAAATTTGTGCTATTGGTATTAATTTTTATAGGTTCACCATGATGTTGGCGATCTCAAACCACCTGTGTTGGCAAAGGCGGCATTTTATATTTTTTGGAATCCGGGCCAGTTGGCCGCAAACCCGGCAATTATTCAGAAGTTCCTTATGCGCGATTAAAAGCCGTGCGGCTATGGCGTCTTCCAGTTTTTCTTTTCCATTGAGCATGAGCTGCCCCGTTCTTTTGCAATTGATCCCATAAATGACTTTAATTCGTTGATAAGTAGGCGGTGAAAGCAAGCGGTGATCCTGTTCCAGATGAGATAATGCGATCTGATCGAGGGCTTCGACCTCTTCGGGGAGCATCCAGTCGCGGCACTTATCAATGAGATACCTTTTAAGTTCCTGTTCCATTTCAAATTCATATTAATCGTAGGTCTCATGTGGGGCAGAACTTCCATAAATGTAGATCACCAATTCAGAATAAACTAAAGCCACGTAATAAGTGGGCAGTTTTTGTAATAAGTGAACATAATATGTTATAGGTTCACGAAGTAAGCGGTAAGTGTATCACTGTATAGATACTCCAATTACTAAAAGTAGGGATTAGTATCGCCCGGAATCGGGCAGAATTGTATTCACAATAACAGACGGATAGACTAACCGGAGTTGACGGGTTTGTTTTAGAAGGGTATTATAGAAGCAAATTAAAAATGCTAAGAACTTCCCAATTCATTCTTCCCTTTTTTAATGAGGTACCGGCTATAGGAGATCAGTACAATGGCTATGGGAATAACCGCCAGCTCCCAATCATATTTTCCGACGTTTTTGTAAGCTTGTCCAACAAACATTACAACCAGGGTGGTAAGCGCCGTATCCCAGAGAATTAATTTGAGCTGGGTAAAGTTTTCTACCCGCAACCAATCGGGAGTAATACTGTCGATCAAATTAATTATTCTCGAGGGTTTTGGAAAAAAAAGCTGGGATATCCCAATGGAAAAAATGATACATAGGATGGCTATCAAAAATATATCCAGGGCCTCGAACAGCCTTAATGCCGGATTGGTATCGGTATGTATTTGCCCTTTAATAAGGCCCTGGACCCCAATAACGGTATCATAAACACCTACAACCATAAAGACGAGGGCAATGACGAAAGTGGTAAGGACCGGTATTCCAATAATAAGTTTAAATAATGTTTTCATTGTTTTTGGTTTTATGTTAGTCAAATTCCCATCCAAAACCACTGGTAAAAATATAATCGAAATCATTTCCCTCGATGGCAGGCTGGTTATCAAAATTTAAAGTGAATCCCAATTTAACATAAAAATCCAATGGCAGGTCGTATTTTAGCGTTAAATCGTAATCGGTTCGTATTCTTCCCTTTTCTGACAGACTGGGATAAAATTTGATCCCCGTATTGAGATCAAAATCATTAAAGTCGAACATATTAAATGAAGATGAAATGTATGCTTCCGAAGAGGTCTTATCCAGGGATTCATCCACATAGTTCTCAATATTGTAGGTAAACCCAACGGAGAGGCCAAGATAAAGCCTCCGGGTACTAACGAGCAGCTTCCCGGCGCCAAGGGTGGGGCTTATCCTGGAATCCAGAGCCTGTTCGGTATTGGAAAGAAAAGATACACCACCCAGCAAATACCATTTATTGGATAGTAACCGCAACAACTCCATATTGGCATCGGTACGTTTAATTTTATCGGTGTCGTCCTGTTTCGAGCTTAGCACATTGATATTGGCCTGCAACAGCCATTTTTCGCCTATATATCCAAATTGCCCGGCGATCGTAAACTGCGCGTTATTATTTGCCTTTGTAAAGTTATAGCCCAGGTCGATACTCCCTTTGAAGCGCTTCCAGAAATTGTCATCAACTTCCTGTAATGTAATGACCTCTTCCAGTTTAAAATGCTCGGTCGTACCATCTTCTAATGTAATTTTCACAATACCTGGGGCATGAGACCTGATATTTCCAAAACGACGCCTTCCTTCGGTGAGAACAATGATACATTTTCTTTGAATGATAAGCGATCTTACCTTGTTGAACTCTATTTTAAAATCCTCGTCGCTATACGAGGTTTCCATGGTTAAGATCCCTGTGGAGAAGGATTTTATCTCTCCCACCAAAATATCTTCGTTCTGTAATTGAATCGTATCGTTTTGAGCATGGATTATTGAACTTATCAAAAGCACAACAATGACTATGCATTGCCTTGGATTCACAATTTTTTTAAACGTATTGCCTTTCATTTACAACAGAAGTTTGGGATCAATTTATAAAATTATTTCCATCTGCTCTCTTGCAAGCACACAATTGGGAAATCTTTCCTGGCATTCCGCTTCAATTTTGGCCAGGAACGCGTCGTTATGCTCGGGGTCATGATGGGTTATCGCCAGTTTTTTCACCCCTGCCTTTTCGGCGACTTCCAAAGCCTGGTCATAACTGCTGTGTCCCCATCCGCGGTGCGATTCCAGCTCTTCGCTTGTGTACTGCGCTTCATGAACAAGCAGGTCGGCATTTTTACAAAAATCCACGATCTCGGGCAGGACGTCATTGCCGTGTTCTATATCGGTACATATTACGAGGCATTTCCCATTGTCCTCGAAGCGATACCCATAGGAGTCCCCGGGATGGTTTTGTTTTATCACCCGAAGTTCGGCATCATCATTCTCCCAAACATTTTGATCCTTTTGTAAAAAATTAAAGGTCGCGCCCATACCTTCCAGCGGTACCGGAAAGTATTCCGGCTGCATTTGCCCCTTGAAAATGCCTTCGAGGTTATCAATATTCCGGTCTTTCCCCATAGCGAGGATGTTGATCACCATATTGGGGTTATAGGCCGGGCCGAAAAACGGAAAGCCCTGGATATGGTCCCAATGAAAGTGGGTGAATCCTATGAATAATTCGGGCTGATCAAAACCATCCTTAAAAAGGTCCCTGCCCAGGTTTCGGATACCCGATCCGGCGTCGAGGATGGATACCTTTCCAACGTCGCGCGTAATTTTTATCGAGGTCGTGTTACCGCCAAACTCCAAAAACTCCCGGTCACAAATGGGGATGGAACCCCGAGTGCCATAAAATTTTATTTTCATATTATATATCCTTTTTTATATCGAAAAAATGAGGGATCTGTTTATCCTCCGGGTCTTCGATAGGTCCGCCGCATACCACGGCTTGACCTGTTATTGTTAAAATTACTATAATTGGTATTACCCCTGTTCCTGTTATTGTACTGCCGGTCCAATTGCGAGTTCTGCTGGCTTCTATTACTATTGCGATTTTGGCTACGATCGGTTTTAGTCCGTTGCTTTGTATTATCGCGATTTTGGCTACGATCGGTATTTGAACGTTGCTTTGTATTATTACGTTTTTGTTCCCAGTTCCCATTTTTATCGCGCTGATGGATATTCCCGGATCTATCGGCAAACACATCATTGCTCCTTAGATTCGAATTGCTTCGTTTTTTATTGGCTGCCGGTAAGGTCCTTTTATCGCCCAGACTTTCCCGTCGTGTTGAAACACCGTTCCGGATATTACCATCGTTACCTCTATAAATATTATTGGAATCGTATCGCCCCCTGGCGTAGCCTGCAGCATAACCATTGTGGTATCCGTGATGATAGCCATGATGATACCCATGGCGGTAACCATGACGATAACCGGCAGGGCCCCAATACCCATAAGAATGAAATGATACCGTCATCCACCCATAACTCACACCGACAGAGAATCCCCAGCCCGTATATGGGTTATAATGCACCCCAAAACCATAGGTCACAGGCCTTGGATAATAGTAAGCGCCATACCAGGGATAGTAATAATATCCTGTACCATACACCACCGAACCGCCATACACATAAGAATGATAATAGCCCGGGGTATAGCCTACATAGACCACCTCTGGCGTCGAATCGTAGATATAAACATATTTTACATTATAAACAGGAGAGCTTGGCGGAATGTCCTTGACCTCTTCCGGACGTTTATCGGACACTTTCCACGGCCCGGCGGCATTTGCGGATTCAAACCAGACCCCATCATCGATCACATAAAAGGTCCCGCTGATTTTAAGTACGGAACTTTGAGTATTCAAGGCATATTCCATGGTCGTTCCTTCAATTTTTTCAAACTTCGGATCACCATCATAGACCACATTGGTGGATGCCGTTTTTTTATCGACCACGGCTGTTTGAGGGATGTACTGCTCGTATAGAGCTTCTTTGGACTCCTCGGTCCCGGGGATACTGGCGCGTACCGATGAAATACTTTCGTTATCGGCAGGTATCGATTTAAAGGATTCTGGAAGGTCATTGGGTTCCACGAACTGCCAGTCCTGGTCCTTCAATGTTTTGGTGCCATACCATCGGCCATTAAGCAATACAAAATGGGTTTGGGTTTCAATTTCGAGGATGATATCGCTCTCGGTATTAGTGACATATAAAAGCGAGGTTCCAGAAATGGGCTTATAATCCAGGTCACCTTTGGTGACTATAATTTCCGACGGAGCATTGACCACAATGATGTCGGGAATACTGTCGTCTTCATCTTCGTTACCTTGCTGTTTTGAAGCATCAAAATTTTTATCAGCTAATTTTTGCACATCGTCAGGTACCGATGTTGTCATTTTCCAATTACCGGAGATAAGATCGGCGGAACGATACCATGTTTTCTCTCCCTTCAAATAAAATGTATTGTTATTATTCACTATAAAAAATGGCGTATTTACCACATATTCCATGCTCGTGTCATCCACCTTTTTTAAGATAGGATCGCCATCGATACTCACTAAAACGGTTGGTTCCTTCCTGAAATAGATGGCAGGCGCTTCGTTTTTTAAGTTATCATCAATAACATTATCCTGGGCTACCGATTCCAGATTCGCAATTATATTATCGATGGACATTTCAATATCTACGGCGCTCAGATCCTTAATAATAAGCGATTTTAATATATCGATATGTTCTTCATTTTCTATATCGGGAAATTTGATCTTCGGGATACTCAGCGATTCCAGAACCGCGGTTCGGGATTCCAGGTCGGTAGACAGGCGGGCTTCAAACCACAAGGCTCCGAAAATAATTTTATCGCTTTCGTCTTTCACCGAAAGGGCCATTCTTCCTACCAATTTGTTCTCGTTAAGTGTTTCAAGCTGTGGCTGATATAAGGAGATCAAATAGTTGTCCCCGGCTTTGATATCCCTGGGCCATGTAAATTGATCCTGCTGTGCTAATCCTACGAAAGCTATTAAGCTTACTACAAGTAAAATAATGTTTTTTATACGTTTCATCTTCTGTGTTATTTAATTAAATCTGAATACAAGGCCGCCGCTAAACCCGGCAATGATCGTGGTACTGGTAATACCAACACCCCCGGAAAATCCTCCGGTTCCCCCACCGGCATAGACACCACCCCAATCTACAGGAAACATTAAATTGCCCTGGAGGTTCAGTCCAACGTTATTGCTAAACATGATATTGAATCCGCCCTTAAAGGAAAACGCGAATTTGGTGCTGCCATCCAGAGCTATGTTCACCACCGATGTGTCCTGATTACTTACACTAAATATAGCAAGCCCTAAGGCGCCACCGATAAAGGGCCTTATATTGCCCGATGGAAAATATTTGGTCCCACCCACAAGGATCCAATCTATGGATTGATCTGCCAGTCTGATCTCGGAAGGACCGAAAAAAACGTCCCTGATTCTTAATTCCGTGCCCTGGTGGATGTAGGAGAGCTCAGCCATAATATCATAATAGGTCTCAAAACCAATGGTGATCCCGAATTGATCGCTGTCGTCGATCTTTAGGTAATTGGGCCCGTCATTTAATTTGGACCCGAACTGATACCCATAAGAGGGCGTGATCTCAAATGTTTGGGAATAGCAGATGCCGGAATTCAGGCTCGCTGCAATTATCAACAGCCCGATTATTTTTATGTTTTGTATCATATTATTTTTTTCTTTTATCATTTTTTTTGTTTTATGTTCGATCCTCATTTTTTCGGATTAATAAATAGCCGACCAGGCTAATACAAACGAATTCGTATCCGATCCTATGCTCTTTAATGTTTGAGAGCGCACAAAGACCAGCTTTATCGCTTGCTTTTTCATTAAGGGAAAGCCAAAGGAAACCGCTCCCAAAATATCCCCACGTTCATCCCTGTTAGGTTGTTTGTTTACAATAGATTGCCCTCCCAATCCATAACCGGCGCTCAAAGCGGCCCAGGTCCTGTTCTTAAATCTTCGGATAAGATGGGTTTGCAGTGCATATACAGGGTCTTGTTTTTTTGCAACACCGTTAAAAAATTGATTGTTTTTGGTAAATAAAATAACGGAGCCCGTTAATTCGTACGACCAGTTTTTCCAATTGTGTATCATCCCCAATTGAGGGCGGAATACAAAGCGATTCTGACCTATGTTGAGTAGCTTGTCCTCAAAATACTGTCCCAATGGAAGGGTTATTGCAATGGAAACCCCAACGATGGTATGAACGGGGTGTGAGATTAAATATTCATACATCTCTTTGGGCCCCAAAGCCGGAGGCCCCACAATATTTAAGGAAACTCTAAAGCGCGGATCGGCAAAGCCATTTCGTTTTACGGTCGTAGGAACACCGGCAAGCAGCCCTTTCCACCGTGCCGTACTGTAAGGGAGCAACACATCCAGGCGTGCCAGCCTGTTCCCGATCTTAAAAGGGTGCACATATTGTACAACGAACGTGTTAACATCGACTGTGGCATCTTCCACCTGTAGTAAGGGGTCGAAGAAGATCTCACCATTGGTATATCCATATCCGGCGCCAATAACATGAATTCCCTGGGGCAGTGGTGTCCAGCGCCGGGGTTCAATGTCCTGCGCGAAACTTTTAACGCCCATGAGAGATAGTATAATTATATATACCATGGCCTTAGGTATAACGGATAAGTGTTGTTTTAGCATTATCAGGTGTTTCAGATATTCCATTATACGTTTTTATCCGGTGCAATTACCCTTAACATATACATTTAATTAGATAGATCTGAAGCAAAGGCTTTATTAAAGGAAATTAATATTTGGGCCCGGCCCAAAAGTAGAAAAAGTAAGTCTATGACAATGGCATAATTTTTTTTCATTATTAATATTTTAAAAGCAGGTCGTTCTTTAATAATATAGATTTGATTACAGAAAGATAATAAATTTTAGCAACTATTTTGGGAACGATCAAATGTTACAGCCGCTTAGCGGTGGAAGATCAATGTTCATGCCCTTTATTCCAACGCGTATTTTGCTAAAAGGCCTCTTCAATTCCAAAATAGACCCCGGTATTGCCATCTTTTCCAATGCCGATATCCATTCTCAGATTCACATTTTCCTTTTTATTGAATAAATACCGGAGGCCACCGCCAAAACTATATTTAAAGGCCTTGAGATTCATATCGGTAATATCATTCCCAACCTCGCCGATCCCGGCAAAGGCTACAAATCCGAGGCGCTTCCAAAAATATTGACGGTATTCCGTTTGCAGCGTTACATAAGTCCGGTCTCTATAGCGCCCTTCAAAATAACCACGCATACGCGACTGGCCTCCCAATGCCGGGAGTCGGTAAAACGGCGCGTCACTGCTTACACTATGAATATATAAATTGGTAGCCAGCACCTGTTTATTGAACAATTGCTTGTAATAGCGCACATCGACCTCGAAAGAAGTAAATACGTACTCACTGGGTTCGGGATAAACCATAAATTTTATGTACTGATAGTGGCCCGATGACGGGTAAAAAATTGAATCCCTTCTGTCCCAGACAAATTTAAAACCTGCACCAAAGAGCTCACCGGCATTGAATCCAATAACCTCTTCATTCATTAAAAATGCGTTATCTTTTACGTCGACAATTTCCGTATTTTGATATTCTAAAATAAACCCTGTCCTATCGGCAAAAAATAACATTGGCGGTACCTGAACTTCAAGCTGGACTTCAAAATCCTCCCTAAAATAGCCTTCCGTACCGTTTTCGATCGTCTGGTTACCTATGCCCCAAAACTTGTCCAGGGTATATCCGAATGACAGCGGGATTTCAACGACCAATTTATTTTCATTAAAATAAATACTTGAGTTCAATGAGAATTTGTATTGCTTATTGGTGGTATAATGCGCCCCAAACCCAACTTTAGAAGGCCGTAATTTTTCGTTGTTTTTTGTGTAGAATAAAAAAATGCCTCCGCCTCCAACCGCGGCTTGCGTTTCGGGGGTATAAAACGCATAAGGGTAACCATTAAACGTGACCTTCTTTGTCGCTGTTGAATCCAGGGAACTTATCATCAAAGAATCGATGGCAGCACTGCCTTGCTGTGCATAAGAAAGTTGCGCAATGAGGCAGCCCAATAAAATGATATACAATTTATTCCACACAATCGCCGTTTTTGCTTTTATTCCGTTTGGGTTATTTATGATTTCTGGGGTTTTACTGGAAACCTTTTGAATAGTTTTTGCGCGCCTTTTGGGATCTTCTTCAAATTCTTCTCCCGTTTCTTTTGGAGAATACCAGATGATACCGCCTGCCAGATCAATGCGTTGGCCTCCGTACTCACAATATCCAGTGTAACGGTTCCTTCTATATACCTTCTTACCACTATTTCCTCCGATTCCCAATGGTAATTTCGTTGGCCCATATACCTTGGCGCATCCCTAATATCGGTCTGCCGTGTTTGTGTTTCATTGGTGATGACCACCCCGATATTAATGATGAGATCGGGATTTTCTTTTACCTTTTGATATCCCCTGGAAGTCATCTGTTTATTTATCTCTACGATCAATAAGTTCAATCCTTCCTTTTTAGGTTCAAATTCGGGGATGTTCTTTACGTCAAGGCTATAAATTTGATAAGTTTTAAACTTTGTAAAATCTATGTTTTCCGCTTTACTGTAAGACACTTGAACCTGTGCTGTTCCCACCTGGAAAACCATAAGGGACATTATTAGAAATAACGTTTTATTCATGATAATGTATTTTATAATTAAACTTATTTAAAAAAAACCCTGAACCCTTTCAATTAACCAAAAGGTTGCCATACTGCCAATGGCGTAGGGGGGAACCCATTTAACCCAAACGGGCCATCTCAATTTTGTTTTTCTCAAAACCAAAAGCATTCCCAATATAACCAATATAAATATGAGTTGCCCCAGTTCGACCCCAATATTGAAAAATAATAAGGCCATAGGAATATCGGTTTGTGGCAATCCTACATTCAGCAGTGCCTTTGCAAATCCAAAACCATGTAATAACCCGAAGGTAAAGGCCACAACCCATGGATAACGAACGGTGAGTCCGCGGCGTCCATTATAATAATGTATCAATTCCACCGCAAGAAATACTATGCTTAAGGCAATTACGGCTTCCACCGGTGCTGTGGGAAGTCCCACTATACCCAATGCCGCCAGCGACAGGGTAATACTATGGGCAATGGTAAAGGCGGTGATTGTTTTAACCAGTTTTTTAAATCCTTTGGTAATTAAGAGCAGGGCCAGTACGAACAACAGGTGATCAATGCCCAGTAAAATATGCTCTATACCCAGCATAAGGTATGTTTTAATGACACTGTATTTATCCGGTTTTAAGGGAATGTAATAACTTGGGTTGGAGGGCTTTATCATGGCCGTATATTGAATGCCGTCACTCTTTTTTATCGACACCAGAACATCGATAAGCGTTTTTTCAAGACCATCGAAAACCAGGAGATCGCCTTCTATGTCTTTTTGCATTAAAATCGTGTATGTCCTCCGTAAATTTCCAGGAAGCAGGTTGGCCTGTTCTTCTATGATCGTCCAGTGATCGGGCAGGACAGGATATATCTTTGGAATAGCCGTACCCATGGCCGGTATTTTCCAAACCACCTGGTAGGTGGAATCATTTTTCTGGGTAACGCTGAAATAGGCCGGGCGTACTTCGTGTGCACTAAGGGATAAAGCACAGATCAGAAAAAGAAAAAGGACACTAAAATGCTTCATTCAATGCTGCTTTAAGTTCTTTATTCTCTATTTCGAAATGGAGGGTATAATTTTTAAGTAATGCCGTGATAAGCTCTGTTTTAAAATCGTTGGTTGCCTTATAATTATAATCGACATTCACTTTTTCGTCCACCTCATCAAAGCTATAGTAACCCGCATTTTCTCTTTCCGAAATATAAACGATATGAATTCCAAATCCGGAATATACGGGGCCTGTCCATTGGGCCGTAGGTAAAGAATCCAGGGCCTTCGCAAATGCTGTTCCATAATCCCTGGCAATTTTATCGGCACTTACATCAGTATATTGGGAACTCAGGGAGATATGGTCTCCTAATTCCTGCGGCTTCGCAGATCGCAGCGCTTTTTTGGCATCTTCCAAGGCGTTGCTTCGTTTGTCTTCATTAAAATATACCAGCTCCATGCTATAGACCGATGATCTTTTATAATTTTCTATATGATCTTGGTAATAAACCACCAACATGTCCCGCGTAGGTTGCAGTGTTTCGGCCATGCCATCGGAAATAAATTCCATTTTTTGTGCCAGTCTTCGTTTAACGATCTCATCATTTTTATCCAGGTTCAGGTCTAAAGCCTCCCGGTACAGCACTTCCTGTTCGATAAATTGATCGACCAGTCCTTTCAATTCATTTAAACTGGGATTCCTGTTGCGCTTTAGTTGCCATTTGGCCGAGAGTTCATTGATGAGATTATCATCAATAAGGATTTCATTCTTATTTTTTTCATTGTTCAGTGCACCATAAATTAGGAATAACGCGACGCCTATCAATAAAAAATGGAGCAGGGGTTCTTTTAAAATTTTTTTCATAAACGAATCGATCAATTTTTTACGCACCTGAATCCGAGATGTGACATGCCGGTATCGACAGAGGTCCCTTCTCTTGCACTGGGCCTGTAATTATAACAATAGGAGGCATGGCATATATAAGAACCTCCTTTGGTGACCCTCTCGGTGGCATAAGGATCCCTGGGATTAAAGCTCGTAGTTGCACCGGTCGGGTTCTTGCAAATTTTATAGGCTACTTCACGGTAATAATTCTCATTGAACAGATCGGAACACCATTCCCAAACATTACCGGCCATATCAAACAATTGATACCCATTTGGTTTGAATTGCATAACGGGAGCTGTGCCAATATAATTATCAAGTCCCGTATTGTTATATGGAAAATCACCATGGTAGATATTCGCCAGATCCGCACGGTTCTTCGGGTCGTCATCTCCCCAGGTATATCGTTTTCCATGCAAACCTCCTCGTGCAGCATATTCCCATTCGGCTTCGGTTGGTAATCGTTTTCCGGCCCATTTGCAATAGGCCAGGGCATCTTCATAGGCGATATGAACCACAGGATGATCCATTCTACCACTTATATCACTGTCCGGACCTTCGGGATGGCTCCAGTCGGCACCAACGGTCCAAAACCACCAATTGGTGGGATTCCCTAAACTCACCGGACCCTTAGATGGTTTAAAGACCAGCGAGCCGGGTTGTAAAACACTATCGGCCGGCCTGGGCGTATCGGGAGGAAGCTGCTTTTTTAATTCCTCCCAATCTACGGTTCTTTCAGCCACTGTTATATAATTCGTAGCATCGGTAAAGGCCTTGAACTGGTTGTTGGTCACCTCGTGGGTATCCATCCAAAATCCATCGACTTCAACGGCATGCGCAGGATATTCCCTTTTATACAGTCCTTCCGCAGTGGCTCCCATATTAAAGGTACCTCCTTCGATCCATGCCATGTCCTTTCCGGGTGGGGCGTCTTTAGGGATCGAAGCGACTTTTGTATTTATCTCTTGTTTGGTATTTACTTTTTTTTCTTTGTCCTGGCAGCCCGTTGCGCATATCAGGATAATACCTAAGCACATTAGTTTATTCATAATTTCCCACTAATAATAAGTGACCTTCCGGATATTGACAAATACATTCCCGGAACGTCTCGTCAAATATAAAAATGTTTGAGTAATATTTCAGCATCAGGTACTTGATCATTTTTATGTTCTTCTTGTGTATGGACAATTGTAGAATTAAGAATAATAAATATGACTAAAATTAAAATATGCCGAATTTTTGCATTGTTCTTTCTATTGTTTTCATTAATTATTCTTTAGCATGACCTCTTCCAAAGGATTTCCAATAGATCCGGATGGAAATTTGATATTTAAAAATTTTGCAATTGTAGGGGCGATATCTGTAGGAGATACACGCCTTGTTATTGTTTGTGCCTTGATTCCATTTCCAGCAAAAAATATAGGAACATAAGTGTCATATGCCCATGGCGATCCATGGATTGCTGCAATGCCTTCAAGCCCCATTTTTTGTGCTTCATCTGTTGAATGTAAAAACCAATAGTGTTCCTGGATCATATGAATGTTACCAGAACGTTCAGGATGAAAATTTCGTCTTACTTGAACTTGTAAAGGTGCATTTGAAATCCGACCTTCAAGCAGATCACTCCGGGTTTGTGCATACGCTATTCCTGGGATTTTCACCACTTCGTCGGCAATAAAGCTTTCTACTTCTTCAATATCAAGTTTAGCTTCTGCAATAGCCGCCATATTTAAATAGAGGTAAGGATGACTATGCGTGGCAATCAAATCATCACGACCATAGCGTTCCATTAATACTTTATTTAATGGTCCCTGCTCTCTAAAATAAGTGAAATCGAATCGTCCGGATTCCTTTCCAATAGCTGTCATATATTCCGGAGCTTCAGGTGCTCCATGGTCGGCTGATAAAACGATTAGTGTATTTTCCAATCCAACGGTTTTATCGACATATGAAAAAAGGTCGGCTAAAATTCGATCAAGGCGTAATATGTTGTCTTCAGACTCTAAACTCGACGGACCGAATAGGTGCCCAATATAGTCGGTGGATGAAAAACTGACTGCAAGAAAATCAACGTTCTCACCTTGTCCAACATTTTCATTTTCAATAAGTGTTTTTGCAAAATCAAGGGTCAACTCATCTCCAGCCGGTGATAATGACAGAATTAGATAAAGGTATTTATTGTCACCATATTGGTGTGGAAAGGTTCTGCCTAAGGGTTGAAAATCGGCTTCATAAGGACGATCATCTAAATCTTTTGCAAAGTAAGTGGAAGGGTCTTGAAGTAAATCCCAAGTCTTTCCTCTATATTGATCTGCTGTACCGGCCTCATTCCAATCCTGAACCCATTGTGGGTACTCATCATAATAATATGTACTTGTGACAAATTTCCCCGTACTTTTTGAATACCAAAATGCTTTTCCTGCATGCCCTCCTGGGATGATGGCTCCGCGATCTTTGACGGATACACTAAACACACGGGATTGCCCTGCATTTGAAATCACCAATTCATCACCAATTGTAGTTGATAAAATATTTTTTGGCGAGACACTTTCATGTGGTTTCGGTTCCTTTCCTATTATATGATAACGAGCATCTTCGGTGTTATAAACCAATTCGCCTGTTGAAGAATCGATCCAATTATTACCTACAAGACCATGCCGTGATGGGTCTGCTCCAGTAAATAGTGTAGCATGTCCTACAGCTGTTACTGTATTTGAATGTATATAAAGCGAATTTGAGTAATATGTGCCGTTTTCTATAAGATATCGTAAACCACCTTCACCCAAACGATCTAAAAATCGAGTTGGTAAATCTCCTCGCAATTGATCTACTGTAATTTGCAGCACAAGTTTTGGTCTAATAGATTCTGAGTCCTGGGCTCTTATAAATAAAGAAAAAATACTCAGGGATAGTGCTAAGAATATTGTACGTCGAACATTCATAAAATAGATGATTTTGGTGTTTAAACTTTAGTTAGATAAATAAAACCAGATAATATTTATTATCTGGTTTTAATTTCTAAATATTAAAAAATGTTAATCGGTAAGTGTGATCTTCACCCGGTCTAATGTACCTGTGAAATTAAAGGTACTGCCTTCATAACCCGGATCGACCTGCGTTCCGGTATCCATACCCACATCAAAAGTTTCGGCCAATGAATAAGTGGAAATATGCATAGCGCTGAAATATTTTTCAGCTACCTTTTCACCGTTTACATACAATTCGCCGTCCCCAGCCCAAGGTTTTAATGTACCATCGATAACCGAGCGATCTAAAATGAAATTAAATTTAAGATCTGTTTTTCCGGTTGGCAATTCCCCTGAGGTTAGGTGATGATGTATTCCATCTAAAAAGTTATAATCGAAATGAAGTTTGTTGTCCCTTATATACATGGAATAACCCCCAGTCATTCCACCACAGGCAACAATCACTCCTTCTTCATCACCTTTTAAATCGATGGTTGTTTCAATCATATGAGATCGTCCTTTCACCGGAACAGAAGCTTTTTCGGCTATACGTACTGCTCCGGGGGCGTAATACACGAATTCTTTTTGATCTCCAAAGAGTACATAATTAACCCCATTTAAACGGGACAGCATATCGTCGTACAAGGGATAAACATTATTCTCCCAGGCCTCTTCCTCGAATAGTTTCTTAAGCTCTTCCAGTTTTTCAGGATTTTCCGCGGCAAGATCATGGCTTTCTGAAAAATCTTCAGCTACATTGTATAATTCCCAAACATCTTCAGCAAAATCACCCCTTACATTTATATCCCATGGCATCCGTTTGGCGTGCAGGGTCACAGCTTTCCATCCGTCTTCCCAGATGGCGCGATTGCCAAACATTTCATAATACTGTTTGTCTTTAGCATTTGGCGCCCCGGCATTATCGAAGGAATAATTCATGGGTACACCGGTAAAAGGTTGTTGTTTAATGCCGTGATATTCATCAGGTCGCTCAATGTTAGCTGCTTCCATAATTGTTGGAGCAATATCACTTATATGATGGTACTGATCCCTAATTTCTCCTTTAGCTTTTATGCCGGCCGGCCAATGCACAACCAAATGATCGGCCTGGCCACCTCTATGTTCCGATTGTTTGAAGTATTTGAAAGGCGTATTTCCAGCCATTGCCCAACCAGCATGATAATGCGGATACGAATCCCATTGTCCCCAATTGTCATAATATCTAAGATTTGCTTCGAATGGAGTTTGCATACCGTTTAAAACATAAGTTTCATTAAAAGTACCAGTAAGTCCACCTTCACCGGAAGCACCATTATCAGAGGTAACTATAATAAGGGTATTATCTAATTCACCTATCCGTCTTAAGGTTTCAATCACCCTACCAATTTGATAATCGACATGTTCCATTTGCGCTGCAAAAACTTCCATCTGGCGTGCGTACATTCTCTTGTGTTGAACATCTAAACTTTCCCAGGCAGGAATTTCGTCAATTCTTCCAGTTAGCTCGGTATTTTCAGGAACAATGCCTAGTCTTTTTTGATTGGCCAGAATTTGCTCTCTGGCAACATCCCATCCCATATCAAATTTGCCTTTGTATTTTCCAAGATAATCATCTGGTGCGTGATGTGGAGAGTGCATAGATCCGGAGGCCCAAAGCATCATGAAGGGCAAGTCATCATCCAGCGATTTATGACCGGTGATCCAATCGATAGCTCTATCGGCAAGATCGGCATCCAAATGTTTTGACTTGCGATAGGGCTCGGGGGAGTGGTCATTCCACATTACCGGGATGAACTGGTGTACATCGGCCGCCATAAAATTGTAGCCATGATCAAAGCCTTCATCGCTCGGCCACCTGTGAAATGGTCCTACCTGTGATACTTCGTACAATGGTGTATGATCCCACTTTCCTAATGCATAATTTACATAACCTTCTTCCTGCAAATAATTTGCAACCGATTTGGCCGATGGAGGTACAATTGCATTATATCCCGGAAATCCCATGGCGGTTAAGGCATGACTTCCCAGTCCGATCTTATGCGGATTCCGCCCGGCCATTAATGTTGCTCGTGATGGCGAACAAAGCGCTGTTGTATGAAAGTTGTTGTAACGCAAACCGTTAGCAGCCAGGTTATCAATATTTGGCGTTTCGATGAGGCCTCCAAAGGATCCTACCTGCGCATATCCAACATCATCTAAAAGAAAAATAATAACGTTTGGTGAACCTTCGGCAGGACGTTTCTTCTTGGGCCACCATTCTTTCGATTCTTCATAGGATTGGGCAATTTTGCCTTCGAACTCCTGTCCGTACTTTTCCATATTCGAATCGCCGTCCGACTCCTGAGTTGTAGTTTCACAGCCCCAAACGAAAAGGCATATGACAATCGTGTAAATTAATGATTTCATAAATTGATTGTTTTAGTGTTAAAGATAAAATGAGCAATAAGATAAGACATTTCTGTCATTTTTTAAAATTAAATAATATTTGAATATATTTTCATATAGCATTTCACCATGTTGGCAGACCTTCCCATAACTTCATAAAATCGTCATGCCTGATCTTATCTTGCAGGGATGTGAATTTGACTATTTGCCTGCCCATATTGAGCAAGCGTTGTTCAATATGCGGGTCATTCACTGTTCCATCTTCATTGAATACTTTCGACGACTCCGCCACGGACACTTCCTGTGGTAGCACCCAGCAATGCATATTCCTTCCTATAGTGCGCATGGTGTTTAGCGAATTGAGCGCCCCGGTATGACCACCGGCAACACCTACCAAACCAACAATCTTCCCTTCGAATTGCTCCTGGCTCATCAAATCCAGCATGTTCTTCAAAGCGCCACTTATGCTGCCATGGTATTCCGGGGTTCCCAGGATGATCCCATTTGATTCCTTGAGTTCCTTACGCAATCGAGCGACATCCAACGGATAGTCCTTTTCACCCACTTCACCGTAAAAGACCATCTTATAGTCCCGCAACTCTATCAACCTGGTATTTGCTCCGAACTCCATAGCTCCTTTAAGTACTATGTTAAGCGCCTTTTTGGTGGTGCCATTGGCGCTCAGGCTTCCACAAACGGCACTGATCCGGATCGAAGCGTATTGTTCCGCGGGTTCCATAGATGATTTATTTTCTTCCAATTAAATTTATAATATATCCAACCACACAAAACGTAAAGGCGACCAGACTAATAGGAGGTAAGCCTCCATGCCATCCGGATGGATTGAGCCAGCCCTCGTAACCCATAAAAAATATATGCGCTATGGCAAATAGCATAGCGGTTAGCAGGAATTTTCGTGATGTAATAAAACGGATGAAGGCCTTGTCCTCTTTCATATCGGTCTTAAACGCCAGGTTGTAGGCCCAGAGCACCACAAAGGAGATGATACCCCCCAACATGCTCAAGCCTGCCAAAAGGGTCAGGTGACCGTTATCTTCATAGAACTTCCCAAATATTTCAGGATTGAATAGCATAAAACTTATAAGCGCGTGAATAAGTACCAACAGGAAACCGGTCATCCCCAGGGACTGACGTGCATTGAGCCATTTTTCCGGAACATGAACGCCCAGGTTATTGAGCGGCCCTAAGGCAAAATTGAAAGTGAGGATTATAAAGGCCGACAACGAAATACCCTTATTCAAAATAAAAAAGGGAAAATCACTCCACGGAACGGGCCCCACGATATGATAACGCAATATGGCATAGCCAATCGATAGCAAACACGTGACGGCAATAATAGGTCCGGCCGCATTTTTGGGATGTGATGTTGATTCTGTCATAAATTTGTTTTTAGTTTATTGCGGCGTATACCAAATGGGTGAGGTATAAGCCCTGTCTTGAACTGTCATAGCAGTTCCTTCAGGGAATTCTATTCCATAATAAACGGCATCATAAGCTGTCCAACGTGGAGTAGGAATTTCAATTACCCTGACATAATAAAATGCTCTTTGAGAGGCATCAAAATCCGGGTCAGACCATTGTATGGTCATTATTGCATCACCTATAGAGTTGTCGTAGGTGGCTTCCTTTAAATTAATTGTTGAACCTACTGGAGTGAGGCAGCGCCCATCATTAGCGATGGTTCTTCCATCTGAAACTGCGAGGTCATAAATTTTTTCCTGTTTGTTGCCTTCAGCATCTACCCACCCTTTAATCATCTGAACCCGATCAAGATTAGGTCCGTTGACATCTTTCCAGGCCTTAACTAAAAATGAAGGGGCATTACCATCGCTTCCCTCTAGGTCTCCTCCCATAGGGACGCCATTCTTGTATCCGTGCTTTGCAAAGTCTGGCCGATCAAGATCAGACGTTATAAAATTCCAACCACCGAATACGCGTACCTTCAATCGGTTACCAGTTGTAGCATAAACTTCTTTTCGTTTCATTGCATCCCATATAGCCTCTCGCGTATTTTCGATTGCCCATACGGCAGCCAAACCAGACGCACTAATATCCGATCCGTAGTAAGTAAGGCTGTCATGAACTGGCGATTTAACCAAGTACTCTATAGCGCGATGGTTGCTCGGTTCCATATGCGGCATTTTAGAAAAGTTGTTGTCCTCTCTTGTAGATGCTAAACCAGTATGCGCATCGGTAGACCCGATTAAACCAAATTTAAATGGATTGATGCCTAAACTAGCTTCTAAGATCAAGCCGTCTTTAAATGCCTCTCTTGCATATTCAGTTTTAATCATTTCATTCGTTTTTGGAATTATAGCTGGAACATTAGTTTTATCCCAAGTTTCAAAATCGGCAAACTCATCTGTCGGAGATAAATATGGGTGCGCCTCTCCGTCACCTTTCATTTGTGTCACCTCATAAATTGGTTCCCATCTACTTCGAGCCTCAGCATAGGCCTTGTCGAATGGCTTACCTTCCACTGTTTCCAACTGAAACATCATGCCGTTACTCCAATTACCATTGTGTGGTATTGCCAAAACTTGTCCACTGGTTTTATTTTCATAGGCGGCCATTCCCTCCCAAAGTCCTTCCGGATCCAAATCGTCCATAGAAGAGATGGGTACTACTTGGTTCACTTTATCAGGACCATCCCTAAATACCACCACACGGTGTAAGTTGTTGCCTTTAATGATTGAACTCCATTCGTAACCCAGCAACGCTGTGAATTTTCCTGGCACATTGTATTTTTCAGCTACGGCATTCGCTGCTTCCCAAGTGGAGCGTTTAACTTCAGGATTTTTTATCATCTCTTCATTACTTTCTCCAGTCGTACCTTGAATAATTTCCTGAAAGACTGCCATTCCCCCTTCTTTTGGATTAGCTTGATATGTATCATACCAACGCTTACCTACTGCATCACTCAACAAACCCGGATGTCCATCCAATAGATTTGGAACCAGTCCAAAATATTCGGCATGGTCTGCTATTACCAAGAAATCCAACGGACGAATTAGCTTTGTTTTTTGCCCTGTGCTAGATATTACCTCTTCTCCAGTAGCAAATCTGTATGCGTCTTCCGGTTTAAGTGTAGTACCAAAGAATCCGGCATCAGGCGAGTTAGATGTATGTAAATGCGTATCTCCAAAATAGACATCCTGAGGATAATTATCTCCAACATTAGGTGAGTAGTTTTCTCGCTTTTCGTATTGAGTTGTGGACATTTTTGCATCTGATAAAGTCGATGCAGTTTCTGTTTTTTCTTCTGGTGCTCCGCATCCTGCTAATAAAATTGCCGGAACAGCTAATAGATTTGTATATTTCATTTTTATCATTTTTATCATTTTTATCATTTTTTATTTAGGCGTATACCAAATTGGTGAAGTATAAGCCCTTTCCTGAATTATAGTAGGAAACCCGTCCTTATTCAATTCTGTTCCAAAGAAATTGGCATCGTAAACGGTCCATCGCGGTGTTGGAATTTCCAGAACCCGTACATAATAAAAGGCGTCCAGTGATGCTTCAAAATCCGGGTCTGCCCAGAGAGCCATTAGTTCGGCATCTCCGATGCTATTACTATAGGTTGCATTTTCAAGATCTACCGTGTTGCCTACCGGTTCCGGATTGTCGCTTAAGACCCTTCCATCGGAGAGCGCCACATTATATACTTTTTCGTGTACGTCTCCATTGGCATCTTCCCAGCCTTTAACAATCTGAACGCGATCGAGATTCGCCCCGGTCACATCTTTCGTGGCTACAACCATAAATGTCGGTGCATCCCCTGTACCACTCAAGTCCCCACCCATGGGCACTCCTTTTTGATAACCTATTTCGGGCATATGAGCGCTGTAAAGATCACTCTCTGTAAAATCCCAACCGCCAAACAAACGGACTGTCATTCGTGGCCCCGTGGTAGCATAAACTTCTTTCCGTTCCATGGCATCAAAAATGGCGGCCCTGGTATTTTCTGTAGCCCAAACACCGCTGTAACCCGCTGCTCCCATAATATCACCCGATAGATCGGTAAAGCTTCCGTTCTTTTTACTGAACACTTCATGACTTGCCCGTTCCGGACTGGGTTCATATTGTGATAATTTCCCCCAATAATTATTCTCTGCAACTCCGGCCAATGAAGTATGGGCATCAGATGCTCCCTGCAGCCCAAATTTGTATGGGTTTGCACCCAATTTAGTTTCCAATTGCAATCCTAATTTTAAGGCGGACCTTGCGTATTCATGCCTTAACATTTCATCTTGTTTTGGAATCGTGGCGTCCAGGTTTCCCCAGTCCCATCTTTCAAAATCCGAGAATTCGTCATTGGGTGACAGGAAAGGATGCGTTTCACCATCGCCTTTTATTTGGGTCACCTCGTAAAGCGGTTCCCATTTCATCCGGGTTTCGGCGTATGCCCTTGTTAATGGATCACCGAAAAAATCCACGTCCATAAACATGGTCCCATTACTGATGTTACCATTGTGGCCAATGGCCAATACATTTCCACCGGTTCTTTGCTCATAATCTTCCAGGAAGACCCATAGGTCCTCCGGGTTTTCGCTATCGAACGCAGAAAATGGAATGATCTGATCTGCATAGGATTTGTCATCCTTAAAAATGACACAGCGGTGCAAATTATTACCGTCTGGCATTGAGGTCCATTCATATCCTATAAAAGCTGTAAATTTTCCAGGATGATTGTATTCGTCAGCAGCTGATGTAAATACTTCCCATACACTTTTTTCGAACTCCTCGTTTCGAAATTTGGCGTTTGCCTGACCTATATCGGCCACAATTTCAAATCCAGCTGATAATCTCGCTTCCGGGCCTCTTGCTAATTTTTTAGCTAATTCTTGACCATATTCTGTTGACATCAAAAGTTTGTTTCCTTCTGCAATTCCCGGTAACAAGCCCATGTATTCGGCATGGTCGGTGACCACTAAGAAATCCAATGGGCGTTGCAGTCTCGCTTTCATACCATTGTTGGCGGTCACCTCAAGTCCGCTGGCAAATCGATATGCCGCATCGGGCCCCAATGCCACATTCCCTACCAAATTCGCATCGGGAGAATATTTGGTATGCAAATGGGTGTCTCCCCAATACACGTTACGGGGAATGTCATTTCCTGCATAAGGCGAGTAGATCTCTTTTTTCTCAACTACCGTCGCGTTGGAATCAGAACTTTTTTCTTTGGAACTTTCTTCGGGTGCGCCGCAACCGGCCAATAAGATGACCGGGATTGCTAAAAGTATGGTGTTTTTCATTTTATGGTGTTTTTCATTTTTTACTCATGTTACTACTCAAAGGATCTATTCCAGGCTTTTCATAATTTGTTCAACATACTTTTCGGCCGTTTTATAGGCGTCCTTAGGGTCATCAATATTAGTTGTCACCACAGCAACTAATTGCTGATCGGCCGTTTCATCAAGATTATAGGCAACGGTTTCTAAAACATAGTCTGTATAAGTTCTTGTTGAAGTTGAGGTAGGGATGTATCCTCCAAACGAATTATAATAGGAACCATAGGCATAAGGGTAGGCGTAATAATTATAAAAGCTGCCGTAATGGCCTGGATAATAATTGGAATATGAGGCTCCAAAATAAATCCCATTTGTGGTTGTTTGTGTTGACTGTGTTTTATCTTTAATGACTGTTATTACAATACCATCGAACCCTTCACTTTTCAGGAGGCTTTTTATTAAGGCCAGGCGCTCTTCACTCATTTCCTTATGAGGATATATTTTAGGCGCTTTTCTATAACTTTCTGTGACCTTAAATCCTTTAGCGCGTAATTGATTTGTAATTTCTATTTCGAATGCATATCGCGCATGATCATTTGCTGTTCTGGCAATAACCAAAATATTTTTTTTCTTGAACTCGTCTATATGTTTTTGTTCTGCTTTCCAAGAGCTAACTACTTTGACACTGGAGCATGATTGTAGGACAAATGCGAGAAGCATTATTAAAATTGATGTGTTTTTCATTTTTTTCATGTTGTTGTCCACCGTACTTTAGATCGGGTGGGATTAATTATTGTGGCGTATACCAGATGGGTGAGGTGTATGCTCTGTCCTGTACGGTCATCTTGGTGCCCTCCGGCATGTCAATTCCATAAAATACTGCATCGTAGGCGGTCCACCGTGGCGTCGGAATTTCGATCACGCGTACATAATAGAATGCCTTAAGGCCCGGGTCGAAATCGGGATCGGACCAATACGCAGACATCATGGGTTCCCCTATGGAGTTATCATAGGTGGCTTCTTTTACATTTACAGTTGATCCTACGGGAGTTTTACACCTTCCGTCATTTCCAATGGTCCTGCCGTCAGACACGGCCAGGTCATAGATCCTTTCCTTCTTGTTGCCTTCGGCGTCCAGCCAGCCTTTAATAATTTGTACCCGATCCAGATTGGCCCCATCGGCATCTCTAATGGTCCTTACCAGAAAGGAAGGTGTTTTTCCGTTGGCACCACGCAAGTCTCCTCCCATTGGCACCCCATTTTTATAGCCGTTTTTAGCGAAATCGGGACGATCCAGGTCTTCGGCAGAAAAATTCCATCCACCAAATACTCTTACCTTTAATCTGTTCCCGGTCGTAGCATAAACTTCTTTACGCTTCATGGCATCCCATAGGGCTTCACGCGTATTTTCTGCAGCCCAAACTGCTGCCAATCCCCCGGCGGAAAGATCTGTGATCATGACACTCAATTCCGGTTGAGCGCCCTGTATTAAAGCATGCTCAAATCGTGTAGCACTGGGCTCGGCGATATGGGCTTTGCTCCAGTTGTTCTCTTCCCTGGAAGAGGGAATTGCCCCATGTGCATCGGTACTTCCTATCATTCCAAACTTAAAAGGATTTACTCCTAATATGGATTCCTGGCGCAGGCCTTCTTTCAAGGCTCCTCTCCCATATTCTCTATATAGCATGTCGTCTTCTTTGGCCACTTTTCCGCTGATGTTTCCGGCGTCGAGGTTTTCAAAATCCGCGAATTCATCATCGGGAGAGAGGTAGGGGTGTGCTTCACCATCCCCTTTCATTTGGGTGACCTCATATAAGGGTTCCCACCTGGCACGTCTCTCGGCATAATCCGTGGTAAGTTCCTCACCGCCATAGGTCATCACATCGAACATAAGACCGTTGGAGAGATTCCCATTGTGCGGTATGGCCAACACTTGTCCGCCGGTTTCTTTTTCGTAAAGGGCCAGGTTTTCCCATAAATCTTCCGAATCGACAGAATCATACATATCGAAAGGCAGATGGCCTTTTGTTTTATCTCCTCCATCCCTGTAGATCACTACCCTGTGCAGGTTATTGCCATCTGGCATGGAGGTCCACTCATAGGCGTGAAAGGTGGTAAAGTGACCGGGTTGATAATATTTATCGGCATTTGCCACTACTTTTTTCCAAATTGACTGTACCATTCTAGGTTCTTTGATGAGGTCTTCTTTATCCGATCGTAACCATTCGAGAAAAGCATCATAGCCTTTGCCCGCTTTACTTAGATCGTGCCATTCCTTTCCCTTTTTATTGGCCAAAATAATAGGATCCGACCTTCGGATGAAATCGGCCAGACCTAAATTCTCGGCGTGATCGGAAACGACAATAAAATCTAAAGGACGAATTAATTTAAAGGGCTGTCCCGAATGGCTTATAACTTCTTCACCTCTCGCACAGCGATACGCCTCATCCGGCCCGAGGGTTGCGCCTACCATTCCCGCATCGGTTGACCAGGAGGTATGTAAATGGGTATCCCCGAAATAGACGTCCTGGGGATAATCATCGGCAATATAAGGGGAGTAATTGTCTCGTTTTTCGTATTTAGCCGTTGCAACCTGGACATCCGAAGAACCATCTTCTGTTTTTTGTTCTGGTGTACCACAAGCAATCATTAAAAGTGATGGAATGGCGAATAAATAACTATGTTTCATTTTAATTGAATTTTAATTAATCGTATCTTAATTGAATGTCTATTAATTTTATCTTGTTGCTATTAATTTTAAATTTAAATTTATCGAAATGAGGTTTTGATAAACCTTTATGATAATAGTTAGAAAAGCCAAATCCTTCTTTTGGCATGCCAATAAAATTATAATCCATTTTATTGTTCTCATTTTCGTCGTCTAAGACGGAAATCCCATAGGTTCCCGGATCTAAATTCAATACAAATTCATTTCCTTCTAATTCTGATTTAATAAGTTCTACTCTTTTTATAGGCTTTCTATTTTTAAATCCTTCTTGATCTTTAAATATCGCTAAAACTAATTTTCCCTTTTCTGAACGCACTCCTTCAATAACAACTTTTACATTATAACGGTCATTTAAATGAGTTGTATTTTTAATTTCAAAGACCTCTAAACTACCAATAGTAGTGAGGATTGTGATAAAAACACTTGTTATTATTTTCATGCAATCTATTTGTTTTTCATTGTAAACCCTACTTTAATAGTGACCTGCCATCTGTCGATAGCGCCGTCCTTAATGGAGCCCCTGGTTTCCATTATTTCAAACCATCTAAGGTTGTGAATCGATTTAGAAGCTTTTTCAATGGCGCTGTGCAATGCAGCATCGCTGGATACTTCTGATGTTCCGACAATCTCAATTTTTTTATAAACGTGATCTTCCATGATATATGTGTTTAGATATTAATTGTTGTCTTGTTTTTAAAAACTTATGATGTAAGGAATTGAATTCATTGATTTCTGTCATTTTTCAATTTCGATTAATTAATTTTTTTGGTATATAAGGATCTGGTGTTCCTAATGGTATTGGTTTTTCTTCAGCCAGAGTCTTTTTAAAACTAACGACTCTCCCTAATATTTGAGGAAACACCCAAGAGGCCGATACATCAACTCTATCTATGGAATATAATTCTTTGGGGTCTTCAATCAGGTTGTGTAAATGAGGCATGTTTAATTTTGCCGGAGCTCCAAACATACTATTCAATTCAATAAAATGCATTTTCCAGTTTTTCCATTTATAGGCAAATAATTCATCTCCATTATAAATTGGAAATCCTTCACGATCGGATTTTTCCTGTTTTCTCATAAAGAAGTTTATTTGGTCAATGCCATCTATCATTCTATCATCTGGCACCTTGTATCCAACCGGACCCGATAGTGTGGGCATTATATCTGTCATGTGCACAATTTCATTGGTAATCATTCCTGCGGGAATTTTTCCAGGCCATCGAATCATTGCAGGCACGCGCATTGAGCCTTCTAGTGCTGTAAAGTAATTGCCCCGCCAGTATCCGGCTGTCCCGTGATACCCTTCAATTTCTTCAGGGCCGTTATCACTTAGCCAAAGAACTATTGTATTTTCTCTAATATTGAGATTGTCAATGGCGTCCAAAATCTGGCCTGAACGGTAATCGATTTCGGTTAATACATCTGCATAGTTACCGTTACCTGTAATTCCGTCAAAATCGGGATGAGTCAAGGTTGGAAGGTGGGCATGAGTGAAAGGAATAAAAGCGAAAAAAGGTTTTTTTTCTTCCACATTCTTCTTCATAAATGCAATTGTTTTTTCCGTTAGTTCTCCATCAATGGTCCTCCTCGCTGCTATATTGTATAACTTTATATTGGTAGGTGTTTCGTCCTTTCTTGCCTGAACAATATAAGGTTCCTTGCTAATTGCTTTGTCATATCCATAATGACTACTGTACATAGCTTCGTCGGTGGTGTTCGCAATACCGTACCATTCATCGAACCCCTGATTGGTAGGAAATCGTCCATCGGTATCTCCCAAATGCCATTTCCCAAACATTCCGGTGGCGTAACCCTGATCAGCTATTAATTCGGCTATTGTTTTTTCCCATTGCGTCATACCATAAAGCATACCCCAAACTACTTTTGTGGTGCCTGATCGGATAGGGTGACGTCCGGTCATTAGCGCTGAGCGGCTCGGCGTACATTGCGGTTCCACATTGAAATTTAGGAACCGAATCCCTTCAGAAGCAAGCTTGTCCAGCCTGGGTGTTTCGGCTCCTCTTAGAATACCTCCGCCATAGCAGCCCAACTCCCCCCAACCGAGATTATCCACCATCATAATTACAACATTGGGTTTGTCATTATTTTGGGACTGAATGGGCCTAAAGCTTATTGTCAATAATGTCAGTAAGGCAATTAGCGGTATAATTTTCATTTATTTCATTTTTATTTATAATAAAAACCTCCAGTTCAACGAAAGCAACAAAGATTTCCTGTCGCCAATGATTCCGCCTTCTGTTCTTATCATCCAGTTCTTATTGAGTTGAAATTGAGCGCCTATAATGCCGTTCCATTCCTGTTTCGCCCCCTTGTCGATGCCGTATCTTATAATGGCTTCACCATCCGCATTATCAATGGCATTAACCAATGGTCCTAAAGTTTGGTCGGCAATAACCTTTTGAGGAATTGTCGCTGTATTCTCATACCAATCGTTATAAGTGGCTACAATTTCATCGGCCCGATCGAATGTTTCCTGTGGAAGGGCCTCATTAAGTTTTAACTCTCCTACCGTATTAGAACCTAAAGCAATACTCATGGCACCTACCCAGATCCCTATATTTCGATGGGGTTTGGTTTTATTAACGAAGTTATGTCCCAGGCGTACTCCAAAGGTGTTTACTTTTACGGGGTCGTCCAATAATTCCGGTTTGTTCCATGTTACATTGGCGTCCAAGGCTAACCAAACAGGCCCTAATCCTCCAGCAACTGTTACTCCAAAACCTGTTGTACGTACATCTTGTTCGACGATTGATTTCATTTCTATTGGAAATACAAGGTTAACCTCTGTTTTAGATGTTCCTTTTCCAAAAAGACCATAAACATTTAAAAAAGGAAAGACCCAAACATCTGGTCTTACCATTACTGTATTGGCCGAATTAAAATTATCTCCAAATTTCACAAAATCGACTCCTGTTAGCGGAATGTCTAAATTATCGGTTAGAATGCCAAGTCTCAGGTTATCTATAACAAGCCCTTGTTTTATATACATATAATTGACCATGACCCCAGTAGGATAGGGGATATCAAATCCCTTTTCATAGGCTTTCTGACCCCAGATTGGAAATACGTTGTCGTACTTTACCTGTTTAAGACTATCGGTATAGGCCTCATGCTTGGATTTTATCTTCGTCGTTGCATATTGAGCATTGACGTATTGTCCAAAAAACAGTGCTACAATCAAATAGCTAAATAAAATTCTATGGATTTTTAAATTATCGTTCATTGCTCTGAAGGTTTTTCATTTTTTTTATTAGCCCCTATGGGAATGTTAAATTTTAAAAACAAGGAGCTGTTGTTGGTGCCTGAAACCCCTTTATATACATTAGTAAAACCATAGTAGTATTTAACTCCTAAGGTCATTCCGGAATCTGCCATTAATTTGTATCCTGTACCAACTGTAACTCCAGCATCCAGCTTGTTTATTTTGTCCTTATTAAAGTCACGTACTCGTATATTTTTGTTGTCCTCATCGGAATTAAATTCAACCCAGGCCTTGTACATCAGGCTAAATTGCGGGCCTGCCTCCAGGTATATCCTGTTTTTAAAATTATATTTGATCAGGGCCGGAACCACAAAATAATTGACCTTCTGGCTGTATGTGCCTTCTTCTTCCTGGGGTGTTAGCTCGAGAAAGGCAAGATCATTGGCTGTTAATTCATCATCACCCAGTTTAGCCTTTACAAGAACACCGGTATATATATTCCATTGGTTTTTCAATCTAAAATCGAAGTAAAATCCCAGGTTAAATGATGACAACCGCTTATCTGCCTCAAGATTAGAGATATCAGACCAGTTAAAACCTCCTTCGAGACCAAATTCCAATCCGTCAGAATTCAATTTATCACCAAATATCACAGATAGTAAAACCTGTGAATTCGAACTAAACCCCATGAGCATGATTGCAATTACAATAAAAATATTTTTCTTTTTCATCAATTACTTAAGGATTACAGCCAATCTACTTTTAAAGGAAGCTCTAATTGAAATGTTCCCTCGGTCCCTGCCGGAAATTGAATAACCTGTCCAGGTTTTAATAATCCTGCTGCACCGCCTATGGCCGCTCCTCGACCGGCACCCCGGCCACCATCGAATGCTGCTCCAATACCGGCGCCTATAGCCGCTTTTTTAATGGTTCCTCCTGCCATGTCTTCCGTGGTAATTACCTTGGTTTCGGTTTTTACCTGTTGGAGATAATTATCTATGATAAACCCGCCTACCGTAACAGCAAATGTACTCGACCGGCGTTTTTTATTTTCAGAGACCAACACTTCCATTTGTACCATGGTCCCCCTGGGGATCAATACCTTTCCCTTCATGGTTACATCTTTATCAAGTTCTACAAAAAAATGATCGCCTGCCCTGAAATTCTTAGCGCTAATAACCTTTGTAGATTTTAGAAATAAAATGGTTCCTACCGGTAATGTTGGCGGTTCCTGCATAACTTTTATTGCATTTGTTTCATTAGAATTTAGAGGATTGGAAAATGTACTTCCAAAAGCCGATACTCCTATGCTCATTGCTATTATTAGCGTTATTGTTTTTGTGTTTTTCATGGGTTTAATATTTATTTATTATCAAAACTTTTAGTGATTGCTTTTACGTATTGCTTCGCTGTTTTAGCCGCGTTTTCCGGATCTTCGATTTTTGAAGTCACTACTGCTACCAATTGGTTTTCGCCGGTTTCATCCAGGTTGTAAACCACGGTTTCCAGAACATAGTTTGTAGCCGAATAGGTAGTAGTGGTTTCCGGCACATAATTTCCTAAAGTAGAATAAGAATATGGATTATAATAATAGCCGTAAAAACCTCCATAATATCGAGGATAATATCCATAATAGTTTCCACCTGCATAGTAGCCTCCATCTGTAACCGTTTTAGAAACATCTTGTACATCTTTGATTACGGTTAAAACAACACCATTAAAACCATCTTTTTGCAATATGTCTTTTATCATTTTACTTTTCTCTTCAGTAATTTTTTGATTTGGATTTAATTTTGGAAATTTTGTAAAACTCGCTGTAGCCTTCATGCCTCTTTCCCTTAACTGGTTTACAATCTCGTTCTCAAAAGCGATTCGTGCTTGCTGTTTATCGGTTCTTGCAATTACAATAATATTTTTGTCCTTAATTGAGTGTCTACATTATCTGCTTTCCAGGAGTCTCTTACTTTTACACTGGAGCAGGCATTTAAGATTAGAATTATTGTTAGGCTTAAAATTAAATAAATTGATTTTTTCATAGTTTTTTGTTTTAAAAATTAATGTTTTTATTTTGGAAATAATAATACAAATTGAAAGCGGAATTGTGAATCGGCACCAAAATCTGGCTTCACTACATTGTGATAATAACCAACTTGCATATTGATTGGTGTACTTCCCCATTTAAATAGTCTTCCTGCCCCGATGCCCAGTGGAATGGTCCATTGATCTCCCGAATTAGCCTCCCAATTGGCAGTTATGATCGGTGCCGAATTTATATACCAGCCCTTAGACAAATTTCTGGTAGCAAATACTTGAGAAAATAGTAGATTTACATCAGCTCTATTGCTACTACCTGCCACCGACCATGTATTTTGTACAAGAGCACCAACGGTCCATGACCCGGGTTGCACCAATACAAGGAAAGTAGGGCCCATGCTAAATTTTCCGCTTCCTAATACAGTATTAGTAGCGGTAGGTAAGCCCAGCGACAGCCCGTACCCAATGACTACTTTTTTTGGTTTTGCAGAGGTTAAAAAAAAACTCATATTGATATCTCCCAAACCAAATTCTGAATCATTTTCTCCCAAAGGTTGTGAAATAATAGGAATGATGGTTCGGGTAATTAAATTAAGGTTCTCACTTAATGAGAAGGGCCAAACCGGCTGGATGTTGAGTGTGTTTCTTGTTCTACCGTATGGTCCAACTTCAAAATCCATATTATTTTGAAATGGTAAGCTTATTAAACTCGCCACCGGATTTTGAATTTGTTTTTCGAGCTGATCCTTTTTTTCTTCTTCCTGAGGATAACAAATTACAGAATAAAGCATTATTAAAAGAGATAATAATGTCCTATTCGATTTTATATCGCAAATTTGATTTCGCATTTGTTTTCTGGAATTAAAAGTGGAAGTTGAATCCCGTTATAAATCCCCCGGTGTAAACGTCATAAACAAAGTTATTATCTCCTTCATAGTCCACATCATAGCCCTGATAGCCGAGGTACCATGAGAAAAGGTCGGAAAATTGATAGCCTATCAAAAGGTTTAATTTCCAGCTGAATTCTGAGCCTATGCCCAAACCGCCAACATCAAACCGCGCGGAATTTATCCATTTACCGTTTAAGGTCTTAAATCGTATACCAAAAAAAGGATCCACAAAATCCACGCTTTTATCCAATACATTTTGCTGGCTGATATCTATGCTGGGTTTTAATCCAAAATATCGCATACCAAAAAGGCCATCGACCGCCAGGTAATCTTCTAACCTGATGATCCTGTAGCCGGCCCCCAATTCCCAAACAATTTGATCGAGTTCTATATTGAGAGTTTGTGATGTGTCTCTTATATTTCCATCTTCCTTAATTTTCATAAAGATAAGATCTGTAAATAGGGTCCAGGAACCGCTATGTGCCTCGGCATGAATTAAGGCCCCAAAGCTTAACTGATCCAAAATATCCTTAAATTCGGCATCTACCGGGACGGTTTGATTTAGAAAAGAGACCTCTCCCGTGATGCTTGAAAACCATATGTATGGTGTTAGATCAAATTCCCATTGAGATTGTTCATCCTGAATATCATCGGAATCATTTTGCGGAAAAATTAAAAAAGGGGAAATTATGAATATTAGAATTAGTAATATTTTGGGCATGTTTTAGACGAGGATTTAAATATATGGCTAAATATATGATATTAATTTATTTATTTTAATAAATAATTGAACATTAAAAAATAATTTAACAAATAGGATTAGTTCTTAAAATGAATAGCCCAATGAAATTCCATACCTAAAAGAAGGAATAGTAAATTTTGATCTTTTATTTACAGATGCGAATCTAAAGTCTCCATCCAACAGATCGAACAGGCTATAATTCTCCAAAGCCGTATTAAAATCCTCATAAAATTCGTCGGGTAGATCTTCGTGATTCACAAATGAAAACTTATAAAATCCTGCACCGGGACCGGCAATTAAAAAGTCTAATGAAAACCTTTCGGACAGCGCTAATTTATAGCCTAACAATAACCCGAGAGATACCACATCGATATCGGCATCAAAATCAATTTCAAATGATTCATCGGCATCATTGATATAGGTGCCATTAAGATCGGATTTAAAATTGGAGATTTTAAGATAGGCTCCAAAATAAAAACCGTCCATGATATATCGCGTTGTTTTTTTAAGATAGTACCTTACTTCCGGAATTATTTTTGAACCGGAATACGTAATATCACCCGTTTTTATTTTTTTGGTGTCAAGTCCCGATAATTTTATGATTCCATCCTCCCCTTTATAGGCCAGGCCTAAACCCACAGAGAAATGTTCTCCAACCAATCGTTCGTACTTGAGCTGAAATGAACCAGTGACCAGGTCGGAAATCTCTAAGGCAATTTCATTTTTTGATTTTTGGATATCGTCATTAAGATCCTGGCTTTGGACACTTAAGGCGAATAATAGAAAGGCCACTGTTGCGAATTTTATCTTCATAATATTAGGATTGGTTTTATAGTTTTTAACGGGATATACTATGCGTTTGTTATTGGGATATGCTTTCCAATAAAAGTTGAGTTGTGAGCTCTTTAGAATATTTTTCTATGGTTTTAACCAGTGATTTAGGATCCTTGACCTTGAACCTGCCCACCCATTGTAAATTGTCTTTTTGATCTACGGTAATATCATAAAAACAGCTTTCCAGGGTATATTCTATACCAACCTTTACCTGATCGGGTTCCCAGTAAGAAACAGGATAGGCACCATAATACCGGCCAAACCTGCCATAACGTACCGGATAAAATGCCGTACCGGTATTGCCTTGAACAACATCGGAATATTGTTCTTTGCTCAATAAATACGTTATGATTACTCCGCTATAACCGTCTTCAACCAATTTAAGTCTTAAATTCTCTATATCTTTTTCTGTAACTTCTTTGGAAAAACTTTCTGTTTTAATTACCGACATTGACGATGACGCCTCAATTCCGTTTGCGGCGAAGTCCTGAACCACCTGGTTTTCAAATTTTATCCGAACCACATTATCTTTAGCTTTTGCTAGTACCAATATCTTATCGTATTGTTTTTTGCTGTTACTAACGTTCGACGAATCCTTTAAATAGGAGCTTGAACAACTCGTTGCCAAGAAAGCGATTAATCCTAAAATTATAACGATTTTTTTCATTGTGAATTATTTTATAGATGGTACGAAACATTGAAAAACAGTTATAAATATAGTAAAAGTTAAATTAATTTTTTAGTGGCAATGATTTCTTGTTCTAACAATTACGAATTTATTCATCAAATAAAGCCCTGATTGTTGGTATTATTTATAAGTTCTGTAAACGAAACTGCCGGATACAAAAAGCTTGTAAACCGGCAGTTAAGAGCGAGCAAATATTGGTTGGTATTATATTTTATTTCATTACTAAGGCTTTGGTTTGCTCAAACTGTTTAAGTTAGTATTGTTGGCTGGTTATGGTAATTGTTTTAAGCGGATTTTTTATGTATAAATAATTTTTTAGTCTGCCCAAACCATTTATGTTCACAATGTCGGCATTGTTTCGCCTTTGGCGTCCGGGCCAACCTGCCACAAATAGGACAATTATTCAGGATGTCCTTATGGTCATTTAAAAGGCGGTTGGCAATGGTTTCTTCAAGTTTTTCTTTTCCTAAGAACATAAGCTCTTCTATTTTTTCACAATTAATCCCATAAACCGATTCAATTCTGCGATATGAAAGATGTGAATTTTGATACTGCCCATTTTCGATCTCTGTTAACTCGATCTGTTCGAGGGCTTCTATTTCTTCCGGTAACATCCAATCGCGACATTTCCCGATCAAATATGTTTTAAGTTCCTTATCCATTTCAATTTTGCATTTAAAGTTTCAACTTCGGTTCTATGGTCAGGCTAAACTATGTTAAATGTAAACCATAGATTTATATTATACCAAAGCAAAGTAATAAGTGGTCGTATTTGGTTGTAAGTGATATTAATAAGCTATAATAGACGTTGTACAACGTTGTTTTATGGTTTTTATAAACACTTTCAACCGTTTTTTATGCATTTTATAAATGAGCTCCCCGCTCCTTATTTCTAAAGGAAACAGGAGGTTAGGGGATTATGTTCCATGATCCCAAAAGGGTTATCCTAGGCAAGCATAGCAAACCCGGAGCCCTTCGTGCCCGTTTCCAATTATTAAAGGGACACGGAAGGATTATGTTCCATGATCCCAAAAGGGTTATCCTGGGCAAGCATAGCAAACCCGGAGCCCTTCGTGCTCCGTCTTTCAACGCTTCTAAAATCAAACCCCACAACTTTCATTGTAGAATTCCTATTTCAAAAGGGATTATGTTCCATGATCCCAAAAGGGTTATCCCGGGCAAGCATAGCAAACCCCAAGCCCTTCGTGCTCCGTCTTTCAACGCTTCTAAAATCAAACCCCACAACTTTCATTGTAGAATTCCTATTTCAAAAGGGATTATGTTC
>PVMK01151535.1_pt1 | contig 40224 bp, 33 predicted proteins | sample 1853481 | NCBI WGS metagenome assembly PVMK01 (sample SAMN08533507, study PRJNA380276) | Marine sediment metagenome, whole genome shotgun sequencing project.
CCTCGGGTGGCGCCTTGTCCGGACGCTCGCGCGCCACTTGGGCCCAGCCGACAATCGCGCTGAGCGCGTTCGCGACTTCATGCGAGACGCCCGCGGCGAGGTCTGCAGCAGCCGCCTTCGCCTGGACACTTTCGGCGACCCCGCTTGCCTGCGAGGTGAGCAAGACCGCGGCCCGACCGTCCCCAGCGGGAATAGCGAGCACCTGTACGCCGGGTCGCGGCGCGAACGCCGAAGACGTGCCTTGGCGAGCACTGTCGAGGACGTCCCGTACCGCCTGCACATCGGTGGCGCCGAGCAGCCGCTCGACTCCGGCGAGCAGCTCGGTGGGCGCCTCTCCGCCAAGTGGCGCGAGCGCGTGCACGTTCCCAGCCACCGTCCCGTCCTCCCGTTCCTCGAGGAGGGCCAGCCGGAGTTGGTTAGCTATCCAACTGATTAGTTCTGATGGCACCGCAAATGTCCGCCTCAAGCAAAATGTAAGACCTTTTGGGTAGATCCGTCAATCCAAACGCCCGTTTTGATGATCGCGTTCGCAACCTTCCCAGGTTCGATCCGAACCAAAACACGGGAAAAACAACCGGGGGCACGGCCACACCAACCTTGATGCCGGGCTCCCGCACGCCCTGCTGAACGAAGAAATTGTCGGGATCCCAACCTGGGAAGGATCGTGTCTGGCGCAACCTGGGAAAGGTCCGACGGGCGGGGTCTGTATTTCGAACCTGGGAAAGTTTCGACTTCGCTGTGTGACGTTGCGCGGGACGTGACCTCACAAAACCTTCCCAGGTTCGATCCGCACCAAAACACGGGAAAACCACCGGCTGCACGGCCATCGCAGCCATGACACCGGGCTCCCGCGGGTCTTACTCCACTGCCGTTTCAACCTGGGAAGGTTCTCGGCCGTTTCAACCTGGGAAGGGGTATTGCAATCTCAGCCTGGGAAGATTCTCGTTTGAACGCTGCGAGGAGATCGCGCCTCCCGGCCCTACGGCACTTCCCTCAACTGCCCCCTCAAGAGGCCGCTCGAAACCTGTCTGGATGTAATGCTGATGTAGAGCGGGCTGGCCGCGTCCGTCAGAGTGGCCGCTTCGTCCGGGGTCACGAACACCGAGGCTGTGATGCTGTTTCCATCGATGAACGGTGGCGCAACCGACCGGACCGGCTGAATAGGAGAGCCAAAGAGGGTCAAGAGCAGCTCCCCGTTCTCCGATGCTCCTCCTCTGCGAATGTGACCGTCCTGAACCTTGTCGGTCTCCAATACCTTGTCGATCGTCGTTGAGAAGCTCAGCACGTTCCCGAAGAGCTCGAGCTCGATGCTTCCGGTTTCAAGGCGCTCGTCCAGTGGAACGCCTGGGTCGACCACCAAGCTAGGCAACAGCGAGATCGTCTCATCGAGGTCGGCTGTTGGATCCGTCGGTGGTTCCGAGATGATCGGAGGTGTCTCGTCGTCCTCCAGCAGTCCCAATCGCCCCTCGGAATCGACCGCGCAAAACTCGAAGAAGTCCTGCGGCAAGAAAGGATCGATTTGCGGGTCTTCGCCAGCAAGCTGGAGGAACAGGGTACTGAAGCGACAAGGGTGACCCTCGACAAGGGAGAGGACGCCCCCCTGGAGCGAGCCATCGTCTGTCGTCAGCGAGAAGCCGGCCCTTGGATTGGTTGATGTGAACTCGCCGACGATCAGCGTCGCGGACTGACCGTACCGCGATTCTTCCTCGCCGAAGAGACCCGCGTCGGGTCCGAACCGAAATGACTTCCGGGTCAAATCGGCAGACGTCGCGTCGTTGAACCCGCTACTGCCGCCAAATCCCCCGTTACCTTCTTCTTCTGCGCAGCCCGCGGCCGACCACGCAGCAACCAGCAACAGCGCACAGACACAACCCCAACTCGGTATGCGGTTGCTCATGACCAGTGAAACCATGCAAACCGCGTGCCCTTACGAACGGCCCAGTCCCTGGGCAATTTCGCGCTTCCTACAGCGCAGCTGCTGCGTTTTGGGGGTGCCTAGCGAAAAAGCTGCACGAAGTTGTTGGACCTCGCCTCAAATGGCGGATCTGCTACCTTCGGCGGCCCATGGCAGACCCTAAAATCACGTTCGAGCAGGTTTTGCACGTGGCGAAGCTGGCCAGGCTGACGCTGTCGGATGACGAGGCGCGGGAGATGCAGGAACAGCTGGACGCGATTTTGGGATACATGGAGGGGCTCGACGAGCTCGACGTTTCCGATGTGCCTCCGACGTTCCACTCGATCCCGATGGACGCGCCGATGAGACCGGATGTGCCGGATCGGTGTAGCGATCGCGCCGAGATCCTCCAGCAAGCTCCCGAGAGCGACTCGGGCGGGTTTGCGGTGCCTCTGGTCCTCGAGGTCGAGTGATGAGTGAGTTGCCCTGGCGGAGCGCCTTCGAGATCCGCGAGGAGGTCGTCACGGGCGGCACGAGCGCGGTGGATGTCACGCGTGCGTACCTCGCCCGCGCCGAGACGCTCAATCCGAGGCTCTCCTGCTTTCTCAGCATCGACCACGAGGGCGCACTCGCCGCGGCGGCACAGGTCGACCGCGCGCGAGATGCGGGCGAAGAGCTCGGCCCCTTGGCCGGTGTGCCCATTGCGCTGAAAGACAACCTCTGCACCCGCGGGCTTCGTACGACCTGCGCCTCGCAGATCCTCGGCGACTACGTTCCGCCGTACGACGCCCACGTGGTGGAGGCGTTGAGGGCGTCCGGTGCTGTGATCCTCGGCAAGACGAACCTCGACGAGTTCGCGATGGGTTCGTCCAACGAGAATTCGTCCTTCGCGAACGTGCACAATCCGTGGGATTTGGATCGCGCACCAGGCGGATCATCCGGCGGTTCCGCATGTGCGACCGCTGCCGGGTTGGCGCCGTTGGCGCTTGGCAGCGATACCGGTGGCTCGGTGCGACAGCCGGCAGCGTTTTGCGGTATCACCGCGATCAAGCCCACGTATGGGAGAGTGTCCCGGTACGGGCTCGTCGCCTTTGCGTCGTCCCTCGATCAAATCGGGCCGATGGCTCGCTCGGTGCGCGAGGCCTCGCAGTTGCTTCAGGTGATTGCCGGTCATGACCGCCGGGACGCGACCTCGGCTGACCGCGATGCGGGTGAGTACGTCGCCGCGTGTGACCACGGCGTCCAGGGCCTGCGCGTGGGCGTGGTTCGCGACCTCCTCGACGGACTTCAGGACGCCGACGTTCGCACCGGAGTCGAAGTTGCATTGAGCGCGCTCGAAAAGCAGGGTGCAACCTTGGTGGACGTATCGCTCCCTCATGCCAAGCACGCAGTGTCGGTCTACTATCTGATCGCCACCGCCGAGGCGTCGAGCAACCTCGCTCGATTTGACGGCATTCGGTACGGCTTGCGGGTTCCGGGCGAAGATCTCGCGGACACGTACACTCAAACGAGGGCGCAGGGTTTCGGCCCTGAGGTTCGTCGGCGCATCATGCTCGGAACCTACGCGCTGTCGGCTGGCTACTACGACGCTTTCTATCTCAAGGCGCAGCGGGTCCGTACGCTGATCCGGCGCGACTACGACACCGCATTCGAGAGCTGCGACGTGGTGTGCACCCCGACCACACCGACGCCGGCGTTCGCGCTCGGCGAAAAGACGGGCAACCCGCTCGATATGTATCTCGCAGACATCTTCACCTTGCCGCCGAGCCTTGCGGGCTTACCCGCCATCAGCACGCCGTGTGGGCTCTCCGCCTCTGGGCTTCCCATAGGCATCCAGCTGGTGGCCCCTCCCTTCGAGGAAGAGCTGCTCTGCAGCGCGGGGCAGGTCGTCGAAGACGAATGTGGGCTGCTCGAGTCCCGGCCTGCCGGGCTCGGTTGAGCGGCTATTTCGTGTCTGCCTGCTTGGCCTCGGTCGGCTTGGCGGGGAGGGACCTCCGCTTTGCGCCGCCCTGCTTCTCTATGACGGTCGATGGCATGCTACGCCGTTCTTCGCCGGCGACCTCGACGCGGTTTCGGCCTCGAGCTTTCGCGCGGTAGAGTGCTTGGTCGGCTTGCTCGATCAGCGCGTCCGCCGTGACACCTTGGCGGAGCATCGCCAGCCCAATGCTGACGCTGATCTTTTCGGGGCCGCCTTCGACCTGCGGGGTGCTCGCAAGTCGGCCCCGCAGCCGCTCGGCGACGATCCGCGCGGCGGTAAGCTTGATTTCGGAGAAGATCACGAGGAACTCTTCGCCACCCCAGCGCGAGACGATGTCGTTTCGGCGAACGTATTCCGTCAGGGAGTTGGCAATTCCCTGAAGCACATGGTCGCCGGCGCTGTGTCCGAACTCGTCGTTGATCGCTTTGAAGTGGTCAACGTCGCACATCGCTACGCAGAGCCCCGTGCCGTTGCGGCGTGCTCGGGCAATCTCTTCTTCTAGACGCTTGCTGGCATGGCGGCGATTGTATAGTCCCGTGAGGCCGTCCGTCAGTGCCAGGAGTTGCGTTTCTTCCATGAGGAAAAGAGATTTCACGACCACGCCCAGCGCCTCGGTAATGAGCTTCAGGCTTCGAACGTCGGTCTCTGCGCAACAGTTGGTTCCACCGAAGACCTGCAGGGCGCCTAGCGGTTCGTCTCTCGCCCGAATTTCGCAGGTGATGGAGCGGCCGGCGATCACGGTTTGGCCGGTGCCGAATTTCGGATCAGTCACGACGGTCGTGTGGGTCGCGTCCGCGCTCCTCTCCGGGATCGCAAGGGCCGCCAGCCCCGCCGTCGCTTTACCTTTGGGCCACGGTCCGCGCGCGCGGATCGAATAGGTCGGTCCGCCAGGCCCAAGAAGATGAAGAACCAGATAGGGGCAGCCGATGACTTCGGCCGCGAGCTCCAGCACCTTGTCTGCAAATTCGATTCGATCGTGCGCGTGGTCCATCAAGCGGCGGACCTCGGACTGCACGACGACGTCGAAGAGGTGGTGGTCGAGCACGGCACTGACCCGTTCGAGCGGCGTTCCGTTGAGCTCGGGCCGGATGCTGTCTCGCGGAGTGCGGCCTTTCATCAGCGCTTCGACCGCTGGCAGCAGCTTCTCATCCATCTGTTCCTTCGCGAGATACACGTCGGCACCCGCGTTGCGGCCCCAGAAGCGCGTGGTGGCTTCCTTCGCAGCGGTCAGCAGCACGAAGCCAATGTCGGCCATGCTGGGATCGGCACGGAAGACTCGGCACAGTTGGACGCCGGTAATCGCGTCCATCTCGATGTCGCTCACGACTAGGTCGAACGTTTGCTCGAGTGTGAGGTCGAGCGCTTCTTCACCGGAGCTCGCTTCGGTGATGTGGAAGCTCATCGGTTCGAGCTTCTGCACGACATGCCGACGAATCGCCGCGCTGTCGTCCACCACCAGGACCCGAAAGGTCCCGGGCGTATTTTCCCCCTGCCTATACTCCAAAGGCATTCTTACCCTGTTTCATGATGGGTAAATCCGTGGCGAAATGCCAATGTATCTAGGGTTTACACAGCGTGGCCTTCCGTCCGCGGTGCGCTATAACCGGCCGTCATGACCGCCTATGAGCCCGTGATCGGCCTCGAAGTGCACGCCCAAATGCGTTCGCGAACGAAGCTATTCTGCGGCTGCCCGACCGATTATGGGGCGCCTCCCAATACGCACACCTGTCCAGTATGCTTGGCGCTGCCGGGTGCCTTGCCGGTGCCCAACGCCAAAGCGATCGAGCTCGCCGTGCAGGCTGGCCTTGCGCTCGAATGTGATGTCGCCTCACATAGTGTCTTCGCGCGAAAGAATTACTTCTACCCGGACCTGCCCAAGGGCTATCAGATTTCGCAATTCGAGTTACCGCTCAACGGGAAGGGGCATCTCGATATCGAAGTCGACGGGGAGACGAAGCGGATTGGGATCACACGCATTCACGTCGAGGAAGACGCGGCGAAGAACATCCACGGTTCCGGTTCGAGCGCGGTGACACTCGTTGATTTCAATCGTGGCGGGACGCCCTTGGTCGAAATCGTAAGTGACCCCGATCTGCGGAGCGCAGAGGAAGCGGAGGCGTACCTGAGGAAACTCCGCGACATACTGATGTTCATCGGCGTCAACGACGGTAACCTCGAGGAGGGCTCGTTCCGCTGCGATGCGAACGTGTCGATTCGCCCAGTCGGTCAAGAAGAGTTCGGCACGCGAGCGGAGCTCAAGAACATCAACTCGTTTCGCTTCGTCAAGAAGGCGATCGAGCACGAGATCGCGCGCCAAGAAGGCGTCCTGCAGAACGGCGGGACGGTCGTTCAGGAGACCCGCACCTGGAGCGAGGGCCAAGGGAAGACCATTTCGATGCGCAGCAAGGAAGAGGCGCACGACTATCGCTACTTCCCCGACCCCGACCTGCCGCCGGTTGCGGTGTCCGAAGAACGCATCGCGGCGCTCCGTGCGGCGCTCCCGGAGCTTCCCGCGGCGAAGCGGGAGCGGTGGCAAAAAGAGCTCGGCGTTACGGAGTACGACGCGCGTGTGCTCTCGGGCCATCCCGAGATCGCCAAGTACTTCGAGCAGGCGACGCGCTTGTTTGTCGAGCAGTCGGGGAAGACGGGTAAGGACGCCGGGAAGAAGGTCGCCAACTTCGTCCAGGCCGAGGTACTACGGCACGTCACGACCGACGGCCTCGCGGCGTCGTTCCCGGTGGCGCCGGGCGCGATTGCAGAGCTCCTAGGCGCTGTCGAAGAGGGAACGATCAACGGCAAGATCGCCAAGAAGGTGTTCGCAGTCATGGTGGAAACCGGCAGTGCGCCGAACGTGATCATCGAAGAGCAGGGCTTGGCCCAGGTCACCGACACAGGCGCCATCGAGGAGGAAGTTCGCCGCATCCTCGACGCTAGTCCCTCGCAGGTCGCTCAGTACAAGGATGGCAAGACCAACGTCATCGGCTATTTCGTGGGGCAGGTGATGAAGGCGACCAAGGGTGCCGCGAATCCAAAGGCCGTCAACGAGATCCTCCTGCGGCTGCTGGACGAGCAATGAGCACTGGCCTTTCGCGCGCTCCTTTGAGCGGCGCCGATTGGTTTGCCGTCGAGTTTGATCCCGCCACTCGTGATGTGGTGATGCTCGACCAAAGGCTCTTGCCCACGCAGGTCCGATATCACCGCTACCGAAAGCCGGACGAGATTGCCGACGCGATACGGGATATGGTGATCCGTGGTGCGCCTGCGATCGGGATAGCGGCTGCGTACGCGCTGACCATGGTTGCGCGCGACGAGCAGGGCGACGGGCAGATGTTTCTGGTCGCCAACGGGACTGCAGGGCGGATTCTCAACGCCACCCGCCCGACCGCCGTCAATCTCGGCTGGGCCATTGCGCGGATGTCGCGAAGGGCGGGGAAGGTGTACGACCTCGGTCCCGAGCTGCGGTATCAAGGGATGCTCGACGAAGCCGAGGCAATCCATCGCGAGGATGTCGCGTCCTGCCGGCGAATGGGTGAGCTCGGCGCCGCTGAGGTCCCCGATGACGCCGTGATTCTCACCCATTGCAACGCCGGCGCCCTCGCGACCGGCGGGTACGGCACGGCGCTGGGAGTGATTCGTGCGGCGCACGCGCAGGGCAAAAACGTGCGTGTGCTGGCGGACGAGACACGACCGTACTTGCAGGGCGCGCGGCTCACCGCCTGGGAGCTTCACCAAGACGGTATCCCGGTGGAGGTCATCACCGACAACATGGCGGGGCACTTCTTCCAAACCGGGGAGATCGGGTTTGTCGTCGTGGGGAGCGACCGAATTGCGGCCAACTCGGACGTGGCCAACAAGATCGGGACGTACCCACTGGCGGTACTTGCCAATCAGCACGAGGTGCCGTTCACCGTGGCCGCACCGTGGAGCTCCGTGGATCTTCGTACGCCTTCGGGCGCCGACATCCCGATCGAAGAGCGATCCCGAGACGAAGTGGCCACCATCGGCAACGCCACGGTGGTACCGGACGGCATCCCTTGCCGGCATCCGGCGTTCGACATCACCCCGGCGCGCCTCGTCGATGCGATCTATACCGAGCGCGGCGTCGTGCGCCCGAAAATCGGCGAGCGACCCGACGTGTTGCGGTTGTAGCCCGGCTACAGCCGCAGCAGGGCGACGCCCCAGTTCAGTCCAGCGCCAAGTGCGAGGAAGCAGAGCAAGTCGCCCTCGCGGATCGTTCCGTCGCGCCTGAGCTCGTCGGTGAGGATGCCAATCGTGGCTGCCGACGTGTTGCCGTAGCGCGCGATGTTCGAGGGGATCTTCTCGGGAGGAATACGAAGCGCGTTCCGCACGGCCTGATTGATTCGGTCGTTGGCCTGGTGCGCGATGAAGCAGTCGATGTCGTCCTGGGCAATGCCGTGCGTCTCGCAAAGTGACTTCACGGTTTTCGAGAGTGTCTTCACGGCCTTCTTCAGAAGCGAAGGGCCACGCATTTGCGGAATGTGCTCGTCTGCCAGTAAAGCCTCGGGGCTCACGTACGGAATGCTCCGAAAACCGCAGCCCGACACGAAGAGATGATCAAACGAATCGCCATCGCTGTGAAGCTCGGCGCCGATGAAGCCGCCGTCCGGTGACGCGCTCTTGCGGAGGACCATCGCGGCGGCCCCGTCACCGAAGATGACCGCGAGGCCTCGGTGCTTGGTCGCTCGTTGGTACGCTTCGGCCGTGACCTCACGTTCGGCTTCGGAGCGGAGCACGTCCCAGTCGGTCCAGGGCATGAATCCGGCGTGTACCTCGGCGCCTACGAGTAGAATCGTCTCCGCTGCACCGGATTGAACGAGAGCGTCCGCAAGCTGGAACGCGTAGGGCATCGCAGCGCACTGTTGCCGGATATCGAGAGCGGGGACGCCGGAGATCCCGAGCTTGGCACCGAGGAGCGGCCCCGACCCGGGAAAGAAGTAGTCGGGGGTCATCGTGGCAAAAATGATGTAGTCGACATCCGATGCCTCGACGCCTGCATCGTCGAGGGCATTCTTCGCGGCTTCGACGCCGAGGTCACTCGGCCCCTGGCCATCCTGCGCGAAGTGGCGCTGCTGGATGCCGGTACGCGATTGGATCCACTCATCGCTGGTTTCCATCACGCGGGCGAGGGCGTCGTTCGTCACCGGGGCGCCAGGAACGTGGTGTCCGGTCCCGATGATCGTGATGCCGCTCATGCGAGGATTTCGCCTTGCCACAACGCTTCGGGACCGCTGCGCCGACGCACGAGGCGTGAGCGCGATCCGTCGACGAGCACTTCGGGAGGCAGGGGGCGTGCGTTGTACATGCTCTGCATCTCCCGTCCGTACGCGCCGGCTCCGCGGATGGCAAGTAAGTCTCCCTGCTTCAGCTCGGGCAAGGGTCGGTCCTTCGCGACGAAGTCCCCCGACTCACACACCGGCCCGACGACGTCGACCGGGATGACGTCTGCGGTCGGGCCCGGCTCCACGACCGGCATGATAGCGTGGTACGCGCCGTACAGCGCGGGACGAATGAGCTCTGTCATGGCGGCGTCGACAATTACAAAGCGGCGTTCACCTTGCATCTTGGTGTACAAGACGCGCGTCAGCAGTACGCCGGCGTCGCCAACCAGGGCGCGGCCCGGCTCGGTAATGATCTCGAGATCCGGCCGGAGCACTCCGGAGGCTTCGAGGCCTTCGCGGATCGCGTCTCCAAATGCCGCGGCCGGTGGATACGCGTCGACTTCGTGGCCGTAGTGCATCGGCCAACCGCCTCCCACGTCGATCGCGCGCAACATTGCACCCTGTTCGATGCAGTGGTTTGCGAACCTGCCCAGGATTTCGATCGCTTCGCGAAGCGGCCGTGGTGACGAAAGCTGTGTGCTGTTGTATGATGCGGCGGCCTCCGGGATCTAGTGTTGATGCTCGAGAATGCTCGGTAGCATGGACTCGGCGACTGCAGTCGCCAGGCCGAACTTGGATTCACGAAGCCCCGTTGCGATGTACGGATGGGTCTTGGCATCGACATCGGGGTTGACGCGCAGCCCGATGGCCAGGGGACGGCCAAGCTCCCGCGCAACACTCTCCACGACGTCGAGCTCCTGAATGTTTTCCACGTGCAGAACTCGAACGCCGGCCTGCGCGGCTGCGAGGATCTCGTCACGTCTCTTGCCGACCCCGCTGTACACGATGCGCTCGGGCAGGAACCCCGCCTTGAGGGCGCGCTGCATTTCACCGACCGAGACGATGTCCGCACCGCAGCCCTGCGACGCGAGCCGCGCGAGCACCGACAGGTTCCCGTTGGCCTTGACCGCGTAGGCGATCAAGTGTGGTGCGAAGGAGAGCGCATCGTCGATGGAGCGGTATGCGTCGTCGATCGCCGCACCCGAGTACACGAAGGCTGGTGTGTCGACCTCGGCTGCGACCGATGCGAGCGGGACGTCCTCGCACATCAGCGCACCGTCTCGATACGAGAACCAGGGTGACTCGGGGATCTGCGCGTCGGCCATGGCGGACCGTTATGCGCTGCGCCGCGCTTGGAGTCGACCCCGAAGCTCCGCGATGGCGGCTGCGACCCGCTCGCGTGCCGGCCCACCGACGACGTCTCGCCGTTCGACCGCGGTTTCCATATCGAGCGCCAGGAAGATCGTGTCGTCGAAGGCGTCGTGAGCGGCCTTGTAGGCCTCGAGCGGAAGCTCCGAGAGCGTCTTGCCTTGCTGCGCGGCCTGCTGAACGAGCTTACCCGCAACGTGGTGCGCGTCTCGGAAGGGAATGCCGCGCGAGGCGAGCCAATCGGCGACTTCGGTTGCATCGAGGAAGCCGGCTTGCAATGCGGCGGCCATCCGGCCCTTGTCGAACGTCGCGGAGCCGATGGCGCCGCCGAGCACCGCCAGGCAATCATGCACCGTATCGAACGCGTCGAAGACTGGTGCCTTGTCTTCTTGGAGGTCCCGGTTGTATGCGAGCGGCAGTCCCTTGAGCATCACCAACAGGTTGACGAGCGAGCCGACGACCCTGCCGGTCTTGCCCCGAACCAGCTCGGGCATGTCGGGATTCTTCTTCTGCGGCATGATCGATGAGCCGGTCGTGAATGCGTCGCTCATCTGAACGAAGCCGAACTCCTGGCTCGACCAAAGGACGAGCTCCTCCGCGACACGCGACAAATGCACAGAACAAATCGCGAGCGCACTCACTGCCTCGAGAAGGAAATCTCGGCTGCTGACGGCGTCGAGCGAGTTTCGCATCGGCTGATCGAAGCCGAGCGCATCGGCGGTCGCCTCCCGGTCGATCGGAAAGGTGGTGCCAGCGAGGGCCGCGCTACCGAGTGGAGATTCGTTCATGCGCCTTGCGGCGTCTACGAGGCGGCCTCGATCCCGTTCGAGCATTTCGGCCCAGGCCAACAGATGATGTGACAGCCTCACGGGCTGTGCGCGCTGTAGATGAGTGTACCCCGGCATCAGAAAGTCGAGGTGTCCGTCGGCCTTGTCCGCGAGGACCTCGAGGAGGGCGTCGATGTCGGCTACGACAGAGCCGCACGCCTGCCGTGTCCAGAGCCGCATGTCGGTTGCGACTTGGTCGTTGCGGCTTCGGCCGGTGTGCAGACGCCCGCCGGCGTCGCCGATAGCGCTCGTCAACGCGGCCTCGATGTTCATGTGGACGTCTTCTTTGGCCTCGTCCCAGTCGAACTCGCCCCCTTCGATCAACGCGCGGATCGTTTCCAAGCCGGCCACAATCTGTTTGGCGTCGCCGGCGGGCAGAATGTTCTGTGCGGCTAGCATGCGCACGTGCGCGATCGAACCGGCGATGTCCTGTGGCCACAGGCGCCCATCGACATCCACGCTTGCGCTGAATCTCGCCGCGATCGCGTCCAGCTCTTCTTCGAACCGGCCGCCCCATGCCTTGTTACTCATCGTTCGTTCTCCGCTATTGCTGCATCGGCACCCGGAGATCTACACGGCGAAGCAAGCGGGAGCCAGCCCGAAGGGCCCATGCCTCCGTTGCGAGGCCACATAGCGCACCGAGGACCGGCGTCATCCAGCCCATCGTCGCGCCGAGCACGACCAGGGTCGCGGCCAAGCCGCAGGAGCTGATGCCTCGCCATGTCGCCCGTCGGACTGCCCGGGCCACCCAGAGGGCGCCGGCGGCGTCGCGCACGTCGTGGCTGGCTATCACCACGCCGCGGTCCTCCAATCCTGAGCCAACCAGCCGGAGGGAAATCGGGACATCAGACGCGGCGAGCACTGCGTCGTCTTCTCCGCCGCGCGCGATCGTGGCGGTGATTCCGCCCGTTTCGCGCAGTGCGCGGACCTCGGTCACGCGCTCGTGCGGAAGCAGAGGTGCCTTGACCTGCGGTGCGCCGAGCTGCGCCGCGATGCGCTCCACGGTGCGCCGGTCGTCTCCGGACAGCACGAACACGTCGGACGGTAGGTCGGCGATGCGCTGAACGGCGTCGCGCGCGCCCACCTGAACAGGGTCGAGGATCGCCACCAGTGCTTCGAGGCGGCCGTCGATGGCGATGAAGATGGGCGTGAGGCCCTCGCTTTCGAGGTGGGTGGCGTCGCTGTCGGCCGTCGCGACGCTGATGCCCTCGTCGAGCAAGAGCTGTCGCCGGCCCACGACGATCGGGACGCCGTGAGAGGTGACCGCCGTCACCCCGAGGCCCGCGCGCACGCGCTCTTTACGCACCGCGGCCGGCGCATCGCCGTGCTCCTCGGCGTAGCGTCGGATGGCTCGTGCGATCGGGTGGTCCTCAGCGGCCTTCTCGACGCTGGCGGCCAGCGCGAGAACGCGGCCGAGCTCCATGCTGCCGAGGGAATGCGCCTGCTGAACGATCGGCTCCCCGGCGGTGAGGGCGCCTCGCAGCAAAATCGCCGCAGTGCCCGTTCGTCCCGCGTCGCGCAGGGCGCGCGAACTGCCGAAGAGCATGCCTCGGCGGGCGGAGGCTAGGGCGCCTGCATCGAGGGGGACGTCGAGCGAGGCGAGTAGAGCGAGAACGGGGATTCCGAGTAGAAACGTCGCCGCGCCAGTCGGACCGCTCCAAATGAAGGCTGCGATTGCGACCGGGGCCAACAAGACCCAATTCCAATGGGTCAGGGCGAAACGGAGTCGCGACGCGGCGGCACGCTCCTGCTGTTTGCGGCGGCCGAGCTCGAGCGCGCGGACGATGCCGCGGTCGCGACCGGTCCGGCGGACGCGGATGGTGGCGGCCCCTTCCAGCATTCGCGTCCCCGCAAGAATGAAATCGCCCTCGCCGTAGGGCCTAGCGTGCGCGGCTCTCGGATACTGTAGAGCCAGTCCCGAACCTTCTTCGATCACGCCGTCGGCGGGTGCCAGCTCACCCTCGAGCACGACGACCAGGTCGCCCTGACGCAGGCGAGCTGAGGGCACCTCCTCGTAGGCCGAGGAGTCGTGAGAGGGCACGCGCGCTCTCAATGGCAGGGTCTCCCGGAGCTCTCGTGCCCCAGAGCGCAGTGAAGCAGAGAGAGACGAGTGAACCCAGCTGCGCACCGAAACCGCGATCGCAGCGATAGCGGCCCCGACGAGCGCCCAGCGCTGCGACTCGGGGTCGGGTGCCAGGACCCCCGAGACGGCCGCAAGCGCGAGACCGATTGGCGCGACTACGCGCAGGGAGCTGGTCGCCCGTACCGCGGTCAGCGGGATGCGCGCGTTGAGGCCCGCACAAAGAACGACGAGAAACGCGCCGAGCCAGACCAGCCCCCGGCTCGGAGTCAGAAACAGGAGCCCAAGCGCCAGCAGCGCCAGACCGGATGCAGCGACGGGGTCGTAGCGGCGCGCACGGGCCTCCGGCCGGTCGCCGCCGTCGTCCGAGTCACGCACCACCGTGGCTTCGCGAACCAGATCCGGGAATGGATGGACGCTCGAGAGGAGGCCCCGCGCCTGGCCGGGCTGAAGGGAGCATCGAACTCGTGCTCGCCCCGCAGGAACCGCGCCCTGCATTCCCCGCCGCAGAGGAATCGGGCCCCATCTTCGAGCCACAGCACCCGCCCCGCGCGCAGGGGGTCGACGTCCCGCCCGCAGGCGGGGCACGGCTGAGAGGGAAGATGAGGCCGCGCCGGGAGCATCCATCAGGGCTCCTACGAGGAATCGACATTGGGTCAAGGACGCGGTAAGTGAGCGCCCGGAGGTCAGATGACGACGCGTGTGGAAAGCGATTCGATGGGCCCGATCGAGGTGCCTGCGGACAAGTACTACGGCGCACAGACCATGAGGTCGCGGATGAACTTTCGTATCGGCAAAGAGAAGATGCCGATCGAGATTGTCCATGCGTTTGGAATCCTGAAGAAGGCCGCGGCGCTCACCAATCACGAGCTCGACAACCTCGACAAAGACGTATGTGACTTGATTGTCCGCGCGGCCGACGAGGTCATCGAAGGCAAGCTCGACGATCACTTTCCGTTGGTCGTTTGGCAGACGGGCTCTGGCACGCAGTCGAACATGAACGTCAACGAAGTCATCTCGAACCGGGCCATCGAGCTCGCGGGCGGAGAGATGGGCAGCAAGACGCCCGTGCACCCGAATGACCACGTCAACCGGTCTCAGTCCTCGAACGACACGTTCCCAACGGCCATGCACATCGCGGCGGTCATTGGAGTGGGGGAGATGATCCCGAAAGTTCGCGTGCTGCGCGACACGCTCGATGGCAAGGCCAAGGCATTCGCCCACATCGTGAAGATCGGACGCACCCATCTGCAGGACGCGACGCCTCTGACATTGGGGCAGGAAATCAGTGGATGGGTCTCCCAAATCGATCACGCGTTGTCCGCGGTCGAGGCGACCATGCCTCAGCTGCGCGAGCTTGCGCTCGGCGGCACGGCCGTCGGTACGGGCCTCAATACCCATCCGCAGTACGCCGATCGCGTCGCGGAGAAGATCGCAGCGCTGAGCGGTAAGGAGTTCGTATCGGCGCCGAATAAATTCGGAGCGCTTGCAGCTCACGATGCGTTCGTCGGCACGAGTGGCGCGCTCAAGCAGCTTGCCGTGGCCCTCATGAAAATCGCCAACGACGTGCGTTGGCTGTCGTCGGGGCCTCGGTCGGGCATCGGTGAGATTCGTATTCCGGAGAACGAGCCAGGAAGCTCGATCATGCCCGGCAAAGTGAACCCGACGCAGTGCGAGGCGATGACGATGGTCTGCACGCAGGTCATGGGCAACGACGTGACCATTGGGATCGCCGGCTCGCAGGGCAACTTCGAGCTCAACGTTTACAAGCCCGTGATGGCGTACAATATCCTGCAGTCGATTCGGCTGCTCGGCGACACGTGTCAGAGCTTCAACGACCACTGCGCCGTGGGAATCGAACCGAACCTCGAGACCATCGATGACAAGCTTCGCCGGTCGCTCATGCTCGTCACCGCGCTCAATCCGCTCATTGGCTATGACAACGCCGCAAAGGTTGCGAAGCACGCGTACAAGAACAATACGACGCTCCGAGATGCGGTGGTCGAGCTGGGCCTGCTGACGGGCGAGCAGTTCGACGACGCGATCAACCCCGAAGACATGGTCGGACCCCTCAAGGTATGAGCCTCGAGATCAAAGAGCATCAGCCTGGCCACGACCTAAAGGAGTTCATGGAGGTCGCGTTCGAGGTGTATCGTGACGACCCGGCATGGGTCCCGCCGCTCGAAATGGAGATCACCGACCGCCTCACGCCGGAGAAGAACCCGTTTTTCGAGCACGCTGAGGTCGCGCTGTTCACCGCGTGGAAGGACGGGAAGGCCGTCGGCCGGATCTCGGCACAGATCGATCACGAACACCTTCGCATCCATCAGGACAACGCTGGGTTCTTTGGCTTCTTCGACACGGTGGACGATCAGGAGGTCGCGTCGGCGTTGATTGCGGCCGCCGAGGAGTGGCTCGTGGATCGGGGGATGACCGTGATGCGCGGGCCGTTCTCCCTGTCGATCAACGAGGAGACCGGGATGCTCGTCGAAGGCTTCGACTCGCCCCCGACGATCATGTCGCCGCATCATCGCTCGTATCAGGCAGCGCTCGCAACGGGCGCGGGCCTCGAAAAGGTGAAGGACTGCTATGGGTGGAAGCACCAAGTCCTGCCGGTGAACGCGCGCGCCAAGAAGGCTTGGGAGACGATCAACAGCCTTCCTGAGGTGCATTTCCGTTCGGTGAGGCCGCGCAAGCTCAAGACGGAAGTCCGCGACATTCTCGACGTCTTCAACGACGCCTGGCAACACAACTGGGGCTTCGTTCCCGCCACTGATTCCGAAGCCAAGAAAATGGCGGCCGACTTGGCGCTCATTCTCGACAAGGAGCTCTCGTTCTTTGCCGAGATCGACGGGCAGCCAGTCGCGATCTGCGTATGCCTTCCGAACCTCAACGAGGTTATCTTCGACTTCAAGGGCAAGTTGAATCCGGTGACGGTTGCGAAGCTAATCTGGCGATTGAAGATCCGACGGCCGAAGTGGGCTCGTTTACTGTTGCTCGGCATTCGGACGGACCTGCGCGGAAAGAAGCGGTACGCGCCGCTCGAAATGGCGATGATCGCGGAGCTCACACGGCGCGGGTTGAAGCAGGGGTATGAGTGGGCCGAGCTCGGTTGGACCCTCGAAGACAACCGGCTGATCAACGCTGGAATTCGGAGCATGGGCGCCGTGATCTACAAGCGCTATCGACTGTTCGAGAAGCCGATCGGGGCCTAGTGGCGGATTTCGAGGTACTCGCCGTCGGTGGAGATGATGACTCCGCCGTGGATATCGGTGCGATGCACCTCCGCGCCCGCGTCGAGCAGCCTCTGCACGACCGCGGGACTGGGATGACCGTAGCGATTGCCGGCGCCGCTGCTGATCACGGCTAGGGAGGGGCGGACCGCGGCCGCGAAGGCGGCTGATGTGGAGGTTTTCGAGCCGTGGTGGGCGACCTTGAGCACATCGGCGGGCTGGACGCGCCCGGCAGCGATAAGCCGACGTTCCGCGTCGCGTTCGAGATCACCGGTGAGCATGAACGAGCGGCGACCGAATGCGACCCTCAGCGCGATCGAGTTGTCATTGAGGCCGAGGGCCGGGTCATACCGTGGACAGGGCCATAGGACCTCGATCCGGGCACCTCCGAAGGGCGGGCTCCTACCACACAGCTCGGGCGCGAACCGAACTCGGGTTCCGCGCGCCATGGCCGACGCGATCAGAGTGGCCATCTTCCCGTCGCGCTCCTCGGTGAGGAGCTGCCCGTTCAGCCAAATCTCTCGAATGGCGACCTCGTCGATGAGGTCGAGTAGGCCGCCATAGTGGTCGGGGTGCCCGTGCGTGATGACCAACAGGTCGATCACGGAGCGGCGCCGGGCGGCCAGGAGCTCGCGAAGCTCCCGGACGGCGGGATGGCGACCGCCTTGGCCTGTGTCGACCACTGCGAACTGTCCGTCCGGCAAATCGATCAGCGTCGCGTCGCCTTGTCCAACGTCGACGAACGCCACGCGCAGGAGGTCGTGGGGTTGTTCGCGCAGGACCAGTGCGCGGTCGGCGCCGAGCCATAGGAGCGTCGACACGGCGAGGATGGCCAGACGCTGACGCCACCCCCTGGCGATCAGAAGGAGCAGGCAGCCCACGAGCACGACCAGGCCTTGCGCCACGTCGAGGGGCGGGAGGCGCCGGGTAATCGTGAGCGGAGCGAATGCGTCGCAGAGAGAGAGCAGCACATGGACAGCGACGGTCAGCGCGGTTGCCACGGGCTCGACCGCAGCGGGCACCGAGGCTGTGAGGGCGAAGAGATGGGTCATGGGGATGACGACCCAGCTGCCGAGCGGAAGAACGAGCATGTTGGTCAGCCATCCGATGAGGGGAACGCCACCGAACCACCACCACACCATCGGTGTCGTTGCGATGAGTGTACGCGCGCTGATGATCGCGGACCCTCGAAGCCGTGGCCAGCGTTGGGACTTCGAGGTTCGAGGCGCGCTCAGGATGGCGGACGTGGCGACGATCGAGAGGAGGAACGCGGGCCGAAGGGCCATCGCTGGATCCGGGGCGGAGAGGATCAATGCGGCGGCGGCTGTCACGCTGGTCGCCGATGGACGCCGACCGATGACGACGAGCCCCCAGGCGAGCGCCGCCGTGATCGCGGCGCGCCACGCGCTTGGCGACCCGCCCGCGAACAGCGCGTGCAGTAGTGTGAGCGGAATGCCGACGGCCGCGGCCAACCGTCGGGGATCAAAACCGCGCGCGCAGCCCCGAAGTAACCAGTGTAGGGACCGCACCAGCGTTCCGCTGACCAAAGCGACGTGAAGCCCGGAGACGGCGAACAAGTGTGCGAGGCCGACCGCGGCGATGGTCTGCCGCTGGGTGTAGCCAAGCGCCCCGCCGTCGCCGAGCACCAGGGCCCTCGCCACGCCGGCCACTTCCTGTGGAAGCTCCGCGTTCATGTGTTTGCGCACGCGAGCACGAGCCATGTCGATGGCGGCGCTCCAAGGCGACACTTCGATCACGTCGAAGCGCATCGCTTCGCTCCACCGCGCCCAGCACCCGCCACCTCTGGCAGGAGAGATGTCTGGATGGGGTGAAGGGTTGTGAAGCTCGGTGCGCGGGCGAAGGTCCGCTTGGAACGCGATGACACTTCCCGGTGGCGGCGTACCGAACCCCTCGACCCTCGCGGTGATCGCGAGGCCCGTGCTCACGGCTCGCCCGGACTCTGACATGCGCCCTTCGAGGACGCGCAGCCGCAGCCGCGCGTCCTCGACCCCGTGGCGAACCGACTCGACGCGGGCGGTCACCCGCGCTTCCCCTCGAACGGAGCACGGCGTCGGCGTTGCGTGCGCGACGCTGAGGCCGCAGCAGAAGGCGAGAGAGGACAGCGGCATTGCCCACAGACGCGACCGGAGCTCCTGTCCGTGTAGGGCGACCGCGAGCGCCCCGACCAGCGCTAGAGCCGCGAGGATCGGTCCTGCGATCGGCTGCCATTGCGCGCCGACGAACAGTCCACTCAACCATGCCGCTGCGATCCACGGAAGCACCCACCCCGGCCGAGCAAAGGGCGTGCCTGCTCAAAACAGCCCGGAGACTGGGCCAACGGCGGGCTCGCATTGCCGGCCGTCGACGGGAGGGTGGCGGTCCGCCACCAGCTTGGCTAAAGGCCATTCGGCGACCGGGCACGTATCAGGAAAGGCTCCGATGACGACTAAGTGGGTGTACACGCTCGATGAGCTCGATGAGGCGGAGGCCGCCGTCGGCGGCGACTGGGATCGCGTCCGCGGCCTACTGGGCGGCAAGGGGGCGAACCTCGGCGAGATGAACCGGCTCGGCGTTCCGGTTCCCGCCGGGTTCACGATCACGACCGAGGCTTGCAACAGTTATCTCGCTGGCGACGGGGAGCTCCCAACGGGGCTCTGGGAACAAACGCTGACCGCGCTCCGCACGATGGAAGAGAAGACCGGGAAACGGTTTGGGGATCCCTCCAACCCGCTGCTGGTGTCGTGCCGCTCTGGGGCGAAGTTCTCGATGCCGGGCATGATGGACACGGTCCTCGATATCGGCCTCAACGACGAGGTCACCGAGGGGATGATCAAGCTCACCGGGAACGAACACTTCGCTTTCGATTCCTACCGGCGGCTGATTCAGATGTTTGGCACCGTTGTCCTCGGCGTGCGCGACGAGCCGTTTTGAAGATGTGCTCGCGAACCACCGCGATCGGCGCGGCGTTGACAGCGACGGGGACCTAACCGGCGACGATTTCCGCTCGATCGTCGGCGAGTTCAAGGACATCGTGCGCCGGCACGCGCGTATCGAGTTTCCGTCCAACGCCGAGGACCAGCTCCGGATGGCGACCCAGTCTGTGTTCGACAGTTGGAACGGCAAGCGCGCGCGCGATTATCGGCAGGCCGCTCACATCGCGCACGACCTCGGCACTGGGGTCAACGTCATCACGATGGTGTACGGCAACCTCGGGGAAGGGTCGGCCACGGGTGTGGCCATGTCGCGCAATGCGACGACCGGCGAGAACGCGCTCGAAGGCGACTACCTCACCAACGCGCAGGGCGAAGACGTCGTGGCGGGGACACGACCCACCAAGCCACTCGAGGAACTGAAAACGGAGATGCCCGAGATCTACAGTCAATTCGAGGGAATCGCGCAACGGCTCGAGCGTCACTATCGCGACATGCAGGACATGGAGTTCACCGTCGAGCGGGGCCAGCTTTGGATTCTGCAAACGCGAACGGGTAAGCGGACCGCACAAGCTGCGGTACGAATTGCGGTTGAGATGGCGGACGAAGGATTGATCAGCCGCGAGGAAGCGGTGCTTCGGGTGGAGCCCGCGCAGATCGACTTCTTCCTCCATCCACAGTTCTCGGTGGAGGCCAAGGCGGGGCACAAAGTGATTGCCCGGGGATTGAATGTGTCCCCGGGGGCGGCGACCGGCGTCGTTGCGTTTGATCCCGACTTGGCTGAACGCTGGGCGAAGGAGGACAAGCGCGACGTCCTGCTGGTGAGGCCCGAAACCAAGCCGGACGACGTGCACGGCATGCTCGCGGCGAAAGGCACGCTGACTTCGAGCGGCGGCCGCACCAGCCACGCGGCACTCGTTGCCCGGCAATTCGGCAAGCCGGCGGTCGTCGGTGCCTCGGCGCTCAGCATCGATCTCGGCGCCCGCGTCATGAGCGTGGGCGACCTCGAGATCAACGAGGGCGAGTGGCTTTCGCTCGACGGGACGACCGGGCGAGGTGTTCGCTGGGAAGCTCGAGACGGTCGTGCCCGACATGGACGACGAGTGGCTCGCGCGCCTGATGGGCTGGGCGGACGAGTTCCGGCGCCTCGGTGTTCGCGCCAACGCCGACTACCCCGAGGACGCAGAGCGAGCCCGAAAGTACGGTGCCGAGGGCATTGGCCTGTGCCGGACCGAGCACATGTTCTTCCAGCCCGAACGCCTTCCCACAGTTCAGCGCATGATCACCACGCAGATCCTCGCCGAGCGGCGGGAAGCGGTCGACGCTCTCCTTCCTTTCCAGCGCGCCGACTTCGCTGGCCTCTTCCGAGCGATGGACGGCCTCCCGGTCATCATTCGGCTCATCGATCCGCCACTGCACGAGTTCCTGCCGAGCTTCGAGGAGCTCACGCGCGAGCTCACCGACCTTCAGATCCGGGTCACCAATGCCCGCAGCCTCGACGAAGTCGAAGAAATCACCGCCAAGCTCACGGAAACACAAGAGATGCTCGACAAGGTGGGGTCGCTTCGCGAAGCGAATCCGATGTTGGGGACTGCGTGGCGTCCGGCTCGGGATTCTCATCCCCGAGCTCACCCGCATGCAGGTCAGAGCGGTCTTCGAGGCGGCGTGCGAGGTGACCCGTGAGGGCGGCAAAGTGCTCCCCGAGATCATGATCCCTCTGACCAGTCACGTGAACGAGCTCCGCCAGCAGCGGGGGGTGCTCGAGGGCGAGGCCCGCAAGGTCATGGAAGAGCAGGGCGTCGAGGTGAGCTACAAGTTCGGCACGATGATCGAAGTTCCGCGTGCAGCTCTCACCGCCGACCAAATCGCGGAATACGCCGAGTTCCTCTCGTTTGGGACCAACGACCTGACGCAGATGACCTTTGCCATGAGCCGCGACGACGCCGAGTCGGGCTTCCTGATGCGCTACCTCGCCGACGGAATCCTGCCCAGCAACCCCTTTGCGACGCTCGATGAAGACGGGGTCGGCAGACTCATGCACCTGGCCGTCACCGAGGCGCGCAAGACCCGCCCCGACATCGAAACCGGCGTCTGCGGCGAGCACGGAGGCGACCCGGTATCGATTGCCATCTGCGACCGTCTGGGGCTGGACTACGTGAGCTGCTCTCCGTACCGGGTTCCGGTCGCGCGGCTGGCGGCGGCACAGTCCGCGCTACGGTCACGGTCTTAGCCGTAGTACGCGACAGCGACGAGGGTCGCGGCATAGAGGATCAGGAGCACGATCGCGTCAGGCTCGAGTCGCCGTATGCGCGTTCGTTCCGATTCGCCCACGATGGCGGCGACCGCGACCGACATGAGGAGGATGGCGCCGAGGGCCGCCACGATTTGCCCCTGCGACACCGCGGCGAGAATCGGTCCCCGTCGGTGTAAGCGATGTCCGCGAACAAGAGGACGCTCATGTTGGCGACGTTGCTCCCAAAGAGATTGCCGACCGCCATGTCGTAGGCGCCGATTCGAACCGACGCGATCGAGGCGACGAGCTCGGGTAGGGAGGTGGTCACGGCCAAGAGTGCAACGCCGAGAAAGGTCTGCGCGATGCCCGTCGAGTCGGCGATGGCTTTGACGCTGAGCGTGACAATGGGCGCGGTGAGCAAGATCAGTAGAGCCGACGTGCCAAAGCGGGCCCAAAGGCCACCGAGCGACATCTGCGCGGCCCGTTCGCTCCATCCAGTGGGTTTCCGTAACGGGATTCGAGGAGACTCGAGTCCTGGCCGCGCCAAAAGCGGCATGCGACGAAACCAGGCAATGGAGAGCACGTAAATCACCACGATGAGAATCGGGACGAGGCCGACCCACCCAATCCGGAGCGTGCCCTTGTGCGAAGATGCTCAGCGCCGCCATGGCGGTCAGCGCGATTGCAACCGCGGCGACCCGGGCATGACCGAGCTCGACCGAGGGCCAGACCTTGCCCCGGTAGAGCAGGTCGATGATGGCGAGGATCGCCATGTTCGCCATCGAGGAACCAAACAGATCACCCACCGCAAGGTCGGGCGCACCGGCTCGGGCGGCGGTGATGTCGGTCACGAGCTCAGGCAGCGAGGTCGCGAGTGCCAGCATCATCGTGCCCACGAAGAGCCGGCTCATCTTCATGCGCTCCGCGATCTGATCCGCGTAACCCGCCAGCGAAGATCCAGCGCGCACCAAGCACCGCCGCGCTCAGGAAGAACACTAGAGCCGCTTGCCACAAGCTCATCCCGCCCCTTCATAGCACGAAGGGGCACTCTCCCCGGGTACGCAACGCACCGGAGTTGCACACCCTTTCAGCGAAAGATCGCAACGGCCCTCAAATGCCGCCCGCCTTGCGCCAAGCGTCTGGGTTGAGTACGTGGAGTGCCACTAGGACGCGTAGCTCAGCTGGATAGAGCGCTCCCCTCCGGAGGCGCCGAAAAAGCGCGAATTCCCGGCAAAAAACAGGGAATCGTGAGTTTCGACGGATCTCAAAAAGACGCAGGAAAAGGCACTGCGACGCACGATAACTGGAACCGTTACAGTTTGGATCACCGGCTGATGCTCCGGCGCGCGTGGGGAGCGTTGCGCTGTGTGTGAATCCGAGTGGAGACCGAACTGACGAAACAAGATCCCCAAACGATGGCCGCCATCGAGCAAGCCTTCGAGCGCTGGTCGCAGAAACGCTCGCCCGAGAGCATCGCTAGACAGGACATGATGCAGTTCTTTCGTGAGCGGATACGGCAAGCCGGATGGGGTATCCGCACGGAGTAGCTGCCCCTCAGTCGGGAAACCCCAGCGCGGCGAAGCCCTGTTTCGGGCTGAAGCCGCGCTGGGCGCCCTTGACCCGGCCATCGCTCCCGACGAGCACGTAGGTGGGAAAGGCCCGGGCTCGGTAGGACCCGGCGACGACACCGCGAGGATCGAGAGCGAGGCGATGCGGGAAGGGTTTCTTCCACTTGGCCAGGAATTCGTCGACTGTCTGCTGGCTCTCTGTGCTGACCGCGAGCACCGGTATTCCCCGCTTCTTCTCCAGCGCGAGCAACGCGGGAACGGATTGTTTGCACCGGCCACACCAGGTCGCAAAAAAGAACAGCAGCCGATCGCCACGCTGTGAAAGCTCCGGTCCCCGGTGGTGAACGAGCTCGCCGTCGCGGGGGTGCCTTCTCGCCAACGGACAGAATGTTCGGCAGGCGAGGCATCTTGTCGGGTAGCGGCATCAGCGTCACGTCGACCGTGATGCGCTTGCCGTCCCGCAACACGTCGAGCGTGCGGTTGTCGTGCGGCCTGGAGATCATGGTCCACTCCTTGACACCGTGGGGCTCCAGGAACGGCTGACCCGCGCACCCACGATCGTATCACCACGCAGCAGGCCCGCCGAGTGCGCGGGCGAGCCGGGATACACTTCGCGCACCAAGGCCGCGCCCATCGACAGACCGTGCTTTTTTCTGGTCGGCGGCGCTTCAGTCCCAAATGAGATGCCGAGCCATGCCGGTTGCAGCGTGACGATACGCGCCAGATCGTTGCTCAAGCTGGGGTAAGCCGCTGGCGCCTCAACCGACTCCGCTGCGCCAGAAGGCCCGGGCAACGACCACGCCTCACACTTGCGCAACTCCGTCAGAGCAGTGGTTCGCTCGGGTTCTCGGCTTGCGAGCACCTCGCCCGCGATCGCCTCGAGCAGCACGCGCATTCGCAGCAACACGCCTTCGCGCACTTCAAGCCGGAAAGTGAGGTCGCTCGCGTCATCCTTGCGTTGTTTGAGCGCGCGCAAACGCTCGTACAGCCCGTCTGTCTTTACAGCGAACGCGCCGAACTGCTCGGAGGCCTTCTTGGCGAGGATCTTCCGTACTTTCTCCCGAGTGGCGCCCCCGTCGTCCGGGTCGAGCTTCTGGGCGGTTGACTCCGCATGTTTGGCGCGCAGCCCCCCGAGCGTCGTCGCCGCCCATGCCTGATCCTCGAGCACGAAGCGCTGCTGCGCTGAATTCGCCAGTTCGCTGAGGGCCTCGGTCCACTTGCGCTGGTACAACTTGCCCTGGGCAACGCCGGGGCTGAGCTGCTTGTCCAACTCCGCCCACTCCGCGAGTGACTTGGGCGTCGGAAGGCCGTACTGCAATGATAGGCGCTTGAGCAGAGCAATTTGGTGCTCCCAGAGTTCCGGTGACTTCCAGGCCTCCGCCAGCAGCTCGTCAACCAGCTCGCTATCGACCCCGCCGGGCTTTCGCACGAGATCTCGCAAGTAGGCATCGGAACTTCGATGCGGCACGTCAGGCGTGGCGTCGCTGAGCAGCACGCGTTCGTGAGCGGCTGCGAAACTCTTGCCTGGCGCCAACGCGTCGAGGAAACGCATCGAGTGCCCCAGGCCCTCAAAGTCCTCCCGAGCGTCGGGATAGCAACCCCAGGCCAAGCGGTGCGGCAACGTCGAGTAAAAGCCGCAAGTGTTCGGCCGAACTTGTTCTTTCGAGTCATACAGAGCACGCGCGAAGCCACCAGAAAAACACTGCGACATGAGCATCACTACGCGAACACGTGGCTCGAGCCTTTCGAGCAGTTTCGAGAGCTCCGAGCTGGACAGCTCTTCACCCCATAGCAGCACGCGCGATTCGCCGCCTTCCTGCTTCTTGTCGCCCGCGCCGTGGTCCGTCACGTAGAGCAGCAGCGTGTCACCTTGCCCGAGCGAGCGTCCACGTGTCTGAAACCAGGTTTCGATCGCCGCCTTCTTGGCGGGCAGCAGATACATGCCCTCCACCGACGAGTTTTCGTAACGCGTCTGGGGGCTCAGGAGCTTGCCCAGCTTGGTGCGCTCGAGCAACCAGGCGTCCGGGAACTCGTCAGGCCGCAAGGTCGCGAGATCGGGCTCGGGGTTTTCCCCGTCACCACTCAAGATCGTGATGCGCTCGCGCTCGATGCTCGATTCGACCAGCAATTGAGTCAGACGTCGCAGGTGGAGCAGGTGTGAGTAGTAGTTCTGCGTCTTGCTTTGCCCGCCGTTGATCAGCAATGCCTCGACGCGAGGCACGGGCTTCGGCGCAGGCGCGGCCGCAGCTGGCGGGGCGGGTTCGACTCGATCGCCAGTACAAGCACCAACCATCACGACAACGGCGATCGCGACGGCGAGCCGGGCTGGGCGCAGGGGCCGCTGGTTCGGAAGCAGAAGCATGCCATGGGTATTACCGTGCGGCAGATGCGGGCGCTAGCTGCAGTGCGGCTTGGCGCACAACATCGCTTGCGCGGCAACGAGCTGGTGCACTTTCTCCAGAACTGCGGGCCAAGACCCGTGGCTGGCGCAGGCGGAGCGTTTCCCGTGGCGCGAACCCTCGCAAGCAACATCCGGCGAGCGCGGAAACGGCTAGGGAACACGGAACAGCTTGCGAAGCCGGCCGGGGCGAGATAGGAAACTCCCGGCTTTTACAGTCAGGACGCGTAGCTCAGCTGGATAGAGCGCTCCCCTCCGGAGGGAGAGGTCGGGGGTTCGAATCCCTTCGCGTCTGCCACGAATCCTGGGACAAAATCGCAGCCCGCGCTTCCCAGGTTTGATCGGTGCCGGGTTCTGTGCCGGGTTTGAAGCGATCTTCTCTCGCCCGCGCGCGCAACGCGGCTTCGGCCGAGTCGGCCTGCGGGCTCACGTAGACGCGCCCCGCCATCTCCGTTGAGCTATGGCCGCCGACGTACGCCGCGGCGGCCAGCCCTTCGCGTTCGGCGATGTCGGTGAGACAACGATGCCGCAGGTCGCGCACTGTGAGATGACGGGCGCGTTCCTCGCCCACGATACCGCGTGCACCGGTTCGGAAGGTCTTGAGATAGTGGAAGCCCGAGAAGATACGACCACGGGCCGGAGCGACCGCCTCGAGGGCCGCACGGGCGCGAGGGGAGAGCCAGAGTGGGCGGCCGTTGCCTTCCTTGTCGACGTCCGCCGAGAGGCGAAGGAACTCCGCGCCCGGTTCGTAGTGCTTGGGCACTTCGAGCTTGTCCATCGTCTCGCGCCGGATGCCGAGCTCGGCGGCAAGCGTTGCGAACGCTTTCACCGGATGCCCGGCCCGGCTGCGCTCCGGGAGGCGGTCGAGGATCGCAAGCACTTCGGCGCGCGTGATGTGCGTCTTATCTCGCCCGTCGAGCGCCTTTGTGCCCTTAGCCTTCTTCGGAAGGCTCGGAACATCCACGGGGGCAAGGTAGTCGCGACCGCGCATGCTCGCCCAGCGCACGAACCGAACGAGCGTCGCGCGCTCCTTCTTCACGGTCGCACGGGACACTTTTCGCAACCGCGCACGGTAGTAGTCCTCGCAGGACGCTTCGGTGAGCAGCTCGATCCGCGAAAAGCGCGGCAGCAAGTGAACGCGCCACGTACTCTCGCATCCGTTCCAATAACCATCGCTGACGGTTCCTTCCATGTCGGCAAGCCACTCGGCGACAATGGGCGCAAGGTCGCCGCACTTCGCTGGGTCTAGTGCTCGCCTACCGGAAACAGCTTCAGCGTAGAGCTGTGCTGCTCTGGCCTTAGCCGCTCGAGGATCTCGCGTTCGCGTCGAGAGCTTCTTCTCGATGCCGTTGACGTAGAAACGACAGATATAGTTTCCGTTTCGGGGGTCTTTGCGGAGGCGGAACCCGCCTTGCTTTCCTTTCCTCTCACCCATTGAATGAGCTCTCCTTTTTCAAACATGATCATGCGCCCAATTTGACGTGCGTTCAACGACGGCCGCACGTGTTTGTCGAACGTGCGCAACGGAAGTCCCAAGATCGTAGCGGCATCGGCTCGGCAAACCAGCAGTGGAAGCTGGGGCAACGCACTCTCGGGCTGCGCTTCGAGCGCGTCGACCCGCTGCCGTTCGGAGTAAGTTCTCTTGCTCACGTAGGGGTTATCGGTTTTGGAGACCAAAACTATTCTCAAATGAGCGAACTTTTTTTGCTCCTCCTATTTTTCTTGGGTCGGCTTGGTTCGATGGGTTTCTTGAGAGGTGCAAGTTCGTCCAGGGATTTACAGAGCTATCCAGGACAATGCAGAACAATCCAGAACAATCCAGGGAAATGCAGGGAAATGCAGGATGCTGCAGAGCAATCCAAGATGTTCCAAGGGATTACAGGATCGAACAAGACAAAGCAGAGCCTTGCAGGAAGATGCAGAGATATGCAGCAACATACAGGGAGCGTAGCTGCGGCAAGGTGGAGTTTTGTTTAACAAAACTGCAAGCGCTGCGCGCGAACTCTTCGCCGTTCGCCGCTCCGCGCTTGATCAATGTGCTCAACGCCTTCGGCTTATTCGCACGTGCAAAACCGATTCGGCACTAGACACGCGTCTGATGCTGCCTATGATTTTCGAGTGGGGAGTCTCCGGCATTTCATCGGTGTGCGGGTCGGCGATGAGCATCTCGCCCGCCTTCGAGCCATAGAGGATGCGTCCGGATTCACCCGCGGAGAGATCCTGCGTCGTCTGCTTCTGACCGCCGAAATCCCAAGTTCACGCGCGCGCCAAGAGGTCCAAGACCTCCTGAAGATTCAACGCGAGCAAAACCGCCTCGGCGGCTTGCTCAAGAAAGCCCTGACCGAGCGAGAGGAAAAGGCGGCGCTTCGCCGAACCTTGATCGAGGTGGAACGCAACGCGGCCGAGCTCAGGCGGTGCATCGCTCATCTTGTTCGCTCCCGCTGACCGGACGTCCAAGTGGAGGAAGGAGCGTTCACGAGGTCCTCCATGCCGCCGGCTAGCAGCAGCAAGAAGAAGTTTTCGATGGGGAGCTTCGCTTCCACCAAGACCCGCGCCACACCCGATCCCGCAGCGCTCCAACGCCTGATGGCCAAGACCGAGGTCGATGGGGGAGGGGGCCCCGGTTCAACAACCGACTCCGAGGTCGTCGCCAAGCCTCCAACCGCGATCCACTCGCTCCAGAGCACGGCAGAACCAGAACTCGAGCCCGTTCCAAGCACCCCCGAGATCGTACCGCCTCCGGTCCCCACGCTCACCACGGGACGCTCCCGTGGTCGCGGAACCAAGGAAGAACCTCGCGTTCGCGCCAAAGACGGCGAGCGCCTCCGCCAAACGTCGATTCATCTACCCGTCGATCTTCATAAGCGCGTCCGCAAGTACGCCTTCGATCAAGAAGTGACGCTCTCGACCGTGATGGTCGATGCGATCGAGGCGTGGCTCGACACTCGCGAAGGGTAGGGCGCCCGATTTGGTGTCAAGGCGCGACATGTGCCCGGTGGCAAGTCGTGAAGACGATTGAGCGGGAGGCCAACGGCCGGTCGTCGAGGTAGTCGCTGATATGCTTCGGGAATCGAGCACATCGACAAACAATACCAGGCTCCGTCGTTTCGTTCATGGCGCGCCTTGAGGTACCCGTGACCACCACCCAAGACACCACCGCATCGATCGCTCGCCATTTTTCGATGCTTACCGTCGGTCGCCCTTTGTTCGGCGGTTTTTCGTTCGGAGTGTGGAGGCGCAGCAGCGCGTGGCTCGAGGTGCTGGTGTGGCGTTTGTTCTTCCTATGCCCTCCCGAGATCCACGCTGACACCTGTATTCTCGAGGTCGAACCGGAGGGCCAGTTCGTGACCTACGGAGTCGGCGTCCCGCTCTTAGCGATGCGAGACCCTCGCAAGGCCGAGGGAAGAGTCCCCGTCTGACTGAGATAGAACGTTTTCGCTCCGACGTGTCCTTCAACGAATCCCTTCCCACCACGCCTGGGATGGTTGACTGCCAGGGACTTCGATCCACTCGCCGATGCGCGGCGTGACGACGTCGATCTCGAGCCGCGCTGCTTCCGCCACCGTGCGTCGGATCGGTTCGTCCCAGTCGTGATTGGCGAGATTGAACGTCGCCCAATGGACGGGCAGAAGGGTCTCCCCGCCGACGTCGAGATGCGCTTGCATCGCCGGTTCGGGTTCCATGTGAACGTCGATCCACGCTTGCCCCGGCCCGTACGCCCCGACTTTGATCAGAGTCAGATCGAACGGGCCAAGCTTCTCGCCGATCTCCTTGAAGTGGCTCGAGTAACCTGTGTCCCCGCTGTAGTAGAAACGGTGAGACGGTCCGACGATGGCCCACGCAGACCAAAGCTTGGCTTTGTAGTCACCCAATCCACGCCCAGAATAGTGTCGTGTAGGCGTCGAGACGATCCGCAGGTTGCCCAGCTGGCGCTCCTCCCACCAATCCAAATCGTGGATCTGATCGGGTGCAATGCCCCACCGTTCCAGGTGTGCACCGACCCCCAGCGGCACGAAAAACTCGGTGCCCCCCTCGGCAAGCGCCGTGACAGTGCGGTGATCCAGGTGGTCATAGTGGTCGTGGGAGATCACGACGGCGTCGATCTTGGGCAGCTCGTCGAGCGCGATGGGAGGTGGGTGGAAGCGCTTGGGTCCGATGTCGAAGGGCGAAGCGTACTCGGAGAAAACCGGATCGGTCAGGACGCGGACTCCGTCGATTTCGACGTAGACGCTCGAGTGACCGATCCAAAACGCTCGCAGCGAATCCTCGGCGCGCAATCGGGTCTGCTCGGTCGTCACCGGAACGACCGGAATCGGATTCGGGGGGACTCGCACTTCGTCGTAGAAGAACTGGCTCTTCAAATAGGTCAGGAGATCCGCGAACCCGCTCGAGGCCTGCGGCTCCACGTTGGTAAACGCCCCGTCACGAAATCTCGGGTGACTCTCGATGCGAGCAAGCCGTCCGCCCGTAGCAGCGGCCCCAAAAGGCGCGCTCGAAAGCACGAGATAGCCGCATAGGACGACCAACGAGCCCAACACCGCCAACCCGATCAAGATCTTGCGCCACGGCATCGTGTCTCCATTCCGGCAATACACGAGTCGGGTCGTCGCGTCGACGCCACGTTCCCGATGAACCGGATCCCAGACGCGCACCGGCTCGTCGACACTGGACACAAGACGGGGAACGTTGTGATCGACGTCGCCTGACCTCTCTTGGCCCGTTGGGCTGCGAGCGTCCGCTTGAGGGCCCGGGATTCGATGGCCAGGCGGAGCGCCAGTTGTCGTGAAAGGCGTTTTCCGTCGTGGTCCCATACGGGTAGGGCGGCGAGGAGGGCTCGCTGGTGCTCTCTCAGCTCCATGGGCGTCCGAATAGCTCGACCAGTGCGACCAACGTGCGCGCGTGATCTTCGGTGATGACCTTCGCCTCACGTGCACGGGCGACCGCACCTAGGAGCCCGGCCCGATCCAATCGGTCACGGTGACCGGAATAGGTCGAGCCATGGCCCTTCGTGACCGGAATCGGGCGTGTCCGGGTGTCAGGATCGCTTAGTAAAAGGGCTTTATGCGCCGTACGTCGCTGCGTTCTTAATCCATTGGCTCCTGGTTCGAGTCCTGGATGGCCCACCCAATGATTCCGAAAACTTAGGTCGTACCGGTGGACACATTTCGGCCGCTTGGCCGGCCTCGGTGTCCACTTTGGTGTCCAGAATTCCGGCTCGGCGAGCGACCGCGCGGCGTGCAGCAGCTTCGGAGTTGTGCACGTAGAGGGCCGTCGTGGTCGCGTTCTTGTGGCCGGCGATGTGCCCGATGGCGGTGAGGTCGCTGCCGACCGCGGCCATGTGCGTGAGGGCAGCGTGGCGGAAGTCGTGGGCGCTTAGGTGTCGGGCTTCGTGTTCGGTGCCCAGCACCTTTCGTGCGGCCTGAACGAGGATGCGGCGGTACTCGAAGCGGCGGAAGACGAGGCCCTCGTCGGGGCAGATCTCATCGAGCACACGGCGGGCTCGAGGGGTCAGCGGGAGCGATCTTGCGTACCTCGATTTGTCGATGTCTCCCGAAATCCTCAGCACGTCGTCGCCGCGCTTGTAGTGCTTCGGAACTTCGAGACGCCACATGGTTCCGATGCGGAGGCTTGTATCCCAAATGACAGTGAACAGTGCCCGGATGGGGTAGCCGGCCGCTGGGGTCCGGCCCGGCAGCAGGTCAATGATCGCCTCGGCTTGCTCACTGGTGAGGGGCACGCGCACTTTGTCGCGTTTGCCGCCGTCAAAGGCTGTGCCGGTGGATCGCCTCGGCGGATTGCGAACCAGGGGGGCTTCGTCGATTTCGTGTCGGCGCTCCGCCCAGCTCAGGAAGTTCCGCAGCGCAGAGAGCTCTTTCGCGACTGTGCTGCGTGTGACTTTGCGTAGCCGCATGCGGCTGTAGTCCTCTGCCGAGCTCGCGGTGATGCGGTCGGTCGATTCAAAGAAGGGCAGAAAGTGCTTCGTGCAGTAGCCCTGGTACGTCTTCCAGGTTTCTGGGGCGATCTCCGATTCGATCTGGGCGAGCCACTCGGCGAACAAGACGTCTAACTCCTTCAGGCTTTCGGCTCGGGGTTGCACCCGGCGACCGGAAATAGTCTCGGCGTAGATTCGCGCCGCTTCGACCTGAGCTCCTGCAAGATTTTTCGAGCGCGTGGATCGGTGCTGCCGCCGGCCCGCGTGCGTGAAGCGGACCGTGTAGACACCGGTTCGCCTATCTCGAGTGAGCGACCATCCTTCTGCGTTTCGAGCCACGTATCGATATCCCTTCGGTCATAGAAGCGGCGAGCCCCAATTGGAACCGTCCGCACATACGGTGCCACGCGCCGGTCAAACGTGCGCAGCCCCACGCGACAATACATTGCCGCCTCGTCTCTTGTCAGCAGGGGGGAATCTAGGGTCAGCATTTCCATCCGCTCTAGTCCTCCGCCCTAGGAATAAACTCGCGCGGCGTCCCGGGCAGCCGCGGCCAGATTTTGGGACTGGGCCCTGGTCCCGCCGGCGTCTTGGGAGCGTGTCCGGATCCGGAGACGGATTCGGGCGGCGTTGCAGGGGGCGTCCCTCTCGGGACGCTAAGTCCGTGCATTCGGCAGTACCGCCAGAACGTCTGGTACGACCCTCGGAATGGCGGCGTCGCGCGTCGGCACGCTGTCCAGACTCCCTTTACAGAGTAGCCAGAGCGCAACCATGCGGAGATCTCGTCCTTGCGCTGGAGAAAGCAAGCGTACGGCTCGTCGCGAGGAGGTTCCGCGGGCAGGTGATTTGTGGAAGATCCTTGAGTCACATAGGGGTTATCGGTTTTGGAGGCCAAAACTATTCTCAAAAGGTGCATTTTTTTTCGTTGGTCGCGCGGCCCTGCGCTGGAACGGGCTGCAACTCGCTGAGCGCCGTCGGTAGTCCCTGCACTTGTGTCAGAACCGGCATTACCGGGTGAAACTCTGCGGGACGGACTTGCACCGGATCGCGATCAGTCGCGGCCAATCACGCCGAGCACTTTTTTGTTGCCCGCAGTCACAGCGAGTCGCGGCGCGCTTCAGCGGTTTACACGCGCTTGCAGTGAAGAACCCAGCTCGTCCGGGGCTAGATGCTATGTCGCCTTCTCGAAGACGACAAAGGCCGTTTGAATTTACTATGAGCTCATCTTCCTGATGGACTACCCGAATCGACAGCGCATCAAGATCTGGGGCCGGGCCGAGTATCTGGAAGGGGATGACGCGCTGCTGCAGCAAGTGGCCGACCCAGACTTACGACGCCAAACTAGAGCGCGCGATTGTCTTCCACATCGAAGCCTGGGACTCCAACTGCCCGCAGCACATCTCGCCGCGTTACACAGTCGACGAGCTCGCGGGCCACGGGTTCGCTCGGGCTTGACGTCGGCCGCTACCAGATGAGCGGGATGAGCCGGTATCGAACTCGGGTCATGTACTCCGCATAGCCGGGCAGTGTGTCTCGAAGGGTTTTTTCCTCGACGACGATGCGCGCGACGAGAGCGATGAGGACGATGGGCAATGCAAGCACGCCTGCGTAGCTTTCCAGCCAAAGAGGGAGGCCTGCGAGAAACACGATGAACCCTACGTAGAAAGGGTGGCGTACGTGCGCGTAGAACCCGGTGTCGACCAGCACGTGGCCACGGTCGGACTGCTCTCTGACGATGGGCAACGCGAACGCGTTCTGAATCAGTGTCGCGATGAGGAGGCCATACCCAGCAAGCGCCAAGACCGCACCGAAAACGGACATGCCCAGGGAAGGTGTTGGCAACAAGTGCAGGTGGAAGACATCGAGGGGGATGAAGGCAAGCCAGACAGCGAACGAGAGGATGATGAGAAACGTGATAACTCGGTCGGCCACAGGCTGAGTCTTCGCGAACGGTGGTTGGAGTCGAGCCTCGAGACTGGCAGGGGCGACGCGCGCAAGCGTGACGATCGAGACCGACTTGACGACGCTGTAGGCCACCAGGAACTGGATCGCGCGCGGCCAGTGCCAGGTGCCAGCCGGAATCAACAACAGGGCCGCGAACAACGCGACTTGAAACAACCCTCCTATTAGACCCCTGACCATCAACATCGAATCCTCCGCGGTCTCAGAGCCAGCTCACCTCTTCCGCGGTGAGGCCGTCCTCTCTGAGGCTTATACTTGAACCGATGTCAAAACCAGATTCAGGCGTCGGGCAGCTCTCCAATATTGAAATGTCGGGTAGGGCGTGGGTGCATGGGCGACTGGGAGCTGTCTTTGGGAGCGGTTCTGCAGGCGGACGCACCGGTCCGTCTGGGGGAACGTCTCCATGGGGCAGCAGGCGGATGACTTGAGATAGCGTCTGTAGGCATCGAACGGGATGCGCGGCTCAGAGCCCGGGAGGCGGCAACCGGCCGGCAAAGCGGTCGCGCACGATGCGCTTTTCTCGCTTGCTCTTGGCAGACCGAACGAGCTCCTGCTCCTTGTGTTGTTGGCGTTTGCGAATCTCGGTGAGGGCGCCGCTTAGGAGCTTGTTTTCCACGATCGAGCCCTGGGTTACGCAGCCGTCCTTGTGAAAGGGGCGAGCGGCAAGCGCCACGCCCTCGAAGCGAATCGACACGCGGCCGTCCTCGTACTCGACGACGGTCACGCGCTTTTTGGCAGCAGCTCTGGCCTCCTCGGTCGGCTCGAGCAGGTACATCGTGCGCTTGTGGTGCACGGTGAGCTGAGCCGTTACGCGCCGCTCTTCCTGCCAGGTGAAGATGTCGTCGAGACAGTCGCGCTCGAGCAAGGGCCGATGCGCATCGTGGTCGTTTCGAGCCACGCGCCCGAAGCGACGATTGTAGTCGTCCATGAACTCGGGCAAGTACGCATTCGCTTCGTCCATCGTGCAGATCCCCCGCAACCGCAGCTCCTTGACGAGCCGGTCTTGGAGCGTCTGGTGCGCGCGCTCGACGCGGCCTTTGGCCGCCGGGGTATTGGCGCAAATCACGTCGATATTGAGATCGTTCATCGCGCGCCCAAACTGCGTGAGGCCGTCGCCTGCTTTTGGATTCTTCGCATTGACGCGGAACACGCCGGCCTTGTCGCTGTAGAAGGCCACCGGCTTTCCGTGACACTCGAGATACCCGCGGGTCGCATGAAAGTAGCTGAACGCCGACTCGGACTCGCACATCCGAAGCGCCATGAGCTCGCTGGTCGCGTCGTCGACATACACGAGCAGCACGCAGCGGGGTCCACGGTCCTCAAACCAGTGGTGGTCCGAGCCGTCGATCTGCACGAGCTCGCCGTAGCAGTCGCGACGGTGACGCGGCTGCTGGACGCGTTTTTTTCGTTGCGCACGGGTCTTCCAGATCCCGTCTTCGATCATCCATTTTCGGAGCGTCTCGACCGACAGGCGAAGTCCGTGCACCTCGATGAGCTTCTCGTGCGCCAACGTCGGGCCGAAATCCGCATATCGCGTCCGCACGATGCGCAGGGCCTCCTCACGCAGCCCATCGGGCAAGATGTGATTGCGCTGGCCACGCTGACGCGAGACGAGGCCAGCGGGCCCATCGCGCTTGTAGCGAGCGAACAGCCGCTCCACCTGACGCACGCTCAACACGAGCTGCGAAGCGGCTTGTTTCTGCGTAAGCCGACGCTCTCGGATCGCACGCATCACATGCACTCGCTCGATCTCGCGCCGGCTCATGACAACGAGTCCTGAGTCCATGGGGAGCGGGTAAACCCGACATTTCTATCTGGCACAAACCCGACACTTCTATATTGTGTCTAGCCCAATTGCGCGGTACCAGATGTTATGTCGCGTGGCGTGGCGCACGGAGAGGGCCTTTGTTTCGGCTATGCTCCCGCTGCGATGTGTGATTACTTCGTCAATCCGATGAAGCGGCCGCCTCCGAAGCACGGTACTCATGGGTGCAACCGTTGCGTTGTCCCCCCTTGAAGCGCAGATCTGGCGTTTGCAGGTTGCCCACGACCCGGAAACGTCAGCGGGAACCGTTGGCACGCTTGATGCGTGTGCCCGCCTCGGAGTCATCAACGATGGTGAGTTTCGTGGAAAAAATGATGGGCGTGATGATGGAGGGGATGGAGGGCATGATGCGCCATTGCCGCCTGCCCGCCATCTTGCTTGTTGGGATGAGAGAAGCGGCTCCATACATGACTTTCTCTTCGAGCAGCGACCCGGGTCGCCCACGTCTCGGCCGAATCGCATGGACGTTCCTTGCGCTGGGGCTTGGTGGCTGCCTGGATCCCGGGGATCCCGGCAACCTGGTCCCGCAAACCGTCGTCGAGGATCCCTCGCTGCCGAGGATCGAGGTGAACGGGACGATCCTGCACGCGGAGGCCTTCGGACAGCCAAACGACCCGATGATCATGGTTCTGCACGGCGGACCCGGCGCGGACTACCGCAGCTTGCTGCCGCTGCGATCCCTCGCGGACGACGGGTACTACGTGGCGTTTTGGGATCAGCGAGGCGGTGGGCTGTCTCAGCGGCACGACGCGGACACCTACTACCTCGATCTCTACCTGGAGGACCTACGCGCCGTCATCGACCACTACTCGACCTCGCTCGATCAGCCTTACGTCTTCATTGGCCACTCGTGGGGCGCGATGTATGCGACGTGGTTTATCAACGAGTTTGGCGACGACGGCGGCCGACTTCGGGGTGCCGTCTTGAGCGAGCCGGGCGGCTTCTCAAATGCACAGCTCCAACCGTATCTGGACCGACTCTTGGGCTCGCTCGACTTCATCGGTGAACAGGTCAACGACGCGGCGTGGCTCGGCCAGTTCATGTCCGCTGGCGATCATCAGCGTGCCGACTACTTGGCCAGCGCCGGGACGTTTGGAGGCGTACCCGCCGAGCGACTCGACCCGAACAACCCTACTCCGAGTTGGCGTTCGGGCGCCGTCGTGAGCGCCAGGCTGCTCGAGTTGGGTGAACAGGAGAACTTCGACTGGACGACCAACCTGTCGGCCTTCGATCCAAGAGTGCTTTTTCTCCGGGGCGATCTCAACGAGGCGGCGACGCTCGAGCACCAACGAGAGCTCGCCTCCGGCTACCCCAACGCCGAGATCGTGACGATCCCGAACGTAGGCCACGAAATGGTTTGGGAGCGACCGGTCGAGTATCTGGCAGAGACGACCGCGTACTTTCGGGAAATCGGCTTCACCGGGGACGCGCCTTGAGCGCCTCGAGCACTCTTGCCTTCTGCGCGACGCTCGGCGTCGCATGGGCAGCATCGAGCGCCGTGTCTGCGCAGGAGGTCAACTTCGGCGCCATCGACGACGAGGCGTCGAACATGGCCCATGTCCGAACAGGAGCCGAGTACGCCTTCGTCGTCGGGGCCGGGTACACCCGGATCTTTCGCGTCGCGGGATGGCCACTGCTGCTGACGGGAGACCTGACGATCCCGTGGGCCACGTTCGATTTCTCTGACTACCGACTGCGCGTCGGTGTGATGGCGCCGATTGTCGGCCGCAAGCGATGGAAGCTGGCCGGACGGTTCACCCCAACGGTTCGCGGCGTGAAGAACCGCATCAGCCGTATGACGAACGTGGGCATCGACGTTGCGCTCGTCGGCGGGTACTACGCGTCGAAGGGGTTTCTCGTGGGTGAGCTCGGCGTCGATTGGGCGACCACGACGCACGTCAAACACAGTGCAGCATACCGCTCCGCCGTCTTCGAAGGCGCGAGAGACGGCTGGTACTTCAACGCGGGCGGGAACTTCTACTACGGCTTGGTTGGCGGCCCGTCGTTCGGCCGTTTCGATCTCGTGTTCCGAGTGGGCCAGGGGCGGGACATTCGAGCCGATACGCAGGTTCTTCCGTTCTACGCGACGCTCGCTCTCAACGCGCGGTGGTAGTGGTGACGATCGCCAGGCTCAGCCGTCACCCACGTCGTCGTCGCCGGCTTCTTAGGTGCCGATCCGGCACGACTGTGCGTCGCCAGAAGATTTCGGACAAGAGGGCGCGTTGGCGGCCCGATGCCTTGGCCCGCTTCCTGTAGAAGCCGAGCAGCGCACACGTGTAGACCGCAAGCGCGGACCCCGTCAACGGCGTGAAGGTCATCACGGCCACGGGCGCACCCCCGCTCTACATCAAGGGCGGCGACTACATCGCTGGTGACCGCCGCAACACACGCCCGAGCGTTCTGTTGAGCGAAGCGAGCAACTTCCGCGCCACGCCTGGGGATCTCATTCAGCTCCTGTGCAAGGGCAGCTACCCCGCGATGGAGCGGTCATTGCAGGCGACCTTTCCCAATTACCGACCGCAGATGAAGCCGTTCTTTGCGGCTCGCGACAACGGCAAGGAAGCCCTCGAGACGGTCACCGAAGATGCCATCCAAAGGGTGCAGCGCGTTGATCACGATTGCGTCATCGACCTCTGCCGGTTTGATGCGATCGACAAGGAGATGGCGACCGACCGGCTCCAGGCTGGAAACGTGCCTTGGAAGAAAGTGCGCACGACACGAGATGGTCAAGTCGCCGAGCTCGCCTGGCACGGCCAACAACCGACCATGCAAGAGATGTCTGCTTACAGCCCAGTGAAAGCTGCCGAGGACATGGCGACGCGGACTTCACGAACCCGGAGACATGTCGGGAGGTCTGCCGCCTAGAGCTTGCGGAGCCATGCGGCGAGCACATCAAAGCGGAGCACGATTGTATGACCGCGCTGTCGTGTCGCGACCCGTTTGGGGATTGCGGTCACCATCACCAGGAAGAGCTCGAGTGCCGTCACGACATCGACGCGGTCTGCGGAGCGTGCCCGGAGGGCTCGGTTCTCCAGGGCTGCGGCGTCTCCGGCGGCGACTGCGACATCGACTACGAAACCGCGATCTGCGAGCGTGGGGTTAGAGCCGGAACGTGCCCGGACGTAGCAACGTGCTTAGGAAGCGGCGACGCCTACGGCCGCTGCCGCTCCTAAGAGAGCAGCACGCCGAGCCCAACACCAAACGCGATCGCCACCGCCATGAGCATCGCTTCGCGTGCTTGCCTCATCGGCTGACCCGGCCTTGCCCCATGACCTGCTCCGCAAACACCTTCACCCAGCAATGCCATCGATCTGAAGATCCGCACACGCACGGTTGCCGCGTCCTCGGCTCGCTTCGCATAAAGCGTTCCCACCTCGGGAATGTCGGCGTGCTCAGGTCATCGCCCAACGTGTAGCCGTGTGCCTTCGCCAGTTGCGCCGGGCTCTCTTGGGGCGCCCACCGTCGCTCGAAGTAAGAGCACACCAGGGCCGGGCTTCCTAGTTGGGTTTCTTGATTGCGTCGTGCAGCCGCTCGAGGAGGCGGGCTCTCTTAGCCCATCGGGCTCATGTGGAGGGCCCATGTCAAAACCAAGTTCACGCGTCGGGCGGCTCTCCAATATTGAAATGTCGGGTAGGGCGTGGGTGCAAGCGGGGTGGGAACCCACTTTTGTGGGGGTGCGCGGCTCGGGAGCCGCCGGTTCATCTGGGGGAACGCCACCGTCGGGCAAGAGGCGGATGGCTTGAGAGGGCGTCCGCACCGTGTGGCTCAGGGTCCCAAGGAGCCCGCAAACCTCTTGCGGACGATGCGCTTTTCTCGCTTGGTCTTGGCGGATTTCACGAGTGCCTTTTCCTTTTGTTGTTGTCGCTTGCGAATCTCGGAGAGGGCGCCGCTTAGGAGCTTGTTTTCGACGATGGCGCCCTGGGTCACGCAGCCGTCCTTGTGAAAGGGGCGAGCGGCAAGGGCGACTCCTTGGAAGCGAATCGACACGCGGCCGTCCTCGTACTCGACGACGGTCACGTGCTTGCGCGCAACCGCTTTCGCTTCCTCAGTCGGCTCGAGCAGGTACATCGTGCGCTTGTGGTGCACGGTGAGCTGAGCGGTCACGCGTCGCTCTTCTTGCCAGGTGAAGATGTCGTCGAGGCAGTCGTGCTCGAGCAAGGGCCGATGCGCATCGTGATCGTTTCGGGCCGCCCGAGCGAAGCGCCGATTGTAGTCCTCGATGAATTCAGGCAAATACGCATTCGCATCGTCCGTCCTGGAGATTCCCCGCAGCCGGAGCTCTTTGACGAGCCGATCCTGAAGCGTCTGGTGCGCGCGCTCGACGCGGCCTTTGGCCGCTGGGGTATTGGCGCAAATCACGTCGATATTGAGGTCGCTCATCGCGCGACCGAACTGCGTGACGCCGTCGCCCGCCTTCGGGCGCTTGGCATTGACGCGGAACACCCCGGCTTTGTCGCTGTAGAACGCGACCGGCTTGCCGTGACGCTGAAGATACGAACGGGTCGCATGGAAGTAGCTGAATGCCGACTCGGACTCGCACATCCGGAGCGCCATGAGCTTACTGGTCGCATCATCGACATAGACCAGGAGCACACAGCGAGGTCCGCGGTCCTCGAACCAGTGGTGGTCCGAGCCGTCGATCTGCACGAGCTCGCCGTAGCAGTCGCGACGGTGACGCGGCTGCTGGATGCGCTTCTTTCGCTGCGCACGGGTCTTCCAGATCCCGTCTTCGGTCATCCATTTTCGGAGCGTCTCGACTGACATCCGAAGACCGTGCACCTCGAGGAGCTTCTCGTGCGCCAACGTCGGGCCGAAA
>PVMK01149406.1_pt1 | contig 40207 bp, 56 predicted proteins | sample 1853481 | NCBI WGS metagenome assembly PVMK01 (sample SAMN08533507, study PRJNA380276) | Marine sediment metagenome, whole genome shotgun sequencing project.
TTGGAAGAGTTACGGGTGGACAAAGACGTGCAGCTGATTTTGGTTTTAATTTAGCTAGGCGTGCTATCATCGCTTGCTCCATTAATTGTTGATGTACCAGCAGAAGTAAATTCTGCACTTTCTTCAAATGAAAATGTTCTAGTTGAGGGTACCCAAGGAACTTTTCTATCTTTATGGCATGGAACTTATCCCTTTGTAACCTCTAAGGATGTTACTGCATCAGGAATCTGTGCAGATATTGGCCTTGGGCCGAAAAAGGTTGATGAAGTAATCGTTGTTTTCAAATCGTATGTTACTCGTGTAGGCACGGGACCTTTGGCAAATGAATTATCACTTGAAGAAGCGGAGAGTAAAGGTTGGTCTGAGTTTGGAACAGTTACAGGTAGACAAAGACGTGCAGCTGATTTTGATTTTAATTTAGCTAGGCGTGCTATCATGCTTAACAGTGCTACACAAATTTCGATTACAAAATTAGATGTTCTCTTTCCAGACTGTGCAGGAAAAACATCTTTTGAAGAAATTTCTGATGAAGCAAAATCATTCATTAACAATATTGAAAAAAAATTAAACACACCTATTACGATAATAGGAACAGGCCCAGACATCAAAGATGTTATTGATAGAAGAACCTAGCCTGAAAAAATTTGAGTAAGTTTAATTTAGTATAATGCAAAAAAATACTGTGGATAAATTACCTCGTTACATTCAAGTTTCCTCTACTTTAGAATTTTCCAGATTAGTTTGTGCTTTGGAGCGTGCTCCACGTATTTCATTTCTTCATGATCATGAAGGAAGAAAAATTTTATCAGTACAAATGGATATTCTAAAGGAAAAACCAATTGTGTATTATACTCCACTTGAAAATAATGGTCAATATCTCTGCTATGCTTTAAGAGGTGGAAAAGAGCAAACAGAAATGGTAAACTCTACTTCAGACACTAGTAAACTTTACTCGCCAATTGTTCGCATAAAATCACTTCCAGATACTCTGAAACCTGGAAATGGAACTGCTGATAGATACCAACCAATACAACTTGAGGATTTAGCCAGTCTTGCAAAACTGACTTGGGGTTTTGAAGAAAATCCTTTTCCATTATTTCTATTTCCTCATAATGATAAATGGCTAGTTGGTGTATTCATGAATTTTACCGAAGAGGGAACATCATATTTCTGTCATGTTGTTCTTGATGATGAACCTCAAAAACCATTTTTAAAATTTTCAAATAACGATTCTGAACCATCCTTCGTGCAAAGTCCGTCTGAACATGGATATTCTTATGTGAAAATTATAAAGCTAAAAGACACTCATCCTCTAGTTGACTATGGACACCTTCAAAACTAGAATTTCAAAAATCTCAAAAAGCAATGGAAATGTAATCCTTGCCAATGACTATGACAATTCTATAAAAAATTTAGAATCAAAAACAATTCAAAACATAAAAAAACTTCATCCATATCTGTGTGCAATTAAACTTAATTTCCATCTATTATTACCCCTTGGATCAAAACAAATATCTAAAATTACCAAAACAGCTCATAATTTCGGATTACAGACAATTGCTGATATCAAACTCAATGATATAGGAAACACCAATAGAGTAACAACAGAAATTCTATGGGATTTAGGATTTGATGCAATAATTGCAAATCCGATAATGGGACTTGACAGTTTAAAAAATCTGGTTAAATTCTCTCACAAAAAGGAAAAAGGAGTAATAACATTGTGTCATATGAGCGCTCCTGAGGCTAAATTATCATATGATATGGAAATTAAAATGGAAAAAAAGCAAAAACTTTACCAATTATTTCTGGATTGGGCGCTAGAATCTAAAGTAGATGGTATTGTAGTGGGGGCTACTTTTCCTAAAATTATATCATACTGCAAAAAACAAGCAGGAAAAAAACTTTGCATATTTTCTCCAGGTGTTGGAACTCAAGGAGGAAATGCTAATGAAGTAATCTCAGCTGGGGCTGATTATTTAATTGTGGGTAGAAGCATTCTAAATGCTAAAAATCCCATTGATGTTGTAAAAAATTTACAATTACAAAGTTTTGGAAAGTAGAGAATATGATTTTGATAAAACAGTTTTTGCATTATCAAAAGTTGTTTTCTCCATGGCTTCAGCATAATCCATCCATGTATAATTTAAGTGCTCATGAGAAATTTTAACATTTTTTGTTTTTGTTTCTCCTAGAAAAAAAACTACTTTTTTGTGAACAAGCTCTCCTTCAAATTGAAAATCATATTCTATCCACTCTTCAAAATTATCTAAAAATTTTGTATCAATGATTCCGGTTTCCTCTCTAGTTTCTCTTATTGCAGTTTCATGTGGTGATTCACCCTTCTCCATTTTTCCTTTAACAAAATCCCAATGACCTGATGGATAAAGAAGCAACAAAAATAATATTTTTTCATTTTCTTTTCTGAACAATACTACACCAGAAGATGTTTCTTCTATCATTTTCCTACTCTTCTCTTTCTTTCTTGAAATGTCCTAATTGCTCTCATCAAATCAATTTTTCTAAATTCGGGCCAAAAAATATCCATAAAAACTAATTCACTGTAAACACTTTGCCACATTAGAAAACCACTTAATCTTTTTTCTCCAGATGTTCTTAAAATCATGTCGGGTGATGATTGAGGTATACAAGTTCGATTCTATCTCTTTTTTGTCAATGTCGTTGACCTTTAGAGTTCCATTTTGGATTTTCTCTACAATTTTTTTTACCGCATCAACTAATTCAAATTGGCCCCCCATAAGCTAAAGCAATATTGAGAAAATGACGATCATATTCTTTTGTTACCTCATCTAATTTTTGAAGAATTTCTTGGATAGATTTTGGTAAAAGATCAATTCTGCCAATGCCTTTCACTCTCATCTTATTTTTGTGAATTCTAGGATCACGATACAATTTTTCAAGTCTCATGAGAATTAATTCATAAAGGGATTCTAATTCCTCATCCTTTCGATCAAGATTCTCTGCTGAGAGGGCATACAAGGTAATTATTTTGATGTCAAGTTCCTCACACCAATCTAATAGATTTTCTACTGCATCAGCTCCCCTCCAATGACCTATTTTTGTCATGGCGAAATTTCTTTTTGCCCATCTTCTATTCCCATCCAAAATAAGAGCAACATGATTTGGAATATCGCCATTTTTAATGTCATTTTCAAGTTTTTTTGAATAAATTTTGTATAAACCTGATATTTGCAAAACAGTATCTTTTATCTTGTTAATCTAAATCACCTTTGATTGTTATGATATTGTTGAAAATATCAATGTTTTTTAAAAATATTAACTAAACATAGGAAATTTTCAATTTCAGTCTGAAATCATTTCTTGATTCTTTTGCTTTCTGTATTTTTTGAACAAAATTGTGGCTGAAATTAAGGTAGCTGCAAGTCCTCCTAGCAATGGAGGAATTAAAGTGAATGAACTTTCATCATTTATCATAATATTCGTAAATTGAAATACTGTTGGGTACAACGCTATCAAAACTACTATTCTTAGAACATCGCTAATCTGTCGTGGAATTCCTCCCATCCAATTACTAAGTAAAATGCCGGCAAATATCGCCCCCAATCCAACCCATAAAATAGGTAATACTCCAGACACAAATTGTCCAACAATTATCTTATTTGAAAAAACTGAAAGTATCTCAGCTTCTGAATCTAGCAAATTCTCATCAATTGAATCAATGCCAGCTGGTATTGACGATAAAATTAACAGTATTCCTGCTACCATAGTAAAAATTCTAATGAATCCCACCGGTGTAGGTTTTGCCCAATTAGACCATGCTCTATCAATATCAAAAGCCCTTATCAAAAATGCTCCACCTAAAATACTAATTAGCACAGCGGTAATTTCTGCAGTATATCCAGCAATAGTGGCAACTCCACCAATTAACAAAAGTATTCCTGGGACTCCCAAGAAAAATTTTGAGTATTTGGAATCATAGGCAATCATTTTTAGATATTTCCCAAAAACTGCATAAGAGTATTCTACACTTCTACTAACTTTCATAACTACTCGTTGAACAGAAACAACAGGAAGAATATTCTGAATTACTGGAATTACACTTTCGTCATCTTCGCCATCTGAAACAATTACTGCACCATTTGCAGAAAATTTTTCTAAGACTTTCTTAGTCTCCTCAAGTATTTTCTGATCTGCTTGTACCCCTCTACTTTTGACTCCTGCAACAGTAATTACTTCAGCTTTGTAGCCTTTACTGATCAAGTCTTCATATGTTTTAATTGCTGCAAAAATTGAATTAGAATCAGCATCTTCTGGGTCTTCTAATGCTAATCTTTGTGCTGCCTCAATACATGCATCTCTCCCTATTACAGGAGTTATTATTCCAGCCTTTTCTCCAACATCATTGTCTCTATCTATACAAATTACAAGTAGTTTATTGGATGTAGATGCATTAACATCCTTTTCTACTTTGTTTGAATTTTGAGACATTCCTTATATTATCACAAAATTGCTTTTTAACGATTTCCAACAAATCAAATTATTATAATTAGGTCTTGAAGCTATTTTGGTCTGGAATTGTCTGATATTTCCCTTAGTGTTTCTGATTCAGACTTGTATGACTGGATTTTTGCTAATGTTTCATCTAATTGATCTGTTTTTCCTTCTTTAACCAAATTTGCATACACTTTGGTTTCAGTTACATAAGAATTGAAACTTCTCAAGGAATCCATATAGCTAATGTAGCTATCTTGCCATTCTTTTGGAGGTTTTGATATTACAAATTCACTTATTTGAGAAGAAATTTGTGATGATGTAACATCAGCAATTTGGAGATATTCATCAGGTGACATATTTTCATCTTTTAGTTTTTGAAATTCTGTTGAGATTGTTTGATCTAAAATTGAATGAATTGCCTTAATTCCATCAAGATAATTCTCGTGGTCTGATGTGATAAACGACTTTTGGCTTTCCTGAGGAATCAACCAAAATAGAAAACTAGCAGCAGTAATTGTCACCAAAATTATGATTGTAAGTGTAATCCCTTTTTTTGATGCCATTTTAAAGATTGTACAATTTGGCTGTTTATAACTGGTAATTTTGCCAAATCTTGTATTCTGTACTTAAAAAAATAAAAAAAGTTAATAGTTTTGTGATTCTCATCAAAAAAATAAACATTTTTCATTTTTTATTGAAATTTTTTAGAATATCTCTTTCCTAAAGCATTGAAAAATTTACACTCATCTAGTCAGTGGTTAAATAATTTTCACAGCCTCTGCCTAAATAGAACAAAGTCAGACTTTTTTTAGAATGGTAACAGCATATTGTGTAAAATGCAGAGCTAAAAGGGACATAAAAGATCCTAAAGAAACTACGCTAAAGAATGGACGACCTGCGGTAAAAGGCACTTGTCCTGAATGTGGAACTAACGTATTCCGAATTGGTGCAATGCCAAAAGAATAAGCCAAATCAAAGTCCACACGACTTCTCTTTTTCAAAAACCCATATAGGGCTGAACCTGCACTAGCAATGCATGACAAAATCAAACTACGAAATTCTCCTCAAAAGAATCCAAGATAAAATTGGTGATACTAAAAAAGAAACTACTACTAGATTTGAATTACCAGTTGTTGACGTCATGTGGGAAGGTCAAAAAACTTACCTTCGAAATTTCTCAGAATTTCCTAAAATGCTTCGTAGAGATCCAGATAAAGTCTTACAATATCTTTCAAAAGAATTTGCAGTTCCTGCTGAACGTATAGGAGATAAAGCAATGTTTGTAGGCAGGAGAGCGCCTGATGATTTTACGCGTCTTTTTCAAATATATGTCAAAGACTATCTTGAATGTCCTACTTGTAAAAGTCCCGATACAAAAATTGTTAAAGAAAATAGAATTTCTTTTTTAATTTGTGAAGCTTGTGGTGCAAAATCGACTCTAAAAAGTAAATATGCATAATGCAATTTTCAGTAAAAGTTACTGATTACAAAAAAAATTTAATGGTAAATATTTGTGACATAGATCTTTTAGGAAAAAATATTGTTCAAGATAAATTTAACTTGAATATAAGTAAGAGCTATTATGGCGAAAAAATAATTGAAAATGAAGAAGCTAAAAATTTACTAAAAAAGGCATCAATAATCAACATGGCTGGAAAATCTACAGTTTCACTATCATTAGAATTAGGAGTTGGTTCTGAAAATGGTGTTAAAACTGTTGGAGGAGTTCCGTTTCTAATTGTTTTCAAAATGTAATGTCCACAATTATTATTTTTTGAATTTTGTTTTTAATTAATTTAATTACCCCTTAAATCCAAACAAAAGAAATCCATTTTATCTAGTAAAAACAAACCTAATTGTTGTCAGATGACATAAGTAGAAAATTAGAATCAAAACTCGACGAAAAATTATTTTCTCAATCAAGAAAAAAGCAACTTAAAGATGGTTTTAAGAAAGGTAAAGTAGTCAATGAAGTTTTAGATAAACCCACAGTTATGACACTTTACAAACTTATCACTGATCATATTATTGCATATGTCAACGGTTCAATCAGTGCAGGAAAAGAATCAGTTGTATTTTGGGCAGTTGATGAAAATAATGTAGATGTTGCCTTGAAAATCTATTTGGTGAGCACCTCAAATTTTAAAAAAAGAGAAGCCTATATTTTGGGAGATCCTAGGTTTTCAAAATTAAAAAAAGGAACCAAAAACCTGGTTTTTCTATGGGCAAAAAAAGAATTTAAAAATCTTTCACGATGTTATGATTGTGGAATTCCGGTACCCAAGCCCATTCATCTTACCCGAAATGTACTTGTCATGGAATTTGTGGGTAAAAACGGTTCTCCATGTAAGGTTTTACTGCAATCCCAAATTGATCAAAACGATTACCATGAAGCAATTTCATTATTAAAAAATCTATACAAAGTAGCAAGATTAGTTCATGGTGATTATTCAGAGTATAATATTTTCAAAACAGACAATGGATTAGTTCTCTTCGATCTTGGTTCGGCAGTAGATCTTAGACATCCTAATGCCCAAGAATTTCTTAAAAGAGATATTAATAACATAACTCGATTCTTTTCTAAACGAGGAATAACTGTTAATGATCCAACAAAAGTGTTAGAGGAAATAATATCATGAGCTTTGAAAAATTAATTCGAATACCAAATGATCGTATAGCTGTATTAATTGGTAAATCTGGCATTATTAAATCCAAAATTGAACAAGTTTGTCATGTAACGCTGGATATTGATGGTGACACCGGTGAAGTTTTAATTAAATCAAATGATAATGTTGAAAAAATTGAACCATTCAAAGCCATGGAAATTGTAACTGCGATTAGTAGAGGTTTCTCTCCAGAAAATGCAATGACTTTGATCAAACAAGAAAATACTTTACACGTTATTAGTTTGAAGGAATTTGCAGGAAAATCTAGTGCAAATATTGAAAGAATTAAAGGGAGACTTATTGGAGAAGGTGGTAAGGCTAGACGAAACATGGAAAATTTAAGTGGAACTTTAATTTCAATTTATGGAAAAACTGTTTCAATAATAGGAAGTCCAGACAAACTACGATTAGCAGTAGATGCAATTTCTTCCATATCAAGTGGCAGTATGCATGGAGCAGTTTACACTAAGTTAGAAGCCGCAAATAGACGAGGAAAACAAGAAAAAATGAAACTGTGGGAAGATCAAAATGTCTTCGATTAAGGAAAAATTTAACCAAATCTCACCAAGTGAGTTCTTCTATCGAAATAGAGATCTTGCTGGTTTCAGTACTCCTACAAGGTCATTATATACGGCCGTAAGGGAATTTGTAGAAAATGGTCTAGATGCATGTGATCAAAAAGGTATTCTTCCTGATATTCGCTTAACAATAAAGGCAGTTGATCCTGAAAAACCAGATCCAAAACAATACATTTTAACTGTAAAAGATAACGGTCCAGGAATACCAACAAAACATGTTCCATTGGCATTTGCAACTGTTCTATATGGTTCTAAATTCGGATTGAAACAAGCAAGAGGGATGTTTGGTTTAGGAGCAACCATGGCAATTCTTTATGGCCAAATTACAACAAACAAACCTGTAACAGTCAAAAGTTCAACTGATGGAAAAACCTTGGACGAATTTGAGTTGTTACTAGATATTCAAAAAAATAAACCTGTTGTTTTAAAACACAAAATAAAAGAAATTTCAAAACAAGGTCTTTCCGTTAGTATTTTTCTAGAAGGAGATTATTCTAAAGCCGGATCCAAAATTAGAGATTATGTTTATCAAACTTCTCTTATTACTCCCTATGCCTCTATTACTTTTGATGATCCTAAAGGAGAAAGATACCACTATCCTAGAATGATCAATACGATGCCAAAAGCTCCAACCATCATTAGACCTCATCCATATGGAACTGACGTTGAAACCATAAGAAGAATGATGGTTGAATCCCAATTTGAAATTCCAACAATTGATGACGTGATGATTGAAAAAGTTAGAAAAGATTTGGGCCTTTCAAAAAAGAATTTAAGTTTTACCGCAATAATGGATAAAGCAAGAAAACGTTGGAAAACTCTTTCTAGACAAGTAAGAGTTGTAATAGCTTTAATGTCATTTCTCAAAATGGATTTCGAGAAACTAAATAAAATTAGAATTGAGGACATTGATGTTCCAAATAAAAAATTATTTTATTGGGACTTTAGAGATTCGCAGTCAAAAACAATAGATATGGATCCTGAAAGCCAGTACTACAAACAATTGACAAATACTGTTCAAGGTGAAACTTTGACTGCCTTTTTAACAAAAAAATTCCAAAGAGTTGGTCCTACTACCGCAGTAAAATTTGCAAAATTTGCCGGATTCAAGCCTGAAAAACGTCTTGGAACAATGAATAACCAAGAACTTGCCAAATTAAGTGAATCATTACAAAAATACGATGACTTTATGGGGCCTGACTCAAGTTGTCTTGCACCGCTAGGGGAAGAACCTCTAGAGAAAGGTATGAGAAAATTTTTCGACCCTGATTTCTTAACCGTTATCCAACGCAGTGCCTCTGCGTATTCAGGATTTCCATTTGTTGTAGAAATGGGCATTGCTTATGGTGGCAATATTAGTACACGTGGCATTAAGGTATATCGATTTGCTAATCGTATTCCATTACTTTATGATGAAGGAAGTGATGTAGTCTTAAAAGTTATCAATGATATTGATTGGAGTCGCTATAAAGCAAAGGGAGATCCTCCATTAGTTATTGTATCACATATCTGCTCTACTAGAATACCATACAAAACTGCAGGAAAAGAAAATGTTGCAGATAGACAAGAAATAGAACGAGAATTAAAATTATGTATACAATTCATGGCTAGAAAATTGTCTGTCTTTATGAATAAAAGAGGTCAGGCAGAAGCTGCTAAAAAGAGAGCTAACCTTTATGCAAAGTATGTTCCATTAATCGCACAATTCTGTACAGAGCTTGCAGGAAAGAAAAAAGAACCAAATTTCCAAAAAATATTACAAGAGGCTAAACCAATTGAAAATGAGAAAAAAATATTACAAGAGGAGAAACCCATAGAAAATGAGTAAACAATCTAAACATAAAGCAAAAGCATTAAGTAAAAAGACTCAAGAAAAACAAAAAAATATTCTTGAGATGCTCAAAAGCCACGGAGCAAAAGTCTATAATGATCTTGATAATGGTCAATTTCCAAAATTTTCAATTCCCAGTAGGTCAGTCAGTAACATCGTATATGATAAAAAACTCCGTCAATACATTTTAGGAAATTCATCTGCATTGAGAAGCTCCAAAAATACCTCTCAATTAAGATCTTTTACACAATTGATGTGGCTTGCGTTTTTTGCAAATAGGTTAACAAATGAAAAAAAATCATCAACCTTAAGAGATATCTATTATTCATCTCAGGCTTTTGAAATTGATTTTGAGGATCAAAGTGAATCAGATAATATTATTGTGGATTTAGAGGCAGTAACTTCAAGACCTAGAGAAGACTTTCATATCTTTCCTGAAGAGCGTAGTTCAATTTTTGGAGATTTGACCATAGAATACACTATTCCAGGTTATGAAGGAAAAACAATGAATTTGTCTAATCATCCAGATGGATATGCCATAGGCCCTAGTTTAACTACTGCAGAATTAGTTGATACAAGCGCTGAAATAATAATTGCGATTGAAAAGGGTGGATTGTTCACAAGATTTGTCGAAGAACAAGTCGATAAAAAATTCAAATCAATTATTATTAACACTGGTGGACAAGCCCCACGTTCTACAAGAACACTTTTGAAAAGATTACATGATGAAATGAAACTACCAGTTATTATTCTGACAGATGGTGATGTTTATGGGGAACACATAGCCATGGTAATAAAATCAGGTTCTGCAAACGCAGCACATCTTAGAGAACTAACAGTGCCAGATGCCAAATGGGTTGGGGTATGGGCTACAGATATTGAAAAATACAAACTTCCTACTATCCCAATGACGGAATCAGATATTAAGCGATGTTATGATTTGCAAAAAGATCCTAGATATTCGGATGGAATATGGAAAAAAGAGCTAGAAGTGTTTTTGAGACTTAAAAGAAAAGCTGAACTAGAGGCTTTCTCAAAGTACGGATTGACCAATATTACCGACAAATATCTCCCTCAAAAATTAGAATTAGCAAAAAGTCTCTAATCTTTTTTGATTCTTAGGGTTAAGACACCATTTCTATATTTAAAATCAAGGATTTGCATATTACCGGATCCTTCAATTGGCACTTCCTTTGAAAAGTTTGAAGAACCACGAACATACAAAACTCCATCAATCAGTCTTACCATTATCTTATCTTCGGGACCTGGAACTTCTGCCACAAATACAAAATCTCCATCACCTTTGATGAGATCATATACCCAATTTTTTACTTCTTGTTCTCTTACTGAAAACGCTGGTTTTTGCTCTTTGGTCATTTTCTTTACCACTCTTACCCAATAAAACATCAAAAGTGCAGCTACTCCAATCAAAATAAAACTAACAAATCCAGAACCTGATCTCTGAGTCATCACATAAATTATTCCAATAAAAAGAATTATCATTATTGGAATTATAAAATTTATTGATTGTTCATTTGAATATGCTCCTTTATAGCTTGACAAACAGATGAAATCCGTATTTGCCAAATATAAAGTATCTTTGGATTAAAATCCTTTTTGGCAGGCTGAAAATTTGTTATTTCTATCCATTTTTTGTCTTGAGACACATCAAAAAATCCTGAAAATGTAACCATATCAACAGTAAAGAGTGAGTAAATTTAATTTAGTTTACATGGTAACACTCCTTCCAAATTCTAATTGTCAACGTTGTGGAAAAAACTCTTTATTGACTGATGAAAATACAGGAGAACAATTTTGTGAAAAGTGTGGCTATGTAATTTCTGAAAAATCACAAGCAACAGGTCCAGAATGGAGATCATTTCAAAAAGATGGTGGTTCCGATCCAACAAGAACAGGTGCACCAACATCCCTTACTATACATGATAGAGGATTATCTACAGTAATCAATCCATTAAACAAGGACGCTTCAGGAAAACCACTTTCTACATCTATGAAGAGTACAATCGAACGCCTTAGAACTTGGGATAGTAGAAGTCAAGTTCATGAATCTGTTGATAGAAATTTGAGACAAGCGCTCAGCGAATTAAATAAGCTAAAAGACAAGGTTGTAGTTTCTTCAAATGTTCTTGAAAAAGCTGCGTATCTTTACAGAAAGGCATTGGAGAAAAAACTAGTCCGTGGAAGATCCATTTCTGCAATGATTGCTGCATCACTTTATGCTGCCTGTAGAGATACTGAAACACCTAGAACATTAAAAGATGTTGCCAATGCTGCTAATGTAAAACGAAAAGATATCGCAAGATGTTACAGATTATTGTATTATGAATTAGAGTTGAAGATGCCAGTTGTAGATTCAATTCAGTGCATTGCTAGGATTTCAAGCAAACTTGGGATTCCAGAAAAAACAAAACGATATGCAGTTCAAGTACTCAAAGATGCTCAAGAACGTAAAGAATCATCTGGAAAGGATCCAATGGGCCTTGCGGCAACGGCATTATACCTAGCTTGCGTAAAAAACGGAGTATCCATCACTCAACGAGACCTTGCAGAAGCTGCAGGTGTTACCGAAGTTACAATAAGAAATAGATACAAGGGATTAAAGACAGACAAAAATTCAAAAAATTAGTTTTCCTGAAAATTAAAAATTTAAGGTAAACAAAATAAATAACATATCTTTGGTTTTTATTGTACTATGCTACAGCTGGGTTGTTGTCTGATGAAACAAAAGCAGATAAATTAACTATAAAAGAAATTATTTTAAAAGGCTCAATCATCTCAATTTTTGTAATCATTCCATCTCTTTCTGCATTCGTTTTGTCTTGGATCATTTTGGATGATCTTCTTCAAGCAGTAATAATCGGTGGAATTATTCATTTTATAGCAATGGGATTTTCTATGAAAATATCCAAAAAATTCCTTGTTAAAAAGCAACTTTCATAAACATTCTTTATTTATTTGAAATCTTCTAAAAAATCATGGATTCAACTCTTATTGAAGAGAAACTAATTTCTGAAATTAAATTAAATTCTATGCAGGCTAAAACATTTCTTTTGATTACGTGTTATGGGAAAATGAACATATCACAAATTGCAGAAAAACTTAAAATTTCAAAAGATCTTGCATTGAAGACCGCTAATGAGCTTATGGTTTTAGGTGCATTTATCGATATTTCTGAAATGGAATTTGAGGCCATGCATCCAAGATTTACTGCAGTCAATATGTATAGAAGATTATGCGAAAGAGAAAAAATTGAATTTAAGCAAAACAAAATAGTTGATAGCATTGGTGTTGTACTTGAGAAACCTTATGATGATGCAAGAACTAAATAATGCTAGTAATTTGTGAACAACAATGAGTGTAGATACAGAGTCGTGCAAGCATCAACCAGTTTACTTTGGAGTAGTTAACATCAATATTGATGAGAGAACTATAGGTTCAGTTGATGTTTGGAGATGTGCTATCTGCAAAAAGAAATTTTGTGAAGAAAAACAACTTGGGATTGAAGACATAGCTGATTTAGTTGGAATGCCAAAAATAGACCCTGACGCAAAATGGGCAGTAACTGTATGTAAACTTCAGCAAGGACAATACAAGTGGAAATTAGTAAAATTAAAAGAAAATGGTGAAATCAAGCATGAATGTTTAGATGAGAATATTATCCCATTAAACGTCAAAGATTATAAAATTGATATTGATAATCATTGGAGCTTTCTAATAGAAGATAACGTAAACAAGGCAGTAGAAATTTAATTATCAAAATGCACCTTAAAGTTAACATAAAAAATGTTCGTGGAAGCCAAATGGCAGCAAAAATTACTGGAAATTTTACAATTGATGATCATTCTTTTAGATTTACTGCTATTGCATTTGGAAGAATTGGGGGACAAAATATTGGAGCAAAAATCTCAAAAACTACTGAAAAAGAATTAGAATCACTTGGATACAAAGTTGATGATGTGATAATTAATTTACAGAAAAATCTTTTACAGGGTGATCTAACTTTGCCTGAAGGGTTGAAAAGGGAATCCTTTGTTGATGACTAAAATTCAGCCTCTTCTAAGGCTTTGGCGCATGTACATCCTCGTTTAGAAGGAATCTTTTCAATTAAATCCATCAAAATTTTTTTTGTTCTTTCAACATTTTTTTCAAGTGTAGCTAACACTTCTTTTGCGGTAACGGGTTTTTCTGCCCATACATCATAATCAGTTACCGTAGATATTGATGCATAACAAATTTGAGCTTCTCTTGCAAGCTGACATTCAGGCACTAAAGTCATTCCAATAATATCTGCATCTGTTGTTCTATAGAATTTTGATTCTGCTTTAGTTGAAAATCTTGGGCCCTCGATGCACACATATGTACAATCTTTGTGAATGGTGCCACCTTGTTCATCTACTACTTTTTTAATAGATTCCTGTAATTCTGGACAAAATGGATCTGCAACTGAAATATGAATAACTCTTCCTTCTTCAGAAAAGGAACCAATTCTTGACTTTGTGAAATCCAAAAATTGGGTTGGTAATGCGAAATGGCCTGGCTCAATTTCTTTTTTCAAACTTCCAACAGCTGATGGTGCAATAATTCTTGAAACCCCTAATTCCTTGAAGGCCCAAATATTTGCCCTATAGTTTATCATATGTGGAGCGATACTGTGTTTTTTTCCATGTCGTGGTAAAAAAGCAATTTTTCTTCCGTTGAAAATCCCTACTGTTATTGAGTCTGATGGTTTTCCAAAAGGAGTGTCAATTGTAATTTCTTGTGGATTTTCAAGCAGACCAGAATCATAAATTCCTGTACCGCCAAAAATTCCAATCTCTACATCTTTTTCCATTAGTATTTCACCAAGGATTTACTCTTGTATTTGCTAATTCCTTTCATTCCGCCCAACTCTGTTAATTCTATAATAAAGGCAAAACCTGTTATTTTTCCACCCACCTTTTCAATTAATTTTGCAGATGCTTTTGCAGTTCCTCCCGTGGCAAGTAAATCGTCACAAATAATGATTTTTTGACCTTTCTTAATCACGTCTTTTTGAATTTCAATAGTATCTTTTCCATATTCAATTTTGTATGATATCTTGGATGTTTTCCCGGGTAGCTTTCCTGCCTTTCTTATCATGATCATCCCTTTGTTATAACGAACAGCAAGAATACTTGCTAGCAAAAATCCTCTCGATTCAATTCCTGCAAACAAATCAATATCTTTGGGATGAAAAATTTTTGTAAATTCATCGGCAATAAATGATAATGCAGAAGGATCCTTCAATATGGGACTAAAATCACGAAATAAAATCCCTTTTTTAGGAAAATTTGGATATTCTGAAATTTTATCTTTAAGATTCATAATTTGATTCGAAATTTGGAGAAATAAAATTGTTTGAAGTTACTTTACTTCATATGTTGTTTCAGAATTGTTATAGGCGTCTTTTGCTTTGAATATGTAAGTTCCAGGTTCTGTTTCTGGAGGAATTATCCAAGGTTGAATTAACTTCCCTTCAGCAGATGCGGGGAATGGAGTAAATTCATGAATTAATTCCCCCTCATCTGAGAAAATTTCAACAGATACTAATTGTGCAGCCCCTATTACTTTGATAGTGACAGTTTTTCCTATTCCTGGAATTTGTTCACCATCTTCCACGGTAATTACCATCCCTTCTGTTAGGAAGGCAGTAATCTCTATCTCTACCAAGTCAAAATTAGAACCACTTTTGGCATTAATTTTCCAAATTCCAGATTTTGCTTCAGAAGGTATTCTAAAGGAATCCTCTGTAATCTTTCCATTTTTGTTAGAAAAGGTTTCTTTAGTTTTTACCTCATTTTCATCAGGATCTATCAATGTTAATGTAAGAAGGACATTAGGTTTTGTTTCACCTAAAATTAATACTGGGTCTCCTGGTTCATAACTGAGTTTTGTTGTACTAATGCTTATTTGACCAGATCCTGTTTGCAGACCTACTGTGAAAGTTTCAGTGCTCTTTGCGCTTCCTTTGCTGATTACTGCAGAATAAATTCCAGAGGAAAATCCGTCAAGGTCCAAAGTGTAACTTCCTCTTCCATCAGGCTCTAAGATGATTGGAATGCTTTCTCCTTTTGGTTTGTCTGAAGGATCTATTATTAACAAACTTAGCACTTGTGAAGGTTTTCCAGTTATTGTGATTCTTGCGTCTTCTGATGATTTGTAATTCAGCTTATCAAATACTAGATTTACTGGAGTTGTTGGAAGTATTCCTAATCCAGCATAAATGAATTCTTTATGTTTGCCTTGAGTGGCAATCAAAGTCCAGGTTCCCTCTTTATCCACATTGGCGATTGTGGAATACTCAAACGTCACAATTCCTGTTTTATTTACCTCAAAAATATCTGAAAATCTCTCATCACCAAAAGGATCCTCTAGAATCAATTCTATTTTCTGATTTGGTAACGCTGTTCCATTATATTTCATAGTCTCACCAGGTTCAAATTTTAAATTTTTTGGAACAATTACAATAACTTTCGAAGATTCTACCGTCCAGTTTTTTATGATACTTTCTCTTCCATCTGTAATCTCTGCACTATATTTTCCAAATGGAGTATCAACTGGCACTAGTATTGGTTCAGACAATTGCCAATTTCCCTTTGCATCAACTTCTGCAGTTCTAGTATTGATTACTTCTTTGTCAGGATTTTTAACGGAAGCAGTAATCGCACTTCCTGGCTGTGCTGTACCTGATATCTCCAAAAAGTCTCCCCTATACATGACATCTGGTATTCCTTTAAGGGTAAGTTTCACAATTTCTGAATCTGGTATTTTGGTCCCTTGGTCGCCTAATCTAAGACTAAATACTTTTTTCTCTCCACTCGCATCTTTAACAAAAAAATCTACCCTTTCAGATTTTTGATTATCTGGAATTTCAAAAGTAGTCATAAAGTGGCCATTATTATCAGTATCAAACGAACCTATTCTCTTGGTATTTATTAAAAAATCAAATTGTTGTGATGAACCAAAATTATCCCCTGTTACTCGAATAGTTCCTCCTGCATTTGGTTTATCTGGAATTATTCTAAATAATGAATTTTCAAAAATTCCTTTACCCGTATTAGATAATACTATTTCATGATCTGCCCAATCAGTGCCGATAGATTTTCCAATTTCAATCTGTTCACCTTTTTTATCCACGGCTTTCCAATTAATTCCAGGATTTGATTCGTTTGTTTTAACTCCAAACTTAACGGAATCTCCTTGCTTTATTGGATTAGTAGAAGTAAAAATAATCACTCCTTGTGGTGTCTTTTCACCAACCCAACCATTTTCAGTTTTAAAAGATTCAAAATTATAATCACTACCCAACCATATTCTAACCGAGTTAACTTCTTCTTTTCCAACATTCGTAAAATCCATGATTATACTTTTTTCAAAGGCTACACTTTTTACAATTATATCATCTGCTGCATATGCATTTATTGGAATAGATATTACTGATAAGGCAGATATCAAAATTACAGAAAGGAAGATTCCTCTCATAGAGGATTTATTCATAAGTCCCATCTGTCTCATCTCTAAATTAAACCTTGAAGGATATATTTTCGCTTTTGAATTTTTAGTTTGAGTATTTTTCATAAGAAATCTTTTTTAATCTCATTTTTTGGGCTTTAGAAATTTATCTAAATCAATCTTGATAGCCGCATTTTGGTATTGTCTAATTCTTTCTGCAATTAGGCGGTAGAGAGAACGAAATTGGTCTTTTGTTTTATCAGAAAGAAACTCAGTCTCTCCCATTGCGATTTTTTCACAAATATACCTTGTAATCTCTTCATTGTCAAAATCTCTCCAATCATCATCCCTATGCTCTTCCCAAATTACACTCAAATTTTCCAATATTCCTTTCTTTTTCTTTGAAATTACGTCTTCAGGAGTAAGATTTGAGTATCCTTCGTTCCTAAGTTTAATTTCATATGTTTGGTTTACCGCGTATAGATAATCCTCTAGAATAACATAATCTTCAATAGATTCGATTGTTTTTCCATCCTTTTCAAAAAATATTGTTTGAATTGGAGAAAATTCATTTGATGCCAGTTGAGAAGAAATTTGTTTTGATTCCTCTGTATTATCTAATAAAACGAAGGTATTGTATCCATGATTTCTATAAAAAATGGCAAGTGGTAATACTGCATTTTTATTAAAAGCAGCTACAATGTTTAGTGGATTCATGGAAATGTTTGGGTCTTGCAAAAACTTGTCAAAAGAATTTAGATACATAGAATCAGACATTGTTTCTACAATAATAACAGGTCTGGAATTTCTACCAATTTCTCTATCTATAATCGATTCAACTAACCCTCTTGATAATCCATAAAGAATTGGTGTAAGTGTATTATCATCTGCATTCCAATAATCATAAAATATTCGACTAAGGTGTTTTCTTTTATCTAACTCTACAACTAACAAGTTTCCGGGAGTATAATCAAAAATCATGAATGGTGAATGTGTTGCATATAGGACTTGATTTGAACCTGCTAAGTTTTTCAAAAGATCAGATATTCCCCTTTGCTGAGTTGGATGAAGATTTCTTGCAGGCTCATCTAAAAGTAGTATGGCTTCTTTTAGCTCAGCTCTTTGAGTTTCTGCTGCAAAGTTTACAATAAAAGAAAAAGTCCATTTAAAACCCTCAGCTCTTCTGTTTAACAAACCAGTATTTGTTACGGTTCCATCTGAGTGAACATCTGAAATTACAACACTCATGATGTTTCCTGGGTTGTATCTTAAATCAACATGAATTGGGTCTCCTTTCCATGCAGGGTTTAACTTTTTTGTTAATCTACTGCTAGCAGTATTAAGAAGTTTGATACATTTTGATGGACTATCCTTGACTCCTTCTAATTCATTAATGTCTAATTCTGCTAGATAGAAAAGATTTCTAACAGTTTCTGCTTTGTCAAACTCTTCAATATACTCAATTGATTCTCCCCTTTCACCTTTTTCTTCCCTGACGTATTCATTCAGATTGATATTTCCATAGATTTTCTTATAGTCTGAAAAATATACAAATCTTGGATGCAACTGAGTTGAAATAAAGTTCTCTAAAGCGATCTTTTCGCTACCTCCTGAAAGCAAGTTGGAAAATTGATTTTCTTGTTTTGAGTAAATTTTTTCCCATTCTTCGATTACTTTTGGGTCTTGTATGGCCACTACATGAAATTGGTTACTAAACTCGGCTAAACCAGAATCAAAATCTGCTTGATTTTTTGGAGGTGGATCATCAAAGAATTTTGTATTAACCTGTATTCTAAGATGATTTGGAATTGTACCTAAAAAATCTAACATTCGCTTGGAAAAATTCTCCCAAGAGTTTAACCCTCCATCCGATTTTTCACTGATTTTTATATTTTCAAATTCATACTGAACTTCTGATTTTTTATTTGTCCGAAATAATTTAATTTTTTTAATTTCAGGTAAATTTGGGAATTTTTCCTTAACAATGTTTGTCTCATTTTGATTTAAATCAAAGTCTCCTTCTGTTAATCTAATCTCTTCTTTAAGCTCTTCAAACATTTCATCACAAAGATCTAACTCTGAAACTATCTCCTCTTTATTTAGTAGAGTAAGTGCCTGTAAGATTGCTGTTTTTCCACTTTCATTTCTTCCCACAAACGCTGCTAAATCACCTACGGTTATTTCACCTGAATCATGAATGCAACGATATGCCCTAACTCTAAACTTTCTAAGTCGCATCTAGCGATATTTAGTTGACTACGATTTAACTCATTCGTCAAATTCCTCTCAAACTATAATTTTGCTAAATAGATATAGGGGAATTACCTATGAGAAATTAAAATGGCTAGGGGAGTAACTTATGTTGTGTATGTCTTACCAGTAGTTTTTTCTGTAATTTTTGGTTCTATTGTTATGGTAGATATTCTCCAAGATCCTGGACGCGAACTAAACTTATTGCAAGTTGCTACAATTGAAGAAAGACCACATAATGAACCCCTTGAAATTATTGGGTTGAAAAAACAATATTCTATTTCAGAACCTATTCAAATCCAAGTAATAGTTGATGATCTTTCATTTTCATGTGGAGATCTTTATATTACAATATTTACATCTGAAAAAGAAAATGCGGTAACTCAGAGTGGTTATTTTATTCAATGTTTTGATGACAAAAATCGATTTCTTCCCATCAAGGACAGATTTTCAGAAGTAGTTGATACCCCTGGTCAGTATGAATTGGTAGTAGACATTCTTGACAAAAACCAAAAGAATAGTATAACTACAAGTGAGAAATTTACTGTTAAATAGGAATGAATTGTTTCATGATAAAAATTAATAAAATTATTAAAAATTGGGTGATTTAATGGCAAAGAAAAAAGATAGTTTAATCGAAGAAGCAGCAAAAATTCAGGTAGAAATAGATGCATTAAAGAAAAAAACAAAGATTCTAGATACTAAACCAACCAAAGCCAAAAAGACTATCAAGAAAGCTACAGAAAAACCAACCAAAGCCAAAAAAGCTACAAAGAAAGCTACAGAAAAACCAACCAAAGCCAAAAAAGCTACAAAGAAAGTAGAAGAAAAACCAACCAAAGCCAAAAAAGCTACAAAGAAAGTAGAAGAAAAACCCGTCAAAGCAAAAAAACTAACAAAGAAAGAACTAGCAGAAATAAAACGAGAAGAAGAAAAAACCCTAGAAGAAGAATTAGAAGAACAATTAACAGAAAATGAAATTGAAAATTTCCGAATTGAAAAAGTTGACATGGAAAGATTGACTGCACGAGTATGTGATATTTTAGCTGAAAAAGAATCAGATGGAATGTTCCAAAGTGAACTTTGGAAAAAATTAAAACTTACGAGTAGAGATGGTTCACGTCTTGCATTAAAACTTGAAAGAATGGGAACAATTACTCGTGAAAAACTTCTGGAAAAAGGTCGTTGGACTTACAAACTAATTTTAAAGAAAACTCCAATTAGCACCGAATCAATTGTAAATGCACCTTGTCTCGTTTGTCGAGTAGAACAAAAGTGTTCACTTGATGGTGAGATTAGTCCTAGAACATGTGAATTAATTGAGGATTGGGTAATTGCCGAATTGAAGAAACCCTTGAAAGCAAAATGAAATTACAAGACGCAAGACGAGACTATTATAGAAATCTAGCTCACGAGCAAGGTTTTCGTAGCAGATCTACATACAAACTCAAAGAACTAAATCAATCATACCGTCTAATTGGACCTGGCTTTTACGTGCTTGATCTAGGATGTGCTCCTGGTGGATGGACTCAAATGGCAGTCAAGATTTCAGGAAACAAAGGAAAGGTGATGGGAATTGACCTATCTTATGTTGAAGAAATACCTGGTGCTCATTTTGTGCGGGGAAATATTGAAGATGAATCCATTTTAGATGAAATCTTGGAATATTTTGGTCGCAAAGTCAATGCAGTAATTTGTGATCTTTCTCCACAGGTTTCGGGCAACTGGACAGTTGATCATGCAAAACAAATCTCACTAAATTATGATTGTACAAAAATTATGGACAAAGTACTAATTCATAAAGGAAATGCTGTCTTTAAGATATTTGATGGGGAATATTCTATGGAGTTTAGAGATTTTATAAAGAAAAAATTTGTCCGAATAAATCTTACGAAACCTCCTGCAAGCAGAAAACAAAGCAGCGAATTATACGTTGTTTGTTTAGGGTATACGGGTTAATCTGAAAATACACTAATTACCTCCTTTATGTTTGCATTTGTTCTAAAACCAGTAGGAGCAAATGAAGTAGGACTTGCCACGAATCCATTATTTTGTAATTTATTAATAGCGTCATCAAGTTTAGGTGGGGATATTTTCATTATAGATGCAATTTCATCCAACGTGAAATAAATTCCAGGCATTTCTGATTCTGCCAAACATTTTCTTAAATCTTTTTCACAAACCTTGTTTACAGTCAATTCAGGAATTTTTAAAATCATTTGCTCCACAAATTTTTTATCAAAAATTCTACCAATCCATAATTTTCCACCAATATTATTTTGGGATCCACATAATTCACAAAAGTTAATTTTTTCAAAAACTATTTTACGATGGCTACAATTTTTGCAATGAGTAATATATCCTAGATTTTCTTCTTGGTCTGGTTTTTTATGCACTTTGACATAAGTTCTGTAATAATGGAAATAACTTTCAACATAAAGGGGAATAATCTCTAGTCCCAAACGTCCAGCAACCATTCTAAGACATCCGAGAATAAGTCGAATTGCAATTTCATTTCCGTATTGGGACTCTTATTGGAACTCCTCCATACTTTCTCAGGCAGGCATTTTGAAAAAGTCCGTTTAACACTTGCAATCTGTGGCTGTACAGGACAATATCCCACCATGCATAGTAGCTCTTAGGCCACAGTCAAAAAATTGAGCTGGAGAACCAAATGGGTCTATATCCACAATCGACCTCTACTGCCTTTTTTTGAGTACTTGCTGAAAAATCTGCATATCTCCTCTTCGGAAAACTCGACATTTTGTAAATTATTTAATTTTCCAGAATATTTTGCTAATTCCAAAGCAGAAGGGTTTAAGTCATTTATTATAATATTTTCAGCTTTGTAATTCATTTGCTACACGTAATCCTCTTGCTCCAATTCCTGATAGTCCTTCAAGAAAAATTTTTGGCCCTTCAAAGTTTTTCAAGATGCTCCGTATGCAATAATTGAAAAATCTCTACTCAAACTTGCTTTTGGATTAAAAAATGCTGGTTCTTTTGGTGGTACTGTATCAGTTATGGACTTTTTTGGAACCATCAATTTTGTTTGACCTTCTATGATTTCTTCAAAAGAATCTTTTGTGATTTGCAATGATTATTCTAATCCTATTAGATGTATAATGGTTTAATACTTGTAGTCTTTCGACAAAATTTGTGCAAATTTGTGGTATTGATGATGCTGGAAGAGGGGCTCAATGTTAGGACCTCTTGTTATTGCAGGTATATCTCTCGATAAAAAAAACATTCGTAAACTTTCTGCGTTAGGGGTTAAAGACTCAAAAAAACTCACTGCAAAAAGGCGTGAAGAACTCTACAAGAGAAATAATTTCTCTAGTGGATTTTCATTACGTTGCAAAAATATCTCCAAAATCTATCGACACTAGTGTTGCAAAACATGGTTTGAATCAAACTCGAGGCCAAATACATGGCCAAAGTCGTAACAAAACTTGATCCTGATACATCTTTTGTTGATTCATGCGATGTAAATCCAAAACGATTCGGAAAAGAAATTTCCAGATTATCAAATAATAAAAAAATCCGTTCTTATCATCATGCTGATTCTAGATTTGTCGTAGTTTCTGCTGCTTCAATATTGGCCAAAGTTACACGAGATCGAGCAATTGCTCGTCTCCGAAAAGATCATGATCTAGGGAGTGGATATCCTTCTGATACTAAAACAATTAATTTTGTAAAAAAATACTATAAAAAACAAAAAACTATCCCTAATTTTGTGCGTAAAAGTTGGAAACCCACTAAAAAAATCATTGATAAGAACTATGCTTGAAATTTAGCAATTACAATAGCATGATCCTTATCATATGGATGCAGATCGATAGTTTGCAAAATATCAAAATTTTCTTTTAATTTTTGTATCTCTTCATTGATGATTTGTTTAGGTGGTTTTGTTACATCAATACTTCTAGTCTTGATTACCAAAAACAAATAACCATTTTTTTTGAGGTACATTTTGCAGTTCGTAATTGCTATTGCAGTTTGATCCGGTTGAGCAATATCTACATATGCTACATCTACTTTGCCGAAAACAGAAAAATACTCTTTTGGTTTTCTTGCATCTTGTAAAATTGGAATAATATTTTTTCTGTATGTTGCTACTCTATCTAAAAAATCTCTTGCTACCCTACTTGCATGTTCAACCCCAAAAATAATTCCGTTGGGTCCAACAATATCTGAAATATGACTAATAGTAGTTCCTGTTGAAACGCCAAGATACAATACTTTTGATTTATTTTGAAAAGGAAATTCTTTTAATCCATTCATAATTGCTGCAGCTAATTTACTCCTAAATGGCTCCCAAAGTCTGTATTCTATTCTTTTTTTTGTAATTAATTTTTCTTTGTAAACTTGATTTCCCACTACCAAATTTTCGGTGGCTAATTTTCTTATTCCTTCTGATTTTATCCAGAAAAATCCTTTATTATCTTCTTCCAAACTTTTTTCTCTTTTTATTCTTATTTTGTTTAGAATCTCTTCTTTCTCTATGAGGATTGCTATCTGTTCTCCTAGAATCCATTCTGCCTCTTTGAGAAAATCCTCCACTTCTTCTATCAAAATCTCTTTGATCTTGTCTTGAAGAGTCAAATGTTTTTGTTTCTCTTTCAGGTGGAGCTTCATATTTTTCACCAATTTCTTTTACTCTGACATTGAGTTTTTCAAGCAGAGTCTCGTTAATTCCTTCTCCATACACATCTACTCGTGCGGCTATTACAGCCTTAGCTGCAATTGCTCGGGCAATTTTTCCCCTCTGCCATCTAGGTGCTGCATGTACCATTGCATGTTGGAATAATAATCCGTGTTTTGGAGGTTGAGCTCCTGTTTTCAATGATCTGAACAATGCTTTTTCCGCTCCTATTACCTGGACTGTGCTAGCAGGCATTGATGCAAGTTTTGTTAAACTCCCAGCCCTTCCAAGAATTCTTGCACCTACTGCAGTTCCAAGTATCGCTGAAATGTTTGGCGCCACAACATTCATCTCTGATTCCACGTGATTTTCCAAATTTTTTCTGAGTTCGTGAAGGTCTAGTAATTGCTTTGCCATAAATTGAACAATTTTCAAATTTTCTTCTGAAATATCTCCTCCTCTGCTTTTTGATGCCACTAAAGATAACATTTCTACTTTTGAATCGGGAAATCCTGCATCCTCAAAAATTTTTTTTGTTAAAGAGTCACGTTTTCCTGCCAGAACAATTTGAGCATATCCATTAATACTATCAATCACATTTTCTAATTCTGGAAAATGTAATCCATACCATTCTCTTAATCTTGAGCTTAAAGCATTTGCCATTTTATCAATTTCATCAAGTGAACCAATTGCTTGAATAATATGCAAGTCTGGACTTTCTGATACTTTGGTAATCTTGGAGGAGGATAATCCAAGAGCAAACTCTCTTAATTTATTGAGGACTTCGGGGATATCATTAGCAAATCCTGAATCGACAATTATTTGAGGTTTGGAGGATTGAATTTTATCCAGATCCTCCTCTTCCATTAGTTGTGCATCAATAGAATTTTTTTTTAGTAAAATAACCAAAGAAGAGTCATTTGTTGTAAATCCTCTTTGAAGTGGACTTAGATAATCCACCAATCCATCTAATCTAGTTTCTTTATTTTTAACAGAAAGATAATCCTCTACTGGGTCAGAAAATGGAAATGCTTTTTCAAGTTTCTCTTCATTGAAAACCGAGATTCCAAATTCTGTTAAAATTACAGAATACATGAATTGTTGATTCAAGGTCTCCTTTAAAAAAGGTAACAGATAAGATCTGACTCAACTGTTATATTCAATTCTACGTGTATGATTCAGAGTGGAAACCAATTTAGTTACTTCAGTAGGTCAAATTCATCTAGAACGTCCTGTGATGCTCGCATCTGGAATTTTAGGTATCTCTTTAGATGTTTTTCATAGACTGCATCAATCAGGAGCTGGTGCAATAGTAACAAAGTCTCTTAGTAAGGAACCTTGGGAGGGATATCCAAACCCAACTATTTTCAGCGTTAATGGGGGAGGGTGGATAAATGCGATAGGTCTTTCAAATCCTGGGGCAGCTAATTTTGCAAAAATGATTGAGCATAACAAAGACGTTCCAATAATTGTTAGCCTAGTTGGTTCAATACCTGAAGATTTTGAATTTATGATAAAAGAATTTACCAATTGTAAAGTTGTTGGTTTTGAATTAAACTTATCATGTCCTCATGTTGCAAAAGTAGGTTTAGAAGTTGGAGATGATCCGGAATTAGTCAAAAAAATTGTTAGTACCGTAAAAAAATCTACAAATGTTCCAGTAATTGCAAAGGTTGGATTAGGCTCTACAAATTATCTCGATACAGTAGGTACAGCCATAGATTCTGGAATTGATGCAATCACTGCAATTAATACAGTTAGAGCAATGGCTATCAATGTAGAAACTCAACAACCTATCTTAAGTAACAAATTCGGTGGACTTTCTGGAACTCCAATCAAACCAATTGCTCTTCGTTGTGTTTATGAAATTTCATCAAAATACGACATTCCTATCATTGGATGTGGTGGTATATCCACTTGGGAAGATGCAATTGAATTTTTTCTCGCAGGGGCATCTGCTATTCAAATTGGAAGTGCAATTGGAGATAGATGGGTTGATGTTTTCGATGAAATCAATAATGGGATATTGCAATACATGGAAAAAAAAGGAATTTCAAGAATTGAGGAGATGGTTGGACGTGCAAAGAAATCTTAATCATCCAAAAATCTGCACCATTGAGAAAATAATTGATGAAACTCCCACTGTTAGAACATTGGTATTCTCTGATGAAAAAATGTCAAGTGTTCTACCAGGACAATTTGCAATGGTGTGGATTCCAGGAATCAACGAGTTACCAATGAGTGTAATGATTTCTCAAGAAATAGGAAAGGCTGCCTTTACTGTTAGAAAACATGGACTTGCATCAACTGGACTTTTTAATTTAAAGGAAGGGCAACAAATTGGGATAAGAGGACCATATGGCAATTCTTTTGATTTAAAACAAGGAAACCTTTTGCTCGTTGGTGGTGGGACAGGTCTTGTCCCAATGATGAGAATACTGACTTTTGTCAAGCCAACTGATGATGTAACTCTCTTAATTGGAGCACAAACTAAAGATGAAGTATTTTTTGAAGATTTGGCCAACAATTTGTTAAAAAATAACCCGCACAAAGTAATTGTAACAACTGATGACGGATCCTATGGAGAAAAAGGGTTTGTTACTGATATGGTAGAAAAATTAGTTAATCAAAATAAATTTGACGGGGTGTATACTTGTGGTCCTGAAAAAATGATGTACAAGACGGTTCAACTTTCCCATTCAAAGGAATTGTTTGTCCAAGCAAGTATTGAGCGTATGATGAAATGTGGTGTGGGAATTTGTGGAAGCTGCTGTATTGGAGAAGATTTAGTATGTAAAGATGGAACTGTTTTTGATGGCGATCACCTTTTATCTAACAAAGAATTTGGTTATTTTTACAGAAATAAGGCTGGAATTTTGGAAAAATTTTAGATTCAACCAGCAAGGTTTAAAATAAATCATGAAATTATTGCCGTGAAGACTATGGGCACTCCAAAAATTGTTCTAACTGCAGACAGAACTCTAATGTCGCCGTATCGTGGTTTATCTTTAGCTACCTTTTTTGGATGTGCACCAGCAATTGATCCTCATAGAGATAAAAACAGCTTTTGGTACAAAATTCTAAAAAATCAAGTCACCCCAAAAATTCTCTTTGATTTTATCTGTAATTACATCCCTCACACAAACGGTGTGGCAAATTATGCGCCATATGGATTGAGAAAACTCGAAGCAGGTCTACTTAGAGATGGCTTCAGACGAGATGAAGTAGTAGTAGCTCATCCAAATTACATTGAAAAATTCATTGGTCCTGAAACTGAAGTAATTGGAACATATGAAATGGATCCTCTCGGAATGGGTCCTGTAACCATGACCTTTACCTATGGCAGAAAACAAATCTCATATGATGAATTTTACAACACAGAATTACATCATAGAATAAAGGTTGCAAAACAGAAAACGGGAAGTAAAGCCAAAGTAATTTCAGGAGCATCAGGTACATGGCAATATAATTACGACCCTGAAAAAATTGAAGAATTTGGAATTTATGCTATTTTAGAAGGAGAATTAGGAGGAATTGCTCCAGAAATAGATGGACATGCTGGTAGATTCTTCAACTATTTGATTAATGGAGATTTTGAAAACATGGATCCTTTCAGAAAACGAAGTGATTTCAAAGTAAACATTAAAGAATTTGAAAGAAATGGCAAAAAAATTCACGGACGTTTTGTTAATTTCTGGGCTAGACCTGACTTGGATGAAATTCCAGAAATTGTTGAACCAAGTATGCATGGAATGGTAGAGGTAATGCGAGGATGTGGTAGAGGTTGTAAATTTTGTGATGTAACTTTAAGATCATTGAGATACTATCCTCCTGAAAAAGTTGTGAAAGAAATTGAAGTAAACATGAAAAAAGGTGGTGCTACTTCTGCTTGGATACATAGTGATGATATTTTTGTTTATGGAATGGATCCACGAACTTCAAAAGGAATGGAACCAAACCGTGAAGCACTTGAGGAACTCTTCACGGCAATCATGTCTACAGGAGTGAAACACACTAATCCCACTCATGGAACCCTAGCTGGCGCCATTGCAGATGAAAAACTAATTCCAAATTTATCTAAAATTATCAAATCTGGTCCAGATAATGTAATTGGTATACAGGCTGGGTTGGAAACGGGTAGCTTGAGACTAATTGAAAAATATGCAGACAGAAAACTTGCTCCATATTCGCCTGAAGAATGGCATTGGGTAGTAAAAGAAGGTGTAAAGGTAATGAATAAAGATTATTGGATTCCTGCGTTTACATTGATTATGGGTCTAGATAATGATGAAACTCCAGAAGATTCCTGGGAAACCATTCGTTTGATAAGTGAGTTAGAGCACGAACAACCAGAATCAATGTTTACTACCACTGCTTTGACATTTGTTCCAATAGGCTTACTAGAACAATCCAAATTCTTTAACATCGGAAGTGAAATGACACCTGCACAATTGGGTGTATTATACAAAACCTGGCAACACAATTTCAAGTATGGCATTCAAAAATTCATGATTAAAACAGGATCCAAAGGCCCTCAAAGATACTTCTTCAACGCATTAGCTAGAACCCTAGGTGGTATTCCATTAGGTGCAATGGAAAAATATGCTAGAAGAAAAAGCAAAGAACACGAATTAGTCATAGAGAAAGTTAAGGCCAAATACTGGTAATTTCCAAATACATAAATTCCAATAGTAGTAGGTTTAATCATGGCAACTCACGGTTCGCTTACAAAAGCAGGTAAAGTTAGAGGTCAAACCCCTAAAGTTGAAGGACGAAAAATTACTGGCACAAATTCCAGTCTTAGAAACAAGAGCAACTTTAAAAAAAGATTTGTGTTGGGAAGATTTCCAGGACAAAATAAACCAGGTCAAAGAAGAAAGAGACGATAAATATTCTTTAGTTTAAACAATACGGCCACGATCATTTCTTAAAACACTAACCTTATAAAGTACCGTACCGTACTATACCGCATGGAAGATTTAAGATTAGATAGTTTAGAAGGTGTAGGACCTGTATCCACTAAAAAATTAGCCGACGCAGGCATTCATAATATCATGGATCTCATTGTTAGAGGACCAGTAGAAATCTCCGAAATAACTGGAATGGGAAAAGACACTTCAGAAAATATTGTAAACAAAGCACGTGAACACTTAGTTGAGGGAGGATTAATTTCCAAAGACTTTGTGAGTGCAAGTGAAATCTACAAGAGGAGACAAGATATTGGCAAAATTACAACTGGTACTAATTGTTTAGATACATTATTTGACGGTGGAATTGAAACTCAAGCGCTCACTGAAGTTTATGGTGAGTTTGGGTCTGGGAAGACACAATTATGTCTTACAATGTGTGTTCAAGTTCAAAAACCAAAAGAAGAAGGTGGACTAGAAGGCGGAGCCATATACATTGATACTGAAAATACTTTCCGACCTGAAAGAATTGTATCAATTGCCAATGTAAATGGTATGGATCCACAAAAAGTTCTTGATAATATTATAGTTGCACGTGCATACAACAGTGCACATCAAACATTAATTCTTGAGGAAGTTGGCCCTATAATTGAAGAAAATAATATCAAATTAATTATTGTAGACTCTGCAGTTGGATTGTTCCGTGCTGAATATTTAGGACGAGGAACACTATCAACCAGACAACAAAAACTAAATCACTTTGTTCATCTGTTATCTAGAATTGCAGAAACTTACAACTGTGCTGCACTTGCAACAAATCAGGTCATGTCATCCCCTGATGTCTTCTTTGGAGATCCAACTCGTCCAATTGGTGGTAATGTAGTTGCACACACAAGTACCTATAGAATCTACTTCAAGAAATCAGGCAAAAAAAGAATTGCACGAATGGTAGACAGTCCTCATCACCCAGAAGAAGAAGTAATTTTTGCTTTGGGTGAAGCAGGAGTAATGGATCCAGAAGAGGCAGAAAAGAAAACCAAAAAAACTGCTAAAAAAGAAACTAAAAAGACAACAAAAAAGGTTGCATCCAAAGAAACAGTTGAAGCACCAGCAGTTGAGATACCTGAGATAACAACCACTGACGGACCTGACAAGCAACAGTTGAAGCACCAGCAGTTGAGATACCTGAGATAACAACCAGTGACGGACCTGAACAAGCAACAGTTGAGACAACTGAGGTATTAGCTCTCTCAGAAGCACTTGATGAAGAGTTTAGCGATTCAGCCCCAACAGATGTATAGAGAATTTTTCTTATACTCTATTAAATTATCTTACAAAATAATTTAATTAAATTTGGTAAAAATGTAGGGAGTATCAATAGGTTGATCAAATGTCCATACAGTAGGAAGAGTTATTGTTTTTATTACCTTCAAATCATTTTTGTCAATAATTGATTTCCATCCTCCATCTGACATGCTCTCAGACTTGGTACCAGAAAAATATTTTTTAGAGTAAGTTCCAGCAAAAGTTATACCAATATTTTTTTTGAGATTAGGAATTGTATTTAGTTTTTCAATAATACTGCTGGCCCAAATATCTCCTCCCATCTGAGCCAGACCGCCAATAAAAAATACCGGCTGCTTTAATTTAAGATTTGAATAATCAAACTCTACTGCATCAGCACAATTTGGATTAAAATCAATCTTAGTTGAAAATGTAATTAATTTTTGTAAATCTACTAGTGATTCTTCAACCTCAATTGAGTACGTTTCTAAACCTAATATTCTTGCACAATAAGCTATACGTCCATCTCCTGAACCAATATCTAAAACTTCTTTATAGCCAAGATTTTTTGCCACTAATGAAATAATGTATGCAGTAAGTATCCAGGTTGGATAAAAGGGCTGGTAACTTGAACCATGACTGATACTGTTTAACCAATACTCGTTAATGTCACCCTCGTAAACTCTACAAGGAATTTTACCAATGTTCTGTTCATATGAATTGTAATAAATTGGATTTTTTTCGGCAAAACTGTGCAGCATCTCAAAGTGTTTATCATCCAAAGGAAAAATATCTGATTTTGAGAGTGGTATGACCTCCTGAATGTGACTATTTCCGTCATAAATTTTTGCAAAATTTTGTTTTAGATCGACTAAATTGTTAGCAATGTCTTCAATCATTGTAAAACGTACTCAAAAGGGGATTGATAAACTCATTGCAAAAAATTCACTTCTTTAATTCTCTAGTGTGTTATCCAATCCATTATTATATTGATCTACAAATTCTTTTGTACTCATTATTTGTCGTAATTTTTTATACATCTTTGCCTGATTTTCTATTTCTTCTTTGGTTTTTTCACTAGGATTTGCTGTCATATCTTTAAGTTTTTTCATAGAATTTTCTATTGAATTTTTTAGGTTTGATATTATTAAGAGATGCAAATTTCTATTGAAATTCTCATCAATATATTGTTCAATCTCTTGTAATCTAATTAACAATGGTTTACTCTCTTCTGTGTTTTTTATACCATTACAATTTTGTCTTAAAAATTTTGCGAGTGATATGACATTGATTACTTGATAATACACATTTATTATTTCACGTATAGATAATTTTTCAGAATTTTTTAAAGACTGAGTAATTCCATCTTGAAGTTTATTTGATTCAGAGTTGAACAAGTCAATTGTTTCGTTAAATGCTGAAGAGTTATTTACACTCATAAAATATTCCTTCGTATGAATTAGATAAAGGTAGATCAAAAAAAATTCTTTAAATTTAAGTTTGATAATTTACATTAAAAAAATAATAAAAAATTTGAAATTTTACTTTTTGAGGTTACAATTATTACAAAACCATTGCATTTCAGTATCCTCTCTAACCATCAATTTACCACATTTTTCACAATGTTTAACTTCAGATCCAAAACTCATGATTATGCTGAAGTGTTCTCCCAATTTTTCATTGTCCTGTAAAATTCATGGATTATCAAAGAAAAGTGTTAAAATAGGGTTATTGAAGATTTAACTCAGATATGGCAACTAAGAAAACTTCTGGTCGTTCCCATGGATTTAAGCACAAATCTAGAAATGTAATGACAAAAAAGGCACCACGAGGCGTCTCTTTCTTACTTAGAGAATATCATGAAGGTCAACAGGCACTTGTAATCATTGATCCTAGACAGCACAAGGGATTGCCACACAGACGATACCACGGAAAAGTGGGAAAAATAATTAATGTGGGAAGACGAGCAATCACCCTGCATGTAAAATTAGGCAATAAAACAAAAACCTTAATCACTAGATTAGATCATATCAAACCATTCGGTGTATGAAATGGAAGAAATAAAAAAGAAACAAGCTGTATCTCTTTCTGAAGTAAAGGGAATTTTAGGAAAAACAGATCCTGAGGAAATGGATCAAATACAACGTTGGACGTATGATTATGTTTCAAAATTTGTGACAATTGATCCAAAAGAAGCAAAGGAAATGAAAAAACAACTAATGAAAGAATGCGAATTAACAGAAGAGGAAGCTGTTGAAATTGTTAACATTAGGCCCACTAGTCTAGCAGAACTACGATCATTCACATTCGGTTGGAAGAAACTTATTCTAGCTGAAACTCTCGAAAAAATGCTCAACATTATCAAGGGGCATTCTTAATTTTAGAGGTGGATTTTATTTTGTATAGGGAGCAACACATACCTAGAAAGTATGAGGAGCATGCATACGTTTTAGACTTTAATCCTCGTGGAAAATCAACAACAGTCAAAGGACGAGATGGAATAATCGTAACTGCAATCGGAGAAGATAGATTAACGCTTTTAGAAATCCTTGGTATTCCAAACTCTACTTTTGAAATTGGTGAAAAAATATACATTGGAAAGGAAGGAAGAACTAAAGTTCTATCTGTATTGGGAAAATTGGATTATGAACATATTTCATCGTCATCTCAAACTGAATTGGAAACTGTCGTCGAAGATATTGTTACTGAAAATGAATCAAAATTTGTAGAATATCTCAATAATGCACAACCCTTAACCCCAAGAATTCATGCCCTTGAACTAATTCCTGGAATTGGAAAAACATACATGAAAATTATGCTAGAAGAAAGAGATAAAAAAAAGTTTGAGAGCTACGCTGACTTGCAAGAAAGGGTTGGATTTAAAGACCCAATAAGACATATTTCAGACCGAATTATGGATGAAATCACTGGAGAAAGTAGAATGAATCTCTTCGTAAAGAGATGATAAAGAGAAAAAAATTAGGACAACATTTTCTAAATTCAAATTTAATAGCCAAATCCATTGTTTCAGAGGCAAAAATCACAAAACGAGATACTGTATTTGAGTTAGGGACTGGATTGGGAATCTTGACTCCATTACTATGTGAGAAAGCAAACAAAGTAATCTCAGTCGATGTAGATGAAAAACTTGTTAGAAATGCAAAATCTACATTCTCTAATATTGATAATCTCATCTTAAAATCAGGTGATGGTTTTAAGAAAATAGATACCTTTTCTATTTTTGTATCCAATCTACCTTACTCTAAGAGTAAAGAGGCAATTGAATGGCTTGCACAAACTTCCTTCTCTCATGGTGTAATAATGATTCAAAAAGAATTTGCTGAAAAACTACTTGCCACCTCAACAAAGAAGAGAAAAGCAGTAAGCATTATTGCTAACCATGCCTTTGAAATTAAGAAGATCTCTAAGGTAGGAAAAAATAATTTTTCCCCTCCTCCAAAAGTTGATTCTGTAATTATAAAAATTATTCAAAAAAACATAATGAAAAAAGATCTAATTCAAACAATCAACAAAATTTTTTCGTATAGGCGAAAAACTATCAAAAACATTCTAAAACAATTCAACAGAGAAACTGAAATAGATAAACGAGTAGACGAACTTTCAGGTGATGAAATAATCCATCTTGCTAATCAAATCCTTGAAAAATGAGGAATATCCTCCTTCAGAGGATACTTTTTTCATAGCAGATAATATTGAAAATAGAAAGGGAGATTTTGCATTAGATATAGGAAGCGGTTCTGGTTATCTAACAAAATTACTCTCTGAGAACTTTTCATTTGTTGTTGGAACTGACATTAACTATGAGGTATTAAAACATCAAACATACAAAACAAAAAATCTCATTTGCTGTAATGGTTCTGATGCACTAAAAATAAAATTTGATCTTATTGTTTGCAATCTACCTTATCTTGCAACAGATGAAATTTTGGATATTGCAACAGATGGGGGAGCAGAAGGACTTGAAATACCTCTAAAGATAATAAAATCGGCTATTCCGTGCCTAAAGGCAACAGGAAAATTTCTTTTTATTACATCTTCACTTTCAAACTATCAAGAATTGATTAACGCAACCAAAAAAGAAGGATTAACAGTAAAAGTTCTTGCAAAAAAGAAATTATTTTTTGAGGAATTAATAATTATCGAAGCAAAAAAGTGATTATTTTTTTAATAATTCAGCGGAACTTTTTGCAATTGCATCTTCCATTTCACTTGTTTTAGCATTACCGGCAATATCATACGTCACAAATTTTCCTTCATTAATTACTTCATTTGTAGCTTTGAAAATTACATCCCTAATTTCCGGCTCACCAAGATATTCTACCATCAATGCTCCAGATAATATTGCAGCAGTAGTATTTCCTGTATCCGATCCTTTGTATTTTTGTGCACTGCCATGTACTGGCGCAAACATCGCATAGTTATCGCCAAGGTTTGCAGAGTAAACATTTCCAATCGAACCGATACTCCCAGAAGCACATTCCGATATGATATCCATAAACAAATTTGTGCTAATCAAAACAGAATTATTGAATCTTTCAGGATTTTTTACTAGCTGCTGAGTCATATTATCAATATAATATTCTTCAATTTCTATTCCTGGATTTTCTTGTGCAGCCCTTTCTATCTCACTCCAAAAAATACCATCAGTTTTTTTTAGAATATTTCTTTTTGTTATTGCTGTTATTTTTTTTAATCCATATTTTTTTGCCCATTCAAAAGCAGAATCTGCTATTCTTTTACAACCTTTTCTTGTAATTTTTCTAATTGCTATTGCAGAATCTTCAGAAGTGTCAAATTCAATCCCTGCATACAATCCTTCAGTTGCTTCTCTAAAACATACAAAATCTAGCTTTGTATTTGGTGATAGCCTATCATATGTTTTGATGGGTCTAACATTTGCATAAAGTTCAAATTTTTGTCGTGTAGAGACAGCTACGCTTCTTGGAGCACTGGGTAATGGTATTGTTGTAGTGGGCCCTTTGTAACAGGCATCACTTTCTTCCATAATTTTTGTTGTAGAATCAGGAATGTATGTCTCCCCACCATTTATTTTCCATTGTTCTGAGCCTGCTTCACAGCGAATAAGCTCAATTTGAGTATTACAAGATTCTAAGACTTGAACCATGGCATCCACTAATTCCGGACCTGTTCCATCACCATTAATCACGGCTGCTTTTTTACCCAATTCAGCGAGATTTGTCGATTGAGCGTATTTAATTCTACCCTTGAGAAAAACCTGAAATTTTTTTTGTGGCTATATTTTCTATAGGAGTAATTTAATAACATAATTAGAATTCATTTTGATATAAGATGATCATTGTACAGCTCTCGGATCTTCATGTAGGCTCTCAGTTTCAACCAGAATTATTTGATACAGTAGTCAAAGAGGTAAACGAACTAAATCCTGATGTTATTGTGATTACAGGTGATCTAACCAATGAAGGTTTGAGGAAGGAATATGAAAAATGTAAATCGCTGTTGACAAAATTCAAAACAAAAAAAATTCTATCGATTAGCGGAAACCATGATTACAGAAACACAGGATATTTGCTATTCAAAAAATTCTTTCCATTTGAAACAGTTAATGAATTAGATGATGATGTAGTTCTAATTACTCTTGGAACTTCTAGACCTGATAGAAACGAAGGTGAAGTTGGATATCGACAAAATTTGTGGTTAGAGCGAACCATGAAAAAATACAAAGATAAAGTAAAAATTTTGGCAATGCATCATCATCTTGTCGCAATTCCTGATACTGGATCAGATCAATTAACTGTAGTAGATGCAGGTGATGTTTTAAGAACAATATTAGATACTGGTGTTGATCTTGTTTTGTGTGGCCACAAACATCGTCCATGGGCTTGGAATTTTGGAAAACTAATGGTTGTAAATGCTGGGACCGCAACGTCTGAAAGGGTTAGGGGCTTCTTTGAAAACACTTACAATATTATCACAATTTCTAACAAAAAGATACAGGTAGATCTCAAAATTGTAGGTGGAAAAAGACTCCATATTGATGATATTTTGAATAATTACAGCCAATTTGGCGACGAATGAATTTATTTACAGATTAATTCTAGGCATCTTTGTGCGGGGATCGCCTAGCCTGGTAGGGCGTAGGATTGCTAATCCTATGTTCGCAAGGACACGGGGGTTCAAATCCCCCTCTCCGCGCCTTTGAAAATTAAATTTAATAGACCGTTAATGTCAATGAAAATAATGGGACGAAGAAAAACACAAAAAATTATTCGAACTGGACCAAAAAATGCCACTACCGGAATGTGTCCCGAATGTAGGACTATTGGCAAAATTTTCATTCTTGGTCAACCTGGTCAAGAAAGAGGAAAATGTGAAAAGTGCAGACATGAATTTGAAATATAGTTCAAAAACATAACCTGCTTATCCATAAATTTACCCACAACTTTTCAGGATGTTGCAAATAGTCAATTTTTTCTATTAAGCGTATTAATTTGCTCAACCATAACTTTTTAAGACAATTTTTTAATGAAAAGTAATCATGAGTTCTGATGCAGAAACAATCTATGAACGAGTTGCAAAACTTGAAGATGAGATTGCTTTACTTCGAAGTGAAGTTGATATCATAAAACATGCTCTAAGAAACAAAATTGCTCGACATGAAATTGGCATGATCAAACAAGGCCAAGACATTGATTCTATCATTGATTAAATTTTTGTCTTTATACTTCTAATCAATTCTAAAATAAAATCTACATCTTCTGCATTTGGATTTATCTCTAAATACTGATGTAGACATTTTAAGGCAGCATCATGGTTCAATAATTTTTCCTCCAAGACTCCTTTATCTCTTATATCTTCAGGTGATTCTGGTTCTATGGCCAAAGTCATGTTTACACATTTCAGGGCTTTTTCGTTTGCATATGATTGGAAATAGGAATTTTTTAAATTACGTGCTAATCTTACTAGAACCTGTTCTGATTTTATTTCATCAAGAAACTCTGGTTCAAATTCTAACTGTCCATCAAAATTTCTATCAAGTATTTCTCGTAAATCATCGATGTCCAGTAACTTTCCATCATTGAATGGATCTAGTATCAATTCTTCATTATATTTTACCAAGACGTGACTTGGAAATCCAATAATTTTAAGATCTAGCCCAATAAATTTTGCGATTTCAACATACAAAATAGCCAAAGTAATTGGGAGTCCTGACTTTTTATCAATAACCTCATGTAGAAAATTATTTTTTGGATTATAGTAATCATCTACTTCTCCAATAAAACCTAGATTTTCAAAAAGAAACTCATTTAAAATTGAGACTAAATAAGTGGGATTTTTCACATCGCTTGTTGACTCTTTGAGAGTCATTCCCATTCGGCTGATTTTTTGTATGTATTTCTCAATATCCAAATCAGGATAGTCTAAAATCTGGGCAAATTTTAGACATTTTTCTACAAGATTGAAATTAGGATTTGCTACAAAAGAAACCCATTCTGCTACAAAAGGATCAAATTTTCCTTGCAATTACTACTGAAGTGTCCTATTGAAGTATAATTGTGAATCTTTTAATTCCAAAGTATTTGGGGGGTCCTCAATCAATTTTTTGAATGCTTCCTTACCTAATTTTGCATAAGTTGTCTCTACAAAGTTGATTCCAAGGTTTCTTTGAGCCTGAAACGCGTTGAAATTAGTTCCTTTAAACACAGATAGATAATTTTTGAAATCTGGATCATCTTTAAGAATATTTCTGATTGAAAAACTTGCCATTCCTTGGATAACAGTCATTGCAGAATATTGTTGTTGTCTTGGTTTTAACCATCTTCTGTAAATATCAGATAGTTGTGGAATCATCTCTGATAGTTTTGTATCAATCTGTCCTTCTTTTGTTGCCATTTGATCTGGCGGTAAAGTTCCAAGAATAAAGTTTTCAGGATTTAGCATAAAAAACAAATTAGCTCTTTTTGCAATTGGAAATTCATTTGGGACTGGATCTAAATTCATGTAATCAAAAATCTTTGCCAGTTCAGCATCATCTAAATCTAAAATAATTTTTGCCAAATCTTCATAAATTTCATTAACTTTTTTTACCGCCTCCTTGTTTCTCTTGTACAAGTTATGTTGTATCGCATGAATGGACTCTTCAAGAATTGTCATTTTGATAGCTCCAATGTAACTTGACTTTATTTTTTCATAACCTGACTCATATGGTTCTCCTTGGCTGTATAATTTTATTTTGGGCAAAATAGAGAAAAATAGTTTGTTTAGATATATGGTGTCATCTAAATAATCCCCAAAAGTTACAGAAATTTTTGAAATGTAATTTTTTGCATAAGTTGAATACACTAGATACTTTACTTGGTCTTGCTTCATGAGACTAGCTATTTTGCCTTTATCGCCTTTTGATATTGCATCAACTAAAGAATCGACAAACTCTCTTGCATTATCTGTAGTGAAAATTCGTTTTCCTTTTAATTTTTTTAATTCCAATAATTCCGGAAATTCTAATTTGGTATTTTCTGGAACTGCCAATCCAGTAAAATTCATAATTTTCTGTTTTACCCATGGAAATATTTCATTACTTGCAACCTCTAACGAATCAAAAGTTACATTAAATGAGGAATCCTCATCAATTTTTGAGGCCAAATCTGAATTTTCTTTTTCTTCGTTGATTTCCACCAAAAGCTGATCAATTAATGCCTCAGCAAATTCATCATACTCTGTCATTTTATGTCTCCTCGATAGAAACTACATTTAATATTATCTTGACTTTACTCTAAAAAAAAATATTAATTTAAAAATAAATTCGTCAATTAATTACGATGTAAAAAGTTGTAGAATCTTCTATCGTTGTAATTTAGAAGATTCAATTTGTTTTTCATATTCTTCAACTATTTCCAAAGCATTTTTTATAATGCTTTCAATAGTTTCAAATTCATTGTCCATTTTTTCAGATAACTCATTGAAGTCACTGTTCGTATAATTTAGTCGTAACACAAAAATACTAAGGTAAAATAGGATATAACCAAATTCCCAAATTGGTTCCAATTTGAATTGGAAAACATTTGGTGGAAATCTTTTATCATTTAATTGAAAATATATTGTGAAGAAATGCTGGAATTGAAACAGATTCTAATTAATAATCAAGTGGAAAAAGTAATCCTACCAGATAATCTCAAAATTGGAATGATGATAAAAAGTGCCCTTTGATCCGCTTTGTAGTAATAAAATCTTCAAAGATGTTCCAAATTTTGAAGAAATCAAAGAAGATTCCCATGCAAATGAATTATTTTCATCGGTTTTTACTGGAATGAGCGGTAGATATACACGAATGAGAATTATTTGTGCAATTACAGAAGAGCCCATGAATACTATGGAGCTTTCAAAAAAATTAGAAATGGATTACAAAACAATACAGCACAACATCAAAGTTTTAGAAAGTAATAGCTTGATAGTTCGGGAAGGCGAAGGATATGGAGACTTGTTTTTTCCATCTGATCTAATTTTATTACATCTCCCTACACTCTACAAAGTAATAAGAAGAGTTGAGAAAAAGTTGGACAAGTCTGAAAAAAAATACATTGACTAAATATAAAATTCTAGAGAATACCTTTAATTTTTAAAGATACTGTATCTTTCAATAATCACTTTTGTAATAACAAATCTTTCTTTATTGTTTCAAGTTTTTGAATAGTTGCTGGTTTTTCTTCAACTGAATGAATTCCAAATTTTAAAAGTTCTCTCTTATGACTCTCTCTTAATTCCAACACACTTACGATTACTACTTTTTTGATCTCTGATGGTCTTTTATCCTTTAAATCGTGAATAAACTCCATTCCACCATATTTTGGCATGCAAATATCTAGTAAAATCAAATCATAGTCATTTTTTAACGCAAGATCTAATCCTTCTTTTCCATCAGTTACGCTTTTTACAGAATTATTTCCCACAGCCAGCATATCTGCATAGAGCTGACATATTTCTGGAGAATCATCTACATGTAGAATATTCATTAAATTACTTCATCGTTGAAGATCATAACTTTCTGTTTGTTCAATTTGAACAATGGGCAATGAGGTGTT
>PVMK01137137.1_pt1 | contig 40203 bp, 30 predicted proteins | sample 1853481 | NCBI WGS metagenome assembly PVMK01 (sample SAMN08533507, study PRJNA380276) | Marine sediment metagenome, whole genome shotgun sequencing project.
GAAATCTACCGATCGCGAGCAAATCGGACTGTGCGTATATGCGCCTGGCCGTCCAATCGCCGGCTGGATCCAATGAGTTCGAACAACAGCCGATGCGAGAGCTGTTCTCGAGAGCATTGAAACGAGCGGGATTCGAAGTCGTGCCCATCGAAATGGAACACCGCTGGTGGGCGAGCAGCCTGGCGCTCGACACGGGCTCCAATTCCGTGGCCTGGACGATTGTGGTGCGGGCCGTACCCGAAATCGGAGATGGAGCGATCCAATTTACGACACTCAACAAGAACGTCGATGGTAGGGTGGGTTCGTTCTCTGGCATGCAATCGCTGCGTTCGTTCGACAGAGCTGACGCGTCAGAAGTAGCGTGGATTGCCGCATCGGCAGTCGCCCAAGAACTCCTTCCCGCTGCAAATCGCCGCTGCGATGACCTCGACGCCGAGCTCGAGGAGGTCCAGATGGTCCTGGAGCAGCTTCGAAAAGAGTTGACGGAAGAGATCGAGCGAGTTCGGAGCGAGAAAACTCAGCACCGCGAGGAAGCCCGCCGCAAGAAGCAGCTCGTGATCGAGGTCGAGGTCGAGGGGTAGGAGAAGCTTCGCGGGCGAATCGCGCCTGTGTCACCTCAGTTTCTATCACATTGCACCGCGGTCTCTGAAGTCACCGCTTCCTACCCAAGAGGGCGCGGTTCAGCCCGCGTCTCCTTGATGGATGACTATCCTGGGCACGATTGCCTTTCTTCGAAGTGGAGAAACCCCCTAGGTGGGCCGGTCGAGGCACGACAGGCGATTTCAGCTGAATTGGGCGAGAGTTCGGCGCCGCCAATTCGGGTTTCGCTGCGACTTGCGTTCCTATATACTCGGAGCGAATTCAACGCGGCCGGTCGGCGCGCCAAGAGACCAGGAATCCCACTCTCAATCGCACCACGGATTTGTCATGTCTGGAACGAGGTCCGCCTTTCGTCTTCTGTTAGCGCTTTCTTCGGTAGTCGCCCTGGCGAGCATCGCACAGGCCGGAGTGACCCCGACGCCATCAGGTTCGGCCACGCCGACACCCACGGCCACGCCGACACCCACGGCGACGCCGACGGCAACACCGGTTGTCGGGATCGACCACTTCCTCTGCTACAAGGCGAGGACTGCGCGGGGTTCCGATCCCTTCGAAAAGCACGAAGTGGTGCAGGACGATAACCTGGACGATCAGTTCGCAGATAAATTGGTCATGACCTTGATCAAGCCCCGGCTATTCTGCAACCCGGTGAACAAGAATGGTGAGGGCATCAACGACCCCTCGACGCATCTAGCCTGTTACGGGGTGCCGCTGTTTACCACGCTCAACCGGAATCGAAACCAGATTACTCCGACGGATCAGTTCGGCGAGCTGGCGCTGGACCTTCGAACCAGACCGGAGAACTTCTGCGTCCCCACCTTGGACATCACTCAATCCCGGGAGCAATCAGCCGGGGCCGCGAGCCCCGCACTCAGAGCTCTGCCAGCGGTGGAAATCGATGATTACACGGTGTATCGGTCCAGTAGGACTCGGCGCACACCGAGGTTCGAGCCGCGTGAAGTGAACCTCGTGGACCAATGGATCGATCGGGACGTGAAGTTGACCAAGCCGGCGCGATTCGGAACTCCGGCTAAATTTGGTGGGAGTGACTACGTCAACGAAGAAGCAAAGCTGACGTGCTACCAGATCAGGAAGTTCGGGAAGTTCGAAAAGCGGGACGTCTATATCCAAAACGAATTCGGGCAAGAACAATTGACGGTCAGGAAACCCCAGTTGCTCTGTGTACCGTCCGTAGAACCTGTAATCGAAAACGGGAATTAACAGCCTCGCGGCAAGCTGAGCTCTGGGTCAAGTGTCGATCCGTCGGTACTTGATGCGGCGGGGCGGGGCGGTATCTGAACCCGTCCGTCGCCTGCGGCCCCGGGCGACATCCGCACCCGCTCGAGGGTGCCGGCGAGCGGGCTTAGTAGATTACGGCCCCTGCGAGCTTCTCGAGTTCGACGGGCTTCAGGATCACCAGGTAGCCGTCATCGACCCGAACGATCCCGGCGGCGGTCCATTTGCGCACCTGCTTGTTGACGCTTTCTCGCGTCGTTCCCACCAGATCGCCCCACTCTTCCTGGGATAGTTTCAAATCGATCCGAATCCCCTCGGCTGCCTTCTCCCCATAGATGCGGCTCATCGACAACAGTTTCTTGGCGAGCCTCAGCGGGAGATTCAAGAAGAGGGTGTCCTCGACCAGCTCGCTGACCCGCTTCAACCGCATCGCGAGAACGGAGAGCAGCTTCACCGAGACCTCGGGATTCGTCCTCAGAAACGACATGAAATCGCGGCGGTCGATCACGAGCAGCCGGCAGTCCTCGATGGCCGTTACCGTCGCAGTCCGCGGCGTCGCACCCAATAGCGCCACCTCCCCGAAAACCTCCCCGGGTCCAAGGATGCTGAAAACGACGTCGTCGCCGTCCATCGAGGTGGTCAGGGCCTTGAGTTTGCCGCTGGCGACGACGTAGACCTCGCCGCCCTCATCACCCTTGTGGAAGAGCTCCTCGCGCCGCTCGAGGCTCTTCGTCCGGGCCACACGAGAGGCCGCCTCGAGCTGCTTGGCGGAGAACCCCGAAAAGAGCTCGATATTCGCCAGCAGCTTCAGCTTTTCCGAAGGCGCGACGGGGGACACGGCGACAGGATACACCGAACCGCCAAGGGAGGAGAGTTCTCTCGAACGGGCTCAAATTCGATGCCCGGGCGACCGAAAAGCGCGGATGTGAAGAGACCGACGAATCCGGACCACCGAATGATCGCCTCCTACGTGCCGCCGCAGGCCTATGCGCAGCGCGTCCGGGCCGCCCTGGAGGGCCTCGGCTATCGGATCATTCCGGTCGCCACGCGAGGGCGCTTCGCAGACGACTCCTGGGAGCCCGACCTGCGGATCGTCGACGAGCGCCATATCGACCTGATTCCCCCGGAGGACTACCTGCCGAGAACCCCCGTCGTGCTGCTGACAGGAGGAACTCGGGGCGCCTGGCAGGACCGCCGAGTGGTGGGAGCCGTACCTCGACCCGCGAAGCTGCAAGACCTCTACCCGGTACTCCAGCAGGCCCTCGAGAACACGCCCCGCTCGGCAGCGCGGGCGCCGACCGAGCTTCCCGGGCGCTGCACCCAAAGCGATCGACGCTGGATGGGCGCTGTCACGTCGCTCTCCGAGAAGGGCTGCCTGTTCCGAACCAACGAGCCCCTGGTCGCCGACAACCAGCTGAATCTGCTCTTTCCGCTGCCCCTGGGCCAGATGGTCACGGCGCGCGCCCGGGTCATCGGCCAACAGGGTTCGTCTGTGGGATTGGTCTTCGACGATCTGGATCCGCCGGCCCGCGAGGCCGTGGCCTATTACGTCGAAGGCCGACTCGCCACTCGCTAGCCGAACGCCCCAGGGCCCACGCGCAACTCGCAGCGACGACGCCAAGGCGGAATCCCCAGACGAGAGCCGGGCTTCACCCGCCTGAACCGGTGCCACGGGGAGCCTGACCCGACGGGAATTTGATCTATCATGGCGCGCCCCATGGAACTCGCTCATATCCTCATCCGCGGCGCGCGGGAGCACAATCTCCGCTCCATCGACGTCAAGATCCCCAAGAAGAAACTCGTCGTGCTGACGGGTGTCTCGGGATCCGGGAAATCTTCTCTCGCATTCGACACCCTCTACGCGGACGGCCAGCGGCGCTACGTGGAATCGCTCTCCGCCTACGCACGTCAGTTTCTCGGCCAGATGGAGAAACCCAAGTACGATTCGATCCGCGGCCTCTCCCCGACGATCTCGATCGAGCAAAAGACCACGGGCAGCAACCCGCGCTCGACCGTCGGGACCATCACCGAGATCTCGGACTACCTGCGCGTTCTATATGCGCGCGTGGGCGTTCAACACTGTCACCAATGTGGTCGCCCCGTCCGCAGCCAGTCCGCGCAGCAGATTGCGCGCGAGCTGTTATCGGCACCCGAGAAGACCCGCCTGCTGATCCTCGCGCCGCTGCTCGTCAACCGAAAGGGCGAACACCGGGAATTACTCGCAGAGACGCGCCGCGCGGGATTCGTGCGCATCCGCGTGGATGGAGAAATCGTCCTCGTCGAGGATGTGGAGTCGCTCGACAAGCGCCGCAAACACACGATCGAAGTCGTCGTCGACCGCGTCGTAGTCAAGAGCAGCATCACTTCCCGCGTGACGGGCTCTGTCGAAACGGCGCTCCGAACCGGCCAAGGCACGTTGATCGCGTCGATCAACGGAGAGCCCGACCGCGTCTTCTCGGAGAAGATGGCCTGCCCCGACTGCGGGATCTCGTTTCCCGAACTCACACCGCAAGGGTTTTCGTTCAACAGTCCGCAGGGAATGTGCGTCGACTGCAACGGCCTGGGGGCCCGTGTCGAAATCGATCCCCAGCTCGTCGTCCCCGACGAGTCTCTGTCGATCGACGAGGGCGCGATCAAGCCCTGGGGGCTCAACGTCTCGGAGAAGAGCAACTGGACGACCGGTTATCGCGCAGAAGTCTGTGAAGCGATGGACGTAGACATGGACCGGCCCTGGCGCAAGCTGCCGAAGCGCCAGCGGGAAATCCTGCTCTACGGCTCCGGCGATCGCGAGTTCACCATCGAATGGGAGGACGATTCCGGCGAGGGCGTCTTCGACATGCCCTGGGAGGGAGCGATCCCGCGCTTGATGCGGCGTTTTCTCCAGGCGAGTACCGAGCGCGCAAAGCGCTGGCACGCCCAGTGGATCGGCAACGCCAAGTGCTCGAGCTGTCACGGGCAGCGATTGCGACCCGAGAGCGCGGCCGTCCAACTTGGCAAGGGAAAGCAGAGCCGCACCCTCGTCGAAGTGTCGGCGATGACCGTCGATGACGCGCGACGCCACTTTGCCGAGCTGGAGCTCAAGGGAGCGGCCGCGGAGATCGCAGCAGAAGTCCTCAAAGAGGTGCGGGCGCGACTCGACTTTCTGTCTTCGGTCGGCTTGGGATACCTGTCGTTGGACCGCGCTGGGCCGTCCCTGTCCGGTGGAGAGTCGCAGCGCATCAGGCTGGCGAGCCAGGTCGGATCAGAGCTGACGGGGGTGATCTACATCCTCGACGAGCCCTCGATCGGCCTACACCAGCGAGACAATCAGCGACTGCTGGGAACGCTCACGCGGATGCGCGACATCGGAAATACCGTCGTGGTCGTCGAGCACGATGAAGAGACCATCCGCGCCGCAGATCACGTGATCGACTTCGGCCCTGGTGCGGGCGTCGCCGGTGGGCGCATCGTTCACACCGGTACACCAAAAAGCCTCGAGAAGAACCCGCGATCGCTGACCGGCGCCTACCTCTCCGGCCGGACTGCAATCGAGACACCCTCGAAGCGACGAAAACCGGTCGGAAGCATCAAGATCGTCGGAGCGGCAGAGAACAACCTCGACGAACTCGACGTCGAGCTTCCGCTGGGCGTGCTGACCACCGTCACCGGCGTTTCCGGCGCCGGCAAGTCGACTCTCGTGAACGACATCCTCTACCCCGCGCTCGCCCGAAAATTCAATAACGCGACACCGCGAGTCGGAAAACACCGTGTCATACACGGGCTCGAGCAACTCGACAAAGTGATCAACATCGATCAAAAACCAATCGGCCGGACACCGCGCAGCAACCCCGCCACCTACATCAAGGTATTCGATGAAATTCGAAGCTTGTTCGCCCAGCTTCCAGAGGCGCGCATCCACGGCTACAAACCGGGAAGATTCTCGTTCAATGTGAAAGGCGGCCGTTGCGAAGCCTGCCAGGGAGATGGCGTCCGCAAGATCGAAATGCATTTTCTCGCCGATGTGTATGTCAAGTGTGAGGAATGTGACGGCCGCCGCTTCAACAACGCCACGTTGCGGGTCGACTACAAGGGCAAGTCGATCGCGGACGTGCTCGACCTGACTGTCGCAGAGGCCGCCGAACTCTTTTCCGCGCATCCCAAGATTGCCACGCCACTGGGGCTACTCACCGACGTCGGGCTCGACTACCTCCACCTGGGCCAACCATCGCCCACGCTTTCGGGTGGCGAAGCCCAACGCATCAAGCTCGCCCGTGAACTCTCGAAACGCGCAACCGGGCACACCCTCTACCTGCTCGACGAACCGACCACGGGCCTGCACTTCGACGATGTCCGGAAACTACTCGGAGTTCTCGGCCGCCTCGTCGAGGCGGGCAACACCATCATCGTGATCGAGCACAACCTGGACGTCATCAAGACCGCCGATTGGATCGTGGATCTGGGACCGGAGGGAGGACCTGACGGCGGTCAGATCATCGCCCAGGGGACGCCAGAAAGCGTCGCCCAGGTCAAGGCCTCTTATACCGGTCGATACCTGGCGAAGCTGCTGCGCGCGAAGCCGAAGCGATCCCGCAGCAATCGAACGGCCAAACGGACGAACCACAAACAACCCATGAAATGATCTCGGGGCCCGCTGTGGGGCGTCGGTCAGCCGCGGTCCGCTTCGCGGACCGCAGACCTGGGCTGTATCGCGCCCCTCTTGGGTGGGAAACGGTGACTTCGGCGATCGCGGTGCGATACAAAGGTGGCTGTGGTGGCGCGGGCGCGATTCGGTCAGTTCGACCGAGGTAACCGCCGGCCGGATCAGCGCTGGCGGTGTCGAAGCGCGAGGACGACGAGTCCGGAAGCGAGCAGTGCTGCCGTGCCGGGCTCGGGAATCGGAGCGACCGGGCCTTCACCCGAAGCCTGGGGATCGTCGAAGCGAAGGCCGCCACCGAGCGGACGCGGATCGCCGATCGGAAGCAGAGCCGGGTTGGGGCGCGGATACGCGGTTTCTGCACCGACCATCACCGGATCCTTGAAGATCACGTCCCGGATTTCACGATCGACGTCGTCCATCACGATGACATCACCGTGGCTGCGCGGGAAACCCAGCAGACGCGCGTATTCCTCCGCCATCTGATCCGCGGTGTGACTCGCGGCCGTGAAGAGGTTTTGGAGGTCGAGCAACTCGGGAACGAAGCCGGCATCGTAATCGCGCGGAAGCAACAGCGGAGGCTTGCCGGGCAACGGTTTGCTGAAGTCGAGTGTCGCGGTCGACTCGACCTCGGTTGCGGTGCCTTCGATCTCCGGGTCAGCCATGAGACTGATGACCCGGGGCGCCAACACACCTCCGGTAACCAGCAGAGGAAAGAGAACCCCTGCGAGGACGACGACTCTCGCCGGCCAGGGAGATTGCCGAGTCGATTCTTCCCTCGCTGTCGCCATCCAACATCTCCTCGAGAGCAGAACCTCTAGGGTCCGAACTCTTTCCAGGAGGCTCACCCATCCCTGAGCCACGGTCGTAATCGGTTGGGCCACTTCGACCCTCGGATCGTTATCGGACCGCGGAGAGTCGGGCTTTACCCGTAGATCGAAGTAAATCCGTAGCAAGCGCGAATATTTCCGGCAGCCCGCGAAACCCGCGCTAGAGGTCTTCGAACGCTATGAAGCGCTCTGCGCAGCTGGGAAGCGAGAGAGCTACCGGTTCACCCCAGGCGGGTTCGACGGCTGCGGGTGCGATGCGCAAATTGAACGCACCCCGAACGCCAACTAGCGGAAATTCAAACGAAAATGGACTGCGTAGCGCTGGGGCACGTCGATTGCACTGACTCCGTCCACCATGACGCGAAAATTGGAAGAACAGCTCCGGGCTCGAGCCGATCGAAGCGAGTTCGGGAAGCGCTTACTGGAAATCTCGAATCAGGTCGAGCGCGACTTCGAGGGGCAAGAGCGCGAAAGGCTGCGCGCCCTGGTCGCCGAAGCACTCGACCGCCACTTCGAAATCCGCGAAACCGCGAAGAGGACGCGCGAGGCCCTCGACAAGCTCCGGTCCGATCAGCACACACTGCTGCGGCTCTTCGATTTCATCACGGCCAGTCCCGACCGCGAAACCGTCCACTGAAATCGGCTTCCCCTCAGCGAGAGGATTGCTCCTCTGCGACCAGGGGCTCGAAGCGGGCCTTCTCGGTCGCCTTCATGAGGGCATCTGCGGCGCGAACCTGACCGGACTCGACGGCCGCGAACAGCGAGTCGTCCATCGATTGCATTCCCTTACCTTTGCCGGATTGAATCAGCGAATTCAACATCGGCGTGTTGCCCTCGCGAATCACATTCGCAAGGCCCGAGGACTTCATCAGGATCTCGTGGACCGCACAGCGGCCCTTGCCGTCGACTGTTCGCAGTAGCAACTGAGAGACCACCCCAGCCAGCGACTCGGACAGGCTGACGCGAATCTGGTTTTGCTCGTCGGCCGGGAAATGCATCCACGATCCGATCCACGGTCTTGACGGCGCTGTTGGTGTGCAATGTGCCGAAAACCAACATGCCCATTTCCGCGGCAGTGATTGCGAGCGCAATCGTCTCCCTGTCTCGCAACTCTCCAACGAGAACCACGTCCGCGTCCTGTCGAATCGATGCGCGGAGAGCGGGACCGAATCCGAGCGTGTGCGATCCGACCTCTCGATGAGAGAGAATCGAACTCCTGTTCTGATGTACGAACTCGACGGGGTTTTCAATCGTCACGATATGCCGGGAATAGGTGTGGTTGATCTCATTGATGACCCCGGCCAGTGTCGTCGACTTACCGGAACCCGTGGGACCTGTGATGAGAACCAATCCCTGGCTCAGGTGACAGAGTGACTCGATCGCCGCGGGCAGCTTGAGTTCTTCGAGGGTCTGGATCTCTTCGGGAATGATCCGGAAGACCGCACCGGCGCCGCGCTCCTGAACGAAGTAGTTGGCGCGAAAACGGGCGACACCCTCCAGCCCATAGGCAAAATCCAGGTCGCCGCATTCCTCGAAGTGCTGCCAGTCCAACTCCGTCGCGATCTCGCGCGCGATCTCCCGAACCGATTCATCGGTGAGCTCGGGCCAACCTTCCACCTCCACGAGTTCTCCGTGACTGCGTATACGCGGGGAGATCCCAGCCACCAGGTGAAGATCCGATCCGTCCTGTTCCTTCATATGGCGCAACATGTCGTCGATTCGAGCCATTCGGATCTCCCTCAGCCGCCCAGAATCTTGGCGTCTTCGCAATTCCGCAGAGCTTCTTCGCGGCTGATCGTGCCGGCGTCGAGCAACGCCTTGATCGAGTGGTCGAGCAGAATCATCCCCTGCGAACCGCCCGTCTGAAGAACCGAGTGGATCTGAAAGGTCTTGTTCTCGCGGATCAAGTTTCCGACCGCTCGATTGATGATCAGATTCTCGATCGCGGCGACCCGCCCCTGACCGTCTGCACGCGGGAATCAAGCGCTGCGAGATCACTACGCGGAGCGATTCTGAAATCATCATCCGAATCTGCCCTTGCTGGTCGGCGGGAAAGGCGCCGATGATGCGGTTGAGGGTTCGGATCGCGTTGTTGGTGTGCAGCGTGGCCAGCACGAGATGGCCCGTTTCGGCGGCGCTCAGTGCCAACGAGATCGTCTCCAGATCGCGCAACTCGCCGACCACGATCACGTCCGGGTCCTCACGCAATGCCGCGCGAAGCGCCCGCGCAAATGACTCGGTGTGACTGTGCACGCTTCGCTGATTGACCAGGCAGCGCTTCGAGGGATGCAGATATTCGATTGGGTCTTCGATCGTGAGGATGTGCTCGTGGCGCTCCTCATTGATCAGATCCACCAGCGCCGCGAGCGTCGATGATTTTCCGCAACCAGCTGGGCCCGTCACCAGCACCATCCCCTGGTGAAAATTGGTGAACTTCGCGAGCGACAAGGGAAGACCGAGTTCGTCGAGGGAAGGTGCCTCCGGAGGGATGTAGCGGAAGACCGCATCGACACCGCGCTGCTGGCGATACACGTTGGCGCGAAACCGACCGACACCATCGAGCGTGTAACAAAGGTCGATCTCACCGCGTTGCGCAAAGACGTCGCGTTGCTCGGCGCTCAACGGACTCATGGCGAAGAGCTCCGACTCGGCGGCGTCGACGACACCCTCGCGCCCCGGAGCGAGCTGACCATTGACGCGAAACATCAGCGGCGAACCGGCATGCACGTGGATGTCGCTCGCTCCCCTCTCGACAGCCTCCTTCAGCATCAGGTGGAACGCCTCGCGATCGGCCTCCGACGGAACTGCGGGCGCTCCATTCAAGATGGCGACTTCAGAATCCGGAGTCGGGGCATTTGATTCGACCGCGGGGGCAGCCTTGGTCTCGGTGGGCGGCGAAGCCGCGGGGGAGGACTGCGCGGCCGCTGGGCTCGGAGCTGCAGCCGGCGCCTTCGGCTTCGGCTTCGGCTTCGGAGCGGGCGTGGGGGCGGCAACCGGAGCTGCCGCAGCAGGCGGCGTCATCGGCTCGCTTCGCGGATCGATCGCGGCCTTCTGTTTCGGCGGCTCGGTCTCGAGGCCCGGCGCAGCGGCCTTCGCGGCCTGGCTCGCGCGCTGCCGAGCAATCATCTGCTGCTGGCCCTTCACCAACTTCTCGAGCTGTGCGGTAGTGAGAAAACCCTTTTCGATCAGGATCTTGCCGATGTTGGAGCCGTCGTTTCGGCGCCCCTGCTCGTCCGTCGCCTCGGCGAGCTGGTCCATCGAGATCATCTGGTTGTGAACCGCGAGGCGACCGAGGAGAGGGATGCGCTGATTGGACATAGCGACGATGCCTATCGGTCGGGGGGGGACGCCGCTGAAAGCCGTATCCGTCTCGATTGGGTTCTGGCGAAAATTTTCCGCCCACATCGGCAGCCCGGTTTTGAATCCAAGCCAGCGGCGACCGCTATGGAGAGAAAAACACAGTGACAGCGGATTCGGGCGCGTGAGCGGAGACCGATATCACTACGAGATGCTTTTCAGACGTAGGCGAGGTAGCGCTCGAAATTGGCATCGCGCCCGGCTACGACGTCGAAATAGGCGTCCTGGAGCACCTTGGTCACCGGCCCGCGGGTGCCGCTTCCGATCGTGCGGTGGTCGACTTCTCGGATCGGCGTCACTTCGGCGGCGGTGCCCGTGAGAAAAATTTCGTCGGCTATGTAGAGATCGTCGCGCGTAATCTGGCGCTCTTCGACCTGGATGTCGCGACGTCGCGCCAACTCACAAACTGTCGCTCGGGTGATCCCATCGAGGACAGAATGCAGAGGTGGCGTCTGCAAGACACCGTCGCGAACGACGAAGACATTCTCGCCACTCGCCTCGGATACCAGCCCCTGAACGTCGAGCATGATCGCCTCGTCGTAGCCGTCGAGGAGCGCCTCTCGCTTGGCGAGGATCGAATTCACGTAATCCCCACAAGTCTTCCCCTTCGTCATCTTGGCATTGACGTGATGGCGGCTGAAGCTGGAGATCTTGGCGCGGATGCCGTTCTGCATGCCGTCTTCGCCCAGGTAACTCCCCCAGGGCCAGGCGATCACGGCCACCCGAATCGCATTGGTCCCGGGATTGAGGCCCATCGCTCCTTCACCGATGAACGCGATCGGACGGATGTAGCCCTCTTCGAGTTGATTGCAGCGAAGGGTTTCGAGCGAGGCTTCCTCGATTTCCTTTTGACCAAAGGGAATCTCCATCAGATTGATCCGCGCCGAATCGAAGAGCCGGCGAACGTGATCGGAGAGTCGAAACACAGCAGAGCGGCCATCTGCGGTTCGGTAGCAGCGGATGCCTTCGAAGACACCGAGCCCGTAGTGCAGCGTGTGGGTGAGGATGTGGATCTTGGCATCCGCCCAATCGACAAATTGGCCGTCGAACCAGATCTTTTCGCCAGTGATGCTCGGGGTCTCGCTCATCGAACCTCTGCTCCGCTGAAACTCAGCGGCGCAATAGGCGTCCGATGAGTCCCTTCGATTTGTGCCGCCTCAAGTTGATCAGGCGGAGTTCGCGCAGGGCCTCGACACAGCCAGGCTCGAGCTGAACGGCTCGCGCGAACATTTTTTCCGCCAGTTCAACCCGGCCAACCACCTTGCACAGGCGACCCATGAAGAGGTAGGACGTCTCGCGTTGGCCCGCCAGCTTGATTCCGCGGCGAATGTGCTCGATCGCTTCGGAGGCGATGTCGGGCTCGTTTGGATGGCAGAGGTGGAGTGCCCAGCCGTAATGGGCGTGGTACTCCCCAGCATCCGGATAGAGTTGCAGGGCGCGGCCGAAAACCTCCAACGCGCGCTCGTAGGCGCGTTGAGCCAACAGGCGCAGACCCTCCTGAAACTGCACCTCCGCCTCCAGGGCCTGCTCGCTTTCGCGCTGGCGATCGGCATCGCGCTGGCCTTTGCGCTGGTGGAGCACGTACTCGCTGCGCCGGCGCGAATCCGTGAGAGTCTGGTAGGCGAGATTGATCTGGGCGAATACCTCACTGGCCAAATGCGCCACTGCATCACCGGATCGTCTGTAGTGGTCGGGATGGAGCTGCGCGGCCCGCTTCTGATATGCGGCCCGGAGCACTTCCGCGCTGGACGAATCATCGACCCCGAGAATTTCGAAATAAGTCTGGTTGCGCATCTGATCCACCAGACCGGTCAGCCGAGCCCGCAACTCCTCACCCTTGACCTCCTGCTGCAACCGCACGTCGCGGCGCGGCGAAGGCGACGGCTTGACGCTCGGCCGGTCGCCCCCTCTGAGTTCGAGGAGCCCGCACGCCAACATGGCGTAGAGGGTGCGCTTGATATCCGAGTCGGCCTTCAAGAACTCTGCGAGCCGTTGCGATCCATCGAGCCTGGCGAGAAGTTCTTCGTGGCCGGAATCGAGATCGACCTCTTGAAATTGGTAGAAGGGGCTTTCTGCCGGAGCGAGAAAACAGTCCGCGTGTGAGCAGATGTAGTCCTCGACCAGCTTGATCGGAGTTTGCTCGCGCACGCCGCGGAGGATCAGATTGGCGGGGCTTCGCTCCACACCGAGGCTGTTCGCGCGCTCGAGGCCGACGCCCCGCTCGAAGCGATAGGTCCCCGATTTCCAACTGAACGCCTCGAAGAACTTTTCATCGGCCTGGGCGCGCAGCGCAGCCGTGATCTCCTCCTCGGACAGGATGTCCATGGCGACGAGGATCTCGCCCTGCAGTCGTCCCGGCTTGGTCCGTCGCCGCGATTCAGCGAAGGCGGCCTGGCTGATCTTCCCGTAGCGCACGAGATAGTTCCCGAGGCATTCGTTGATCAGGTTCGAACGAATCGCGCACGGATAGCCATCGCGAAGTTGAATCCACTTGCGCTTCTTCCCGTTCGCGAGGTGGAGCACGCCGGTGGCTCGAAGCCCGTGAAGGTGATGGAGAAGCGCGGGAAGCGACAGATCGTCGAGCGATCCCGACAACCCGGGTGATCGAGACTCGATTCGAGCCCCCGACCTCGGGCTGTCCTTGCGCCTATCTTCGGGTTTCTGCTCGCCCACGTAGCGCGCGACGACGGCCAGAAGATCCTTCAGAGGCACCGGCTTGGTGAGAAACTCCACCGCACTCAGGGATTTCGCGCGCTCGCGATTTTGCAGAGTCGGGGAGCAGCCCGTGATGAGCACCACCGGGATGTCGCAAATCGGAGCCTCCATCGCGCGCAGGCCTTCGAGAACCGCGAATCCGTCTTTTCGCGGCAAGATCAAATCGAGCAGCACGAGGTCGGGGGGGTCCTCGGCCAGCTCCGCTAGCGCTTGGTCGCCATCGAATACCGACCGGACCGCATAGCCTTCTCCCCCCAGGGCCTCGGAGAGGATCTGGCAGAGATTTCGGTCGTCATCCACACATAGAATGGAGCCGGGAGCTTCCCTCACAGGCTGAAACATCGTCCTCAGGGGCTTTATCCTTGAGGTGAATTCCACCCATTTTCGTGTTTGTGAGGCTCAGGTGCGCTTATCCGCAGGCCGCAGCCCGATTCGGGTCTCCAGTCTGCCAGGCGGAATCGATTGCCGATCCCGGCTCGGACGTGTCCATCGAGCTCCGCGCGGCCTCAGACGGGCGCACGCGCACGACGTCCCCGCCAGCCACGCGCGGTAGCACCACATACAGAATGACCAGCGCCACAAACAGCAGCACGAACAGCGCGACACAAATTTGAACAACAACCCGCACCTAGCGATCTCCGAAGCGGCTGCGCAAAGATCTCGCGGGCTTCAGTGCGAACAGCGCGGCACAGATGCGGGCGACGGCCCGCACGCGGCTATTTCCCAAGCTCGCGCGCAAGGATCTCGCGGACGGCTGCGGGATCCGCCTTGCCCTGGGTCTTTCGCATGACCTGGCCCATCAAGAAATTCACCACCTTCTTCTCGCCGGAATGGAAGAGTTCGACGTTCTCGGGGTTCTCGGCGAGCACTTCGGCGACGGCCTGTTCGAGGACGCCGGCGTCGGAGACAGCGGCGAGCCCGCGCTCCGCGATGAGGGTCTCGGGATCCCCGCCCGACTCGACCAATTCGGCAATCAGACCCCGCGCGCTCTTCACCGTGGTCTTGCCCTCGTCGACCATCCAAATCAACTGCGCGAGCGCCTCGGGCGAGAACGGCGAGTCGTCGATCGCCATTTCCAATTCTTTGAGCGCCTGCATGACGTCCCGCAGAATCCAGTTCGCAATCACCTGCGGAGCGCCGTGCCGCTTCGCAGCGGCCTGGAAGAAATTTGCGATCGATGGCGATGCGGTCAGCTGGATGGCGTCCTTCTCGGAAAGGCCGCACTCGTTCTGGAAGCGTTCCGCTCGCTGTTCGGCGAGCTCGGGAACCTCCGACCGCACCCGTTCGATCTGCTCCGGTGCGAGGAGCATCGGGATGAGATCGGGATCCGGGAAATAGCGGTAGTCGTCGGCGTCCTCCTTGATTCTCATGACCGATATACGCCCGGACTGTGGATCGTAGGCGAGCGTGCACTGCCGCACCTCGCCGCCAGCGCGCAACGTCTCGCTCTGGCGCTCGATCTCGGCGCGCACCGCATCTTCGATGAAGCGAAACGAGTTGAGATTCTTCAGCTCCGTGCGCGTGCCGTATTCATCCGACCCGCGAGGTCGAAGTGACACATTCACATCGCAGCGAAGGTGCCCCTTCTCCATGTCGGCGTCAGACACATCGGTGAATCGCAAGATCGATCGAACGGCCCGCAGATAGTCGGTGGCCTCTTCAGCCGATCGAAGGTCCGGTTCCGAGACGATCTCGACCAGCGGCACACCGGCTCGGTTGAGATCGACGAGCGTCGAGTCGGCGCCGGCGATGGCGTCGTCGTGGATCGACTTTCCGGCGTCCTCCTCCATGTGGATGCGCGTCAAGCGAATGCGCTTCTTGTTCGCGGCGCCCCCTGCCCCCTCCGTCGGAATATCAACCCACCCGCCGGTAGCCAGCGGCTCTTCGTACTGCGAAATCTGATAGCCCTTCGGGAGATCGGGGTAGAAATAATTCTTTCGAGCAAAGATCGAACGCTGATGGACTTCGCAGTTCATCGCGAGAGACACGCGGATCGCGAGTTCGACGGCGTACTCGTTGAGCACCGGGAGCACGCCGGGTAGCGCGAGACAGACCGGGTGCACGCTGTGATTCGGCTCTGCGCCATACAGGATCGGAGCCGGGCTGAAGAGCTTGGACTTCGTGCGCAGGTGGGCGTGGACCTCGAGGCCGATGACGACTTCGAATTCGCCGCCGGATTCGCTCACGCGGCACCTCCGGGACACGCCGTGTGGTGGTCGGTGATGCGCTGGAAACCGTCAGCGATCCGAAGCGGCGTCGCCTCGTCGAGGGCGGGCCCGAAAATCTGGAGACCGACCGGGAAGTCCGTCGACGAAACCGCAGGGTGTCGACAAGGCGGGGATCCCAGCCAGGTTCGCGGAAACCGTATAGATGTCCGACAAGTACATGGTCAGGGGATCCGAAGTCTTCTCGCCCAGCCGGAACGCAACCTCGGGCGAAGTGGGCGTGATGATTGCGTCACAAGCTCCGAACGCCTGTTCGAAATCGCCGCGCAACAAGGTTCGGACCTGCTGCGCCTTGCGGTAGTAGGCGTCGTAATAACCCGCCGAAAGAAAATAGGTTCCGAGCAGGATCCTGAGCTTCACCTCCGCGCCGAACCCCTCCGAGCGCGTTCGGCAATACATTTCGGTCAGCCCCTTCGCACCCGCTGCGCGATGGCCGTAGCGAACGCCATCAAAACGCGCGAGATTGCTCGATGCCTCCGCATTGGCGATCGCGTAGTAGGTGGCAATCGCATAGCGTGCATGCGGGAGGTTGACCTCGACCGTCTTTGCGCCGGCCCGCTCGAGTTCGGCCACGGCGTCGCGCACCGCTGCCAGGACTCTCGCGTCCACACCCTCTTCGACGAAATACTCCTTCGGAAGTCCCAGCCGCAGACCCGAAAGGTCGCCACTCAAGGCGCCCGAGTAGGCGGGCGCGGGCTCCGGAATCGAGGTCGAATCGCGAGAGTCGTGACCCGCGATCGACTCCAGAACCCAGGCACAATCCGCTGCGGTCCGCGCGAAGGCGCCGATCTGATCCAACGAAGACGCAAACGCGACCAACCCCCAGCGCGAAACGCGTCCGTAGGTCGGTTTGATGCCGACGACGCCGCAAAATGAAGCCGGCTGTCGAATTGATCCGCCCGTGTCACTGCCCAGAGCCGCGGGGACGATTCGCGCAGCCACTGCCGCCGCCGATCCTCCCGACGAACCACCGGGTGTTCGATCCGAGTCCCAGGGATTGCGGGTCGGCCCCTCGACGGAGTGTTCGGTGGAGGAACCCATCGCGAATTCATCCATATTGGTCCGGCCAATCACGATCGCCCCAGATCGCTCGAGCCCCTCCACCGCCGTCGCCGTGTAGGGCGAGATGAACCCCTCGAGGATGCGAGAAGCGCAGTGGGTGGGTTCGTCCGTTTGAACCATGTTGTCCTTGATCGCTATGGGCAGGCCGTCGATCGGTGAGCGAACCTCCCCGCGCTCGCGGCGCGCGTCGGATTCTTCCGCCTCGCACAGCGCCGCCTCGGCCCGCAGGCCGACAAACGCGCGAAGGGTCTCCTGGGAGGCCTCGGCGCGCCGCAGGCACTCAGCCACGATCTCTACGGAAGAGGTTTTTCGAGCGTCGAGTGCTGCACGAAGCTCGCGAAGAGTCCCGATCCCCTCCGACATTCAGCCCTCCGCCTCGGTAGCAATCACCTTGGGCACGAGGAAGGCGGACCCAGCGGCCTCGGGCGCATTGGCAACGGCGCGGTCGGCGTCCATCGCCACTTCGGGTTGATCCGGGCGAGTCGGCGTGGGCAGCGAAATCGGGTGTGCGGTCGGAACGACTCCGGCCGTATCGATTTCCTGAAGCGTATCGATGTAACCGAGGAAGGATTCGAACTCCCGTACCAGCCGATCGGTCTCCTCATCAGAGAGCGATAGACGAGCGAGCGAAGCCACGCGCTCTACGTCTGTGCGATTGATACGTGCCACCGGCCGAGCCTAGCACGGGCTCCAACCGGTGAAGCGTGATAGCCTCGCCCGCACATGACAGACCTCTCCGACATTTTTGCCAGCCAGCCAGAGGCCGTTCAAGACGGGATTCGCGACCTCGGTTGGAGCGAACCCACACCCGTGCAGGAAAAGGTGCTGCCCCCGATGGCCGAAGGCCGAGACCTGATCGTCCAGGCGCATACCGGCAGCGGCAAGACCGGGGCCTTCGGGATACCGATCATCGCGCGCCTCGACACTTCGATCGCCGCCTGCCAGGCCCTCGTGATGAGCCCGACCCGCGAACTCGCCAACCAGGTCGCACTCGAAATCGAAACCCTGGGCAAACACGCGGGGGCGAACTGCGTGCCGGTCTACGGCGGAGTGGGATATACCCAACAGCTCGAAGGCTTCGCGGCCGGCGCTCACGTCGTGGTCGGTACACCGGGAAGGATTCTCGACCACCTCGGATCGGGCAATCTCAATTTCGACCAGGTCGGCACATTGGTGCTCGATGAAGCGGACGAACTGCTCTCGCTGGGATTCTGGCCCGACATGCGCGAGATCCAAAAGCACCTCCCCAAAGAGAGGCAGTCGTGCCTGTTCTCCGCGACGATTCCCGAGCGCGTGCGTTCGCTGTCTCGCGTCTTCCTCAACGATCCGCTGTTCGTGTCACTCTCGGACGACCAGCTCTCTCCCCAGCAGATCGAACACTACTATGTGGTTACCACCGCCCAGGCGAAGGAGGCGAATCTCGCGCGGATCATCGAGGATGAGGATCCCCGAGAGCGCCATCATCTTCTGCAATACCAAAGACGACGTGCGTTTCGTGACTTCCTATCTGACGAGACGCGGCCTCGATGCGGATCAGATCTCGGGTGATCTTTCGCAGGTCGCGCGCGAAGACGCGATGCGCCGGATGAAAAGCGGATCACTGCGCTTTTCTCGTCGCGACCGATGTGGCGGCGCGCGGAATCGACATCAGCGATCTCAGCCCACGTGATCAGCTATTCGGCACCGCAGTCTCCCCGAAGTCTACATCCACCGCACGGGGCGCACGGGGTCGCGCGGGCAAGGCGGGTGTCGCGATCTCGCTGGTTTCGGGACTCGACATCGGAAACTTCCGCTACCTGCAGAATGTCAACCAGATCGAGATCAAGGAGCGCAAGCTCCCGACGGAAATCGACATCCTCGCGCGGCTGCGAAAGCGCCTCGCCGTCAAGGTCGAACACGAGATTCGGTCGCTTCCCGAGCAGGACCGACGGGCGAAGATCGATCGCTACATCCCGATGGTGGAAGATTTGATTTCGACCCCCGACGGAAAGCGCGACCTCGCGGCGCTTTGCGCCTTCTACCTGCAGGAGCACAAGCCCGAGACGACGGTCACCGTTGGCGACGAAGCCGTACAGCCCGCGCCCGAAGAGCCTCCGCGCAAGCGCCCCCGCTCGCGGGGATCGAAATCGGGTGGTAGATCGCGGTCCGGCAGTGGCTCGCGGGGCAATAGCCGCCCGCGCAAGCGCTGACGCGCGGCAGGGCTCCCGGCGAAACCACAGGCGTCGTCAGATTTCGAACCAGCGATCCCCATCGCCAGCAGCGCGCCCACCCAGCAGGGCGATCGTCCGCCGAGCCGGTTCGACCACCACGAGCGGCGTTCCGAAAAAGCGGCCGAGATCGGAGCCCATTAGAGGCGACGCCTCGCGTAGGCCCTTCTCGATTTCGGCCTGTCTCGCGTGCCCTCCGGTGTGAACGATGAGACCATCGGCGGGCCGGAAAACCACGCGCTCGTCGCCATCGATACTCACTCCGGCGATCTCGCCAGAAAGATCAGCCAGCACCAACATCGACTTCCCACCACCGGGTCGAACCAGCAACCAGTCGATCGCTCCGTCCAGGCTGTCGAAACGCCGCAGACAATCGTGCGCGAGCAAAGCCGCTGGAACCGCGTGCCGGGATCCCGCGACTGCGCCGGAACTCGCCACACACGCGACCGCGAGCCCCGCCTCGTTCACGCCCGCGAGCGGAGCGACCCGCCAGGGTTGCGTCAATTCGACAGAGCGGAAGCCGCTTTCAGGTCGGCTTCGCCGCACGATCGCATCGCTGGGCAGCGCGCGCGCGAGTAGCCCTCCCCGGTCGGTGATTGCGGAAGCGGCTGCCAAGATCAACGCGTCTGCGGGAGACGTGGCCCCGCGATTGCCCGCGAGATTCCCGATCAGCCACGAAACCGGCACGCGCGACGCGCGGGCCATCGCTTCCATGGTTTCGGCCTGCTGTGGGTAGAAGCGCCGGATCTCCAGCCGCGCCCGCCGGCACGCTTCGGATTCCGCCAGCAGGCGAAGCCGCGCTCGCTGCCAGCGCGAGCGGCTGCGATAGGCGGCGTTCAAAGCCGCGCGGCATTGGGTTCCCTGATCGAAGCCCAGATCGCGAGGCGCTCCCTCACACTCGATCAGCTGGATCACGAATCCGCTCGAAGCTCGCTCGAAATACCGAGGACCTCGTTGAGGGATCCCGTCCGATAGCCCTCGAGATCGAGTGAGACCCAGCGAAAACCGAGCGGTTTGATCGCGGCGATGATCGCGCGCGCCATCTTGGGTTCGAGAGCGCGAGCGAGCTCATCGGATGCGATCTCGATCCGCGCCAAAGGCCCGTGATGCCGCAGTCGAACCTGGCGGAATCCCAGGGCGCGCAGATTCTCCTCTCCGCGCTCCACCTGAAGCAACCGCTCGGGCGTCACTTCGGTTCCATAGGGAAGTCTCGACGAGAGACACGCGGACGACGGCAGTTCGGCGGTCGGCAAGCCCGCTTCGCGCGAGAGCTGGCGGATTTCAGCCTTGTCGAGGTTCGCCTCGAGAAACGGCGACAGCACTCCGCGCTCCTCGGCCGCCCGATGGCCGGGTCGGAAATCGCCCGTGTCGTCGACGTTCACCCCGTACGCGACCGCGTCGAAGCCCATCTCGTCGCGCAAGCTCCCGAGCACATCGAAGAGCTCGGTCTTGCAGTGATAACACCGGTCGGGTGCATTCACCCGGTAGCTCGGGTTCGAGAGTTCCTGCGTGGCCACGAATCGGTGGGGGATGTCGAACTCGCGGGTGACCCGCTCGGCCATCGAGCGGTGGCTCGCGGGGTACGACGGAGACTCCGCGGTGACCGCGAGGGCATCCTCACCCAACAGCCGGTGCGCGGCATAGGCGAGGTAACTCGAATCGACGCCGCCCGAAAAAGCGATCAGCACCCGACCCGCGACCCGGAGTGCATCATCGAGAGCGGCGCGCTTGGCGCTGAGATCGAGGGAGGCTTCCACGGCGCCAAGGTAAGAGTGGGCTGTCGGGGGGTCAACACCCGTCTGGCGTGGTCTTGGGACGCGCCAACCACTATGCTTGCCACACGGGATGGGGGAAACGATGGCCAAACTCCGGGTTGGATTGCTCTTTGGGGGACGGTCTTCCGAACACGAGGTCTCCCTCGTCTCGGCGACTTCGATCCTGGGCGCGCTCGACCCTTCCCGTTATGACGTCACGCTCGTGGCCGTCGACCATGACGGCCACTGGCGCCTGGGGGATCCCGCGCTGCCGCCGAATTCAGCGGCGCTCGAAGCAGCTGTACAGGGAGACGAGGTCGACGTTCCGGTTGCCCCTGGGCGATCTACACTGATTCCGGTCGGAGAGAGTTCGCATCAGAGCGGCCAAACGCTCGACGTGATCATCCCCGTGATTCACGGCCGGGGCGGCGAGGACGGCTCGCTCCAGGGATTGCTGGAACTCGCGGACATCCCCTACGTGGGCTCTGGGGTGCTCGGATCCGCGATCCAGATGGACAAGGACGTCGCCAAGCGACTGCTCGGCGCGGCGGGCCTGCCGGTTACGCCGGGAGTCTGTGTGCGCTCCCACCAGCTCCCCGATGGTGAAGCGCTTGCGGATGCCGCGATCGAAGAGCTCGGCTCATCTCTCTTCGTGAAGCCCGCCAATCAGGGTTCTTCGGTGGGCATTGCGAAAGTGGAGCGCAGAGAAGATCTGCTGCCCGCTCTGACCGACGCCGCGCGCTACGACACGAAGATCCTCATCGAGCGCGCGATTGACGCGAGAGAAATCGAAGTTGCGCTGCTCGGAAACGATCCAATCGAAGCCTCGGTCCCGGGAGAGATTCGCACGCGGCACGCGTTTTACGACTACGAAGCCAAATACGTCGACGACGCGACGGAACTGTTGATCCCCGCGCCCCTCGACGACAGTCTCGCCAATGAGATGCGCCGATTGGCGGTGGACGCGGCTGTGGTGCTGGAGGCCGCCGGGTTGGCACGGGTCGATTTTCTACTCGAACGCGACACCGATCAAATCTTCATCAACGAAGTCAACAGCATTCCGGGCTTCACCCAGGGCTCGATGTACCCATTGTTGTGGCAAGCGACGGGGATCCCGTACCCGGCCCTGCTCGATCGGCTGATCGAACTCGCCCTCGAGCGCCACCGAATCAACGCGGCGCTCGAGACCCGTTACGAACCCACCCGGTAGCCGAGCGCCCTGAGCTGATTGAGGCGCAGCTCATCGACCTCGATCGTAGGGCTCTCGACTCCCCACGGCGGTTCGGAATCCCTCCGGTAGCGATCGATCTGCTCGAGCATCGGCTGCAGCTGCGGCGGATTTTCCGCGGAGCGATTCATCGCCTCCCGGGGGTCGGTGTTCCAGTCGTAGAACTCGGCCGAATCCGGCCGATCGACTTGAACGATCAGACGCGAATCACCGTCGGTCAGCGACACCCATTCTCGCGCTTCGGCGCGGCCTCCCCAATGCTGATCGAGATGAGAGACGACGGGTCTCGTCAAATTGGCGGGCGCGGGCTCGGCGGATGCCCCGCCGGCTGCCAGGACCAGGGGCAGCATCGACCTTCCGTCTGCGCCCTGCAGCGGAGGTAACCCCACGAGATCGAGCAGCGTCGGCCAGACGTCGACATTGGCGATGGTCTGCTCGACGCGAACGCCGCGATCGAGGATCAGCGGAGGGATGATCAGGTAGGGAACTTCGACGACTTCCCGGTAGAGATCGTAGGCGTGCCCTTCTCGGCCGTGCTCTAGAAAGGCCTCCCCGTGATCCGACGAAATCGCGATCACCGTCCGCGGCAACACGTCGGCCGCATCGAGCGCATCGACGATCGCGCCGATCACGCGGTCCGTCCAGTCGATCGATTTGTCGTATGCATCCGAATAGGTCGGGCCGAAATCATCTGCATCGTCGTCGAAGACGTATTGGTGGAGATCCATCAGGTGTAGATAGAGGAAGAACTTCTCCTGCCCGAAGGTTTCGAGAAAATCCCGAGCTGCCACGAAGACATCCTCGTCGGTCCCCCCAATCGATGCCGCGCCCGGAGAATGGCGCTGAAGCTGGGCATCGGCTCCGGCCTTGGGGGTGTAGTAGACGTCGAATCCCTGACCGAAGCCGAAGTTCGGCGCCACCCATCCGTTGCGCCAAATTCCGACGGTGCGGTAACCCGCCGCCTTGAAGATCTCGGCTGGCATCGTCGCTTCGCGCGGAATCGCATTGTCGAAACGCAGCACACCGTGAGCCGCGGGGTAGGTTCCCGTCCAGAGCGAAGCCATCGAGGTCTTCGTCCAACTCGACTGGGCGATCACGCGCTCGAAAACGATCCCGTGATTCGCGAGTTCGTCGATGACCGGGGTGGTTGAGCGCCCGTATCCGTAGAGACTCATCCGGTCCGCGCGAAGCGTGTCGACGAGAATGAATACGACGTTCAGATCGCCGCGATTCCGCAGCAGCGCGAGATCACGGGCCGTTCCTGTGGGACGCGACGGGATACGCAGATCGAATTGCAGCGCGACGATGACCAGCAACAGAACCGCCGCTCCGGCAAAATACGCCGAGGGAGACTCGACCAGTCGCCGAAGCATCGACTAGCGGCGCATGCGTCTGCGACCCAGCAGAGCCAGGCCCACGACGCCGGGCCCGAGCAGCAACATCAAGGCGGGCTCCGGGACAAAGTTCAGCGTCAGCCGGGTGAACAACGCCTGTCTGTCGCTGTATCCACCCGGAATACCCTCCGTGAAGACCTGTGTCGGGGCGATCAACTGGATGCTGCCGCCAACCTTCGCGGCGGTCGACGTATTCGACAGCGGGCCGCGAACGTAACCCGTCGCCATTGCACTGACGATGCCACCGACAGTGGATTGATCCAGCGTTGCGGGCGCGAGCTGCCAGGGCGCGTGGTGGAACGAAACCCGGAAGCCGGTGGTGTTGCCGGCCGTAATGGTTCCTCCGATGCCGATACCGCGGGTTCCGTTCTGGCTGAGGTCTACCTCGACAGTCGTCGTGCTGAGGCAACCCGAAAAGAGCAGGCAGATGCGCGCGATGCCCGCGATCGGAAGCGTGTTCTGGGTCAGCTTCGCGGGGCTCGTCGTGGCGTGGGAGAGGTCGAAGAAGGAGCCGCTCTGACCACTCACACCGCGCAGATCGTAGGACTTGACCAGGGCACTGACATTGGGATCCGTGAACAGGACCGAGTCGCTATCACCGTAGTAGATGGGACCCACATGGAGACTGACGAGTTGGTCGCCGCCGCCGTTCGGGTTGATGTTCACAACGCCGGCGCCGTTGATGTGGAGCGGCTCGGTCGTCCCATATTCCACGGTGAGGGTCGCCACGACGTCCATCACCGTCGCCCCAGCCCCGGAAGCGGCTGCAACGACCAGCGCGCCGATCGCGCTCGCGAAACCGGTCACCGCGTGCCGCCTTCGCACCGTTCGCCCTGGTGTCACTTTGGCGCCCTCCCAAAGACCGCACCCACGACCGCACCCAGACCGGTGCGTGATTCCACCAGATTTAATAGCTGAAGAATCGTAAATATCCGATTTTTTATGAGATTTCATTGACCGCTCGAGCCGAGCCGAAGGCCGGCCCGCGCTAGACGCGCACAGGGCTGCGTTTATACTGGCCGCGTCTTTATCGAATCGGAGCTCGGTGGACGAGATGATTTGTTGCGCGCCCGCCTGCAGTGCAGCTACCGCGACGATCGGGCCGATGCGGATCGCGGCTGTAATCGGGCTTCTGTTACTGGCCTCGGCACAGATGGGTTGCAGCGGTGATGAAGACCGCCTGGCCGAGATTCGCGCACTCCAGAACGCTGGGACGGTTCGAAGAATCGATCGATGGGTTGCGCGAAATTCTCGCTGTAACGCCAGAACTTCCAGAAGCCAACTATCGCCTCGGCGTTGCACTCGTGCGAACGGGAAATCCGAGCCGATCGATATGGGCGCTAGAGAAGGCGAGCGAATCGAGCGCATTCTCGATCCCCTCCAACCTTCAGCTCGCTTCGGTTCAGTTTGGACTCAACAATTTCGAAGAATCGATTCGCGCGAGCGATCGGGTGCTCGCCGTCGATCCAAATCAGCGAGAGGCTCTGGGTCTGAACGCACAGGCCCATGTCGGCGCCCGCCAACTCGAAGAAGCGCTGGTCGACACGCGCCACTTGCTCGAACTCGATCCCGACGATTACGCGACCCTCGTCGTCCATGCGACGGTACTCGCCGAACTCGGCCGCAAGCGCGAAGCCGAGATCGCCCACGAGCGCATCAAGCAGCTCAGCGAAGTGAGCGGAGACGAAGGCCTTGCGGCCCGCGGCTGCCTGGCCCCGGCGCTGTTCGCGAAGGACGACCTCGGAGACCTGGCACGAGCCGAGGAACTCTACGGCGATTGCGCATCCAAGTATCCGGGAAACCGCTTCGCCATCGCCCACGTCGCGCGCTTCTTCGACTCCATCGGGAAGCCGCAGCGCGCAATCGAATTGATCCAACGCGCGGTCGCGGAGGCACCCGATGATCTCGCGCTCCGCTTTGCGCTCGCCACACAACTCGCCCGACTCGGTCGCTCGGCAGAGGCCGAAGGCGTGCTCGAAGAGGCCGTCGATCAATTTGGCGTCGAGGCAGCCGGAACACAGCTCGTGCACCACTACCAACGACAGCGAGACCCGCAACGCGCTCTCGAGGTGATCGAAGAGATCGTGGAAAAGGCGGGCGGCGGAGATCCGATTCAGTTCATCCGAGCGGATCTACTGGTGGATGTGGGAGCACTCGATCGCGCTGAAGAACTTGCAAAGCACTTCGAAGAGCCCAGCTACACGAGCATGATCCGCGGCCGCATCCTGCTCGTGCGAGGCGACGCCGAAGCAGCGTTGGCAGCCTTCGACGAGGGCATCGCGCGCTGGCCCAACAACGCGGGCGCTCGCTACCTCGCGGGCATTGCCGCGCTTCGACTGGGGAATTTTGAGCGCGCGATCGTCGAGCTGCGCGAATCCGTGCGCGTTGACGATTCTGCGACGGAGGCTGCGCGAATCCTCGCACGGCTCTATTTCGACCGGCGCGACTACGCCCAGGCGATCGCCTTTTCGGCGATCGCGCAGCAACACGCAAACCCCGCCCAGCGTGCTGAAGACCTCCAACTCGACGCGCGCGCACTCGCAGCATCGAGCGAATTCGAGCGGGCCCACAACGCGATCCGCGCACTCGCCGCGTTGCCGGGGCGGGAAGGAGAGGCCGCGGCAGAACTCGCCGCAGTCGAGCGAATGACGGGCGGGCCGGCCGCCGCGGTTACCAGCATCGAGAACCTCGACCTCGACTTGCGCGACGCCGCGAACGAATCCGCGTTGAGAGCCCTCGCAAATGATCTCGTTGCCATCGAGCGCACGGATCGAGCGATTGCGAACGTCGACCGCGCGCTGCGGGCACGACCCGACAGCGCTTCGCTTCACGCGCTGATGGGAACCACGCTCGCTCGCGCCTACCGGTCGATCGATGCGCGAAGCGCGTTCAAACGCGCGCTTTCAATCGATCCCAACCAGCCGGAGGCATTGGGTGGCATGGCCGCACTTGCGGGCGCTGGGGGTGACACGAAACGCGCGGTCGAACTCTTCGATCGCGCTGCCGCGATCGACCCGGGCAGCCCGGTCTACGCGTACGCCGCCGCTCAACTCGTATTGGCCGCTGGAGACCGAAATGCCGCCGAAGCGAGGCTCAAAACCATCGTCCGAAAGTCCGCCGCCCACGCGGGAGCTCGAAATGATCTGGCCTGGCTGCTCGCAACCGAGGGCAGGGATCTCGATCTCGCGCTTTCCCTCGCCAGAGAGGCCAGTCGCCTGGGACCTGAATCCGCGACGCTCGACACGCTCGGGTTCGTGCACCTCGAGCGCGGAGAAAACCGACAAGCCGTCGACGTACTCGAAAAAGCGATCGCAAAATCCCGGAAGCTCGCCCACCATTCACTATCACCTCGCGATGGCCCTGAGCCGATCGGGAAATACCGAACGCGCGCGCTCTCTATTGCAGCGCGCACTGGCAGCGGGCGACTTCCCCGAAGCGGAGGACGCACAGCGGCTGCTCGCGAATCTCGATCCGTCCTGAAGTCCGACGACGGCAGCGCCGGCGAATGCGGGTCAACGAATTGCGACGACGTGAACGGTGGCGCCACTGCGCAGCGCGGTAGTGATGAATGCGGCTCCCAAAGCAAACGGTGCACTGACGATCAGCCAAAACCGCAGCCACCTGCGGGTTCGAGCGTCATAGGGCAGCGGCGCGCCGGGCGGACGGCGATGCAACAGCACATAGAGGCCGTTGCGAGGGAGTGGCCCGAAGCGATTCATCAGGCTCTGGATCCAGCCGAAGGGATTCTGGCGCAACGAGAAGTGATGAACCGATCGCACGTGAAAACCGGTGAGGGTCAATAAGCGCCGCAGCGCGGGAAGCGGAAAGTGAAAGAGGTGGCGTGGCAGATCGAGGTGAAACCATGCTGCGCCCGTGAAGCGCGCCTGAAGGCTCGAAAAATTCGGGACCGCGACGATCAAGCGGCCGCCGGGCTTCAAGATCCGATGAACCTCTCGCAGCGTGCCGGCGGGGTCGTTCATGTGTTCGAGTACGTGCCAGATGATGACCTGATCAAAACTGGCGGTTCGGTGCTCGGCATCTTTCAAGTTCTCCGCAATTCGGATTTCGACTCTCGGATCGGCTCCGCTTGCAGCCTCCGCACTGATCTCTAGCCCGTGAACCTTGAAGCCCTGTTCGGCAAGCGCACCCAGCGTCACACCGCGCCCGCAACCCACATCGAGAATTCGTGCGCCCGCCGGAAGTTCGCGGGAGAGAAATGAAATGTGTCGCTCACCGACCGCCCTAACGAGCCCTTCGATCAGGGGTTGGAATTTCCGGCCGGGCTCCCCGTAATACTCGTCGGGGTAGAGAGCCCGCAGTCGATCGGAACTCAGGGCTGGGTAAAGGCGGCCGAGCCCGCATCCCGTGCAGACGACCACCTTCTCCTCCATTCCTTCCACTTCGAAACGCCGGGCTGCGGATTCAGCCGAACAGATCGGGCAGGGAGATACGCGCTCAGTGGTAGCTGGATCCGCCGAGGTGTGAACGTTGTGTTGGTAGAGGGCCGCTGCGTCGGCGTCGGGGATTCGGTCGTTCATCGGGTCAGCGGAGCGTGCGCTGCGAACTGCTCGAGGTCAAGTATGTGATGCAAGGTTCCTCGCATTGCCGCGATGCAGTCTAGGCGGGCGACTCCACGAGTGGAGTTCGAGGTGCGCGGGCCCACACGTAACGCGCAGAACCACCGGGCAAGAAAGCGATCTCCGCGATGGATTCAAAACCCACCTCCAGAAGGTTGGTGTGAAGCTCGCGTAGATCCGGCAGCCCGTAGAGGTTGTCGTGCGCACGGAGATAGAGATCGAAGGCCGCGGCATTGGCGGAAAGCCCCATGAACCGGGCGGTGACTCGATCCGAGACGACCGCAGTCTGGATCGCAAGAAGGCCACCTGGAACGAGGCGCGAGAAGATCCGTTCGAAGAGTGCGCGGCGAATCCCGGGCGCGAAGTAGTAGAGGTTGTTGTTGAGCAGGATCAGATCATGAGAACCGGCATCGAGATCCAGACTCATGAAATCACCGACCCGAACTTCGCTTCGTCGCGAAAGGTCCGCCGCCTGCAGGTTCTGCACTGCGATCTCCGCCACCTCTGCATCCTGTTCGATTCCGATGCCGTGGGCGTCGCGGTAGCGGCGCAACATTCCGACCAGATAACCCCCGTAGCCACAGCCGACGTCGAGCAGCCGCCGGGCCCCACGCACACCCGGAATACGACCAAGCGCAGAAAGGGCCTGCCGCTCGACGAGCCGGGAGACCTCAGCGGCGCGCCGGCTTTCTACGGGCGATTGGAACTCGGGCCGCGCATCTCCCGCGATCAGATCCGGCATCCGCTCGAAGATCGGCCCGTAGCCCTCGATCGTTTCCTCGAGCAGGGCAGTCAGCGACGCGGAATCAGGTGTCTCGAGCAGCCATTTCGCGAGGCCATCGATCTCGTAGGCTCGATCCCGTTCGCGGACCACCCGGATGAGCCCATGCGAAGCCGCAGCGCGGAGCCAGGCTTGAAGCAGATCGGGGGCGAGCTGCGAATCCTGCGCGAGTTGATTGGCGGTCTTCGGCCGCCGAAGAGCCGCAAAGAGATCCAACCGGATCCCGATCCGCAGCAGATGCGCGCGCGAAAAAGAGCCCAGCGTCTGAAACAGCTCTCTCTCTCGCCACTTCGAAGGAATTCGATTCATCCGAGTTCTAGATTCGCGTAGCGCAACATTACGGTCTTCAAACCCGCGCGGTCGAATTGAATCCGGAGCTTCTGACCGGGCCCAGAGCCGATGACGCCGGCCACCGTTCCGAAACCGAACACCGGGTGCCGCACCCGCAACCCGACGGAGATCGACACTCCGTCATCGGGCACGCTCTGATCGTACGAGTAATCGGATTCGGGCCCCGCGTCGAAGGATGCGCGGGCCGATTCCACGAGCGCGGCATTCGGTATTTCATTCAGGAAACGCGAGGGCGGCGAAGAGGTCCGCGAACCGAAACGGTGGCGCTCTGCGGCGCAGGTCAGAGTCAGTTTTTCCATCGCCCGCGTCATTCCCACGTAACACAAACGGCGCTCTTCCTCGATCCCGCTTTCGTCACGAGACGAAGCCGCATGCGGAAAAATCCCCTCCTCCATTCCCACCATGAATACGATCGGATACTCCAGACCCTTCGCAGAATGAGCGGTCATCATCGAGACGCAGTCATCTCGCTCGTGATACGAGTCCAGATCGGACACGAGGGCCACCTGATCGAGAAAGCGCTCCAACGGGGAGCGACCGTCGTCTTCCACCGATTCGTTGACGCGCTCGAAATCCTCGGCAGCTGTCAACAGTTCCCGCAGGTTTTCCAACCGCGCCTCCGCTTCGGGCGTTCCCTCGTGCTCTAGATGAGACGCGTAGCCAGTTTGATCCAGCACACGGGTCAGCGCATCGGCCGGCGGCCAGGCCGCGACCTCGTCCTGCAGCGAACGGATCAGCGCGAGAAAAGAACCCAGTTTGGGTGGGATGCGGCCTCCACCCTCCCCTTCTGCGATCAACGCAACCGCGTCGAACAAGCTGATGCCGCGCTCGATGGACAGCGCTTCGCCTTTTTCGATCGTGGTCTTGCCAATTCCGCGCGCAGGTTTATTGATGACCCGCCGGAGCGACGCGACATCTGCGGGGTTGATCAAGAGTCTCAGGTAGGCGAGAGCGTCCTTGATCTCCGCGCGGTCGTAGAAACGCACACCCCCGACCACGACATAGGGCATGTCGTACTTCAGCAGCTCCTCTTCGAAGAGGCGCGACTGGTGATTCGTGCGGTAGAAAATCGCGAATTCGCCGCCCCTGCGGTCGCCCTCTCGTACCGCAGCGAGGATTCGACGCACCACATAGTCGGCTTCGCCCCGGTCGGTTCGAGCGTGGTAGACCTCGATCAGGTCGCCGCCTTCCCGCTCGGTGAAGAGATCCTTGCGCCGCCGATCGACATTGTTCGCCACCACACCGCTCGCACCCTCGAGGATGGGCTGGGTGGAGCGATAGTTGATCTCCAGTTTCACGGTCTTTGCGTCCGGATAATCGCGCTCGAACTCCATGATGTTTCGGATATCGGCACCGCGCCAGGCGTAGATGGACTGATCGGGATCACCAACTACGCAGAGGTTCCGGTGTTGACCCGACACCTGCTGCACGAGTTCGTACTGGACGTGATTGGTATCCTGGTATTCGTCGACTAAAACGTACTGCCAACGTCGCTGATAGTGGGCGAGTACTTCGGGAAAGCGATTGAAGAGTTCGGTGGTGCGAAGCAGCAGGTCTCCGAAATCAAGCGCGTTGCTGTCGACGAGCAGGCGCTGGTAGGTGGCGTAGATCGCGGCGGCGGTTTCGGAATCGAGATCTTCCGCGGTCCGCGCCGCGGAAGCCGGATCGAGGCCGTCGTTCTTCCAACGGTCGATCCTCCACTGAAAACGCTTGGCTTCCGGGATCGAAGAGTCGAGTCCGTGGCGCTTGAGGGCGTCGCGAATCGTACTTCGCGTATCGCCATCGTCGTAGATCACGAATCCGCGGGAATAACCGAGATGAGAGATGTCGCGCCGCAAGATGCGAACACACGCAGAGTGAAAGGTGCTGATCCAAAGATTTGCGGTCGACATGCCGAGGATCTTCTCGACTCGTTCGCGCATTTCACCAGCGGCTTTGTTGGTGAAGGTCACCGCGAGGATGTTTTCGGGCGGAATCCCGCACGCTCCAACGAGATAGGCAATGCGGTGGGTGAGCACCCGGGTCTTGCCACTGCCCGCGCCGGCCAGCACGAGAAGCGGGCCTTCCGTCGCCTCGACGGCGGCGCGCTGCTGTGGATTCAACGATCTGAGCATCGACTCAGCCTGCAATCGAGCTGTCTCCTGGGGTGATGCGGAACGCAGTCGGCGGAAATCAGAGCCGCAGGATAATTGACCACCGCGGCCGACTCAATGGCAGAGGCGAGAACTCTGCTCTATTCGACGGTAACGCTCTTGGCGAGGTTGCGCGGTTGGTCGACGTCGGTTCCCTTCAGCACGGCAATGTGGTAGGCGAGCAACTGCAGGGGCACCACCGCGATCACCGCTGTCAGATACTCCCCGAGATCCGGGATGTAGATCACGTCGTTTGCCTTCTCGGCGATTTCCGCGTCGCCTTCGGTCGCGATCGCAATTACCGCGCCCTCTCTCGAACGAACCTGTTCGAGATTGGAAATCACCTTCTCGTAGAGCAATCCGCGAGTCGCGATCACGACGACCGGCATGTCTTCGTCGATCAGCGCAATCGGGCCGTGCTTCATCTCTCCAGCCGCGTAGCCCTCGGCGTGGATGTAGGAAATTTCCTTGAGCTTGAGCGCTCCCTCCAGCGCGATCGGATACATGATCCCGCGACCCAGGAAGAGGAAATTCGTCGAGTGGAAGTACTTCTGGGCGATCTGGCGGATCTCGTCATCGAGCTCGAGCGTGCTCTCGATCAATCTCGGTAGCCGCATCAGATCATGCAGACGTTCGCGCGCCTGCTCGCGATCGAGTGTTCCGCGCGCGATTCCGAGCTTGAGGGCGAGCAGGTAGTGGGCCACGAGCTGGGTGGTGAAGGCCTTCGTGGACGCGACGCCGATCTCGGGCCCCGCGTGGGTATAGAGCACATCGTCGCTTTCTCGTGAAATCGTCGATTCGCGCGAGTTACAGATCGAGATGACGTGCGCCCCGTGCCGCTTCCCCTCGCGTAAGGCCGCCAACGTATCCGCAGTCTCGCCCGACTGCGATACGGGAATTACCACGCAGCCTTCGTCGAGTACGGGCCTTCGGTAACGGAACTCGCTCGCGAGATCGACGTCCGTCGGAATTCCGGCGATCTGCTCGTAGAGAAGCTTGCCGACCTTGCACGAGTAGTAGGCGGTCCCGCAAGCCACGAGGTGAATCCGGGAAATGCGCTCGGCCATTTCCGGACGGATGTCGATGCCATCCAGATCGACGTCGCAATTTTCTTCGGAAACCCGGGTCCCAATCGTATCCATTACAGCCCTGGGCTGCTCGAAGATCTCCTTCTGCATGAACCGGTCGTAGCCGCCCTTCTCCGCCGAAACGGGATCCCATTGGATCGCCATCGGCTCGCGCTCGAATGAGCGCCCCTCCGAGTCGATCAGGACCACATCCTCATCGGACAGCACTGCAAACTCGCCATCCCTCAACGAAATCATCTGCCGCGTATAGGGAAGGATCGCGGGGATGTCGCTCGCGAGAAACGCTTCCTTCTCGCCGAGTCCGAGGATGATCGGGCTTCCGCCATTCTTTGCGGCAACCACGCGATGCGGATCCACGCTGGAAATGACCGCGAACGCGTAGGAGCCCGCGAGCCGTGCGCACGCCGCGCGAGCCGCCGCGAGCAGATCATCTCCAGCCTCGATGCGTTGATCGATCAGATGCGCGATCAACTCGGTGTCGGTGTCGGATTCCACCGTTCGTCCGGCGCTCTCGAGTTCGACCCGAAGCTGCCGGTAGTTTTCGACGATTCCGTTGTGGACGATCGACACCGAGCCCGAGCAATGCGGGTGAGCGTTGCGCTCCGACGGCTTTCCGTGGGTCGCCCAGCGTGTGTGTCCGATGCCGATGTGACCCGCAACCGGCTTGTCGCGCAGCACCCCTTCGAGATTCGCCAACTTCCCGAGCGCGCGCCGAACGAGGATGGAACCTTCATCGAGGATCGCCACGCCCGCGGAGTCGTAGCCGCGGTACTCGAGACGTCGCAGCCCATCGATCAGCACTTTCATCGCCGAACTCTTGCGGCCGACATATCCCACGATTCCACACATGCTGAACTCCTCTGGCCGCGCGAAAAAAGCGCTAGCCGGTCTCTCCCTCGTCGTTTCGCTTCCGCCCCGAAACACCGCCCGCGTCGCGCCGCGCCGTCCAACCCTCCACGTTTCGTTGCCGCGCTCGCTCGACGGCGAGCGCATCGTCGGGAACTTCACTCCCGACAGTTGAGCCAGCCGCTACGGCGGCATTTCTTCCAATCGTAACGGGCGCGATCAGATTCGCGTTGCAGCCGATCTTCGCGCCTTCGCCGATGGTCGTTCGACCCTTCTCCCGCCAGTTATAGTTGACCGTGATCGCCCCGCAACCAAAGCTCGCTCGCGCTCCGACATCGGCATCACCGATATAGGAGAGGTGATCGGCTTTCACGCCATCGCCGATTACGCTGTTCTTGACCTCGACATAGTTACCGATTCGCACGCCACGCCCGAGCACGCAACCCGGGCGAAGATGGGCATTGGGTCCGATGACGGTGTCGTCGCCGACGTCGCTGGCTTCGATCATGCAGCCGGGCTTGAGGTGCACACCCGTGCCGATGCGGCATTCACCCTGAATCGAACAGCCCGGCTCGATCACGCTGTCTCTTCCGACCTCGACACCGACGTCGATGTAGGTCGCCCCGGGATCGACGACGGTGACCCCGTCGAGCATCAGCTGATCCAACTTCCGGCGCCGAATCACCGCGGCGGCCTCCGCGAGTTCGACCCTCGTATTCACGCCAATGGCCTCTTCGGGGTCTGCCATCCGCAGCGCCTCGACCCGCAGCCCGTCGCGCACCGACAGGCCGACCAGATCGGTGAGGTAGATCTCACCCTGTTCGTTGTGATCGCCGATCTGCACCAGCGTTTTCCAGAGCAGCTCTGCCGAGAGCAGATAGACGCCCGTGTTGCGCTCGCGGATCGCCAGTTCTTCGGGCGTGGCATCGGTCGCTTCGACGATGCGCGCGACGGAACCCGCCTCGTCGCGAATCACGATTCCCGGGACTTCGACCTCGGCGGTCAACAAGACCAGATCTGCCCGGGCCTCCGCCTTGATCGCAGCCATTTGCGCAAGGGTCTCGGGCCGGATCAGCGGCGTGTCGCCGTAGAGGATGAGCACGTCGCCGTTGAATCGCTCGAGGGCCTGTTCGGCTTGCGCGACTGCGTGGCCCGTCCCGCGCTGTTCTTCCTGCAGGACGAAGGTCGCACGGTCCGCAAAGGTCTCGCGGACGCGGTCCGCATCCCGCCCCACGACCACCACGAGCCGCTCTGGATTCAGCGACTCCGCGGCAGCGAGCGGAAAAGAGAGCATCGGCCGCCCGGCGAGCGGGTGCAGCACCTTGGCGAGCCCGGATTTCATCCGGGTCCCCTTGCCGGCGGCCAGAACGACTACCGCGATGGAAGGCAGCTTTGAAGCCATCGTTTTCCTCTTTCGGCCTCTCGCCGCCGAGATCTGACTCGATCTTGTCGGGCGCGCCGCGAGATTGGCTCGCGGGCCCCAGGAGCGTCCTTGGCCGCCCACTGGGTGGCAGGGTAGTCCGCCAGCCGGATCCGGGGTAGAGCACCCCCTTGGGGCTCGCGGCGGACTCCAAGCTTGCGGAGCTTCGATCGCCTTCTCTAGATTGATCGCAGCGACATAGCTAAAGAGGTGCCCCCATCCACATCGACGGCAATACCCGCGGTCTCAAGTCCAGTCAGGTACGCAGACTGGAACGACTCACCCGGCGCCGCGTTCCGGTCGAGCGCGTCGTAAGCCACGAACTCGCTCGCGAGCTCACGGAGATCAGTTTCGAGATTGGCCGCCAGGTCGGAGTCCTCGTCGATCGCCGCGGCGAAGTGACCCACGTGATGTGCGGGACTTCGAAGTCGATCGAGCTTCCCGATTGGGGCCGATTGCGGGCCGGCCTCGGCCGTCTTCGCGGGCTGCGCTGCATCCATACACACCTTCGCGACGAAGGCCTCGACCGAGACGACCTGACGGACCTCGCACTATTGCGCCTCGACGCGATGGTCGCAATCACGATGGACGAGCGCGGTCTGCCGAAGTTGGCTCACGTCGGATCGCTGCGGCCCGTCACCGATGGTGGAGATCCGGTCGAGCTGCTCGCACCCACAGCGCCTGCAAATCTGGACGTCGATTTCCCCGCGTGGATTCGCGACATCGAAGACGAACTCGGCCGCCTGGATCGGACGCGCAAGATCGGCAGCTCCGAGGGTGCGATCCTGGTTTCGGTCTCAGCGGGCCGATCTGCGAACGAACTCGAGGCCCACGTCGCTGAACTCGTCGAGCTCGCACAATCGGCCGGTGTAGAGGTCGTCGACACCGTCACCCAGCAGCGCAGTCGCGTCGATCCGCGCTACGTCATGGGCCCGGGCAAACTCCAGGAACTCGTGATTCACGCGCTCCAAAGCGGTGTCGACCTGGTGATCTTCGATCAGAGCCTGAGCCCGACCCAGGCGCGAAACCTCGCGCAACGACTCGACCTGCGCGTGATCGACCGCACCCAACTGATCCTCGACATCTTCGCCCAACACGCAGTCAGCCGCGACGGCAAACTGCAGGTCGAGCTTGCCCAACTGCGCTACCGGATGCCCCGCCTCGCGCAACGCGCGGATGTCTCGCTGTCGCGCCTCGCAGGTGGTATCGGCGGGAGAGGGCCCGGAGAAACCAAGCTCGAAGTCGATCGCCGCCGGGTTCGCGAGCGCGTTGCGCGACTCGAGCGCGAGCTCGAGAAACTGCGCAACCAGCGGCAGTCGCGCAGGCGCCAACGCGCGCGCCGCGGAATCCCGGTGCTCTCCATCGTCGGCTACACGAACGCGGGTAAGAGCACGCTGCTGAAGGCGCTCACGAACACGGAAGCGCACGTCGCCAACGCACTTTTCGCGACGCTGGATCCCGCCTCGCGCCGGCTTCGATTTCCGCGCGATCGCGAGGTGATCATTACGGACACCGTCGGCTTCATCCGCGACCTGCCACCGGAACTGGTCACGGCATTTCGAGCGACGCTCGAAGAACTGACGGACGCGGACCTACTGCTCCACGTCGTCGACGTCGCCACCCCGGATTGGGAGCAACGGATCACCACGGTACGGCAGGTTCTCGACCAGATCGGCATCTCGAACGCGCCCGAGCTGTTGGTCTTCAACCAGATCGACCGGCTGCCCGCCGGAGAATCCAAGGCGCTGCTCGAAAAACGAGCGGGCGTTGCGATTTCGGCCCTGAAGCGTATCGGCTTGCAGGATCTTCTCTCGGATGCAGAAGAGCTACTATGGGCCGAAGTGGATTCCCCAAACAAGGGCAACCGCGAGCGCAAGCGCATTCCACCTCTCGCCACTGACGAAAACTGATGACACAACCTAGAGCGAAAATCGTTGGCACCGGCATGTACGTTCCGGACCGCGTCGTGACCAATGACGAACTCGCGAGCCTGATGGACACCACCGACGAGTGGATCCGCCAGCGCACGGGAATCGAAGAGAGGCGTTACATAGAGCCGGGACAACAGCCCGCCGACCTCGCCTGCGCAGCTACGAAGCGCGCGCTCGAGGCCGCGCAGCTCGGACCGGAAGACATCGACTGCATCGTGCTGACCACGCTCTCCTCGCAGGCGGACTTTCCCGGCACATCGTTCTTCCTGCAGGATCAACTCGGACTCTCGGACACGCCGTGCTTCGATGTCCGCGCGCAGTGCAGCGGATTCCTGTTCGGACTCGCCGTCGCCAACGGCTTCATTCGCTCGGGGATGTACCGGCGCGTTCTCGTCGTCGGCTGCGAGGTGCACTCCACCGGCATCGATATCAGCGACACTGGGCGTGACGTTGCGGTGATCTTCGGCGACGGTGCGGGCGCTGCGCTGCTCGAAGCAACCGAGGACGACAGCAATGGCTCCGGACTGCTCGAGATCCGGCTTCACGCCGAGGGAAAGTTCGCGAAGAAGCTCTGGGTCGAAGCGCCGGGCTCGGGCTTCATGCCGGCGCGGTTGAGCCACGAGTTGATCGATGAGGGGCGACACTTCCCGCAGATGGAGGGGCGCTTCGTCTTCAAGCATGCCGTCAGGCGGATGCCCGAGGTGCTGCTGGAAACCTTGAACGCTGCGAGCCTCAAGCTCGAAGACGTCGATCTCTTTCTGTTTCACCAGGCCAATCTGCGCATCAACGAGTTCGTGATGGAGCAGATGGGTATCCCCGCCGAGCGTTGCAGCAACAACATCCAGCGCTACGGAAACTGTTCGTCGGCCTCGATTCCGATCCTGCTCGACGAAGCCGCGCGCGCGGGACGGCTCGAGCCGGGTCAGATCGTGTCGATGACCGGCTTCGGATCCGGCTTTACCTGGGCGAGCGCCGTCCTGCGCTGGTAGTAGAAATGCCGCACTGCGTCTTGCGGCATCCCGCTCAGTAGGCAGAAGCACTATCAAACTACCTGTTTATATTGACTATTATTAGCCATGCGAATACGCTTGACGCGATAACGCACCGTGTTATTTTCGTCTTTACCCCCATATTCCGCGCAACCCGCGCGGCCGGGCAACACAGAAGGACACTCCGATGGCAGAAGACGAAACCCTCAGTGAAGCAACTGAAAGCCGTATCAACGAAGCCGTCCAATTCGTCGACGACGAGTTTCAGCGCGTTCAAAAAGAGTTGAGCGCGCGCCGCAAGTCGCTCGAAAAGGAGTTCGCGTCGAAGCGAAAGACGGTGGAGAAGCGCACCCGCAAAGAGCTGAAGCGAATCCAGTCGGAACTCAAGAAGAATCCAATCGTGAAGCGAGCCGACGCGGTCCGCAAGGACGTCACCAAGCAGGTCGAGACCCGCGTGGACTCCCTTCTGGGATTGATGCAGGTCGCCTCCAGGTCCGACGTGCAGCGAATCAACAAGAAACTCACGACGCTGAATCGACGCCTGAAGGCGATCGAGGAAAGCCGCAAGACCAACGGCAGCTCGCCTTCGATCTAGGAGCCGACCCCGAATGGGGTCGGCGACGACGCAAGTGAATCCGTAGGATTCACCCGCTAGGAGCGCTCCCCGATAGGGGAGTGCGACGACGCAAGTAAAGCCAAAGGCTTTACCCGCTCATTCTCAGGGCCGCCGCCCGACGGAAGTCGCGCGGCGGCCCCTTTGTTTCCACCACGGCGGCGACGGCTCCGACGGATTCTTTCGGCTAGGCTGTGGCCAACCACCCCCCCGAGGACCCCATGGTCGACTTCACCGGTGTCGATTTCCTGCGCTTCGACGAAATGCTCGACGACGAAGAGTGCGTCGCACGCGATTCCGTGCGCGAGTTCGTATCGAAGGAATTCCTCCCGCTGGTGCAGGAGCACATCCGAAAGGACGGCTCGTTTCCAATGCAGCTCGTGCCGATGATGGGCGAGCTCGGACTCTTCGGAACGAACCTCGAGGGCTACGGCTGCGCGGGCATGAACAACGTCGCCTACGGGCTCGCGATGCAGGAGCTCGAGCGCGGCGACTCCGGGCTGCGCTCGTTCGCCTCCGTGCAGGGCTCGCTCTGCATGTACCCCATCTACACCTACGGCTCGGAAGCCCAGAAGGAGCGCTGGCTACCCGCTATGGCGGAAGGCCGCGAGATCGGCTGCTTTGGCCTGACGGAGCCCGACGCCGGCAGCCACGTCGGCGGCATGCTCACCAAGGCCGAAAAGCGCGGCGGCAGCTGGGTGCTCAACGGTACGAAGCGCTGGATCACGAACGGATCGGTCTCGTCGGTCGCGATCATCTGGGCGAAGACCGAAGACGGCGTCCGCGGTTTTCTCGTCGAGACGGATCGCCCCGGCTTCGAGGCACGCGACATCAAGGGCAAGTTCTCGCTGCGCGCATCCGTGACGTCGGAGCTCTTCCTGACGGACCTCGAAGTTCCCGACGAGAACCTGCTGCCGGGCGCGAAGGGACTGCCCGGCCCGCTCGGTTGCCTCAACCAGGCGCGCTACGGAATCGCCTGGGGCGCAATCGGCGCCGCGACGGCGTGTTACGACGAAATCCTGCGTTACTCGCAGGAGCGCAAGGTCCAGGGCGGACCGCTCGCCGGTAAGCAACTCACGCAGGAAAAGCTCGTCTACATGCTCACCGAGATCACCAAGGCCCAACTGCTGGCCCTGCGCATCGCGCACCTCAAGGACGAGGGCAAGCTCCACCACACGATGGTCTCGATGGCCAAGCGCAACAACGTGGACATCGCACTCAACGTGGCCCGGATGGCGCGCGACCTGCTCGGCGCAAACGGCATCGTCGACGACTACCAATCGATGCGCCACATGGTGAACCTCGAAACCGTCCGCACCTACGAGGGCACCCACGACATCCACACCCTGATCCTCGGGGAGCACATCACCGGGGTTCGCGCGCTCTAACCGCGCACGCTGAAATCAGCTGCCCCAGGATCCAACTGGATTCCAATCCAATCCGCCGAAGATCCCGGAGGGGGGGCAGGAGAGCCCGCGACCGAGGGCTTCTGTGGCGAGAAAGGGCCGGGCTCCAGCGGTACATGTCCAGATTTTCGGGGCGGCTGACACCGGCTTCTCGCGCGAATTGGAGGGATTTCCCTTATAAAATAGCTAGATGTCCGGTTCTTTTGCATATTGCACTAACTATCTGTGGATAAAGATTTTTTTTCATTTCGGCAAAAAAAAGCTTTAGAGTAAACCCTTGTCCGTGGTATCCTGCCTGAGTTGTCGTAGGTGATTTCGCAGCTCGCTGAGTTCGCTGCAACAGCTCGCTGGATTTGAGAAGGTTTTACAGCACACTGATATTGGGAGAAACCCGATGGACTCACGTTCCGCTCGAATCGTATTCCTCGCGTTGATGTTGATTGGTTTCGCCGGCTCCGCGCAGGCCCTGCAGTTCGCCGAGCTCACGCTCGACAACTGCGACGCGATGGGGTGCGAGGGCTCGACACTCACGCTCGAAGTCTCTCACGATACGGATGTGCCGGACGTCTGGATCGTGGAATACACGATCAACACCGAGGGTTACACCGGAGACTTGGCCGGATTCAACCAGATCGGCTTCAAGGTGATCCAGGACTGGACGAGCGGCACGGTTGTGGACCAGCCGCCCACATCGGTAGGCGACTGGAATCCGGTCTTCGAAGCCCCGATTGACTCGGCCTCTCTTTGCGACCTAAATCCTGGCAACACCAGCAAAGTATGCGTCACGGATTTCGTGAACATCACGGGAGGTGGCGACTACACCTGGGT
>PVMK01156143.1_pt1 | contig 40200 bp, 29 predicted proteins | sample 1853481 | NCBI WGS metagenome assembly PVMK01 (sample SAMN08533507, study PRJNA380276) | Marine sediment metagenome, whole genome shotgun sequencing project.
GGGTTTCGGGTCAGTCTGCCTACAAGTGGGGTGTTCGTTCAAATACCGACCAATCCGCCTACAAGTGGGGCGTTCGCTCAAATACCGACCAATCCGCCTACAAGTGGGGCGTTCGCTCAAACACCGACCAATCCGCCTACAAGTGGGGCGTTCGCTCAAATACCGACCAATCCGCCTACAAGTGGGGCGTTCGCTAGTATCTCAATCTAAAAAACAGTTTCCCGTGGGCGCTGGGTAATTGGAGAATCGTTCACTCCACTTACCCCAGCGCCCATTTTTCGCTCTAAAGCTCAAATTCAAAAGAAATACAGTGTCTGGTTAATGGCAAAATTATGAATTAAACTCAGAACACTTTAGTCCGATGAAACTATAAACTATGAGGCTTTGTGTCCTTGTTGCAGCCGTCTTGGTTATCTTGGCATCACGCGTCCATAGCGCAGGCTTGTCCCCCAATGCCGAAATAGACTTTTCTCTCTCTCCTTTCTCCAAAAACTTGACACAGCAAAGCGTTGGGCAGTCATTTCAAGACTCAAGAGGTGTCTTGTGGTTTGTTACACAAGAAGGGCTAAACAAATACACAGGACATAATCTGGAGAATTACAGATATTCTCCAACAGTCGCAGATTCATTAAGTACGGACACGGTCACAAGGATTGCAGAAGACCTCGACGGAAATTTGTGGATTTCTACTATTGGTGGAGGACTAAACGCCTACAACCCGATTACCAATGGATTTTCAGCAATATACGCAGACCCAAATAACAGAGATTCTCCATACTCCAATAATATTTTTACAGTCTTTTGCGATAGCGATGGCATTCTTTGGCTAGGCTACGCTAATGGTTTTAGCGCATTCAATCCCCGCCAGGGGACATTTCGGCACTACATCTCAAATGCCATCGATATTCCCTATATGGGCGAAGTTCTTGATTTTGCACAATCCCAGGATGGAGCGATCTGGGCGGCCACCCAATTTAGCGGACTAATTCGAATAGCCCCATCAACACATGACATCACCGTTCACATGCATATCAGCACTTCATCTACCGATGTGGAGGGAAGCGCACTTACCAGGGTAATCGCAACAAAGGATGGCAACCTCTGGGTTGCTTCTCGTCAGGATGGTGTAAGCATCTTTAACCCCATAGACGAGACAGTAAGGGATTTCGGACACCAAGACTCTGATATAACATCTCTTTCTTCAGACAAGACGTATGATATTTTTGAAGATGCTGATGGGCGGATTTGGGTGGGAACATTTGAAGGGCTAAACCTATTTAATCCAGAGCAAGAAACCTTTGTAAGATTTACGAGTAGCAACACCGAACTACCGGCAGACCTTATTTTTAGCATCTATCAGACCCGTGAAGGAAAATACTGGATCGGAACAGTTTTCGGGCTAGTAACCGGCATAAAAACATATTTTCCAAAGTTCAACAGTACCGTGGGCCATCTTTCGAATAATTCAGTAAATGCGTTTGGCGAAACCTCAGATGGAAGCCTGTGGATAGGAACTGATGATGGCCTAAATCGGCTTCGCCCAGGAGAGGACGAATTCAATTGGATTAATGAGTACACAGAACCAAGTATATCCAGCCCAACGATAATGAGCCTACTTGGAGAAGAGCATGTACTCTGGGTCGGGACTTATAACGGAGGGCTAAATCGTATAGACACGGCCAAGAATACGGTCTCCGTTTATCGCCACAGCTCATTAGACAGCAATACTATCGGTGCCAATGGTATTACATCAATTTTAAGAACATCTGATGGACAGCTCCTAGTGGGAACCTACGGTGGCGGCTTAAGCATTTACCAAGAGGATGCGGGGAAATTTAGCACATTTCAAAATATACCTGGTGACCCTTCAAGTATTAGCAACGACATGGTAATAGCGATATTCCAAGACTCGCTGGGCATTATATGGGTCGGTACCGAGAACGGGTTAAATCGATTCTCCCCCGCCGACAATAAATTTGAGCACTTTCTTACCGACAGCAAAAATAAAAGCAGCATTTCCAGCAACATGGTCTGGGCATTTTATGAGGACAAAAACCAAAAGCTCTGGCTCGGAACAGCTGGCGGCGGCCTAAATAGTTGGGAAGCCGAAGATCGAATACACTCTCGCGCCAAATTCCACCCCGAGGATATCTCCTTACCAAGCTCCAATATATATGGCATCCAGAGCGATGTTTATGGAAATTTGTGGCTATCGCATAACCGCGGAGTCACAAAGTTTGACCCAATATCTATGAAATCGCATCAATATGGAATTCAAGATGGCCTCCAAGATTCTGAATTCAACATGGGAGCATCCTTTAAATCTAGTGAAGGAATAATATATTTCGGCGGAAACAAAGGGTTCAATATAATAGCCGCCAAAGCCTTAAATAAAAAAAGTATCCCGCCTATTGTTAGCATTACCGAAATAAAAATAATGAATGAAAGAAGAGAATTTGACGTACCGTACTACGCGCTCGACTCCTTACAACTAAATTATGAAGATCGCATGGTATCAGTAGAGTTTTTCGCAGCTGATTACTCTAATCCAGACCTAATTCGCTACGCCTATAAGTTAGAGGGAATCAACCCGAATTGGGTCATATCCGAAGATGCGAAGATAGCATCGTTTACAACACTACCTGCAGGCCAATACAACCTAAAACTCGCCGCAGCTAGCCCAGACGGAACCTGGAACTGGGATGCGGTTAACCTGCCTGTTGTTGTACACCCGCCACCGTGGAGTAGCCCACTAGCTTACGCACTCTACTCTTTCATCACATTATCAATTATTGCTTTTTTTATAATTCGACAAAGACAACAAGCCAAAATAGCACAAGGCCGCCAAAGAGAGTTGGAGATAAAGGTCCAAGAACGCACCGCAGACCTTCAAGACGCTCGCACGCTTGCCGAACAAGCAAACAACGCAAAATCAGAGTTTTTAGCAACCATGAGTCACGAAATTAGAACACCTATGCATGGAATGATAGGAATGACCGAGTTGCTATTACACACAAACCTAACGGGTCAGCAACGACAGTTTGCAAGTGCCGCCCACAGTAGTGGAGAGTCACTACTGAATCTAATTAATGAAATACTAGACTTTTCTAAAGTAGAAGCATCCAAAGTCGAACTAGAACAAATTGAATTCAGCTTAGTTGAGCTGATTGATGATATTTGTTATTTGCAAGGTGAGCCCGCAAATAGAAGGGGATTATCTCTGAACAGTATCTGTGATATATCAGTACCAGACTTATTAATAGGAGACCCAACAAAAATACGCCAGGTCGTAATGAATCTAGTGAGCAATTCAATTAAGTTTACGCACACCGGAAATGTGAATGTTCGTATTTCTTCTCGGCCCAACTCATATAGAAGTGGGCAGGCCATGATGCACGTCACCGTCGAAGACGAAGGTATCGGCATGGATGAAAAGACTCAACAACGAGTTTTTGAAGCCTTCACACAGGCCGATGCAAGTACCACAAGAGAGTACGGCGGCACAGGGTTGGGTTTGGCGATCTCACGGCACTATATAGATCTGATGGGTGGTGACATAGTTGTGAAGTCAACTCCAGGAGTGGGTACAAAAATAACAATATCAATACCCATGGAAGTTTCGCCAGCCAAAAGCAGAGAAGTTGACGAGAAAAGGGCGTATAAGGCAAAGATTTCGTCATCCAACCTAGCAACATATGAAATGCTAGAAAGTCACCTGCTACTTCTTGGCGTGGAGTCCTCCCATTTAATAGATACAGACCTCTCACTTGATACAAGTTGGAATAATACGATTTTCATCGTCGATTATGATCCCTACAAAAATCAAAGTGCAACTTGGAGTGCACTGGAGAACATGGACGTTCTAGCTAGAATAGTTTTGACACCACTAAGCGGAATGGATTCAACAACAAAATTACCGAGTTGGATAGCCCTTACAAAACCAATTACCACACAAACTCTAAAAAACTGTTTAGATGAAAACATTGAATCAATAAACTTGTCTTCGGACACCCGACTCAGTAACTCTAGGAGCACTGCGGGCAAACAAATACAAATTCTTGTTGCCGAAGACGTGGAAACGAATCAAAGGATTATTTTGGAAATGATTCATCTGCTAGGCCATGCAATAGATATAGCAAATAATGGGAATGAAGCTGTAGAAAAATATAATTCCAAAAAATATGACTTAATTTTTATGGATTGCCAAATGCCAGTTTTAGACGGCTATGAAGCAACTCGCAAAATCAGAGAAATCGAGCAAAGGCTTGACATTCCTTCTGTTCCAATCATTGCATTAACCGCAGGGTTTGATAAACAAGACAAGGAACGTTGCAAGTCTGCGGGAATGAACCATTACGTCACAAAGCCATTTTCTATTTCGGACATAAAAAGAACTATAAAATTGTACTTTGGCTCAAAAGCCATAACTAGAGAAAAGGCATCTTCTCATTCCAATATTCCGATGAAAAACCAAGCCGAACCCCCCAATGGATTCAGGAAAAATGACATTCTCAATCTCTCTGCTATAGAGAATATACGGGACGTAGAAAACCAGACCGGGAAATCGATTTTACCCTCCATCTTTGAGGGCTTTATCAACCAGATGGTCGAAAAGCTAACAGAAATCGAAAAAAATAGGCAATCTGGCGACTCTGAATCATTGTATCGTACAGCTCACGCGATCAAGTCGATGAGCGCTAACATTGGAGCTGAAAGAGTCCGATCTATCAGCGCCGAAATAGAAGCGAACGGGCGTAGCAAAATTTTTGATAATGTGGCTAACGAAATTGATCAGCTTAACATCGCATATGAAGAGTTTATCGAGGAATTCAGGATAGAGTTCGTTGATTGAAATGTTTTCTCCAAATAGGGACGACGAGATTCTATATCGTAGTGCTTCCTTCGTTCTTACTTATGCACGACTTTTCAGGCACGTTATTGATACTGTTATATTTTCAAATCGCAAAGCTCAGAATGGCTCTATTCTCCTTTTTTTGTATTTGCTAACTTGCCTTATTGCTCCCAGTCATGCTGAGCAAAACTCAAATTTTTCTATCTCGCTGTGGCCAATTAGTGAGCGCCTGAGCCAAGGCACAATTCGAAGCACTATTGATGGAAAAGATGGGATGCTCTGGATTGCGGCCCTGGATGGCATCAACAGGTTTGATGGTAATAGCATTTTTGAATTCAGAACTTATAAAACTAATGAAGGCTTTATTGAAAGCTCCAATATGTTGGCAATTGTGGAAGGTGAATCTGGAGAAATATTTGCCTCCACCAGAGATGCTGGAATCCTAGTCTACAATGAACAGCTCAACTCTTTTATATCACTACAATGGAATGAGACCGACCCAACTCTTGATGAGAATATTTCCGCCGTGTTCTCCGATAGCAATAGCGTGCTTTGGGTAGGATATGAGAACGGGCAAATTTCCCGCATTAATTATCGATTGGAAGCAGTCACACACTTTCAGCCTCCTACTTCTGCCAGAATAACTGATTTCACCAAGTCTAGTTCTGGTAATATTTTAGCCTCTACAAGCCTGGGGGAACTCTATCAGTTCGAATCGAATCACAACACGCCGAATAGAATCAACTTAGCAAGTGAATGTCAGTCCAAGCTCTCAAATCTAATAGCGATATCTGCAGTGGCAGACAATAAAATCTGGGGTGGGACTAGAGGGCACGGACTTTACCTAATAGACATCAATAATGCATCATGCTCGAAGTTTAATTTACCAAATGAAGCAAAGTTGAACTCAGGGAACGCAAATATAAACAGCATCTTTCACGAACCACAAAGAGGGCTGACTTGGATTGCAAGCGACCAAGGGCTATACAGGATTGATGGGGAAGGCGCATCAACTCATTTTCACGCAGGGAACTCAAGCCTTGCAAGCAATGAAGTTCTTTCTATTTCCAGTGGGAAAAACGGCGTTTATTGGATTGGAACATATAGCGGACTAAACTATTTGGTTCCTACTGAGTTTGATTCTTTTGGAACAGATGGCCACAAAGACTTGCACTCTATTGTAGCAATTGATAGCTCACCACAATATGGAACTTGGATTGCTTCCTACGATGGGCTATTCAATTTCGATCCCGCTCAGAACACCCACTTTAAATTGGTCGAATCTCATCCTGATCTAAAGTTCACCAACGAAAAGATCATGTCACTTCATATCGATTTGAATGGGGTCTGGGTTGGTTATCGATCTACCGGGCTGGAGTTCTATTCTGTTGAAAAAGGCGAATTGGCCTCGTTTGGAACAACTAAAAGGAAAAAGTTGTCCTCGGACTCTGTTAGCGCAATATTCACAGCTAGTAATGGCGAGACCCTAGTTGGAACATATGGGGGTGGACTAAATATTGTTTCCAGAGAAGGAAATATTGTCTTCCAATCCGGCACAGCTAACAGAGTCATAATGTTATATGAGACCAGTGATAAAAGTATTTGGATTGGAACAGAGTCTACTCTTTATAGAATGGACCTCGATAGTAGAGAAATGGTTGCGATAGATGTTAGTAGTAATCACCTATCTTCTAAAACAAAGCCCGTAATCTGGAGCATGGCCGAGTCCCCTAATGGAGACCTTTGGTTTGGAACAATTTATCACGGCTTATTTTTTTGGCAAAAAGAACACCTGGCAATAGGCGATTCCACAAAAATTGAGCGCATGCTCGATGACTCAACCAGCTTCCATACGATATATGCGATTCAAGTCGACAGTCTTGAGAATGCATGGTTTTCGAGCAATCAGGGTTTGGCAAAAATCGACCACTCCACTAGAGATGTAACCTTTTATTCAAGGCACTATGGACTACAAAATTCGGAGTATGACTTTGGCGTCTCACACAAGGATTCCTTAGGTCGGCTGTACTTTGGCGGCAGCAACGGCTACATTCGATTTGACCCGAGCACGTTAAACATTGCCGCTCCCTCACCCAAGATTAGGCTTACAAATATTGCTCTTTCGCAAGCACAGGCCATATCGCCACATGCTCTGGAGCAACTCCAAGCCCTCCAACTAACCCACAAAGACTATTTCGTTGTATTCACATTCAGCGTTATGGATTTCCTGGATCCCGAAAAGAATCAGTATCGGTATATGCTCGAAAATTTCGATCCGGATTGGATCGACAATGGTACGAGGAATACTGCGACTTATACAAATTTGCCCGCTGGCGATTACGTATTTCGCGTCCAGGGGGCAAATTCTGCAGGTGTTTGGAACAGGGAAGGCATTTCATTGATAGTCCGTGTGCTACCTCCTCCCTGGCACACCTGGTGGGCATACTGTTTATACGGTGTCGGATTTCTATTTTTCCTGTGGATCTTCAAACGCGTATATGACAGCTACGTGATAAAGAAACGCGCTATTGAAATGGCCATTCAGATGCACGAAACAGAAAACAGGGCCGACGACGATATGCAGGAGCAATTGGAACAGCAGGACGATCTTGTCAAATCAGTCTACCGGCACAATGTGGCCACGTTGGCACTGGTAAGCGATTACATATCCCGCCAGAGCGACTATTTGCCTGACGATATTGCCCGTGAGGCTACAGAGGGCAGCATCAAGCGGGTAGCTGCGCTATCTGCTCTGGAGGATTGCCTGTATTACCAGAATGACGGCCTGTTGGCCGACCTGCATAAATATACCGATATTTTGATATCGAAATTGGTCAGTGACGCCTCCGGGCGCCCGGATACTATTATCTCTATCAACGATGTTTCTACAAAACTGATAGCCGCTGAAATAGCCTCTCCGCTTTCCATTGCTTTGTACGAGTTGCTGGAAAATTGCTTTCAACACGCGTTTGAGCTGGAGTCTCCGGCCAACTATATCCATATTTCACTCGACATTGAGCCCACAGACTCTCCGCTTGATCGCTGTTACAGACTGGTGGTCCGCGATAACGGAGTTGGGTGCCCTGGTAACATTCACCCTGACACACCGGAGACTTCCGGCTTCGCGACTGTCCACGCTATTGCAGAAAAACTGTCGGGTAGCCTGCACATATCTTCCGACAATGGCACGACAGTGACAATCGTATTCGTCCAAACGATGCCAGAATAGAATGCCACTTCAAACATTGCTCCTGTCTGGCCAGCTAACCTGCGTCGGTGTTACATTACGCATAGTGATCACCGGACCCCAAGAAGGGCATACACGGTATCGGCATGCTTGACCCGATAAAATTAGATCAAACGAGATATTGCACGTGATAGTGGAGAAATCCGAAAATCGAATACACGCATTTGGCGGTTCCTGTCATCTGGTGGTCAATAACAGTACTGAGCCCGGGGCAGAGCTATTAACACTGGCTCAGGAGGAGATCCGCCGGCTGGAAATTAAATTCAGTTCTTATGAGCCTGAAAGTATTATTAGCCGCGTTAATCGGGAAGCTGGAACCGGCTCGTTTACACCCATCGATGCTGAGGTGCGCAGCCTTTTTCATTATGTTGTAGCACTCCGGGAGGAAAGCAAACACATGTTTGATCCCACTACCCGGCTCTTACAAAACTGCTATGACGATAAAGGCCGGCTGCGTGCCACCCCGAAACAACTCCGGGGGATGCTGAACCTGGTGGGCTGGCGCCATTTGGAAATTGGCGAAGACGGAGCGCGCCTTAATGAAAAAGGCATGTTGATCGACCTCAACAGCTGTATTCGCCCTTACGCCATAGACTCAGTACGCAAGATTTTGCTGGAAAATGGAGTGAGTAGCGCACTTATCGAAATGGACAAAGACATCGCGACAATCGGCAAGCAGCCGGATGGCGCAAACTGGTTGGTTGGTGTCCGTTTCCCCAGGGGTGCACGTACCGCGATTACCCGATTGAAACTCAATAACAAAGGCTATGCCATGCGCGGTGACTTTGAACGCGCGGTAACCCAGGATGGAGAGCGCTTCGGCCGCGCATTAAGCCCGGTGGATGGCCAACCGGTTCCCGGCTTGCTCAGTGTTGCCGTTATTGCAGAAAATTGCCTTACTGCGTGCAGCGCTGCCAGTGTGGCGCGCCTGAAAACAGAATCAGCCGGGTTGAATTGGCTGGAAAGCCTGGGATTTCCCTGGATGGCTATAGATAGACAACTGAACTGCCACGGCCCACTTTCTCCAACGGCCTGATGGCGTTACAAGCCTTTAAACCGGGGCTTGCGTTTTTCCCTCTGGGCGCTAAAACCTTCCTGGATATCTTCCGAATCCAAACAGAGTTGCGACAACTTCTGCGCCTGTCCAATGTCGACACCTCCCGTCGCAGCCTGCTGCAGAATAGTCTTCATAGAGCGAACAGCCAGCGGTGCCAGGCCCGCTATATGCAGCGCGAGATCATGGGTCGCCCCCTCCAACTGCCCGGGCAATACCAGATGATCCAAAAAACCAATATCCAGCATCGCATCAGCATCAAATTCCTCAGATGCTACTAAAATGCGCTTGGCAAGGTTTACGCCCAGGCGTTCAACAAACCGTTGGATGCCAGTCAGCGGATAGCACAAGCCGATGGCAGCGGCCGGCACACGCATACGACTGCCCTCAATGCCTATACGAAAATCGCAACAGAGCGCGAGTTCTACCCCACCCCCGAACACATTGCCATTCAGCGCACAGACAGTGGGGATGGCCAGGTCTGCGAGTTGACCCGTCGTCGCCTGGAAGCAATCGCCACTTATCTGCCCGGCACCCAACTCCTGCAGGGAGGCACCGGCGCAGAAGGTCTTCTCCCCCGCCCCGGTAACGATTAACACACGCACCTGTTCGTCAGCGGCGACCTCTGCCAGGCGCGCCTGAATGCCTTCCAGTTGCTCCTGACCCAACGAATTGTGGCGCTCGGGATTATTTAGAACCAACCGGCCCACGTGGCCGGTGCGGCTGTAAAGAATTGAATCGGTCATCTTATTACCATTCGAAACTGTTAGCCAAGTGTGGCATAGCTACACACTGACTACCACTCTACCGTACCCAGACTGTGGACAGCCGAGAAAAGGCGCACCATACTGGGCAATCAACGGAGCCAAGCCAATGCCAACACGCTGTAACTGGTGCGGGGACAACCCGCTATACGTGAAATATCACGACGAAGAGTGGGGCGTGCCTGTACGCGACGACCAGACCCTGTTCGAATTTCTGATACTGGAAGGCGCCCAGGCCGGGCTTGCATGGATCACAGTATTGCGCAAACGAGAGGGCTACCGTGCTTTATTCGATGGCTTCAATGCCGAAAAGATTGCCCGCTACAGCGACAAAAAGCTGGATAAACTGCTGCAGGACTCTCGTATCATCCGCAACCGCCTCAAAGTTTACGGTGCCAGGAAAAACGCCCGCGCCTTCCTTGAGATACAGCAGCAGCGAGGTAGCTTTTCAGACTATATCTGGGACTTTGTCGACGGCCAGCCGATACAGAACAACTGGAAGTCCATGGGCGACCTACCCGCCACCAGCCCTATATCCGATGCCCTCAGTAAAGACATGAAAAAACGTGGGTTTACCTTCGTCGGATCAACCATCATGTACGCACATATGCAGGCTACCGGCATGCTCAATGATCATACGGTGGACTGCTTTCGCCATGGGGCGTGTGCAAAGCTTATCTGACCCGCACTGTAGACAACGACAAAAAAAATACTTAAAGTTGAAATATTAGAATTATCGGTAGGTAGCCACCTGGGAGCCGAGCGCTACAGCCCTCCTCCAGACACCAGTTACATGACAGCAGACACGTCTTCCGGCCAAAGTAGCCAATCATCGCCGTTCAATCGCACGGCTCAGCACGATGCCAAGCGCATGGCCATCCTGTCGCAGGCGGCCAGGCTGTTTAACTACAAGGGGTCGCGCGCCACAACGCTGCGCGATATTGCCGAAAGTCTCGGCTTAACAAAAACCAGTCTCTACTATTACGTTAAAACCAAGGAAGAACTCATTTACCAGTGCTACATGGCGGCGCTGGAACATCATCACAACAACCTGGACGAGATCGAGAAAAACCATTCTGCGGCCATGGATCGCGCCTCCGCATTCTTTCTACAGCATTTCGATAACTGGCTGGCAGCCCAGCAGGGTCGCGGGCCGCACATCGCTGCACTACTGGAAATCGCCGCTCTCAAAGGTCCCCCATCGCGAGGAGGTGGAAGCCCGGTACATCGCCATGTTCAAGCGTATCCGTCAATATATCCGCCAGGGCGTGGCAGACGGCTCCCTGCGCCAGTGTGAGCCCACCTCGGTAACCCGTGCCATGTTGGGCTCGGTGGACTGGACTTTCTCCTGGCTGCACAACATACCCCTGGAGCAGGTCAGCGACACCGCCAAAGAAGCGCTTGATGTATTGGCACACGGACTATTTGCAGGCGAGAGAGAATATCACCCTACCGATATCAGCTACGGCAGCGTAAGAGATACTGCTCTAAAGGGTTTTAACCGCGAAGAGCAGAATCGTCTCAAGCAGGAGGCGTTTTTCAAGACCGGCACCTGGTTTTTCAACAAACAGGGCTTTAACGGCACTTCCCTGGATGAAATCGCCGAACACCTGAATGTATCCAAGGGCGCTTTTTACTATCACATCAAGAACAAGGAAGACCTGCTGTTCAATTGCTACAGCCGCTCCCAGGACATCATAGAGAGCATACACGAACAGGTCATCCAATCCGAAAGCTGCGGGCTGGAGAAGGTCGAACTGACTTGCCGGCGTATTTTTTACATCCAGAATTCCGAAGAGGGCCCGTTGATACGGTACAATACGATCACCGCACTCCCCATGGAGCGCAGACTGCAAATATTGAAACGCACCGACAAGGCCAACGCATGTTTCGGGGACTTTATACGCGAGGGAATCAAAGATGGTAGTGTGCGCTCCGTCAGTACCTTCGTAGCCCAGAATTTGATTGCCGGTGCGGTGAATGCCGCCATGGATATCAATTTGTGGCGTAAAATAGACAGCATCGATGTCGCTGCTATCGACTATTTCGATGTATTCTTCAACGGGTTGTTACCCCGCCAATAGCCCCCGCTGCGGGCACACTTTCAGGAGTTCTCTGTGGCCAGTGATCTGGACAAGCTACTCAAGTTTTTAGAAGTCGAGCGAATCGACAAGTACCTGTTCATTGGCAATAGTCCCAAGCGCCCGTCCCGGGTGTTCGGTGGCCAGGTCCTGGCCCAGTCTCTCAATGCCGCCATAAGGACGGTCGACACGGCACGGCACGCCCACTCCATGCACGCCTACTTTCTACGGCCCGGCAATCCGGCGAAGCAGATCGTGTACGAGGTAGACCCCATTCGTGATGGCAGAAGCTTTACCACCAGGAGAGTCGTCGCCAAGCAGGATGGCGTGGCTATCTTCAACACATCAGTATCATTCCACAACGAAGAGCAGGGCCTGTCACATCAGTTCGAGCGACCACAGGTCACTCCCCCCGAGGAACTGGAATCAGATCACGTTTTCTGGACCCGAATGGCGCAGGAAAATCCCGGGCAAGTGGAAGCACCAAAGGTGCAGCCCATCGAACGCAAACCGGTTATCAGACGAGACTACCTGGCGCCACAGCCACAGGAACCCGAGCAATACATCTGGTTTCGGGCGCTTGGCGGATTGGGGCGACGACCCCTGCAGGCACCAGACCATACTGGCCTACATGTCTGATTTCGCCCTGCTGGGCGCGGCACTGTTGCCCCACCCATACACCGGTTTCAGCAAAAATATACAGGTGGCCAGCCTGGACCACGCACTGTGGTTTCACCGGCCATTCCGGGCAGACGAGTACCTGCTGTACTCCATGGACAGTCCCAGTGCCGGCGGGGGAAGGGGTTTCAGCCGCGGCAGCTTCTATACGCGCGATGGTGAACTGGTAGCGTCCACGGCCCAGGAATCCCTGCTGCGCCCGATTGACGATTAATTAACCACGGTCCTCATTTCTTCACCCAGAGCAAGCAACTCCAGACTTGTCCCGGTATGACGCAATCGGGTGATTGAGGCATTGTCAGGCCGGAAGCAAAGCGTTTCCGAGCGACCCTGCACCTGGCCGACGATTGCGTTGATAACCAGGAAGTGAGTAAAAACGACTGTGGGCTGGCGTAAATCCACCAATCGCCGCAATGCTGCGGCGCGCCACTCTAACAACCCTGCCGGTTGCTGTTGCCAGTGCTGCTGCATGAATTGCCGTAACCAGGCCTGGCGCCGTGCCAGGGGGACCGGCGCAGGAATTTCACAAAATACATTGTCAATCTCCACCGGCCTGCCCAGATCCTGCGCCAATGGCGCGGCGGTCTCCCGGGCGCGGGCCAGCGGGCTACTCAGCAGCAGCGTGTTAGCACAAACCTGTTCAAAAAGAACTTTCGCGACCCGTTCAGCCTGCTCGGCGCCGAGTTCACTGAGGCCCGGATCACTGGACTGCCCCCAACTTGCCGCCGCTTCGCCATGCCTTACCAGGAAAATATCCATAATTGCCCCGAACCGTTTCTTCAGCGATAAGTGAGGAGGTTCTCGCCCTTCTGTGTACCCAGTACCTGCAGAAAAGAACGATCGTTGAAGTAGGACAGGGAGACCCTGGTACCGCTGTAAAATAACTGGCTCACTGAACAATTAAACATGGGCTCGTAGAACTGGTAGGCTTCCTCACCACCAAGTCCCAGGACCTGGGCGACAATAGTCGCGATGGTGCCGCCGGAGGTAAAAATCCCCACTGTCTTGCCACCACCCTGGGTTTGCATCAGTTCCAGCATGGCCTGACGTGTACCACCGGAATAATCAGCCCAGCTCTGGATACGCGAGTCGTTGCAGCGGGGCGACACCCAATAATTGAATACGGCATCGATAACCTTCTGGTAATCCTTGCTGGAACTGAGGCCTCGCTCAACCAGGGCCTCAATCGCCGGGTTGCTCTTCACCACCTCTGGCAGCAGGTATTTCAGCTGCTCGTCATTCTGGATCTCATTGAAGCGGGGATCTATATGATGGGTCACTTCCTCCGCTTGGCTGGCGATAGCCAGCCGGGCTGTCTCGCGCTGTCGCAACAAGTCGCCACTGTACACCGCGTCGAAAGTAATATTGCAATCGCGCAGGTACTCACCCGCCACCTGTGCCTGGCGGCAACCCAACTCGGAGAGCTTATCGTAATCGGCTGCCCCAAAGGAGGCCTGGCCGTGCCGTATGAGATAGATGGTGGCCATTAAGCGGTCTCGGCAACAACAGCCGGGCCGCGATCAAAACGCAGCTTGCGGCGATAGGGAAAGAAATCCTCGACATAGCCACTGAGAATCTGTTCCTGCAAACCCTGCCAGAAGGAGGCCTCATAGATATCGCTGTGCAAGCTATCAAACACTTTACGCGCCCGTTGGTTGCCGGAAAAAAACAGGCGAAACTCCTCCGGGAATATATCGTTGGGACCCACCGTGTACCAGAGTTTGCTCGCCATTTCCTCGGCTTCAGTACGGGCCTCGGGTATTTTGCGGAATTTGCAGTCGACCAGGGGAACGATCTCGTCGTAGTCGTAAAATACCACCCGCCCGTGCCGGGTGACGCCAAAGTTTTTCAGCAGCATATCTCCAGGAAATATATTGGCTGCGGCCAATTGCTTGATCGCGTTGCCATACTCATCCATCACATCAACCACCTGCTCATCGGTGGCATTTTTCAGATACAGGTTGAGCGGTATCATGCGCCGCTCCACGTACACGTGCTTGATCACCAGCGCCTTGCCGTGCTCCTCAATAACCGAAGGCGCCACCTTGTGCAGCTCTTCCATCAGTTCATCAGAGAAGCGCTCCCGCGCAAAGGCCAGGTTGGTAAACTCCTGGGTATCGGCCATACGGCCAACCCGGTCCCAGCGCTTCACCAGGTTGTACTTACCCTTCACCTGCTCACGGGTCATCTCTTTTGGCGGTGTGAACTTGTCCTTGATGATCTTGAACACGAAATCGTAAGACGGCATGGTAAAAACGCTCATCACCATGCCCTTGATGCCCGGCGCGATAATAAACTGGTCACTGGTGCTCTGCATATGGCGGTATGCACAGCGATGGTAGTAGGTCTTGCCGTGCTTGTTGTAGCCCATGGCGCTGTATATTTCAGAGATGGGCTTGGCCGGCATCAGCTGTTGCAGAAACAACACGTACTGGGATGGAATACTGGCATCCACCAGAAAATAGGAACGTGTGAAGCTGAACACGACGCTAACCTTGTCCGAGCCGAACAACACCGTATCCACATAAACCGCCCCCGCTTCATTGTGCAGGATGGGTAACACAAAGGGCATGGAATCGGCCCCGACCACGATGCGTCCCACAATGTAGGCACCCTTGTTGCGATAAAAGTGATGTTTCAGGACCTGAAATTGCACAGCGCCCCGCGACATGTCGAATCGCGGAGCCAGGTAGTTGTTAACCACCCCCACAATACTGGCTATGTCCCTCTGTATATCTTCGTAGGGAAGGCTGAACGCATAGTCCTGCAGCAGTGTCTCCAGTAGTGATTCCAGAGAGCCTTCCAGTTCATAGGTTTTATAGACTTTACTCACATCCACCGGTGGCATATCACCGTGGGGTGAAAACACAAAGGCATATTCGTTACGAATTTTACGGTGCTTGAACACCGCGCAGTACATCGAGTTAAAAAAAGTCTCGGCAATTTCGAAGTTATCGTGTCCCTCGATCAGAGCTGAATAAACATCCCGTGCCTCCCGCCAGAACTCAAAGTCGAGTAGCTGGTCGCCGGCAATCAACTCCACATAGTCATAAATTTTGGTGGTCTTGGCTTTGTACAGATCTATACGCTGGGTGGAGGCCTGTTGCATGCCCTGCCAATCGGCATTCTCGAAGCGGGACTTGGCCGCCAGGGTAATATTCTGGAAATCGGCGAAATAGGACTCGAATCCATTCAATATTGTGCGCGCAAAGCGCTCTCGCCGTTCCACCTGAAACTATTTCGATGGATGGCCAAAGCGACTGCGCAGCTTGCGCATACCACCCAGCCAGCGATCATAATCGGCGGTCTTTCGCGCCCTGTAATCCTCTACTTCCTTGTGGGGAAGAATCAGGAATTTTTCAGTCTCCAGCCCCTGCACAACTTCATCCGCCACCTGTTGGGCGGTCAATACGCCGTCGACTCCAGCGGTTCCACCATCGCCTGCGCCGGCATCACCGATCATACGGGTGGCGACGGCCTGGGGGCACAAGACGGAAACCACAATGCCATCATCGCCGTGGGTAATGGCAAGGGCCTCGGCAAAACCAATGGCCGCGTGCTTGGTGGTGGAATAGGCGGCATCGCCTATCTGGTTCAGCAATCCCGCCGCTGAAGCGGTATTGAGTAAATAACCTTCGCCGCGTTCCAGCATGCCCGGCAAGCAGGCCCTGGCTGCATACACGTGCGACATCACATGAATATCCCACATGGCCTGCCAGGTCGCATTGGGCGCCGACGTGGCCCACCAGGGTTCACCATCCAGCGCAATAATGCCGGCGTTACTGCAAAAAAGATCTACCCTGCCGTAGCGAGCTTCAACGTCGGCCACCATGGCCTTGATCTGCTCCTCATCGCGCACATCGACACCATAGGCATCGCCATCGATAGTGTCGGCTACTGCCTGCGCATTGTCCTTCTCCAGATCGGCGACAACAACTTTGCGAGCGCCCTCCTGATGAAAGCGCTCGCACAGCGCCTTGCCGATGCCGTTGGCGCCACCGGTGACGATGACAACCTTGTCAGCTACCTGCATTAAAGCAGTTCCTTCGCGAACAACTCCAATATGGCTGGATCGTGGACACTCAGTAACATGGAGCCAACCTCACCGCGCTTACCCGCCTCTTTCCAGGGCGCCAGCCGCTCCTTGATCCTGTCGTGCGAGCCGACCAATGCCACCTCATCCAGCAACTCGTTTGGCACCAGTGCCTCAGCCTCTGCTTTCTGGCCGGAGAGGTACAGGTCCTGAATGCGATCTGCGGCATCGCCGTAGCCCAGACGTGTGGTGTAGTCGTGGTAGAAGTTTTTGCCCCTGGCACCCATACCACCGATGTACAGTGCCAACCAGGGTCTTAGCGAGTCAAAGGCCGCATCCAGATCATCGTTCGCGGCGACCATGACAAAGGGGGCCACTTCGAAGTTCTCCAGGCTCTTGCCGTTACCCGCCTTGGCAAAACCCGCTTCCAGGTGCTCCCCCACAATGCTGTACTTATTGGGATCCATCCACACCGGAAATACGCCGTCCGCCACTTCGCCGGCACAGCGTAAACCCGCAGGCGTAATGGACGCGGTATAGATGGGAATATCTGGACAAGCGTCCAGTATCGACTTCAGCGGCTTACCCAGGCCCGTCGTTCCCTCGCCCTTATTGGGTAACTGGTATATCTGGCCATCGAACTCCACCGGACCCTTGCGCTCCATAATCTTGCGCATTATCTGGATATATTCCCGGGTTCTTGTTACCGGTTTGCCGTAGGGCACACCGTGCCAACCTTCAACCACCTGCGGGCCCGACGCGCCCAGCCCGGCGATAAACCGGCCGCCTGACAACTGGTGCAAGGACATCGACGTCATAGCGCACATAGCCGGGGTACGTGCCGGCATTTGCATGATGGCCGTACCCACCTTGATTTTCTCGGTTCGGGACAATACCCAGGTAGCCAGGGTCACCGCGTCGTTACCATAGGCCTCGGCGGTCCACACGGAATCGTAACCCATGGACTCAGCCTGCTTTATCAGGTCCATAGGCATATGAATTTGCTTGCCGGAGTAGCCCAGCAGGAAGCCTAGTTTCATCGTCATTCTCCAGTTGCGGCCAAGCGTCGCTGGCCTGATTTATAATCGTCTACCAATTAGTGCGATTCCGGATGCGTATTAGTTATAGCGCAAACTATTGAATTTTGCCTGATGATGGTCGCCATTGCCAAAGCTTGTGTTGATCATTATCAGTCGCTTGGCGTAATGGCCGATATCCAGCTCATCGGTGATACCCATACCACCGTGCAACTGGATGGCCTCACCTAGCACCTGCTTGCCAGCCCGGTCTACCATAACCTTCAGGGCGTGGATGGCAGTAGCGGCATCTTCGAGCTCATCAGTCATGGCACACACCGCACGATACAACAGGGATTTGGTTTGTTCGTGAGCCATGAATGTTTCCACCATACGGTGCTGCAAAGCCTGGAAGCTACCGATAGCAACACCAAACTGCTGCCGGGTCTTGGTGTATTCCACCGTCTTGGCATTGAGCTGCTCCATAATACCAACCGCTTCGGCCGCCACGGCCAGGCTGGCGTCCATGGCCACTGCTTCGATCAGGGGGTAAGCCCCACCCAACTCGCCCAGCAGGTTGGCCGCAGGCACCTGCACGTCGGCAAGCACCAGATTGGCGACAAGCTGCCCATCCATCATGCGGTAGCTGAGTTTTTCCACTCCCGCAGCATCAGCCGCCAGCAGGAACAGACTGATACCCTGCTCGTCGGCCTGCTCACCGCTGGTGCGGGCGGAGACGATGACATGATCGGCATTGGCACCGTTGAAAACGACGACCTTCTCGCCATTCAGGCAATAACCATCACCCTGGGCCACAGCGCTGGTTTTCACATCCGCCAACTCAAAACGGCTCTGCCGCTCCAGATAAGCGAAAGCCCCCTGGCAACTGCCATCGATGATTTTCGGTATATGCTCTGCTTGCTGCTCCGCACTACCGCCTTTTTGCAACAGCCCGCCAAACAGCAATACCGTCGCCAGGTAGGGCTCAAGCACCAGACCCTTGCCCAGTTGCTCCATCATCAGCATGACATCCACCGCACTACCGCCAAAACCGCCGTGCTCCTCTGCGAAGGGAATCGACAACCAACCCAGCTCGGCGAAGGTCTGCCAATTGTCACGGCTCATGCCCTCGTCAGACGCGGCAATGTGTTGGCGTGTGTCGAAGTCGTAGTTGTCCGCAATGAAGCGCGCCACACTATCGCGCAGCATGACCTGTTCTTCGGTAAAATCAAAATTCATCTCGCTTACCTCTCTGCTAATTCTCTCAGCTGTGCTCTCTACGGTGGGACTACAAGCCCAGCACGGCCTTGGCAATAATATTCTTCTGCACTTCGTTGGAGCCACCATAAATAGTGGACGCCCGACCATACATATAAGCCTGACGGGCCTGGCTACCAAAATCGTGGCCCACCTGCTCCGCACTCAAGTCACAGGGCATCAATCCCTGATAATAGGCGGCCACTTCCATACGCAATTCCTGCACCGCCTGCTGCACCTCTGTACCCTTGATCTTCAGCAGAGAGGACTCCGCCCCCGGTGCGCCACCAGCGGCGACCGAGGCGAGAACGCGCAGCTCGGTGAATTCCAGGGCCATCAGGTCGATCTCAACATCTGACATACGCTTCTGAAACAGGGGATCGGACAGCAGGGCCTTACCCGCATTGACCTCCTTAGCGGCCAACTCGCGGATTTGTGCCAGACCGCGTTTGGAGTCAGCGACCCCGGCAATTGCTGTGCGCTCATGCGCAAGCAGAGCCTTGGCATAGGTCCAGCCCTTATCCTGTTCTCCAATGAGATTGGCCACCGGCACACGCACATCGTTGAACTCCACCTCGTTGAGGCTGTGATGGTTATCGATGGAAATGATGGGGTTCACCTTGACGCCAGGCGAGGCCATGTCGATTAACAGGAAGCTGATGCCCTCCTGCTTCTTGCCATCGCTGTTAGTGCGCACCAGGCAAAAAATCCAGTCGGAGAAGTGTGCGTAGGTGGTCCAGATTTTGGCGCCGTTGACTATGTAGTCATCGCCGTCGCGTACCGCCCTGGTCTTCAGGGAAGCAAGGTCAGAGCCGGAGCCGGTCTCGGAATAGCCCTGGCACCACCATTCATCGCTGGCGAGAATGGCCGGCAGGAAGCGCTTCTTCTGCTCCTCTGTGCCAAAAGTGTAAATTACCGGACCCACCATTTTCAGGCCAAATGGCACGACGTCCCGCGCGTCGGCGGCGCCCCGCTCAGTATCAAAGATAAACTGTTTAGTCGCGTCCCAACCCGTGCCGCCGTACTCAACCGGCCAGTTCGGCACGATCCAGCCCTTGGCGTGCAGCCGCTTCTGCCATTCGATGACAGCCTGCTTATAAACTTCCGGCTCTCCGGAGCCCAGTCGACCCTGTAATTCGCCATCGTATGACTGGGCAAAAAATGCGCGTACCTCGTCGCGGAAGGCGAGATCCTCCGGTGCAAATGATGTATCCACAGTGTTACCTCTTATTGCGCGTGTGACTGTAATGCCAGGCACCAGCCCGACAGCTGTTGCAGCAGTACCCAATGGCAGTTCTTTTGACCTTTGAGTATGTTTTTATTTTGAGGGCGTGTACCTTAGCGATTCCCGGGCGACAAAACAAGGATTGCGGCACACAGAATTATTAACCGTACAGGACATTGCGGAAGAGGGGAAATGGGAAGTGAACCGCCCCACACTAAAGACTCGACCAGAGGAGTAGCGGTGCAGAATTAGTACAGCAAGCTGTACAATTTGCTCTGGTACTGTGATGCCAGAGGGTCGCCTTTACCAAGGCTGGCAATGGTGTCTAACAGCAGCCTTTTGGTGGCGCCGTCACCGTGCTCCAGGTCCACGCGCAGGATGGCGATAAAATGCTCCATCGCATCGTTGAAAAGCCCTGCATCGGTGTACTGCACCGCCAACTGGTACCGCACGTCCAGGTTGTCCGGCTCGGCCGCCAGCTGCTGTTCAAGGGCCTCGATTTCCGGGGATTTGGCCGCCTCGCGCTTGATCTCCAGCTGGGCGCGCAGCTGTTCATAGGCGGCATCCTGATCGGCCATGCGAACGCCGTCGAGTATTGTTTCGGCTTCATCCAGGCGCAGGCACTCGATCAGGGCGTGTACGTAGTCTACGGTAATTTCATAGAGTTTCCCGGATTCCTCCCAGGCCTGGCGCAGTGGCGTCAGGGCCTGGGCGAAATTCCCCTGCTCTATTGCCTCCTGGGCCAGCTGCAATAATCCGTCCCAGGGCTTGGGCAGGTATTTCCCCAGCATTTCCCGCACCTGGGCCTCGGGCTGGGCACCGGTAAAGCCATCTACCGGTTGGCCATTCTGGATTACCATGACCGTTGGCAGGCTGCGTACGCCGAACTGCTGGGAGATCATCTGTTGTTCGTCGGCGTTGACCTTGGCCAACAGGAATGCGCCCTGGTATTCGTTGGCGATTTTTTCCAGCAGCGGCATCAACACCTTGCAGGGCTCACACCAGTCCGCCCAGAAATCGACCACCACGGGACGTTTATGCGACTCCTCGATCAGCAGCTGGGCCGCATTGGTCTCATCGATATTGACGATAAAATCGCTCACAGTACTCTCCCCCATGCTAGTCAGCCCGGCTAAAGCCGAGCACATCGCGCATGTCATACAAGCCCGCGTTCTGCCCGGCCAGCCAACCCGCCGCTCGCACGGCACCGCGGGCAAAAGACATCCGACTGGAAGCCTTGTGGGTAATCTCCACCCGCTCGCCTTCCGCGGCAAAAATCACGGTGTGGTCTCCGACAATATCACCAGCCCGCACGGTGGCAAAGCCAATGGTTTCACGGTCACGCGCGCCGGTCTGGCCTTCACGACCATAAACGGCGACTTTCTGCAGGTCGCGACCCAGTGCATTGGCCACCACCTCGCCCATACTCAGGGCGGTACCAGAGGGCGCATCGATTTTGTGCCGGTGATGTGCCTCGTATATTTCGATATCCACCTCATCACCCAGAGCGCGGGCGGCCATATCCAGTAACTGGAAGCACACATTAACGCCGGTACTGAAGTTGGTGGCCTTGCATACGGGTATTTTGCCCGCGGCCTGCTCAATTGCGCCCTGCTGCTGTGGGGTAAATCCTGTGGTACCGATCACCATTGCCACACCGCGCTCGGCACATAAAACTACATTCGCCATGGTTGCGGTGGGCACAGTGAAGTCGATCAACACGTCGATATCGTCAATCACCTGCGCCAGTGAGCCCACTACCAGGACACCGTTTTTGCCCTGCCCGGCAAGTTCACCGGAATCTGCCCCCAGCAAACTGCTCTCCGGTCGTTCGATGGCGCCAATGAGCTGCAAGTGATCGACCGCCACAATGGCCTCGATCAGGATGCGTCCCATACGCCCGGCAGCACCGGTTATACCGATTCGTGTTGTCATACTTTCATATCATCAAAAAAGTTCCTCACGCCGTCCAACCAACTGCTCTGGCGGGGAGATTGGGCATGCCCCCCCTGTCCCAGGCTCTCCTGAAACTGCTCCAGCAGGGCTTTTTGTTTTTTGTTCAGCTTTATCGGCGTCTCCACCACGGCCCGGCACAGCAAGTCACCAACACTGCCACCGCGCACCGGCTTTACGCCCTTACCGCGCAGTCGGAACAGCTTTCCGGTCTGTGTCTCGGACGGAATCTTGAGTTTAACGCGACCGTCCAGGGTCGGCACTTCCAATTCACCGCCCAGGGCAGCTTCTACAAACGTAATAGGTACTTCACAGTACAGGTTCTTGCCATCGCGTTCAAAAATAGCATGTTGCTTGACCGACATCTGCACGAACAGATCCCCGGGAGGACCACCTTCCGGTCCCGCCTCACCTTCGCCGGACAGGCGAATACGATCACCGGTATCAACGCCTGGCGGCACCTTGACCGAGAGCGTCTTGGTCTTCTCTACCCGGCCCTGACCACGGCACACAGGACAAGGGTCGGTAATGGTCTTGCCTCGTCCGCGGCAGGTGGGACAAGTCTGCTGCACCTGGAAGAAACCCTGCTGCATACGCACCTGGCCGGCACCGCCACAGGTGCCGCAGGTGGCCGCCGAGCTGCCTTTTTTGGCACCGGAGCCATCACAGGGTTCACAGGTGCTCAGGCTGGGAACCCGAATCTCTACCGTAGCGCCCTTGACCGCATCTCGCAGGGAAATATCCAGTGTATAACGCAGGTCGGCACCGCGCTGGGGTCCACCGCGGCCGCCGCGGCCGCCGCCCCCACCGAATATATCGCCAAAAACATCGCCAAAGATGTCGCTGAAGTTGCCACCGCCGAACCCGCCACCGCCCATACTGGGGTCGACTCCCGCGTGGCCATACTGGTCATAAGCGGCGCGCTTTTCGCTGTCCATCAGGACATCGTAGGCCTCAGTGGCTTCCTTGAACTTCTCATCGGCATTGGGATCATCCGGATTGCGGTCCGGGTGGTATTTCATTGCCACCCGGCGGTAAGCTTTCTTGACTTCCTTTTCGCCGGCACTCTTGTCGACGCCTAGAACGTCGTAATAATCGCGTTTTGACATAAACCCTATCATTTAGGGGGCGAACTTGAAGTTCATCCCCGATCCCTTGATACGACTACGCGGGCAACTGAGGCCCGCGTCGTCTGGTAGTGTGACGGGACGGACTTTAAGTCCGTCCCGGGATCCAGCCTACTTCTTGTCGTCCTTCACTTCCTCGAACTCCGCATCGACCACATCGTCACCGGCAGGTTCAGCCTGCTCAGCACCGGCGCCAGCCGCCTCACCCTGGGCTGCAGCTGCCTGGGCCTCATACATCTTTTGCGCAACAGGGCCGGTGGTTTCGGTCAACTTGGTGGCCGCCGCGTCGATAGCATCCTTGTCGTCGGCCTTGAGCGCATCTTCCGCCTCGGAGATAGCCGCTTCGATAGCCGCCTTATCTTCGTCGGTGGCGTGCTCAGCGGCTTCTTCGAGCGTCTTCTTCGCCGCGTGAACCAGGCCGTCGCAGGTGTTGCGCGAGGCGACCAGTTCCTCGAACTTGGCATCAGCCTCAGCGTTGACCTCGGCATCGGCTACCATGCTTTCGATGTCTTCATCGCTCAAACCACCCGAAGCGGTGATGCGAATCGACTGTTCCTTGCCAGTTGCCTTGTCTTTGGCGGACACATGCAGGATACCGTTGGCGTCCAGATCGAAAGTTACTTCAATCTGGGGCATGCCGCGGGGCGCGGGCGGGATGTCCGTGAGGTCGAAGCGACCCAGTGACTTGTTCCCGGTAGCCTGCTTGCGCTCACCCTGCACCACGTGAATGGTCACAGCGCTCTGGTTGTCGTCCGCGGTGGAGAAGATTTGCGACTTCTTGGTAGGAATCGTCGTGTTCTTCTCGATCAATGAAGTGGCCACACCGCCCATGGTCTCAATACCCAGGGTCAGCGGAGTCACGTCCAGCAGCAGTACGTCTTTCACGTCGCCAGCCAATACCCCACCCTGGATAGAGGCGCCCATGGCTACCGCTTCGTCAGGGTTAACATCCTTGCGCGGCTCTTTGCCAAAATGATCAGCCACAATCTTTTGCACCATCGGCATACGGGTCTGGCCACCCACCAGAATCACATCGTCGATTTCACTGGGGCTCAGCCCCGCATCCTTCAGGGCAATTTTCACCGGCTCCATGGTACTGGTTACCAGGTCTTCTACCAGGGACTCCAGCTTGGCGCGAGTCAGTTTCACCACCAGGTGCTTGGGCCCGGAGGCATCGGCAGTGATGTAAGGCAGGTTCACCTCGGTCTGCTGTGCGCTGGACAGTTCAATCTTGGCTTTCTCGGACGCCTCTTTCAGGCGCTGCAGGGCCAGCGGATCGTTGTGCAGGTCTATGCCGCTCTCTTTCTTGAATTCCACCGCCAGGTATTCGATCAGGCGCATGTCGAAATCTTCGCCGCCAAGGAAAGTGTCACCATTGGTGGACAACACTTCAAACTGGTGCTCGCCATCCACCTCGGCGATTTCGATGATGGAGATATCAAAAGTGCCACCACCGAGGTCGTATACAGCTATGGTGTGGTCGCCCCTGGCCTTGTCCATGCCATAAGCCAGTGCTGCCGCTGTAGGCTCGTTGATAATTCTTTTAACATTCAGGCCGGCGATCTTGCCTGCATCTTTGGTCGCCTGACGCTGGGAGTCGTTGAAGTAGGCCGGCACGGTGATAACCGCTTCTGTTACCGGCTCACCCAGGAACTCCTCGGCGGTCTTTTTCATCTTGCGCAGGATTTCTGCGGACACCTGGGGCGGTGCCATCTTCTCGTCCTTGGCCTGTACCCAGGCATCGCCGTTGTCGGCCTCGACGATGGTGTAGGGGACCATTTTAATGTCCTTTTGCACCACATCATCCTTGAACTTACGCCCGACCAGACGCTTCACGGCGTAAACCGTGTTCTTCGGGTTGGTTACCGCCTGGCGCTTGGCGGCCTGGCCTACCAGGATCTCACCCTCATCGGTATAGCCCACGATAGAAGGCGTGGTACGATCACCTTCCGCATTTTCGATTACCCGTGGCTTACCGCCCTCCAACACCGACACACAAGAATTGGTAGTACCCAGGTCAATTCCAATAATCTTACCCATTGTTTATCTCCAGTTTGTTTGTTTGGCGGGACAGGCCCGCTGCTCTCATGTTGTTCTGTATATTGGCCCTAATGGGCAAAATTCAAGTGCTATGAAGGGGGGCAGAGCCCTTTTTTCATGAGGTCGGGCAGGCTTTTCTGGTCCTGTCCTGAAAAAAGGGATCTGACCCCGAAAAGCCCTAACCAGCCGCTTTGCTGACCATGACCATGGCCGGACGCACCAGGCGGCCATTGAGGGTATAACCCTTCTGCATGACCGCGGTCACGGTATTGGGCTCCACCTCGTTGTTCTCCACCATGCTCATGGCCTGGTGCAGTTGCGGGTCGAAAGGCTCACCCTGGGGGTCTACTACCTCGATATTGAATTTCTTCATGGCGTCCCGGAAGCTCTTAAGCGTCAGCTCCACACCCTCGGCGATGGGCTTGACGATCTCGTCATCTATCGCTGCTATCGCTGCCGCCTCCAGGGCGCGCTCCAGGTTATCCGCCACCGGCAACAGCTCACTACAGAAGCGCTCCAGGGCGAATTTACGGGCCTTTTCCACGTCCTGCTCCGCCCGGCGCTGTATGTTCTGGGCGTCGGCCTGGGCTCGTATGGCTGCATCTTTGGCATCCGCCACATCTTCCTGCAGCTGTGCCACCATCTCCTCCAGAGACAACTCCTCGGAGAGACTCTCTCCCTCGCCGTTACCTTCAATTACGCCGGGCTCGGCTACCGCTTCAGTGGCCTGGGCCTGGGATTGCACTTGCTCGCCCTGCGCTTCGGCCCCGGGCTGTTTCTGGTCTTGTTCGGCCACGCTAACACTCCATTAATGGCTTTCATGAATTGATAAGCCCGCACGCTGCCAGACGCTGCCTGGAACACAGTATGGGGCCTGCTGCCGATATGGGGCCGCCGGGGGCTATTTCAAGGGGTGACCGGCAGGAAATTGGGTGGAATGAAACCCATACCATTGCTGGCTTGGGAGGTATTTATCCGGGTCAGCTGGTAAGAGCGGAACTGAGCATCCTCGCAGTGATATCGACAATGGGTATGACCCGCTCATAAGCCATACGGGTGGGGCCTATCACCCCCAGTACACCAAGGGTGCGGGAGCCATCGAAATAAGGCGCTGTAACCAGGCTGTAGTCGCCGAAAACCTCATAACCGGCCTCCTCCCCGATGAATATCTGGACACCCTCTGCCCGGGTGCAACGCTCCAGCAAGTGCAACAAATCCTTTTTTTTCTCAAATGAGTCAAACAACTCCCGCAATTTGAGCACTTCTTCGGCGGTGGCATTATCCAGCAAGCGTGACTCACCCGCCATCACGTATTCATCCTCGCTCTGCTGCGGGTTCAGCGCCTGGCTGGCAAGATCCAGGGCGGCCTGCAGGTAGTTATCAATCTGGCTGCGAGCCTCCTGCATTTCGCTGAGGATTCGCTCTTGCACCAGGTGCAGGGGGCGCCCGGCAAAACGCTGGTTGATCATGGCTGCGGCTTCACGCAACTGCGCTTCCGTGAAGGATCGCTGGGTGTGGATAATCCTGTTTTGCACCTCTCGCTCGTTGATTACCAGAATTACCAGCACCCTGTCACCGGACAGAGGCAAAAATTCCACCTGCCGCAACTGATTGGCCTCCTGGCGGGGTACGGTGACCAGCCCGGCCTGGGCGGTGATATTCGACAACAGGTGGGAAGCGGACTTTACCAGTTCCGTGGAGGACTTATCCGGGTTCAGCTCGGCGCGCAGTGCCGATACCGCCCCGTCTTCCAGGGGCCTGATCTGCAACATTGTGTCCACGAAGAGGCGATAACCCATAGCGGTGGGTACCCGGCCCGCCGAGGTATGAGGCGAATGGAGATAACCCTGTTCCTCCAGGTCAGACATCACATTGCGAATGGTGGCGGCGCTGACCGGCAGCCCCGCCTCCTTCAGCAAGGTACTGGAGCCCACAGGCTGACCATCCCTGATATGACGCTCCACCAGGGTCTTCAACAAGACCCTGGCGCGCTCTGAAATTTCCCCTGTTGCCATAGACACCAGCCATTACCATTGTTTGTATGGTTTTATCACAGCCGCTGCCATTTACAAAGCGGGAGAAGCAAGATACTCCATGTTCGAAGGAGATGTTTATGCTGCGAGCCATCTGGGGTATAACTAGTGCGCATCCGGAAACTCGCCTTATTGTCGTCCCCGCGCAGGCGGGGATCCAGTAAGCCCTTGATTTTCATGGATTCCCGCCTGCGCGGGAAAGACGATCCAGGGAAATATCGGCGTTTCCGGATGGGCACTAATCTAGCGAAACATCAAGATGGCGCATTATGCTCACCCATATCAGTATCAGTAACTACACTATCGTCTCCACCCTGGAAATGGAGTTCACCGGGGGTATGACGGTGATCACCGGTGAAACCGGCGCTGGAAAATCCATCATGCTGGACGGCATGGGACTGTGCCTGGGGGACCGGGCGGACCCCAAAGCGGTGCGCCACGGTTGCGATCGGGCCGAAATTGTCGCCAGCTTCGACATTTCCGCTATTCCCCCGGCACTGGCCTGGCTGCAGGGCCGGGACCTCTACACCGGTGATGAATGCCTGCTGCGCCGGGTAATCACTACCGAGGGGCGCAGCCGGGCCTATATCAACGGCAGTGCATCCACCCTGCAGGACTGCGCGGAGCTGGGTGAGATGCTGATCGACATACACAGCCAGCACGCTCACCAATCGCTGCTGCGCAAACCCGTCCAACGTCAACTACTGGATGCCTACGCCGGCCACCTGCCACTAACCCGGCAGTTAGAGCAAACCGCCTCGGACTGGCTACGCTGCAAGCGCGAACTGGAACTGCTAAACGGTGCCAGGGATGAACAGACCGCCCGCGGCCAGTTACTGGCCTACCAGGTGCAGGAACTCGATGAACTGGACCTGCAGCAGGACGAATTGGCCAAACTGGAACAGGAACAAAAGCTGCTGGCCAATGCCGAGCATATCTTGCAGGGGGCGCACGAGGCGCTGGAGCTCTGCGAAAGCCAGGAAAGCGGAACCCGCCAGGCGCTGCAACTGATCAGCGGGGATGCCCACGTCACCGAAACCGCCGCCAACGCGCGGGACCTGCTGGACAGTGCCGCTATACAACTCAATGAGGCGCGAGGAGAAATACAGCTCTACATCGACAGTGTGGAGATCGACCCGCAGCGTCTGGATGAGGTGCAACGCCGCCTGGAAAACATCTACGACGTAGCCCGCAAGCACCGGGTGTTACCCGAGGAAGTGGGCGCCCTGCATCGGGAGCTGAAGGGTGAACTGCAGGGCCTGGCTGACGGGGGCCAGCGAATCGCACAACTGGAACAGGACATGTCCGTCCTGGCCGGGAACTATACCGCGGCGGCAGCCAAACTGGGCAAGCAGCGCCGCAGTGCCGCCAAAAAGCTGGTAAAAAACGCCGCCAAAATCCTCGCTACCCTGGCCATGGCCCAGTGCCAGTTGGAGATCGCCCTGTCCCCGCGAGAATCCGCTGACCCTCACCCCCACGGCGGTGAAGACGTCGAATTTTTGATCAGCACCAACCCCGGCGCGCCCACCCAGGCCCTGGGCAAAATCGCCTCTGGCGGGGAGTTGTCCCGGATCAGCCTGGCCATCCAGGTGGTCACGGCCAGCACTGGCACTGTACCCAGCATGGTGTTTGACGAGGTGGACGTAGGCATCGGCGGCGCCGTGGCCGAAGTGGTGGGCAAACTCCTGCGCACCCTGTCCGAACGGGCCCAGGTATTGTGCGTCACTCATTTGCCCCAGGTAGCCGCCCAGGGTCACCAACACTTGCAGGTCAGCAAAATCAGCGATAAAACGTCAGTAGAGACCAGCCTGAGCAAGCTACAGGACGAGGGTAAGGTTCAGGAAATCGCCCGCATGCTGGGGGGAGTCAAGATTACCGAGCATACTCTGGCCCATGCCCGGGAGATGCTGGAGAGCTAGCAGCCTGCTGAAAGAGCCTCAGCCGGCACGATACGGCATTAAAAATGCCCTCAAAATGCTCATGTACTGTCGTGTACACTCCGCTTTTTCGCCCATTTTTGCCTTGTCTCGCACTCGCCTGAGACTCTTTCAACAGGCTGCTCTTGTTATTGTTCTTTCTTGCGGACGTACAAGACCAGTGAATGATCCACCAGTTCATAGCCGTGATCGGCGGCGATCTGCCGCTGGCGTTGTTCGATAATTGAATCCGTGAATTCCACCACGTCACCAGAATCCATACAAACCATATGATCGTGATGTTCGCCCTTGGCCAGCTCAAATACCGAGTGGCCGGTTTCGAAATGGTGTCGGGTCACCAGGCCGGCAGCCTCGAACTGGGTGAGCACCCGGTAAACTGTGGCCAGGCCAACGTCTTCCCCGGCATCGCGCAACGCGCGGTAAACATCCTCAGCACCCAGGTGCTGATGTCCCAGCTCGGAAGATTCCAGAATTTGCAGGATTTTGACGCGCGGCAGTGTCACCTTCAACCCCGCCTTGCGCAGTTCCTGGTTTTGTTCAGCCATGGTTCAGGGGGTTCTCTGTGCTGTCCAGTAGATGTATGATGCCACCCCAGTAACGGAAGTGGAAGTTTTACCCCATGCGAACCCTCTCGGCCACCCTGGTCATCATCTGTCTCAGCGCCTGCCTCGGCGCCTGCGGCTTCGTCGGCTTCCCCGGCGTATACAAGATTAATGTCGAGCAGGGCAATATCGTCGACCAGGAGATGGCCGACCAACTCAAGCCGGGGATGAGTCGTCGCCAGGTGAGATTCATCATGGGCACCCCCCTGGTCGAAGACACTTTCAACCAGAACCGCTGGGACTACCCCTACGTCAAACGCAATGGCCCCAATGTCCTGAGCGAATCCCGGATGACGGTAATATTTGATGGCGACTCACTGCTGAGCGTCGAGGGCGACTATCTGCCTCCCGCCTGGAGCGACCAGGGCACTCAAGAAACCCCGAACAGCGTAGAAGAAGAGTCCACCGGGGAAGAATCCGCCGAGCAAGGCGGAGAAACAGCGGGTTAGCCGGCCTTTTCCTGCGCCCGGCGTTCCTTTGCGCGCGCCGCCCTGGCCTTGCGTACTTCCTTGGGATCGGCAATAAGCGGGCGATAGATCTCGACCCTGTCCCCTTCCCGCAGCGCCTGCCCGGGAGAAACCACTTTGCCGAAGACCCCAAATTTGGCGTTATCCAGGTCGATACCATCAAACTTGCTGGCGATACCGGACTGTCGCGCGGCTTCCAGCGCGGTGGCGCCCGCAGCTACCCGAAGCTCAACAATGGCCTGCTTGTACGGCAGGGCATAGGCCACTTCTACGCCAATTGTTTTTTCTTCGTTCATTCACTCAACCCTTTATCAGTCTCGCCAACATGATCAGTGCAATGGCCGGCGGGACAATATACCGCAACAGGAAGCGCCACAGGGAGAAAAACAGGTCGGATTCCCTTGAGAGCTCCAGCCGCAAAATCTCCGGCCGCAGATGCCATCCGACAAACAGGGCCGTTAACAACGCTACCACAGGCAACAACAAACCCGCAGTGACGGCGTCCAAAAAGCCGAACAGGTTGCGATATCCAAACCACGCCGATGCCACACCCGGCGCGAAGGACACGACCACCGCCAGGCCCAGCACCCACACCAGCCCCCCCACCAGCAGCACCGCGGTGAAACGCCCAATTCTCGCTCGCTGCATTAGTGCGGTAACGATTGGCTCCATTATTGCTACCGTTGACCCCAGGGCGGCCAGCACCACCAGCGCGAAGAACACGGTGCCGAACAATTCCCCCTGCATAATATTACCGAAGGCGTAGGGCAGGCTCACAAACATCAGGCCGGGCCCCATGGACGGCTCTAGATTATTGGCGAATACAATCGGAAAGATAGCCAGGCCGGCCAGTAGGGCAATCATGGTGTCGAACACCGCCACGGCGATCACGGAGCGGCCGACAGGAATACGCTGGGGCGCATAGGCGCCGTAACTGATACCCGTGGCCACACCCACACCCAGGGTATAAAAGGCCTGCCCCAACGCCACCAGCGCCGAGTGCGCTGAAAAATCCTTCAACTTTACTGAAAACAGGAAATCACGGGTGGCCTCGATGTCACCGTTGTCAAAACCGAACACAATCAACACCGCCAACATGATCACCAGGGCGGGAATCGCCAGCCAGACCAGCAAGCCCAGGCCGCGCCGGACTCCCAGGCCCTCAATAGCCACCACCAGCAGCAGAAACAGGCTCTGCCAGTAAAGCTGTCGCGCCGGATCACCCAACAAGGCCTCGAACTGCTCCCCCACCACCACCGCACTGGCCGAGGAGAACAGACCGGACTGCATGTTCCAGCCGTAGGCCATACTCCAGCCGGCGACCACCACATAGTAGGCGAGTATCAACAGCCCGGTAATACAAGCCAGTACACCCAACAGCATCCAATTGCGCGAGAGCAGCGAGCGATCACTCGCCCAGCGGATAGCGACAAGCGGCCCGGCCCGACCATGACTACCCACCACCACCTCAGCCACCATTACCGGCACTGCGATGAGAAACAGGCACAGCACGTAGGCCAGCACAAAGGGAGCGCCGCCATGTTCGCCCGTCAAATACGAAAAGCGCCACAGATTCCCCAGGCCAACCGCCGAGGCAGATAGAGCAAGCACAAACGTAGTGCGACTGCGCCATCCACCCAGGGCGCTGTGCCTGGCCATACTCACTGGGGAAAAACGTGCATTATCATTGGCTTAGAGTGCCGCACGTGACCAGGTGTGAAAAGGGAAAGATTCACGTTTAACCCTGGAGCCTTGCCCGTATAATGCGCGCCATGGCAAAAAAGAAATCCAAAAAACCCAGCAACGTTATCGCTCGGAACAAGCGGGCCAGCTTTGACTATCAACTTCTTGAAACCTTCGAGGCGGGCGTTGTCCTGTCCGGCTGGGAAGTGAAGAGCCTGCGCATGGGCAAAGCCGACCTGGCGGACTCCTATGTTTTAATGAAGAATGGCGAGGCATGGCTGCTGGGAACACAAATCGCTCCGCTGGATACCGCCTCTACCCATTTCGTCACCGACCCCACGCGCACCCGCAAGCTGCTCCTGCACAAGAAAGAGCTGGCCAAAATACTCGTGGCCACCGCGCAGAAAGGCCAGACCTGTGTTTGCACCCAACTTTACTGGAAAGGACACCTGATAAAAGCCCGGATTGCCCTGGCCACGGGCAAAAAATCACACGACAAGCGCGACACCGAGAAAGAACGGGACTGGGGCCGCCAAAAACAGCGCATTATCCGCGATAATGTCAAACAATAACGGCTCTGCTTATTAGACGGCCGGATCTTAGAAAAACTTGATCTAAACATTAGCTTGCGCTGTGACCAGTTCGATACCATAGTTAATACTGTGAGCATGGGGAAGCCGACCAGCCGCCCTCAGAGGGCGTAACCAGGCTGAAGCATTGCACACATTTGGTATACGGTTTAATACCGCAAGACTTCCCCATAAAGGGAAGTGCCAGGGGAGGGGCAATGGCGCGATGCGACCCCCTCACTAATGGCTTAGTACCAACAGGCCGCAATCGATCGGCGTACTAGCCAGTCGGGTGCGGCTTTCTTTTTACCAGGCATATCCCAGCTTGAACTTGTAGGTTTGATCCAGATCATCCACACCCTCAACGGCACCGCCATCGTATTCATATTTGACTTCCGCCGCCGCCTTGAAGCCGAACATCAGAGGAAAGCCGATGCCGACCGTGGTGTTGGCAACAAAACTGTCGACGTCCCCATAGTCCACCAGACCGTCCGAGAGCAAATACAGCTCCGTTTTGGGGATAATGTCGCTGCTCAGGCGCAGCTCCCAGCTGGAACCCCAGTAGTCGTTGTCCTCGGCCACGTCAAATTGCTCGTCCACATAGACAACACCCACTTCACCCTGCATGGTCAATAATTTAGTTTTGAAAAATTGACGACCAATATAGGGGCCCACGATAGTGCGTAAATCCAGGTCGGCGAATTCATCATGCTTAAATGCCGCCTGGATGCCATAGTAGTTATCGGGGTCATCTACCCTGAAGCGGTCATACTTATTGCGGAGCGTCCAGGTGTTTCTTGTTTTTCTCTCCGTCGGTCTGGTCGACTTCCCCGGAACCTCTCATGGTATAGCGGTCTTCGAGGCTGCGCCAGATACTCTCAAAATCTATGTCGACTTCGTCGGTATCGGTGTTGCCGCGCTCCGACTCCAGCGCGGTATTGACTTCCCCGTACCATTTGTAACCCACACCCAGGCGCCAGGGCTCTGGATTCAACTCATTGATATCTGCTGCCGCGAACTGGATCGGCAGCTGATCGTCACCCAGAATAGTCAAAGTGTCGCCTTCGGCCACAATGAGCTTGTCGCGAAAAATCGACCCATCCTCCATCAACAGAGTCACTTTGTCTTCGGTGATGATGGTTTCTATGGTGCCGCGCTCGATGGTGAGCTCCCCGGCATAAGGCGTGTCAAAGATGACGCCGCCATGGCTGGCGCTGACCAGCTTCCCCACCAGCCGGGAGCCATTTTTCATCAATAGCTCGTCAGCATTGGCCAGGTTAGCGAAAATCAGCAACACCAACAGTGTGAAACCGCGTTTGAATATCATCCTGAATTCCTCCGAGTACTTTTTTAATCGCGGCAATTATACAGACCAGAAAGAAATATTCCCCATATTATTGCCCCTGCAACCCTGCCCTGCGGCCAATCGTTCCTGCCATCCGTAGCAACAGTGATAACTCACTGCTACCATAGCGCCCCGAATCCCGCCTGGCTGTACTGTGTGAAACGACTGATATTCATCTCTCTGTTCCTGCTGACGATTGTGGTTCTGGCCATCTGGGGTGACCGCATTCTCAGTCGCACACTGGATGCCCAACTCGGCCCCCTGTTGACCAGAGAGCTGGGCCTGCCGGTACAACTGGCCCCCATCAAGGCCAGGATTTTAGGGCTCAAGGCCAGCAGTGCAAAACTGGTTATGGGGGATCCGGAAAACCCCGCTGTTTTGGCCACCGGTGTGGAGGTCTCACTGGCCTGGTCGGATCTTCTAAACAGGGAAATACGACTGGTGCATGTCAGCGCCACCGACCTGATGGTGCGCCCCTCGAACTGGCCCAGCACCGACAGCCCCTGGCCGGATGACTACCGCTTCCTGGATCCGTGGATACCCAAAACCCTGCAGTTCGAGACCGGGCGCTATGTTGACGATAGCGGTGACAGTTATCCCCTCAAGCAGGTGCGCTGGCGACGCAAATTGGCAGGGGGCGCCACCGTTAACTGGTCGGAGGATCGCGCCGGTGGTGAAGTGGCTTTCAGCGCCGAACTGAAGTCGCTGGAGGCCATGTTGCGACTCGCCCCTGTGGAACTGGACCTGAACATTGCGGTGTCCGGCAAACAAAACTCAGAGATTGCGCTGCAGGCCGGATTGAAACCGGGGGAGACATCCGGGTACACCCTGGATACCCATGTTCAGGCTGCCGGCATGAACGCCCACATAGTGGCCACTCATAATACCCCCTGGCAGCTGCCGGATCGCTCGGACACAACAATCGACAAAGTTGAAGTCAACAGACTGTTCGATTTGATCAGCGACTACACACAATCAGCCCCGAACCCCGAACCGGAAACCCTGCTGGCCAAGGCTCTGCCAGACCTATCACTGCCAGGCCACCAGGGTCATGTGGAGATCGAGGACCTTCGAATAAAGGATGAAATTGGCAAGGAAAATGCCTTTGACTTCGCAATGAGTGAGCAGGGGCTCAAAATATCCTCTATCACGAGCAAAGGGCCCACAGGTATTTGGCAGGGGCAGTTTGATATCGTGAGCTCCAAAGCAGGCTGGAAACTGAGCCTGACCGCAGATATGAAGGCCCGGGATGCAGGCGAGAGCATCGCAGCACACTACCTGGACTCGCACTGGCTCTGGCGCACTGGTCATACTCAATTGGATGGCAGAGGGGATACCTGGGGAGCACTGCTCAATTCTATGGAGGGAGAGATTACTCTGGCCGGCGCCCATCGCGGAGAAGTCGAAACCCCGGTAAACATTACCGCACGACTGGATAATCGCCCTGGGGAGTTCGCCCTGGACCAGATTGACATACAACTGGGTGAAGGACATATCACAGGTACCGCGGCACTATCGGGTATCGCACAACGCAAACTTGCCATCGATATCAACGGTGAGAAACTGCACCTTGATTTTCTATTTGCCGATGAAGATACCGCGCCCCTCCCGGGCATGGCGATACCTGAGTATCTTGATTTTCTTCCCGGTATTGAGATCGACCTGAAGCTAAATGTTAAAGATTTGCAGGCACCCGGCATGAGCCTGTCGCGAGCCGATATCGCGCTACAGCGCGCACCGGGCCAGGGAGTACTGACATTAACTGCCGACGGGAGAACCGGCGGGAAACTGGACTTGCGACTGGAGGCCCACGCCCTCTCCGACAATACACCCAGCGACGTCACCCTCACGGCACACTTTACCCGGTTTGATATCCCAAAGTTCTTCCAACAGAAAGTCTTATTTCAAAGCCGCAGCACCGGCACCATTAGTTTCGAGGGACACGGCAGGGGATTGGATGAAGTGTTCAAGAACATGCGAGGCAAGGCTCGACTGGCCGTGGACTACCGGCGTGACAATGATTGGCAGAGGTCATCCACTGCCGAAGATCAGCTGAGCTTTTCCGGTGATACCGTGCTGGAGATCAAGGGCGACCGGATTCTCGGTCTGCAAATCAGCCAGCTCGACATTGATTCCTTCCAGCAGGATGTGACCGGCAGTGTGTCCGTTGTCGCTGAACGAATACCCTGGCTGATTGCGGACCTGGAGTCGGACAAACTAAACATAGACGGTCTCCTGGCGTTAATGCCTGAATCCACCGCCGAGGCCGATCAAACAGACCTACTGACGTCGCTCAAAAAGCTGGGGGCCATGCGCCTGTCACTCGATGCCAGGTCCGTGGTATTGATGGACCTGCCCATGTCGAATATGACACTCGAAGTGTCATCGGCGCCTGACCTTTTTCGCGTGGACCAGCTGGATTTCACCACCGCAGAGAGTCACCTGGAAAGCCATGGGGAAATCAGCTGGCAGGGTGACCACGCTGCGTTCAAAGCCACTGCCAGCGTCACCGACTTCGACCTGGACAGATTCCTGATCGATACCCCGTCCGCGGAACATGTTCCTGTCTCAGGCTCTGTCAACCTGCAGAGCGAGGGCAGCCGATTCTCGCAATTGCTGGCCAACCTGAGCGGCCAGATCAACCTCCATGCGAGCCAGGCGCAGACGCCCTCCTCAGTCAAATCTCGCCGCAACCTGGTGATGACAGTAAAACGCATATCCGATGGGATGCATGCGGATATCAGCACCTTGCAGTTGGGATCGAACGAGTTATCCGGCAGTGTGCGCTATCACAAAACAACCCCCCCCCTGCTGGAGGTAGAGATAAGCGGCGGTGCGCTGTCTTTGCTACCGTGGGAAGAAAGCCGCGCCACGCCCCAGCCAAAAGATCCGGCCAAAGAGGGGGCGTCCACGACCATGACCGCAGCCGCGGAGAAAAGCGCCAGTTTTGTAGGCAAAGTACTCCTCTCGCCAGTCAGGTTCTTCTCCGGCCCGGCAGAGGCCGCACCGGGTAAAAAGTATTTTAGTGACAAGCCACTACCCTTTGAAGCGCTTAAAAAATCCAATGCAAAAATTAACGGCCGGATAGCATCTCTAACCAGTAGTGCGGGCGTCCTGAAAGACATGCGTTTTTCCGGGAGTCTCAATGATGGCCTGCTCTCAATACAGGCCAGTGCTGCCGTGAACAAGGGCAAGGGCGAAATAGACGCCACCGTGAATGCCAATGCAACCCCACCGTCGGCTCAAGTGAAGGTTTCCTTCGATGGCCTCCGTGGTAAGGCCGGTGAAAACAACTCCCCGCGCAGCGGATTCTTCTATCTGACCGGCCAGGGCCAAAGCCCGGCGGCGCTCGCAGCGACCCTCAATGGCACCGCCTACCTGGAAATTGGGCGTGGCCCCTTCGACTATCACAGATTATCTATACTCAATGCCGATGTGGCCAGCAGTATGTTTCGCACGTTGATACCTGGCCTGGACAAACAAGAGCCGGAACTGGAATGTGCGGTAACCCTGGCGACGTTCAAGGACGGTACCGGCATCACGCCCTACGGTTTCGCCGCTCGCACCAACTCGGCCAATCTTCTCGGGCGCATAGCGGTCGACCTGAAAACAGAAATGGTGCAACTGAAATTCGATTCCCGCAGTCGCGAGGGCGTGGGTATCTCGGTGGGCAGCGTGTTTTCCAATACAGTGCAAATCAAAGGGCCGCTTACCGACCCACAGGTAGTTCCAAATACTACCGCCATCCTCTGGCGCGGCTGGGCGGCGTTTATGACGGCGGGGCTGTCGGTGGTGGGTGAGAGTGTCTTTAAACGAGCACTATCGAGCGCGGACCCCTGCAAAGCAATCAAGAAAGACATCCGAAAAGACATCTGCACCACGAACCAGCCCGCGGCCTCCTCACCACTGGTTTGCCCCAAAGGGTAATCCCGGCCTGAGCCTGAATAGGGTGGCGAAATGGAACTTTCTCACCCAAATCCTGTCTACTATTGCAACTCCCGGAAAATCGATCAATACCGGGAGGAAATTTGCGCTATAATACGCGCTCACAACAGGGGGCGATTTGGATTCGACGACGGTAACAAAACCCAGTGTGCATGTCGTGATGGTAGCCAATCACGTTAATCAAAAGCTGCAAACTATTAGTTGCCAATGACGACAACTACGGTGCACAACTGGCTGCGTAAGTAGCCCTTTGTAACACCATCTAGTGGCTTCGGCCCTAGCGGTCTTTAACAAGGTGCCAGCCCCGCGTTACTGACTGTCATATAGAACTGGATCGCTGTGAAGCTCGCCTGAAGTGGATCTGCTAAAACTTATTCAGGATCGCCAAGTACGTCCTGCCCGTCGGGCTGTATGCGGCTAAATCAATTGACGGAAACTAAGCATGTAGATCACTAGGCAGCGTACTGGCGGACGCGGGTTCAATTCCCGCCGCCTCCACCATTTACCCATACAATACATCCGATAATGTCCTTAAGGCCCTGTTTTACAGGGCTTTTTTGTTTATACTGTGTCCTATGCCGTCCAATACGTCCGCCCACATACCGTCAGTTGTGGCGGTACATCCGCCGGTATATCCGGTACCGACAAAGTTGATACCGTCAATTTTCGATCAAGGACAGGTATGCAATATGGGCAAGCTCACTGCCACGGAAGTCAAACAAGCCAAGCCAGGTGAAAAGGTCAGGAAACTGACCGATGGTCACGGCCTATACCTCCAGGTCCATCCCAACGGGGCTCGCTACTGGCGCCATGACTACCGTTACGCTGGCAAACGAAAAACCCTGGCCCTAGGTGTCTACCCCGAGGTATCCCTGAAGCAGGCCAGAGTGAGGCACCAGGAAGCCAGGAACAAACTCAGCCAAGGAATAGACCCCGCTGAGCATAGGAAGGTCGAGAAGCTCACGCGGAACCTGGCGGCTGCTGACAGCTTTGAAGCTATCGCTCTGGAATGGTTCGGGGCCAAGATGCACGACCGCTCCCAAAGTCACCAGAAGCGCACGCTGAGCGCACTGGAGAAAGATCTGTTCCCCCCCCTCGGTAACCGCCCTATCGCCAGCATCACCGCTCCGGAGCTGCTGGCTGCACTTCGGAAGATCGAAGACCGTGGGGCAGTGGAAACTGCGCACCGAGCCAAACAGACAGCGGGGCAGATCTTCCGCTATGCGGTGGTTACCGGTCGTGCAGAACGGGATCCCTCTGGAGATCTGAAAGGTGCATTGAAAAATCCGAAGAAGAATCACCTGGCAGCCATAACGAAACCAGAAGAAGTGGGCAGACTGTTGGTTGCTCTCGATGGCTTCACCGGCACGCCTGCAGTACGCGCAGCCCTCCGGCTATCTCCCCTCCTGTTTCAGCGGCCCGGCGAGATCAGGCACATGGAGTGGGCAGAGATTGATTGGGAAGCCAAGCGCTGGGAGATCCCCGCCGAGAAGATGAAGATGCGACAGCCCCACATCGTGCCCTTGAGCCAGCAAGCCATAGAGATACTACACGAACTACACCCATTGACCGGCCGAGGTAAATACGTGTTCCCCAGCGCCAGGGGTGCGAGCCGCTGCCTGTCTGAAAATGGGGTACGCACAGCCTTGAGAACCCTGGGCTACGACAACGACACGATGACCCCACACGGCTTCAGGGCGATGGCCCGCACCTTGCTGGATGAGGTGTTGGAATTCCGAATTGACTGGATTGAGCACCAGCTGGCACATGCAGTTAAAGATCCCAACGGTCGAGCCTATAACAGGACCGCGCACCTGGAGGGGCGGGCGAAGATGATGCAGGCGTGGGCAGACTACCTCGATAAACTCCGACACTAGAACGTACGGGGAGCCCCATTCAACAGATCCAGTGGCAGGATTACTAATTAGCCATATACAATAGGTATATGATCTGTAGTAGTCCCGACCTGGATGGAACTGGACCTCACAAACAAGGCTGCCCAATTGCAAGCACCAAGAATAATGAGCCAGGGATACCCCCTACTCAACCCAGTGGTAGAGAAATTAATGCGCTTTCGCGAGAGTAACAATGATCTGGTTTTCCCTTTGACGATCGACCCACATTCCCCCATCGACTTCAAGAAGGTGTGGCAGACGGCCTTGAAGGAGGCGGGAATATCGAACCTGAGGTTTCGTGATTTAAGGCATACTGCTGCCTCCAATATGGCCTCTGCTTACAGAATGCTGTTCGAGACTGGCACACTACTGGGTCACAAGCAAAGCAGCACAACCA
>PVMK01189243.1_pt1 | contig 40199 bp, 36 predicted proteins | sample 1853481 | NCBI WGS metagenome assembly PVMK01 (sample SAMN08533507, study PRJNA380276) | Marine sediment metagenome, whole genome shotgun sequencing project.
GCACGTCTCGCGAAGCGGCGTTGTCATCGATGACGCACACGGGGTGAGTGGCCGCGCTGGGCTGGATGCTCTCCGTCCCCTCACCCTCGGATTCGGTGGCCGTGGTCACCGTGGTCGACGACGAGCGCATGGCGTATTCCCTCGGCGCGTCGGAATACCTTACGAAGCCAGTCGATCGAAGCCGCCTGCTCGAACTGGCGAGCGCACTCGTGAGCGGCAGCCAGGGTCACGCGCTGGTGGTGGAGGATGACGACGCCTCGCGACAAGTGGTGGTGCGCGCCCTCACTTCGGCTGGCTGGGACGTGGTCGAGGCTGCCAATGGGCAAGAGGGCCTCGAGCGCGTGGCAGAGCGCTGTCCGGATCTGATTCTGCTCGATCTGATGATGCCGGTGATGCACGGCTTCGAGTTCATGGAGCGGCTGCGCGCAAACCAGGCCACCTGCGACGTGCCGGTTGTCGTGCTGACCGCCAAGGAGCTGAGTACGAGTGAGCGAGAGTTCCTGACTGCCCACGCGCAGCGCGTGTTGCAGAAGGGCGGTGGGGGCGCGGAGGCATTGCTCCCGCTGGTGCGTCGTGCCGTGGCCGAGTATCGCGAGCGCACCAGCTGAACTGGTTGCGCGAAGTTTTATTGGGGTTGTGTTTCAAAGATTGTGCTGATCGAAATGATTTGATCGTGACGCCCGTGGATTCTCGGATCGTCGGTTCGAGAGGCGATTCAGTAGGCGTATTGGAGGCGGTTCCGCTTGCCCAGTTTTTCAGCGTGGATCCCGAACTGGCGGGGCCGTAGGAAAATCACTGTGCCATCTTCTCGGCGCGCGGTTTGCGAATTCCAGATCTGACGGAGTGGCGAGGAACGGTTTCCGTATTGGAACGCGTTCCAATCAGAGGAGTGGGAAGGATCATGGCCGATTCCCAACGCAAGCAAGGGCAAGCGGATCTCACGGCGCGCTTTTCTCACCGGTGCAGCGGCAGGCGGCGCAGGCGTTTGGGCCGTAGGGATGATGCCGCGATGGATCTTCTCGAAAGACCCGCATCGGCCTCCCAAGCTCTACGAGTACTTCGTCGACAACTACTGGTTCGATTCGGCGAACATGTACGACGACCGGATCAACCCGCCGCTCAAGGGGCGCCAGCACGTCGACATCGCGATCGTCGGCGGGGGGTTTGCGGGTATGTCGACGGCCTACAACCTGGCGCGTCTCCTTCCTGGGAAGCGCATCGTGCTCTTCGAAGGGGCGCGTTGCGGCTACGGGGCGAGTGGGCGCAACGGCGGCTTTGCGGACGTGGGCGAGCCGGGAGTCGACTACGTCTACGACGCGCAGGGCCCCGAGGCGGCGCGCGCGTATTATGATGCCACGCGGCTCGGGCTGGAGCAGATCCGAACTTTCTCCGATGAGTACGGCGTGGATTGCGAACTGGAGCTGAACGGTTCCACGATGCTGGCGGCCGAAGAGAGTCATCTCGAATACCTCATCGAGCAGAAGAAACGCTTCGACCAGATGGGGATTCGCACCGAGCTGATGGACCGGTCCGAGCTGCGTCGCAAGGTCCACACCGATCGGTTCTTCGGCGGCTTGCACGATCCGAACCACGCCATCGTGAACCCGGCGAAGCTGGCGCGCGGAATGAAGGATGTGATCGAGAAACTGGGTGTCGAGGTATCCGAGCGATCCAAGGTGTTGCGGATGGATCCCGGGTCGACAGTGCGCCTGGTGACCGAGTTCTCGGAGGTGTTCGCGAGCAAGGTGGTGATTGCTCTCAACGGTTACGCGCCGCAGCTCGGTCTGTTCAAGAATCGCATCCTCCCGGTGACCGCATTCGCGGGCGCCACTGAACCGCTGAGTGAAGCCCAGCTAAAGAGCATCGGTTGGGTGAGCCGCGAGGGCTTGTGGGATACGCGCTCGGATTTCATGTATCTGCGGCTTTCCGCCGACAACCGCATCGTCTTCGGCGAGGGCGGCATGATCCCCTATGACGGCTCACCGAGCACCGGGAATTATCAGCCGATCATCGAGGAGATGCAGCGCAGCCTGCTCGTAACCTTCCCGCAACTTGAAGGCGTGCGCTTCACGCACAACTGGGGTGGAACCATCGGCGCCACGAAGGACGGCATGCCTTCAGTTGGTACCCTGGGCGACTCGGACAACATCTTCCACGCGGTCGCCTTCAACGGAGAAGGTGTGGTGATGACCCAGCTGGCGGGCCGGATCGCGGCCGAGCGGGTCGCCGGGGAAGAGACCCCGCTCGCCCGCCTCGCGATGGTCGACAAGCAGATGCCCTACATCGGCCCCGAGCTGGTGCGCAATCTGGGCGCGGCCGTCTACCGGCAGATGGATCTCTGGCATTAGGTGACGGAGCGCAACGACTGACTGCTCGTAAGCCCGCCGGCTAGGCGATCTTCGCCACTCGCACCGCGGTAACCTTGGTTTCCGGAATCTTCGCGATCGGGTCGAGGGCCGGGTTGGTGATCTCGTTGGTGGGGCTTTCGTGAAAATGGAACGTCATCGAGCACACGCCCGGTGGGCAGATGTCGGTCACCTGGGCGTGCACCTTGACCACGCCGCGCCGCGAGTGCACCTCCACGAATTCGCCGTCTTCAATGCCGAATTGGGCCGCGTCGGCGGGGCTGAGTTTGAGCCACTCGTTGCTGTCCAGCTGTTCCAGCCCTTCCACTCGCCGGGTCATCGTGGCGGAGTGGTAGTGGTACAGACTGCGGTCCGTCGTCAAGATCAACGGGTACTCGTCGTCAGCGATCTCGGCGGATTTCTTGTACGTCAGCGGCACCAATTGGCCCTTTCCGTTGGGCCGGGCGAACTTGTCCTTGTGTAGGTATTGCGTGCCGGGGTGGTTCTCGTCGGGGCAGGGCCACTGCAGGCCGACCTTCTCGATTCGCTCGTAGGAGATGCCGCCATAGGTCGGTGTCACCGAGGCGATTTCTTCCATGATTTTGGAGGGCTCGGTAAAATCGAAACCCGGTGCACCCATTCTCTGGGCAATCTGGCAAGTGATCCACCAATCGGGCCGACTGTCACCCCTGGGAGGGATGGCCCGCCGCACTCGCTGAACCCGACGCTCTGTGTTGGTGAACGTCCCCTCTTTCTCAGCGAAGGAAGCCGCGGGGAGAATCACGTCCGCGTACTGGGCTGTTTCCGAGATGAACAGGTCCTGGACGACGAAGAAGTCCAGCTCCTCGAGGGCTTCCCGGACGTGATTGGCGTTGGCTTCGGTCAACAGCGGGTTCTCGCCAACCAGATAAAGCGACTTGATCTTGCCCTCGTAGATCTTGTCGAAGATCTCAGTATGCGTGAGTCCGAGCTTGTCGGGTAGATGGGAAGCCGGTGCGTGGCTGCCGTTTCCGGCCTTCGCCCCAATCCCCCAGGCCTTTTCGAATTTTTCACGCACCGCGGGATTCGTTACCTGCTGATACCCCGGGTAGTAGTTCGGCAGCGCGCCCATATCGCAGGCTCCCTGGACGTTGTTCTGACCGCGCAACGGATTGACGCCCGAGGAGGGCTTCCCAATATTGCCGGTCAGCAACGCCAGGTTGGCCACTGCCATGACACCGTCGGTACCGTGGCTGTGCTGCGTGATACCCATTGCGTAGAACAGCGCCGCGGGTTTCTGGGTCGCATAGATGCGCGCCACCGTGCCGATCTGATCCCACGGAATACCGGTGATCTCCGTGACGAATTCGGGCGTGAAGGCCTCCAGGGACTCCCGAAATTCAGCGATATCCTCACAGCGTTCGGCGAGGAATTCCTTGTCGTGTAGATCTCCTTCGATGCTGTAGCGGCACATGCCCATCAGCAGGACTACGTCGCTGCCGGGTTTGGGCTGAATGAAGTGGTCCGCTACCCACGTGAGTTCGATCTCTTTGACGTTGGCGACGATCAAGTTGGCCCCGTTCTGGGCGGCGCGCCGCATGCGCTGGCCAATCACGGGGTGAGCGCTGGTGGTGTTGGCGCCGATGACGAAGAGGGTCTTCGCTCCATCGATCTCCTTGATGGAGTTGGTCATTGCGCCTGAACCGAAGGTGGTGACCAGACCGGCCACCGTGGGACTGTGTCAGAGTCTGGCGCAGTGATCGACGGTATTCGTCTGCATCACTGCGCGGGTAAACTTCTGAATCAGGTAGTTCTCTTCATTCGTGCATTTGGCGCTCGCCAATGCGGCAAATGCATCGCCCTTGGTTTTGGCCAGTTTGCTGGCGACCAGTTCCAGGGCTTCGTCCCACTCGGCCTCTACGAATTCGCCGTTCTTCTTGATCAGTGGCTTTGTCAATCGATCGGAGTGGTTGATGAAGTTGAAGCCGTAGCGTCCCTTGACGCACAGGCTGCCCTCATTGGTGGGCCGCTCGCGGTCGCCGCGCACGTTGACGACCTTGTCGCCCGCAACACCCAGGTAGATGCCGCAACCCACACCGCAGTAGACACAGGTGGTTTGCACTTCGCGGGCCGCAAACTTGGGTCGCTTGGGGGCGAGCGCACCTACCGGGCAGCGGACCACACACTCACCGCAAGATTCGCAGGTCGACTCGACGAACGATTTGTTCCCAAAGGTTCCGATCACCGTATCGAAGCCCCGGTCGATGAACTCCAGGGTTCCTCGCCCGACAATCTCGTCGCATGTGCGCACGCAGATGCCGCAAATTATGCATTTATTGGGGTCGAACAGGAAGAATGGGTTGGAGGTGTCGATCGGCAGCCCCTTGCTCGAAGGCCGCAGCCGCTCCAGGTTGCCGGGTTCGATCCCCAGGTAGGCCGAATCCTTGAGCAGCGCGCAGTCGTTTGCGGCCGCACAGGCCAGGCAATCCATATGGTGGTCGGCGATCAGCAATTCCATCGCGGTCTTGCGCGCCTGGTGAATCTTCTCGCTGTTGGTCTTGACGTCCATTCCCTCTTGCACCGCGGTCGTGCAAGACGTCACCATGGGCCTGCCGTCGATCTCGACTCCACACAGGCGGCACGCCCCCACCGGCTTCAGATCGGGGTGATGGCATTGGTGGGGGATGTAGATGTCGTTTGCCAGCGCCGCCTCGAGTACCGAGGTGCCCTCGTCAGCGGTGATTTCCTGGTCGTCAATGGTGAGTTGAATCTCTTTGGGTTCTTGGCTCATAGGGACTCACCTTCGCCGGTGTGGATTTCCAGGTCGCCGGTGCGTTTTTCTATCGAAAACACTTTCGGTGGACAGACTTCGAAGCACACGCCGCACTTGTGGCATTTTTCCTGATCGATCCAGTGTATTCCTTTCGGTTCTCCGGTAATGGCGTCGGCCGAGCAGTTCTTCCGGCACAACTGACAGCCGACGCAGCTGTCCAGGATGTGGTAGGTGATGAAATGCTTGCACGTCTTGGCGGGGCATTTGTTTTCAAAGATATGGGCTACGTACTCATCCCGGAAATAGCGCAGTGTGCTCATGACGGGATTCGGGGCGGTTTGCCCCAACCCGCAGAGAGAACCGACTTTGATACCACCGCCGAGTTCTTCCAACAACTCGATGTCCCCAGGCTTACCGCGCCCCTCGACGATATCCTCCAGGATGGTGAGCATCTGCTTGGTACCCAGACGGCAGGGCACGCATTTCCCGCAACTTTCCTTTTCGGTGAAATCCAGGAAGTAACGGGCGACGTCCACCATGCAGGTGTCTTCGTCCAATACGACCATACCGCCGGATCCCATCATGGAACCGGCTGCGATCAGAGAGTCGTAGTCGACGGGAACATCCAGGAAGGATTCGGGCAGGCAGCCGCCCGAGGGGCCGCCCGTCTGCAGGGCTTTGAATTTCTTGCCGTTCAAGACACCGCCGCCGATATCGTAAATGATCTCTCGCGGGGTGGCGCCCATGGGGACCTCGATCAGGCCGCTGTTGGCGATCTTCCCGGTCAGCGCGAAGACGGCGGTGCCTTTGCTCTTCTCGGTTCCGATGCCGGCGAACCAGTCAGCTCCCTTAGCGACGATCTGCGAGACATTTGCGTAGGTCTTGACGTTGTTGAGCAGGGTGGGCTTGCCGTATAGCCCCGAGTGCGCGGGATAGGGAGGCCGGACGCGCGGCATGCCGCGCTTGCCTTCTATCGAGATCATCAGAGCGGTTTCTTCACCGCAGACGAACGCGCCAGCTCCTTGAAAGATTTCGATATCGAACTCGAAATCGCTGCCCATGATGTTCTTGCCAAGATAACCCTGCTCTCTGGCTTGTTGGATGGCGACTTGCAGGCGTTTGATCGCGAGCGGGTATTCGGCCCGGCAATAGATATATCCCTGTTTGGCGCTGATCGCGAAACCAGCGATGATCATCCCCTCGAGCACGGCGTGCGGATCACCTTCCAGGACGCTGCGGTCCATGAACGCGCCAGGGTCGCCCTCATCGGCGTTGCAGAGCACGTATTTGACGTCGCCTTCCGCTTCTCGGCAGAACTGCCATTTCATTCCGGTGGAGAACCCCCCGCCACCGCGCCCGCGCAACCCGGATCGTTTGACGATGTCGACAATCTCTTCGGGCGGCAATTCAAACAGGGCTTTCTTCAATCCCTGATAGCCCCCGGCATTCACGTAATCCGAAATCTCTTCCGGATTGATGTGGCCGCAGTTGCGCAGAACCAGGCGCTTTTGTTTGGCGTAGAAGGGGATGTCGTGATAGGTGGGAAGCTTTTCTTTGGTTGCAGGGTCTTTGTAGTACAGGCGCTCGACTGGCTGGTTGGTATCGATCAGGGATTCGACGATCTTGGGCGCGTCTTTCGTTTTGACATTGGCGTAGAAAGTGCCTTCCGGTTCAACGATTACGATTGGCCCCTGCTGACACATGCCATGACAGCCCGTGAATTTGATCTCTATATCACTGTCTTTGAAGCTCGGCGTCTAGCGCAGCCTGAATCGCAGGCGACTTGGTCGATTCGCAGCCGGTGCCTCGGCAAATGAGAACAGTTCGGTGATCAACTGTCATCCGATTTGCCTCCGGCGGCCATGAGTTTACGCACCTTCTTCCTGGTCAGGTTCCCGTGCACTTCTTCGTTGATCGTCGCACAGGGAGCCAATGCACAACATCCGATGCAGGCCACCGTTTCGACCGTGTACTCCAGGTCGTCGGTCGTGCCCTCGCCTTCGAGTCCCAGAACTGCCGTTGTTTCTTCCAGAATCGCCGGCGCACCGCGCACATGGCAGGCGGTTCCCCGGCAGATCGAAACGATATTCTTCCCGGTGGGTGTGAAACGGAATTGGGCGTAGAAGGTCGCCACACCGAAAACGCGGCTCGCAGGTACATGGATGAAGCGGGCGATCTGGTCCATCGAGTCTTCGGGCAGATAGGTGTAGGCCTCCTGGACCTTCTGCAGGATGGGGATGATTTCCTCTTGCTTCCCATCAAACTGCGAAAGAATCGTCTGCAGGGTTTCTTCCATGAGGCCCTCTTTCCGACGAAGAGATCAGCTCGAAAACGGATACGCGCCCACTCTGCTTGCAAAATAATTGTACCTCGTCAGGCCTTTTCAGACACGCGAACCCGTGCTTCTTGGAGCGAATTTCAGCTCCGATTTGCGGTTTGGCCGCACGACTCGGGTACTCGGGTTTTCCTCCCCCCCTCGGTCGCTCAGGGGGCGTCCGCTTCCCCGTAGACCTGGTCCGGCGTGAGGATCTCGGGGAAGCGGTCGCGCAGGGCGCGGCGCGTCTCGTAGCAGAGATGACACGAATCAGCGTAGGAGTTTTTGTGGGCAATCTCGAAGCGCTGTACCAGCGCCGTCGGGCCGCCTTCCAGGAGAGGCCCCGTAATCGGGTGCTCTTCGGGGATGTAGTCGGTGCAGATCTGCTCGAGAGGGGTGCGAAACAGGTTCCCGAGTGAAATTCCCTGGCAGATGTGCACGTTTCCCAATGGATCCACGTGCACGCGCTCGGGCTCGCGCAGGTCCTCGAAGGGGCAGGTCGTGAAACGATCCCAGGGCGTCTTTGCGATGCAGCCGCTGAGCTTTGCGGCGGCCCTTCCCCGGTGCATGACGCCGGACTCACCGGCTGGGGTCTGGCCGATCACCGCGGTCGGATCCTCCACTTCGGGCCGCTCGATGCTGATGAAGTCGACGGGGATTCCGAGCTGCTGGGCTGCCTCCCGCGCGTTGCGGGTTTCTGGAGTCGAGTTTTCGTCCGCGTGGTAGAGGTCGCTGCTGACCGAGAGATCCTCGACCAGTTTCGCGAGGGGTTCGAGGTGGTTCATCGCTTCCTCGACCGTGGTCGCCCAGAAACCGTTCGAGACGATGCCCACCCGGAAGCCCATTTGATTTGCCCGCTGTACGGCCTCCACGAGCTTGGGGTGGTCGAGAAACGGCTCTCCACCCTCGAAGTAGATCCACTCCACGCTGCCCAGCCGCTTCGACTGCTCCAGGACCTCGTGAATCTGTTCTGGGTCCATCGTGCCCTGTTGGCGCGGGCTGCCCCAAACGAAGCAGTGATCACACTCGAAGTTGCACTCGTAGGTCAAGAGCAGATGCACGCCGGTGAGTCTCATCTCTTTTTCCTCTAGGCGTTACGAGCGCCGCTGCGATCAGGCTACCGCGGATAAGCGATTTGGGCCGGCCTTCGGGGGGCTTGAAACCCGAATGGCAGGTTCTCGTCGAACCGGGGGAGCTGCCCGGCAAAGCAGGGGGTCAGGGTTCGCGTTCACGCTGCGCGAGGCGGCGGGCGAGATCGAGAACGAGATCGCGGTCTTCGGGCGAGAGCCCGCCTAACAGCGGAAGCAGGGAGTCGAGGAACTGCGTTGCGCTTTCCGTTTTGGTGTCTGGTTCAGCGGATTCGAGCGCCATCGGTGGGGCTTTGGGGGCCATCTGCGCCAATCGGCCGGCGCGGTCCGCTTCGCGAGGGGATCCGAAGGACGCTTCCGTCGGCGTCGAATCCTCGCTGCTGCGCCGGGCGAGGGGGCCGGACAACCAATCGAGGACGCGACGCGAGCGTTCGATGCGCGGGCCCGACTCGTCGCCCGCCGACGTCGCCGACAATTCACGCCTCCGGCTCGAGAGCGTCTCGCCCTCCGACTCGGAATCAATCTCGACCAGACGCCGCTCCGCGTCGTAGAGCAGGGCACCCGGCGCAACGTCGAGCGCGGTTGCAATCACGGCGAAGGTTCGGCTCGAGGGTGTCTTTACGCCGTTCTCGATTTCGGAGAGAAACGAGTAGGAGAGCCCGGTTCGCTCGGCCAGGTCTTTGCGCGACCAGCCGCGATCGGTGCGGACCACCTGAATGGCGCGACCCATCGACGCAGCCAGCGGGCTGGACGCCGGCCGACTCTCGGCCCGCTTCCGCCTCTTTCGCTCGATGGTCATGGCTCGAATTGTACAAGATTTTTTCTCGCCAGGGGCTTGTATATGTCGCAAATAGCGTTAAATTAACGCTCTCAGTGAGTTAGTGACGCACGGAACGCGGATCTGCGAACCCGTGGTGCCCGCGATGACGGACCGGGACCAGACGGAAATCCCCGATCGGGAATCACCCGGCTACGCGGCACCCCCCGGCGCCTTTCGATCGCTGATCCAGGAGGACACCCCATGACCCAAACCACTGAAAACCCGATCGCCGACTTCCTCAGTGCGGTCCACCTCGGCCCGAGTCAGAACCACAAACAACTCACGCTCTGGCCGCTGATCCGAACCCGTGTTGCTTCAAGAATTCCCTATATCTGCCTCGCGGAGGCGCTCGAATCGGGCGCAGCTCAGGTCGACGAAATCGACGGCGGCTCGGTTCCCCACGTGGCGCTGGTCAACGGAGGCAGCGTCTCGGTGCTGGTGCTCTTCGGCGAGGAGATCGTGGGCGCCAAGCAGAACCGGGTTGCCAACGCGAGCTTCCTGGTTGCGCCGAAGAGCCGCGTCGTGCTCGACGTATCGTGCGTCGAGCAGGGCCGTTGGTCCTCACGGCCCGCTGCGTCCTTCTCGATGGGCGAGCAGGTGCTCTCGAGTTCGCTGCGCAAGGGCATGGCTAGGCGCGTGAGACGATCTCGGTCTTCCGGCAGAGGCTTCGACGCCGACCAGGCTGCGGTCTGGAACGGTGTGTCGAAGCGGGTCGGGGGGATGAGGAGTCCGTCGAAGACCGGCGCCTACTGCGACTACGCGCGCAGCTTGGGGGCCGACCTGCAGGAGATGGCGCGTCACTTCCAACCGATCGAAGGCCAGGTGGGCTTTGTCGCAGTCTGCGGCGATCGGGTGGATGGAGTCGAGGCCGTCGGTGATCCCGCCGTGTATGCGGGAGTGCACGATCGCCTGCTGCGCGCCTACACGATCGACGCGATCGACGGCACGCACACGGAGTTGGTGCCGGGGCAGGGCGTTGAATTTCTCGCACCCGAAGATTTCCTGCGCACGATTGCCAGCAGTGCCTATGAAAGAAGTCCCTCCTTGGGGCAGGGAACGGACCTGCGCCTGAGCGGCGAAACGGTCGGCGGTTGTGCGCTCGAATGCGGCGACATCGTTCACCTGATGGCCTTCCCCAATCCAACCCACACTGTTCGCTCGGGCACCGGCGAACCTTGGAGGTATCGAACTACGGGAAATAGCAGCGGTCGCATTCGCAGCCGCCGCTGGTGGACCCGCCGGTAGCTGTCGCGGTCTGGGGGTGAAGGGCAGGCTCGCTATGCTCGCAGAGTCGGTGGCGACGTTCTGGGCCGCGCAATGCTCACCGCAAAATACAAGGAGACGACTCGGTGAAGTCGACGGACATCCTTCGGACGATCTTCGACAACGTCAGCTTCCCTGTACTGTTGATCGATCGGGATTACAAAATCGTGGAGGCAAATCGCGCAGCTCTTACCCATGTGTGTCAGCGCGGGGTAGACACCACTGGCCGCTCTTGCTTCAAGGTTACCCACGCTTTGGAAAAGCCATGCTGGCACGCTGAGGGCGTAGTTTGTCCCGTGAAAGAGGCGTTCGAAACGCGGAAGCGGGTACACGCGATACACAAACATCGGATCAACGGTGACCTCTTCGTCGAAGAGCTCGTGGCCACCCCTCTCGATGAAGTCACCGGAGAGGTCAATTACGTGATCGAGGAATTCCGGGACATCACGGAGTTGCTGGAACTCAGAGAGGGCATTCTTCCGATTTGCGCGTCATGTAAGAAGATCCGAAACAACGAGGGAGAGTGGTTCCACGTCGAGGAGTACATTCACGATCACACGGGAGCCGAGTTTTCCCATTCATTCTGCCCGGAGTGTTTTCGCCAGCAATCCCGAGAATGAGCAAGTGAGAACCGCGACCGGATCCGCGTGAGCAGATCCGGTCGGCCGAGCCCATGCCTACGGAAAAATTCCCCGCTCCCTGTAGGCGTGCTGAATCCGCTCCAGGGCTACGAGATAGGCGGCTGTACGCGTGTCCTCCCCCAGGTCGTAGCGCTGTCTGGCGTCTTCGGTGGCGTCGTAGGCGACCGTAATCAGCCGGTGCAGTTTGCGATCGACTTCTTCCAGCTCCCACGCCTCGTACTTCCTGTTCTGCACCCACTCGAAGTACGAGACGATCACACCGCCGGAGTTGCACAGAATGTCCGGGATGACACGGATCCCTTTTTCGCGCAGGATGTCGTCGGCTTCGGGAGAGGTTGGACCGTTTGCGGCCTCCGCGATCACCTTCACGTCGATATCGCCCGCGTTGTTCTCGTCGATCTGGCTCTCGAAGGCCGCCGGAATCAGGATATCGGCCTTGATCTGCCACAGCTGCTTGTCGGGAATCGACTCGGCACCGGGGAAGCCGGCGGGGTCTTTGTGCTCCGCGATGTAGGCCAGCAACGCGTCGGGATCCATACCCTTGTCGTTGTAGACGGAGCCTCGACTGTTGCTCGCAGCCAGCAGCTTCGCGCCCTTCTCGCAGAGCAGCTTCGCCGCCCAGCTTCCGGCGTTGCCGAAGCCCTGAACGACGAACGTGGCCTTGCTGAGATCGAATTTTTTGCTTTCCGCCCAGGACTCGAGGGTGTAAACCGCGCCCTGCGCGGTGGCTTTGTCGCGTCCGAGCGAGCCACCGGTCGTCAGCGTCTTGCCCGTGACCACACCGCGCATCGCAAACCGATCGTGTGCGGCGGTGGAGTTGATGTGGGTGTCCATCATCCACACCATGGTCTGGGCATTGGTGCCCACGTCGGGCGCGGGGATGTCGTAGTCGGGCCCGATGTTCTCGCCGAGCGCATGGGTGAAGCGGCGGGTGACCCGCATCAACTCGGTGTCGCTGTGCTCCTTCGGGTTGATCTCGACGCCGCCCTTTGCGCCACCAAGCGGTATGTTGACGAGCGCGCACTTGAATGCCATCCAGCTGGCGAGCGCCTTCACTTCATCGATGTCGACTAGCGGGTGGTAACGAATTCCACCCTTGTAGGGCCCGAGAATGTTGTTGTGCTGGACCCGGTAGCCCCTGAAGAGCCGATAGTGGTCGTCGTCCATCAGGGCCGGGAAGTTCACCCGGATCTCGTTCTTGGGCTCGGAGAGGATCGTGGTGATCCACGATTCGAGATCCATCAATTCAGCCGCACGCTTCCACTGGTTCTGCGCGATTTCGTACAGACTCACGATACCTCCAGTATTGAGCTCGACTCGAGCTCGATCTGCGGTGACGCTGCCACCGGATCACCAAGGGCACGGTGGCGCGTGTTGCGCCACCGTGCCCTTGCAGTTGTGAGAGGCGTGCTCTCCGATATCCGGACTCATCGACCATTGCGCGCTGCTAAATGCGCGGCGCTACCGGCGGAGGCTCTCCTCGTTCTTACTTACCTTCCGCCTTTCGTGCCTTCTCGACCTCGATGTACTTCCCCTTTACGTCTTCGGGAATCGAGTGGTCGATCTTTTTCTTGGCCTCAGCGTAATCGAAGCTAGTCCAAGTCGGGCTCGTGTCGTTGTGGCACTTGACGCAGGTCTTCTCATCGGGAACGAGCAGGCCAGCTGCCAGGGACTTCTCGTGGTCCGCCATGACCTTCTTCTTCTTGTAGGCGCTGCCCGGTCCGTGGCAGCTCTCACACTGGACACCATCGCTATTGGAAAGCGGCTTCTTTGCGACGTCGCCCGCCCCCAGGCCGGCAGCCGTGGCGTGACACTTGAGGCACTCAGCTGCTTCGCTCGGCGGGCCGGAGATTCCCTTCTCCTTCGCAACTGCAATCGCTTTCTCACCCTCGAGGGTCTTGAAGGCGTTTGCGTGGCCGGCTTTCGCCCACTTCCCGTACTGATCGCCGATCAACTCTTTTTTGTGGCAGGTCTTGCACTTCTTGGCTCCGATGTACTTGAACCCCGAATCAGCGGCGCTCGTGAACGCACCCCCCAGCATCAAACCGCATACCACTGCAAACCCGATAACGATCCGTACCATCGATCCCATCATCTCCCCTTCTCCTTTGACAGTTTCCTTCGACTCATCCGTTGGACGTTCTGGATGTGAAGATGCTTCATTCTAACGTTAAGTGGCAAAACAGCACCCCTCGGCGCCCCTACGAAATGCCGCCCACCCCCGGCAAACGCCGCGCTGGGTGCTGTTCATCTCCTGATGTGATTTCCCCCGGGCGTTCCGGCCGGACGGGGTAGGGGGCTTCGCACTGATTTGTGCCAACTGTGGCATTAGGCCACCTTTTGATGTCAAATTCTGCCCCAGCAGAGAACACGCACCCAATGGGTAGGCGGATGTGGCGGCTCCGGAATCATCCGCCAGGCGCTCGCCCCGCGCTCCCCGCCAGGCTCGCTTGCGGCGAGGGCGAGCGGTCGAGACGACTTTTCGGCCCGCGGCTGAGCCTCCGTGCTCTCTCAAGGCGACTCCTGGTGATCGCTTACGACTTCGGTGTCGCCCGGATGCTCGTGACGATGTTGTTCGACAGGCATCTTGCCGGTGATCCAAGAGGGATTCATCGGATAGACGCCGGGGTTGAGGACCGTCGCGTACATGTGCCAGACCAGAATCGAGATGGTCGCGAGCCACGCCTCGTAGTAGTGGACCACCAGCATCACATCGAGCGCGACCTTCGGTAAAACCCTCACCACGTAGTCATCGAACCACAGCATGGTCCCGGTCGCGGCCATGATGATCATTCCCCAGATCAGCGCCCAGTATTCAAACTTCTCGCCGAAGGTGAATCGGCCGAAGTGCGGGCCTCTTGTCCCTGAGCCCGAGGTTGTAACTGATCATCTGGCGAAAATGGGTGATGTCGTCCATTGAGGGGAATATGTGCTGGACGAATTCCCGCCCCCGAACGCCGCGCAAATAGAAGAGGTGCGAAATCGACACCAGCACCAGGACCACCGCTGAGATCCGGTGAATCAGGCTTCGCAGGGGGAAGCCGCCTTCTCTGCCGAACAGGATCAGAGACCACCAGGAATCCGAGAAGCGCAGCGCAAAGCCCGTAACGACCAGAATCGTGAAAGAGATCAACAGCACCGAGTGCTGGAGCACTGCCCACTTCGTCATGCGCTGGACCTGCTCGCCCTTGGTCGCGTTCTTGATCTGGCGGAACATGTCGAGGCCGATGTAGATGAGCATTCCACCGAGGGTGGTGCCGATCAGCACCATGTACATGGATGCAAAGAAGTCGGGCCATTTTTCTTCAGCCGTTGGATCGATCTGGTGGATCTTCGTCTGCGCCAACTCGTTGGAGATGCCCGGATGACATTCACCGCAGGTCTGCTGCAGGTTGTCGGAGTAGATCGATGAAGTTTCGTCCGTATGCGGAAGGATTCGGTGGGCGCCGTGGCACGACGCGCAGTTCGCAACCGTCACATCGCCCGCCTTGCTCTTCAATCCGTGATACGAATCGATGAAGGAAGTCAGTCGTCCGGCCGGTCCCCCGTATTTCTCGTTCAGCGTTGCGGACTCGTGGCACGGGGTGCAGGTTGCTTCCGCAACCTTGCTGTGACTGACAGACGACCTCGGATCGTCGTGTTCGATGATCTGGTGCTCGCCGTGGCAGTGTGTGCAGACGGGCGATTCGATTTCGCCTCTGGCGACCAGTTGGCCGTGAATGCCATCCCAGTAGTCCTTTGCGACCCCCTCGTGACAGTTTCCGCAGGTATTGGGGATGGTGAAGTGATTGATCGTGGATTCCGGATCATCCGGCGAGAGAATGCGGTGAGCGGTTCCCTCGGTGAAATGGCAGTTGTTGCACGTCGCGGCCGAGTATCGACCCTGGGAGTTTGCCTTTCCGTGCACGCTGGCCCGGTACGTCTCCACGGGATGTTTTGCGAGAAATTTGTGATTTTCGGTCAGGTCGTAGTTTTCGTGACAATTCCCGCACGTCTCGGGCATGTTCAGTGGGTGAATCTGTGAATTTTCATCGTCTGGTTCGAAGATATCGTGCGTTCCGTGGCAGCTGGAGCAGCTGGGGATGTCTGCATCTACGCCAACGGTGAGTCTTCCATGTTTGATGTAGGTCTCTGCCTCGTCATCGTGGCAGTTCGAGCAGTCGACGAGCTCGATCTCTTCCTCGTGTGATCCCAGTTCGACGTCTTCGTGGCAATCTTCGCATTCGAAGCCATCGTGCACGGACGCCTCGAGCATTTCCAGTGTGGCGATCGGTGCGTTGTCGATTCCCTCCGCGTGGCAGTCTTCGCAGCTCTCGGCCTCGGTAGCTTCCGGTGTCTCCGCATACTCTTCCAGCGACTCCGAATCTTCCTGTGCCCCCGCTACACCGAGCGGGCCAAGCAGAAGCAAGGCGAAGACGAGTGTGACGAGTCCGCGATTGGAGTGCTTCATCCCGAGATGCTCCGAAATGCCCAGCATGATTTCTACTCTCCCGCTAGTCGGGTGGCCATTGCGAAATAGATCAACAGCATCAGTACGACGCCCACCAGGAACGAGATGAAGCCGGCCGGTAGCGCGATCTTCTTCCATGAATCCCACTCTTCGCCGGCGCGGTGCTGATCCAGCGTCCCTTCCTCGACCCAGCGGTCGTAGAGCTTCTTGCGCTCGCTCAGCAACTCCGCCTTGGTCAGCCTGCCCGAGAACATGACGCGGTCCATCGGGAACTTGTCGGGTCGGAAATGGACGTTGAAGAAGTGGAAGGTGAAGATGAAGCCGGCTGCGAGCAGTGCCTCGTCCGAGTGGATGATGAGTGCCACGTTGATCGCCCAGCCGGGCAGAATGACGGTGAAGAACTCCGGGAACCACATGATCAGGCCGCTCACGCCGATCATGAACACGCCCCAGAAGACCGCCATGTAGTCGAACTTCTCCCAGTACGTCCAGCGGTCGAACTGCGGCTTGGGGCCCTTTCCGAAGAACCACTTGTTGTGGGCGATGATGTCCTTGGCGTCCTGGAGGTTCGGCATGGGCGAGTCTGGGCCGAAGAACTGCTGGCGGATCCGTTTGAACTCGAGCTTACCCGTCTCGGGGTTCATGAAGCGCTTTCGGCCCACGATGAGTCCGTAGATCACGGAGATGACGTGGACCGAGAAGTAGAAGATCGTGATCAGCGCTCCGATGCGGTGGAGGACAGCCGCGACCGCCTGGCCGCCCATCACATCCAGCATCGTCTGGGCCCAGTCCATGTAGTAGAACTTGAGCGGCATCCCGGTGGTGACCAGCAGCAGGAAGCTGATGATGACCAGGCCGTGCAGGAAGCGCTCGAGCGGCGTGAAGCGCGTGAACTCCTCGGTGTCTTCGCGTCGTATCTCTGTCTTCTCGTCACGCCATTCCCGCGAGTCGGTCATGTACAGGGCCATCGAGCGGTAGAGCCACAGAATGGTGTGAAGGGCGAAGAACGCAAAGGTGCCGATCAGAAGCCACGTCATGCCCCAGAACACGTAGTAGAGCTGCGGATACGCTTCCTTGTCGGAGTGGTCGGCGTGGACGATGTAGTTCGCAAAGTTCTCGTTGGCCTTCGGGATGGCACTGTTGGCAGGTCTCCACCCGTCGTTCGTCACTGATGTACGAGACGGGGCTGTCTGTTCTTGAAATGTCGTGGTGACCGTGGCAGTCGTAGCAGGCCGCGACGTCCGGGCGCCCCAGCGCGATTGCCTTGCCGTGGAAGGTGTCGCGGTAACCGGCGAGCTGCTCCTCATGGCACTGGCCGCACATACGGTCGGCCTGCAGGCGGAACTCTGCAGAGTAGGGCAGATCCGAGACGTGCGATTGGTGACAGGTGGTGCAGATCGGAGCGCTGCTGTCGTGTGAGCTGAGCGACTTTCCGTGGACGCTCTCGTTGAAGATGTCTTCCACCAGTACGTGGCACTTACCGCACGTGTCTGGCACTGCCTCGCGATTGATGTGCGAGTCCGGATTCTCCTTGGGCAGAATGTCGTGGACGCCGTGACAGTTGTTGCAGGTCGGTGCCACCACGAGGCCGTCTACCAGCAACGCCTTGCCGTGAATCGAGTCGATGAAGTCGGGTACGGCCTGGTCGTAATCGATGGGCCGGGTCTCCAGTATGACTTTGCTCTCGTGGCACCGCGCGCAAGTCTTGTGCAAGTTGAAGACGTTGGTCCTCGACTCTCGATCCGACGAGGCCAGGATGTCGTGATTGCCGTGGCAGTCTTTGCAGGTCGCGGCTTCTTTGTCGCCCTTGGCATGCCAGATCCCGTGAATGCTGGCGTCGTACTCCTCCAGGACGTCTTCGTGGCACCCGCCGCAGTTCAGTTCCAGGGGTTCCCCGTCGTTGTGTGGAAAGTCTTCGAAGTCCTTGGCGCCTCTGTGACAGTCCGTGCAGAGCAGATCCTCGTGTACGGACCCGTCCAGGATGGCCTCGTCGACGAAGAGGCTGAGGGCCTGGCCGCGTTCGCTGTCCCCTTCGAGCTCCTCGTCGTCGTGGCAGCCCATGCAGTCATCTCGGGTGAAAGCCTGATAGTCGCTCTCGCTATAGACCGGTTCCTGGATCTCCGCGGCGGACAGCCAGCCTGCGGCGCCGAGCGCGATTACCAGGAAGAGGAGCGAACTCATCATTCGATTCAGCATGGATCTTCTTCTCCAAAACCCGCCGAGGCGGAGTTACTCGGTGAATGCGCGTGTAAGGCTTGCGGTCGTTGGGGGGAAGCACGCCTAGCGTTCGCAGCCATTCTCGCCGCGTCGCGCGCATCCACTCCCGACGTCGCGGAAGCCAACGCTCGACGGTGTCAAGGCGCCACGCACTCCACTCGACGGCTCAAACAGACCTTCGAATATCCAGCGGGAATCGCAAATCTTATGCCATCTCGCCCAAATTGGGCCAGATGGCGAAACTTGCTTTTAAAACCGTATGTTAAGGGGTTTTGCGGCGACTCTTTCGGCAGCCGATGTCGCCGTATTGGGTCAGCTCGCCACACTTTCGGGGGCAATGCGGGGCGAGGGTACTCGCGCCCCCGCGCTGCCCGCTGGAACACGCCGCGCCAGCCCCCCCCGGCGTGGCTCTCGGGTGCTGCTGCAGGACAAAACGCGCCCAATAACATTAGGGCACCGTTCACGACTCACGTCACGCGCTGTGGCGAAGATGAGGAACTCTTGTGCGAGGCCGTAATCGAGTGGTGCTGCACACAATGCGCAGCTTGATGGAACCGCAAATATAGGGTTTTGCAGTAACGCCGAGGCCGTTCGCTGCACGCAAGCGCTTCGGGTCGGCCCCGGGCCTCCGTACAGGTGCTAGACGGCACCTGTGAGAATCTTGACGATCGTGTAACGTCTCGCTCCTGAAAAGAGGGTCCCACAGCTTCGGAAAGAATGCGAAACACTCGGCGATGTTGGCGAGTTGGGTGGGGCTGGACGGATTTCGGAAGGAGTATCCCGGGTAGTACGACGAGTAGGCCGCGGTCGGTCTCGCCGAGCGTTCTTGGTGGGACCGTCGCCATGCCGGTTCGTGGTGTAAGCGTGCGCATCTGGGAGGACCGTTCCCCTCGAGTGAGTTCGCGACTACCACTGCAGCCGCAGGGCTACGATCAGTGCTCCGGGTCGGTCGATGTGGTGTTCGATAACTAGTAGGTGCAGCAGGCACGGCCCAGATTGGTGTCGAGTCGATTGCAGGGGAAAACCATGAGCGAAGAGAGCAAACATTCTGTGACTATGCGTCGACCGAGCGCGTGGAGTATGTGGGGGTGGGTTCTGATCGGGATGGGGCTCTTTAGCGGAGTATTCCTCCTCGTTCTGGAGATACTCCTCGACGCCGCGTCGTACCTGGGTGCTCTGTATCTCTTGTTCTCACTGGTGGTCGCCGTCGGCGTCCTTCTGCTTGGCGTGGGCTTCCTCCGCCGCCGCCGCATTTCAGATCCGGAGCGGAAGGAAGCCGCCGTCAAGGTCCGCTTCACGTTGGACTTCGCCAAGCGTTCGCATATCTACGCCATCGCGTCGATCGCCTTGACCGGCTTGCTGGTTCTCGTGCTCCTCGGCTTCGGGGGCTACAAATCCTACCGAGCAACAGAATCGGTGAGCTTCTGTGGCGAACTCTGCCACGCCGTCATGCATCCCGAGTGGACCACCTATCAAACTTCTTCGCACGCGCGGGTCGCCTGCGTCGAGTGCCACATCGGCGAGGGCGCCGACTGGTTCGTCCGGTCCAAGATCGACGGCCTTCGCCAGGTCTGGGCGGTTACGGTCGACAGCTTCTCGCGCCCGATTCCGACGCCGATCCACAACCTGCGCCCTGCGCGGGAGACTTGTGAAGAGTGCCACTGGCCGCAGAAATTCATCGGTTACAAGGAGATGGTCCGCACCTACACGCTCTCGGACGAGGAGAACACGCAACACCGACTGCGGATGCTGTTGAAGATCGGTGGTGAGAAGACGGGCTTCATGAAGGGCTCCGGCATCCACTACCACATGCTCATCTCCTCCAGTGTCCAGTACATCGCGATGGATGAGAGGCGGCAAGACATTCGCTGGGTGCGCGTCACGCGAGCGGATGGGAGCGTGAGCGAATTCAACGACGTCGACAGTCCCCTCACCGAAGAGGAAATCGCGACGGCGGAAATGAGGGACATGGACTGCATGGACTGCCACAATCGACCCGCCCACCAGTTCAAGGCTCCGATGGACTTCCGTGAACATGGCGATCGAGCAAGGGGCGATTTCGCGCAGCTTGCCCTACGTCAAGGTCCAGGCCGTGCAGGCGCTGAGCCAGCAGTACGAGACGACCGACGAGGCGCTGGTGGGCATTGCGAACGATTTGCGAAACTACTACCGCGAGGAATATCCGCAGTTCCTCGAGGACGGGAACGACGACCTGGCCCAGGCCATCGAATCGGTCCAGGCCATCTACCAGAGGTCGATCTTCCCCACGATGAAGGCCGACTGGTCGGCCTACCCGGACAATATCGGGCACCACTACTCGCCGGGTTGCTTCCGCTGTCACAACGATCGATTGGAATCCGACGCGGGCGAGCATATCTTCACCCGGTGTTCCAACTGCCACCTGATTCTCGCCCAGGGCGAGTCGATCGACGAAGTGAATGTGGATTTTCGCGTAGGCCTGGACTTCGTACATCCGGAGGATGGTTCCACGATCGACGAGTACCAGGATTGCGTCGATTGCCATACGGGCGGCGGCGGCGTCTACGAGTGAAGCGGTAGCCCGACGAGCGCTGCTCCCATGTAGGGCCGGCGCAGCGCGCTTTGTTCAGGGATTCTCGGCGCGTTGTTGGTCGCGCACCTCGGCGCGCTTGGCCTTGAGTTGGCCGAGGACGAGCCGCGTCTCCGTGTCGATCTTCGGCAGATCGAAGGTGTGCCAGAGCACGGAGAGATCGCGAACCCGCTTATCCATGACCGCGAAGAATGTCTGGGTATCGGCGGGCTCGCCGCGGATGCCGATGTAGCGGTAGTACCGATGAATCGAGAGGAAGAGGTTCAGCGCATCGCTGGCCTTGTCGGGGATCTCGGGATGGTTCTCTGTTTCCTCGTTGTGACAGCGTTGGCACGTCTTTTTTACGGTGTTCACGTTCAGAACGGTCGCGTTGATCGATCCGTGGCAGGTGACGCAGTTGGGTCCCTGCTTCTCCTGCTTCTTCTCGACCAGGTGAGCAAAGTGGTTGCTCTTGCGGAAACCCTCGTAGATGTCGTCGTGACATACTCCGCATGTGGAGGGGATGTTTTCGAAACTGACGGGGCTTCCTGCGGTCAAGCCTCCTGAGACTTCGGTCCCGTGTGCGCCCTTTTTGTCGCGGGCCCCGGAGTTCCCGCCGTGGCAATCCTCACAACTCACGTCTTCCTGACGGTGAACGGATACATCCCATTCCTGGTAATAGTCGTAGAGCTTCTTGGCGGTGACGAAGAAGTCCGGATCGCTGTGGCATTCGACACAGGAGTTTGGCGTGTCGGTTGCGGCTTCCTCGCTCTCAGCGAAGGCTTCTGCGAGGGGCAGTAGGGTGAGCGCCGACGAGAGCACCAGGAGGGCAGGGCCTCGTGATCGGGGAGTGCGCTTTTCGGTCCATCTGCGTTGCATCTGGGTTTCCCGGCCAGCGTGCCTTGAGATGCATCGGTTTCGTTGCAGTGACCTACCCCTCGGTCGGCTCCGTGCTGGTCCTGGCATCGTCCCAGGGCGGAAACAGCTTGAGTAGCGCGTAAAGAATAAAGAACGGAAGAATCAATAGCCCGAGGGCGATGAGCAGCCCTTCCTGCCCCCCGATCTCCAGCTTGTAGGCGGTCAGCCCGCGAAAACTCTTCGAGAAGAGCTGCCCACCAATTACCACGTTCCAGCGCGTGCTGAAGATCCCCACCTGTACGAAGATCGCCGCGATAAAGTAGGCCAGCCGCTTCAGCTCGCTTGGCAGTGCGGTGAACCGCGCAAACGCGAGCATCAAGAGCGGCCCGAGGGTGCCGAGCAGAATCTGAACGATGGCCAGGCTGATGAAGAGCTTGCTGAAGATGAGCTCAGACAGAATTTCGATGGATTCTTCGCTTTCGTAGAGCCGGTGGATGAAGTCCAGAAGCTCCAGAGCGACGTCGATGATCAGCGCGTAGAGCAGAAAGGAGGCCAAAGCGTTCAGGCACTTCATGTCGAGTGTCTTGCGGCGCAGCAGGGTCGTGACGTAGTAGAGGATCAGTACCAGCGAGATCCCCGAAACGATGGCCGAGAAGAGAAACACAATGGGCATCAGCACGCTGCTCCAGAAGGGGATTGGCCTTCACCGAACCGAAGATGAAGCCCACGTAGCCGTGGAGGAGAAATGCGGATGGAATGCCCAGGATCGTGATCGCGTAGACGGCCTTGTGATCGAAGGCCACCGCTTCCGGTGAGATGTCCTTGGAACCGAGCGAGATCAACCAGTAGAAGAGTTTCTTCAGCCCTCTCGACTGCTGCCGCCACCTCACCATGTCCTCCCGGAACTCGAACCAGATCTCGAGGAGCAGCACCACCATCAGGTACCAGATGTAGACGAAGCCGAACATCGCCATGGCGGACGCGGGATTGGGTGTCAGGAAGATATTGAAGGCGCGCTCGGGGTGTCCCAGGTGTGCTTGTAGCGGAATGGGCGCCACGAAAACGAAAGCGAGCGCGGTGAGCAGCGCGAGGCGGTAGGTTGGCTGAAGGTCTTTCACCTTGAAGACCTTCTCGAGCGAGGCCAGGATGAAGGCGCCGGCGACCAGACCCGTGATGTAGGGGTAGATCACGACCAGGATGCTCCAGTGAAGTTCGACTTCGTTCGGATAGATGAAGCCCGTAACCTGTTGGAGCGCTGCTTCCAGTTGTGCTTGATGCGCCGGGTTCATCTAGCGCACCTCCCCATCCAGGTCGGAGTAGAAGACCTTGGGTTTCGTGTTCATGTGTGCTTTCAACACCTGGATATTGCTCTGCCGCATCATTCGGTTGAGCGGGGTACTCATCATGTCGAGCTCTCCGAAAATTCTCGCCTGCGTCGGGCAGACTTCGACGCAGGCCGGCAGCAATCCCTCGGTGATCCGGTGGTAACAGAACGTGCACTTGTCGGCTGTCTTGGTCCGAGGGTCCAGGAAGCGCGCGCCGTAGGGGCAGGCCTGGATGCAGTAACGGCAACCGATGCAGTAGTCCTCGTCGACCAGAACCACTCCATCCTGGCTCTTGAAGGTGGCTCCCACCGGGCAGACCTGGACGCAGGGCGGGTTTTCGCAGTGATTGCACAGCTTGGGAACGAAGAAGGTCCGGAGGATTTCCTTGTCGCTCACCACGGGCGGGAAACCGTCGATGCCGCCGTTGGGGCTGTCGACGCTCACTTCTCCGTCGGCGTAGATGATGTAGCGCTCCACCCAGGTCCGGAAGTAGTAGGGCTCCATCGGTACGTCGTTTTCGATCTTGCAGGCCTCGACGCACTTGCCGCAGCCGATGCACTTTTCGATCTGGACACCCATCGCATAGCGGTGTTCCGACGGTCGGTAGTCACCGTCGCCCTCTTCGGCGAGCGCCTTGAGCGGTCCGGACACGCCAAGGAGGAGAGTCGCACAGGGGAACTTGACGAGATCAGCTAGAAATTCTCTTCGCTCGTAGGTCTTCGGCATCTAGCGAACCTCCGGGGAGTGCTGGTAATGGCATTGCCAACACAGCAATGTTCCGCCGTGGGTGTCCTGCTCGATTTTCGGGATCTCGAACTCAGCCAGGTCGACGCCTCGGAAATTGGCCGGAGTGTCAGTGCCCGCGGCGTGGCAATTGCCACAGAAGGCCCGCTCGAAAGGCATGCGAGGAATATTCGATCGCGGCCGCAGGAAGTGTTCCGGCTCCGCCTCGTGGCAGACCTCGCAGTCGAGGGGGGCGTGGTGCGAGACGGCCTTGACCCGGGAAATCGTCGCGTGGCAGCCCGAGCACGACTCGGGGCGCTCGGAGGGCACGGGATCGTGGGGGTCGTGGCAGGTGTGGCAGAGCTTGGCGGGCTCGTGGCGTTCCTCGATGATCTGGGGGAAGCCGGTCGGCCGAGATACCAGATAGCGGTGGCAGGTCAGGCACAGGTCTCTCCCGGTCGGGAGCGGCGGATCCTCGTCGGCCTCTTCTCTCGCGTGTTCCGCCGCTGCGCCGTGGCACGTTTCACAGCTGAGAGTTCGATGGAATGAGTTGTTCTTGGTCGCCACCTGGTCTTCGTGGCACTCCGCACAGGCCTGCCAGCCCGCGAACTGGATTTCGTGCGCTGCGTTTATCTCCACCGCATCAGCTCGGTAGTGCCCGAGTTCTCCGAAGGATTCCGGAATGAAGCGCTGCCTCACCAGAATCATGGTCGTGACGACGATCACGAAGACGATCCCAACCTGGAGAACTTGATTCGGAAGCTTTCCTCTTTTCAAAGCACCCTCCGAGTCATGCGAGAATCACCAGCCAGTCTTTTCGATGGCCCAGTTGGTTCCATCTTCGATCGCCAAACATGACGAGCGAAGATTGCTGCGTCCGACGGGTCTCCCGCTGCACGACCCGGTTCGTCGCATCGATCGCGATGAGCCGTCGTCTGCCGAACGTCAAGCGTGTGGGAATTCCGTCATACCTTGCGGCCGCGTTAGTGCAATCGGTATGCCACGGCCTAACTCACTGAGATCGCTAGGTCTAGAAGCAGCCGTGCCGGTATTTGCCCCAGAACGGAACGTCTAATTGGGGCATGGTGCTACAGGGTGAGGCTATTTGGGTTTGCGGTCAGTCGAGTGCTGAGGCCGCACCAGCCGAATTCACGGGGTACGGTCGCGCCACAGCACCCGAGGTGATATGCCCACAGTGATGAGCGATCATTCTCCGATCGGCGGAGCGCGCGCAGCGTTCCGCATTCACACCGTATTGTGTGGAGTGGATGCGATGGAGTGTTGGGGATCGTGAGCCCGCGGCGCGCTCTGTTCAGGGAGTTTCGGCGCGCTTCTGGTCGCGCACCTCGGCGCGCTTGGTCTTGAGCAGGTCGAGGACGAACCGCGTCTCTTTGTCGATCTTCGGCAAATCGAAGGTGTGCCAGAGCACGGAGAGATCGCGAACCCGCTCATCCATGACTGCGAAGAAGGCCTGGGTCTCGGCGGGCTCGCCGCGGATGCCGATGTAGCGATAGTACCGCTGAATCGAGAGGAAGCGGTTCAGGATGTCGCTGGCCGTATCGGGGATCTCGGGATGGTTTCCCGACGCCTCGTTGTGACAGCGTTGACACGTCTCCTTTACGGTGTTCACGTTCAGAACGACCGTGTTCATGGATCCGTGGCAGGTGACGCAGTTGGGTCCCTGCTTCTCCTGCTTCTTCTTGACGATGTGAGCGATGTGGTTGCTCTTGCGGAAACCCTGGTAGATGTCGTCGTGACACCCGCCGCAAGTGAAGGGGATGTTCTCGAAACTGACGGCGCTCCCCGCGGTCAGGCCTCCGGAGACTTCGGTCCCGTGTGCTCCTTTCTTGTCGCGGGCGTCGGAGTTCCCGCCGTGGCAATCTTCACAGTCGACGTCTTCCTGACGGTGAACGGATAGATCCCATTCCTGGTAATAGTCGTAGAGCTTCTTGGCGGTGACGAGGAAGTCTGGGTTGCTGTGGCATTCGACGCAGGAATTTGTCACCTCGGTTGCGGATTCCTCTCCCCCGGCGAAGGCTTCTGCGAAGAGCAGCAGGGTGAGCGCCAACGGAATCACCAGGAGAACAGGGCCTCGTGATCGGGGAGTGGGCTTTCCGGTGCCTGTGTGGTGCATTTGAGTTTCCCCGTTCGCGTTTCGAACAGCCCGAGGCAAACCAACATCTGCAATCAGTGACGCAAGTGCCCGGGCTTTCGCTTCTGCTATGTGTACTCGGCTGTCGAGGTTAGCCCGTCAGTCGGGCAACCAGGCGGATAACCAATGGGATGTTGGGTGTCAAGAGAAGGTAGCGCGCCTTTGAATGCGACCGATTTCGAGGCATCGAGCTGCCGAGAAAGTCCCCGTTTTCTTGGCTGGCGGCGAATCCCCCGTGATAAGGTCCGACCGTGCGGAGATCTGCTCTGGCGCTACCGGCGATCCAGCCCGACTTGACACGGTCCCCAGCCCCGCGCAAAAATGAGTGCAGGAGGTAATCCATGATCCGAGTGCGAATCGCAACGGGAATTGCAGTATGCGTCGCTTTGGTGGGGATGAGTGTATCGACTCTCGCCCTCGCCGAGGAGACACAGATCAAGAAGTTGATGGGTGATAATTTTAGTGGGCTTCAGACGATCCTCGTCTCCTTGATCACTTCGAACTACGCCGCGGTTCCCGCGCAGGCGAATGCGATCCACGAGCCACGCCGTGGAGTTGGCCCAGATGGCTCCCGAGAGTCCGAGTGCCGATCGGCAAGCGTTCCTCTCGTACGCCTACAATCTGGACGCTCATGCGCTGGACATCAAGTCGATCGTGGAGTTGCTCATTCAGCACGACAAAGAGCGCAAGCAGCCGCGTCTCGCCACCGACCACCTCAGGGGCGCATTGGCCGCTCACTACGGTGGGATGGTGACGATGTGCGTGGCGTGTCACAACCGCTTCCGCCAGACAGTAATCCCGTAACAGAGCCGGGGCGCGCCACCGGCGCCGTCCCTTCGTGATCGGGTCAGTGACGGGCTCAATCTCAGCGAAATCCGCGCCGAGAAGGTGGCATGGGAGGGATCTCGTCCACCTGTCTGCCGCTCGGGGGAGTCGAGCGGGAGCGGATCGCAGCGCCGACTCGCGACCGCGTTCTGGTCGGGCTCGCGGCGGGCGGCGTCGCGCTACCTCCCCTCGTCGACCTGCTCTGGAATGGCTGGGAGCGGGTCTTTGGCTACCTCGCCGCAGACTCCTTCTACTATTTCACGGTCGCGCGAAACCTCGCCTCGGGAGCCGGAGTCTCCTTCGATGGCGAGTACGCGACCAACGGATTTCATCCCCTCTGGCAACTCTACACTGCGTTGCTCTACGCGGTCACCTCACTGACGGGACTCGGCGAATCGGCGTTTCTCGTGGGGGTCTTTCTCAGTAGCCTGCTGCTGACCGCTCTGGCCACGGTACTCCTCGGAAGTTGCTTCCGGCTCGCGTTGGGTCGGGTTCCAGCCGCCTTCCCGATCTTGCCTGTCGGGCTCTATGCGCTCAGCACGGCCTCTCTCCAACCCCTCTATGGCTCCCTGTGGAGCTTCGCCAACGGGATGGAAACGGGGGCCACCCTGGCGGCCTTCGCCTGGGTGTTGCGCTGCATGGTGGGGCGCGAACTCGGCGCCTCCCGTGCGATCGATTTGCAGCTAGGTGTCGCCCTGTCGATCCTGCTGCTCAGCCGACTCGATCATGCAGCGCTCGCCGTGTGCCTGCTCGGCGTCTACGCACTGCGAGAACCGTGTTGGCGTGGCCCGCGGCTGCTGGCACTCGCCACCGTGGCCGGCCCATTCGGGTTTACGTTGGCCGCGTATCTTGGCTTCAACTGGCTGAGCGCGGGATCGCTTCTCCCCGTTAGCGGCGCGGTCAAGAGTTCGTTCCCAGAGTCGAGTATTGCGAACCTCTTCTACCTCGACCGGATCATCAACCTGCCAGCCGCTGCGCGATTTGGCGAGCTGTGGCGCATGGTGCAGATGCTGCTTCCCGCCATTGCAGCGGTGTTCGCGCTGCCGTGGCTCGTCGGGCTTCGCTGGCGCGAGCGACACGATGCCCTCACCTGGCCCCTCATCGTCTGCTCGTTGTTCGTGCTCGTGTTGACTGCCTACAACTTCCTTTTCGTGAATGCCTGGCATCAGGGTCACTGGTATTACCCGGTGTCGATCGTCCAGATGACGCTGCTCGCGCTCTACTTGTGGGAGAAGGGGAGGCCTGTCGCCGATGGCTGGGGGGCCGCTCTCGTGGCCGGCACGAGTGCCGCCGCCGCGCTCCTCTTCTTCGGCTTCGTGTATCACGACCCCAGTTACAACACGACGTACTCGCGAATGTACGAGGCGCGCGGCGAGTTGAAGGAACACTTTGCCGCAGCACCACCCAGAATGATCGAGTACGACGACGGGATCGTTTCCTTCGCCACCGGCTTCCCCGCGATGTCGGGGCTCGGCTTCGCGATCGATCGCGAGGCAGTCCCGTGGGTCCGAAACGGCCGAATTCTGTGGCTCGCCTACGAGCGGGGTTTCGACCACATCGTGTCGCTGAACTACTTCGGAACGGGCGGACTGACCCTGGAGTCATCCTCCGAGCAGATCCGAGCGAAGCTCAACGGCGCGTTTTTTCTCTCTCCCGAAGCGACCGAACCCTTCGATTTCGAGGTTGTCTACCTGCCCTCGAGCGTCCCCATCGCGTTTATCCAGTTGCGCCCTGCCGGGCCTTTGGCCCTGCGGCGATGACCGCTGAGCCCAATTTCAGTTAAAGCTGGGGGGCCGGGAGGCCGCACAGGGCCTGGATCGAAGCGAGAGCTGGGGGCCGTACTGGCGCGAAGGTCGCGAAGCGGCTAAACACCCGCTCATCGAGCCAGGCGCTTCTGCCCGGCAGCGGCGAACAACAGGACCTCTTCTCAGGTCGCGCCGCAAAACTTCTTCTTACCCACAATCTGTTGTGAGGGTCGGAACAACCTACCCGTAGCGTGCGCGCTGAGGCGCGTGGCGCGGGGGAGACCACTATCTACATGTCAATTTCTCAACCCGTTTCATCGACCGGCTTCGACCGGTTCGAGCTCCACCCGGACCTCGTGCGCGGCATTCGCGCCGCCGGGTTCGTGGAGCCCCGGCCGATCCAGGTCGAAACCATTCCCGCGGCCCTCGAAGGGGCCGACGTGCTGGGCCTCGCCCATACTGGCACCGGCAAGACGGCGGCGTTCGCGCTGCCGCTGCTCGACCAGCTGCTCGATGAGCGCAAGCCCGGGCCGCGCGTCCTCGTGCTGGCACCCACGCGCGAACTGGCAACCCAGATCGACGCCGAGATCCGGCTGCTCGCGAAGTTCACGCGTCTGAAGACGGCGCTCGTTTTCGGTGGCGCCTCCATGCGCAACCAGATTGCTGCGCTGCGGCGCCGCCCCGAGATCGTGGTGGCTTGCCCGGGGCGCCTACTCGACCTGATGCGGCAGGGGGCCGCCCGGCTCGGTGATGTCGAGACGCTCGTGCTCGACGAGGCCGATCACATGTTCGACATGGGCTTCCTGCCGGACATCCGCCGCATCCTTTCGGCGCTGTCGAAGGATCGCCAGAACCTGCTCTTCTCTGCGACCATGCCGCGGGAGATTCGCCGCCTGGCCGATGAGGTGCTCCACAAGCCGCACGTTGTCGAACTCGCGGGCACCGCACCCGCCGATACGATCGAGCACGCACTGTTTCCAGTGGCAGAGGATCGCAAGCGCGATCTGCTCGAGCACATTCTTACGGCTGGTGGTTGCGATTCGGCGATCGTCTTCACGCGCACGAAACACCGCGCGCGACGTCTCGCCGAGCAGCTCGGGAAAGCCGGCCACCGCGCCGTCGGGCTGCAGGGCAATATGTCTCAGGTACAACGCGATCGTGCGATGAGCGGCTTTCGGAGTCGCAAGTTCGAGATCCTGGTGGCTACGGACATTGCCGCGCGCGGCATCGATGTGAGCGATGTGTCCCACGTGATCAACTACGACGTGCCGAACACGCCGGAGTCCTACACCCACCGCATCGGGCGCACCGGGCGCTCGGAGCGTGAGGGGAAAGCCTGCACGTTCGTCACCGGTGCGGATTGGGGCTGGGTGCGCGCGACCGAGCGCATGATCGGCGATCCAATCCCGCGGCAGCAGGTCGAGAGCTTCACCGAGGCGGAAGCCAAACGAGATTCGCGGCGCTCGGGTACACGTAGTGTGCGCGGGCACTCGCGCGACGCAGAACGCGGCCGACCGCGCTCTGCTCGCGGGCGGCGAAGCGGCGGACGCTCGCGCAACAACTCGCGTCCGGCGGTGCGTTAACCGAGCATCGGAATCCGCAGGCTTTGGGAATCGACGACGCAATCTAGATCCCGAGTATCTGCCGCGGCTGCAGCCGCACGATCGGTTTTCCGATCGTGCGCTCGTCGTGTTGGCCCTCGGTGCGTCGCGCAGCGGATCGACGGGATGTCGAGGGATGATTGCGCGATCGGCCACTGGGCAACGGCTTTCAGTCGTGCCATCATCAAGGCAGTTCGACGGCCAGCACGGCTGTCGATAGATTTCGGAGGCTGTTCGATGAGCTTGAAGCAGGTGGCCGATTTGATGACCCGCGACGTCGCGGTAATCAATCGCAAGAGCGACGTGCACGAGTTGGAAAAGTTGATGCTGGAACGGCGCGTGCACGGGCTGCCCGTGGTCAACGACGACGGCATCCTGGTCGGCGTGATCAGTCAGACCGACCTGCTGGCCTGGCACTACAACACCGGTGTGGACGGAGCGGCGTTCTACGACAACTCGCGGCTGCACGTTACCGATGAGGAAGCGATCGCCGGCTTGCACCTCACCGACATCAAGACAGCGCCTGTCGAGGATGTGATGTCTCCGATGGTCCATTGCATCAGCGCCGATCGGCCCATCGCCGTGGCCGCCTCGACGATGGTCCAAGAGCGGATTCACCGCCTGGTGGTCGTGGACGAAACGCTCCGAGTGCAGGGCGTGATCTCCGCGCTGGACATCCTTTACGCGATCCCGGGCGTAGAAGAGTTGATCCAACCCGAGGCCGACGTCTTCGTCGACGAATCGATCGTCTGATCTCCAACATTGGGCCTGCCATTTGGCCCTGGAGCGCGACTTCGATCACTCACGGAATACGGCTTAGTGGCCAGCGGCAGATGATGTCGCAGCCGTCCAGAACCGGTATCGTTGCTCTATGGCGCGTGTCATCACGGGAGTTGTTCTGGCCGCGGCCTTCGTTTCGGTGCTCGTGATGGCGCTGATGAAGGAGGCTCAGGTCGAGTGTGAGGCGTGTATCGAGTTTGAAGGCAGGCGCGCCTGCCGCACCACCATCGCCTCCAGCCGCGAACGCGCCATCAGTGGCGCCACGACCAACGCCTGCGCGGTCCTGTCCTCCGGTGTGACCGCTGGCATCCAGTGCGGCAACACGCCACCGAGTTCCCTTCGCTGTAACGACTGAACCGGCTGTAACGACTGAACCGCTCGGTGTCACACCGGCTTCCGGGAGAACAGCGCCTACGAATCGGCGGCTGAGGGATTTGCCTGGGGAGTCAGCCTCCACGACGCCCACTTGAATCATACGGAGATTGACTCCAGCTGTGACACGCGACGTCTCCGCTATCGAAAGCCGCGCGCCATCTGTCGATTTAGCGACCCGCTATTTCATGCTCCGCGGCGGATCGAAACCGTTTATCGGCGTGGCGACGTTCGTCGCTTGCGGGGTGTGGCACAAGTTGCAGTTGAAGCGAGCACCCGCAACGTCCTGGCTCTTCTCGTAGTCCTTTACCACCCAGACCATCGGGCTCTGGCCGTCCCCCTCGCCCATGACAGGTTCCTGGAAGTGGCTTTCCGGAAGCGGTACGTCGTCGGCCCCAATGGCGTTCTCCGGGTGATGACAATCCAGGCAGTCGTTTCCCGCGAGCGTGATCGGGTACATGTCCTCGATTGCGTGGGGGATCTGGGGCGGCGCGTCGGGGAAGTCGCGCCCGAGCTTCGTCGACTCTCCCGCATCCGCCTCGGGGTATTCGGGCAGTCCCTGGTCGCTGAGTGATCCCAGACTCGCAGTGCGGAAGAAGACGTTGATGTCGTCGGGGCCCGTCGCCGCGGACCGGGTTGTGTCTTTACCGGAGTCTTCTCCCCTTCGTTCCCGCGCAGGCTCCCAGGAAGGCGCCCTGAACGAGCGCGGCCACGAGTATCGCCACCAGCCAGAAATCACGCCGAAGTCTGCATCGCATGATGATCTCCTCTCTCAATGCCATTCGCTGCGCCAACACCCGCGCGCAGTTCAAAAGTCTTCGATCCCCTTTAGGTTTTCCATCTCTTCGAGCACGCTGTCGATCCCGTTGTCCCAGTCCGGGATTGGTGGCTCTTCATTCCAGGCAAAACAGTAGTTCTCGACCAACCTCCCCTGGGCGAGATCGCGGGGCAGGGTCGAGGTCGCCCCCGTATCCGAGGGTGCGGCGTCGCGCCCTCGGAAGGCGCCGGTCAAGAACTGCCTGCGACTGATCGCTTCCTTTCGCTTCACGCTCAGACCTTTCGCACCCGGACTGCGCACTTCTTGTAGTCCGTCTCTTTCGAGATCGGACACGTGGTATCCAGCGTCAGTTTGTTGATCAGGACATTCTCGTCGAACCACGGCACGAAGATCAGGCCATCGGGCACGGTGTTGCGGCCCTGCGTCTCTACCCGTGCCTTCACCTTGCCTCGGCGCGACTCGATGATGACTTCCTCGTCGCGCGCTATTCCGCGCGCCTCTGCGTCGGCCGGGCTCATGTAACACTTCGCATACGGAACGGCGCGATTGAGCTCCGGCACGCGCTTGGTCATCGTTCCGGAGTGCCAGTGCTCGAGCACGCGTCCCGTGCAGAGCCACAGGTCGTACTCGGCGTCGGGGCTCTCTGCCGCCGGCGCGTAGGGCCGGAAGAAGATCTTTGCCTTGCCATCGAGCGCGACCTTCTCACCCTTGGGGCCACCCGCCGGGATCTTCTTCAGCGCCTTTCCGTAGAAGTAGAAGTCCTGTCCGGGCTTCACGTAGGGGTCGTAGCCCTCGCGGTAGCGCCACTGGGTCTCGCGCCCGTTGACCACCGGCCAGCGCAGGCCGCGCACCCGGTGATAGGTGTCGAAGTCCGCGAGATCGTGTCCGTTACCGGTTCCGAACTTCTGGTACTCGTTCCACAGGGCTTTGTGGACGAAGAAGCCGAAATCCTCGGCGATGTCGTTCGGGTGTCCGTCGGCGATGGGGTCGGGCCATTTGACACTCTTGTATTCGGGGCGCGCGAAGAGCACCTCGTAGAGGGTCTGCTCCGGGTCGTACCCCATCTTCTTCGCCTCGGCGAGTACATCCGGAAGCTTCCCATCTTCGAAGCCATCGGCCGCGAGCCCGGGCAGCGGTTGCTCGTTCCACACTTCCGAGAGCTTGAAGCGCTTCGCGAACTCCAGGATCTGCCAGAGGTCTCCCTTGGCATCGCCCGGCGCCGTTACCTGCTGGCGCCAGTGTTGCGTGCGCCGCTCTGCGTTCCCGTAGGCGCCCCACTTCTCGTAGATCATTGCGACGGGGAGCACGAGGTCGGCCACCTTCGCCGAAACCGTCGGATAGCAATCCGACACCACGATGAAGTTGTCCTTCTCGCGGGCTGCCCGGAGCCACTCGTTGGCGTTGGCGAAGTCCTGGAAGGGATTCGTGACCATTGCCCAGAAGAACTTCACCTTCCCGGAACGCAGGTCCCGCACCATCTGCACGGCGTGGGTTCCCACCTTGGGGTTGAGTGTCTTCGACGGCAGGTTCCAGATTTTCTCGGTCTTCGCGCGGTGCTCCGCGTTCTTGACCACCATGTCCGCGGGCAGTCGATGGGCGAAGACGCCCACCTCTCGCGCGGTTCCGCAGGCCGAAGGCTGTCCGGTCAGCGAAAAGGGTCCCGATCCCGGCGTGGAGATCTTTCCACCGAGCAGGTGGATCATGTAGATCTGCTCGTTCACCCAGGTGCCGCGGCTGTGTTGGTTGAAGCCCATCGTCCAGAAGGACAGGATCTTCCGCTTCGGGTCCGAATAGAGCTTCGCCAACGCGATCAGCTTCTCTTCCGGAACACCGGACAGCTCGCTGACGTACTTCGCCGTATAGGGGGCGAGATTCTTTTTGAACTCGTCGAAGGTGATCGTCCAGTGGGCGCCGGCCTTGCTGCGCATCGACTGTCCCTGCTCGAGGGGGTGGTCGGCGGGCAGGCCGTAGCCGATGTCGGTGGGACCCGTGGCGAACGCGCAGTGTCTGTCTACGAACTTCTGGTTCATTCCTCCGTGCTCGAGCATGTAGCGCGCGATGAAGTTCTGGATTGCGAGGTCGGTCTGTGGCTCGAAGATCATCTCGAGGTCGGCGATGTCGCTGGTGCGATTGCTGTAGGTCGAGAGGTTCACGATCTGCATCGGCTTGTGCTTGAGCTTGCGATCCGTCACGCGCGACCACAGCATCGGGTGGCACTCCGCCATGTTGGCGCCCCAGGAGACCACCGCGTCGGTCTGCTCGATGTCGTCGTAACAGCCGGGCGGTTCGTCGATCCCGAAGGTCTGGATGAAGCCCGCGACGGCGGAAGCCATGCAGTGTCGCGCATTGGGGTCGATGTTGTTCGAACGCACGCCGGCCTTCATGAACTTCGCGGCCGCGTAGCCCTCGTCGATGGTGTACTGGCCCGATCCGAAGATCGAGACGCTGGAGGGTCCGTGCTCCGCGTAGTATTCCTTGAACTTCGCTGTCATTACATCGAAAGCCTCGTCCCAGCTGACCGGCGTGAACTTCCCATTCTTGTCGTACACGCCGTTTTTCTTGCGGAGCAGTGGCTTCGTGAGGCGATCCTCGCCGTACAGGATCTTGGCGTTGAAGTAGCCCTTGATGCAGGTGAGCCCGCGATTGACGGGCGATTTCGGGTCGCCCTTCACGGAGACGATCTTCCCTTTGTTGGTGGCCATCATGATCCCGCAGCCGACTCCGCAGAATCGGCAAACGGCTTTGTCCCACTTCCAGTTCTCTTGCCCCTGCCACTCGTCCACTTGTGCCAGTGCGTTCACCGGAACCGAGATGCCAATGCTTCCGGCCACCGATGTGGCGACCGCGTTCTTCAGAAAGTCACGTCGGGTCTGGCTCATGATCGTCTCCGATTGAAATTCGAGTAAATACGCTTGAACGAGAAACGGGGGGTCACGTCAATTCTCCATCGCTGCAAAACTCCGCCAACGCCGCCGATAGGACGAGCGGAAGTGCCTGCAATGTCTTCATCCGATCCATGCTTTCGTCGATATCGCTTGCCTCCAGCGTCACGACCAGACGGCCCTCTGGGTCGCTGAAGTGCACTTCAGCCCAGGGCAGCTCGTTCACTTCTTCGCTGATCTTCGAGAGATGCTCGGGCCTGCTTGCTACGACCACTCCAGAGATGATCACGGTCGGCTCCTCTTCAGATTGGATTCGAGAAGCCCCGCGAAGGTCCGCACATCACGATCCGAGCTGTTCCGCTTGCGAACTCCCTGCACGTTCGTTCCCCTCTTGCTGATCAGTTTAGGGGACGCAATAAACATGGCCACCGATCCGCGCGTCTGGAGGCACTTCCACCGAGCATTTTCTTCGATGGTCACAACCCACCGAGGGGCGTATCCCGCACAATGCGATGCTCGAGTTCCCGGAGTGCACCGGTCTTGTTCAGGAGATCGATGGGTCGATGAGGCAAACGGCCACACTCGCTTCGATTCGCCACCAGCGTGTGAGTCACGCTGCGTCAATTCAGAACGATTGCAATGGATTCAAACCGAAGCAGGCGGGCGGGTAATGGGCATAGGTTGGCTGTGGGTGGGCGCGCAGCGCCGTCAAGAATCTCGAGGGAAGGGCGCTCCGGCGCCGGATGAGTCTGTCCGATCCGCCGCGGGCTGGTCGCAGCGGCTCACACGCAGGGTGCCATCCGTCACGATCTTTGCCCGGAGACCGCCGCGACCTTGCATGGCCTCTTCAGCACCGGCTGTGAAGGCCTGATCCATCCAGTAACAGGGGCGGCATTCTTCGGTACCGAAAAAACGTACACCCTGAATCTCGAATTCTTGTCCGATGAGTTCGTTCAACTCCAGGCCACGGGTGATGACATTGCGCCGGAACGCCGACGGCGCGACCTCGTGCCCGGCGAAGTGGGCCCGAAGGTCCTGATACACCTCATCGGCAAAAAACGTGATCTGGCCCTTGAAGTCATCCTTGTGACTGAAGTAGCGATCCTTCTCGATTCCCTGTCCGGCAACGCAATGGACCTCATCCACTTCGGCGATCTCGTGTTCACCCGGCGGTCCACCGTGATGACCCACGTAGTTGTGCCCCTCTGAAATGTAAAGGTGCAGAATCTCCATTCGGGATCTCCAATCGCAAGATTTCGCCACCGCCGAGACCGATGCGCGCCTTCCAGATTACTCTATCACGCCCATCCCAGGGGCATGCAAGAAGCCCGACCCAGCGGCGTGCGCCCAATCTCCACGCGGCGGTTAGCGCTTCATCAAGTGTTCTGCGAGCACCTGGTAGACGAGCGGGCCGTCGGTTTCGTTGATGTCGCTTTCCGGTTCTGGATCGGACGACTGTTTCACGACGACCATCTGAGCCGTCGAGTCGAGGTAGATTTGCTGCCCGTGAATGCCGAGCGCGCTCACCCCCTTGTGGGCATTGTTGAACGTCCACCACTGGTCGTGGTACGCGAAGCCGACCTGTCCGTACCACGGGTCGTGGTAGAAGCGGTTGAACGGGGCGGGATCGCCGGAGCGCAAGATTCGTTTTGCCACACTGGCCGGAATGATCTGCTGCCCGTTGAAGAGGCCATTCTGCAGGATCATCTGCCCGAAACGCGCGGCATCCCGGGCTGTGACGTTCAGGCCCCCGCCCGCCATTTCGGTAGCTGAACCGTCGAGCCAGATGTAGGCGTCGCGCTCCGGGCCCAGCGGTTGGAAGAGCATGCTTTCCAGCGCCGCAGAGACCGATTGGTTCGTGACCCGACTTGCGATCCAGCCGAGTACATCCGTGTTGGGCGTTACATAGTGAAATGCGTGTCCGTGCTCGCCTTGCTTGCGCAGTGTGGGCAGGTAGTCGTAGAGGTTCATGGGCCCCTTGTAGCCATCGGGAGGCCCGCCCCAGAGCGAAAACACGTAGCCATAGCGCCAGATGTCGGAGTCGCGATCGAGGTAATCCTCGCTGTATTTCACGGCTGTCGTCATGTCGAGCACCTGCTGAACGGTCGCGTCGTAGAACGCGCTTCCCTCGAGCTCGGGGAGGTAGTGTCCGACGGTGCGCGCGAGATCGATGCGCCCCTGCTCGGCCAGCACGAGCACCATCGTTCCGACGAACGATTTCGTTGCGGAAAACATCTGGTGCTGGGTGTGTGGCATCATTCCATTCGAATACTTTTCGTAAACGATCTTGCCCTGGTGGAGTACGACAATCGAGTCGGTGTTGGATTCCTGCTGCCAACGCGCGAACGTGATGCGGCGATCATCAGAAGTCGTGAACTCCAGTGCGTCGAGATCGATGGGTTTGCTTTCGAGTCGCGATGCGGGGCTCGTCCCTCGATAGATCTCGCGAGTGGGTTGAAACTCTCGAATGTGTTGGAACGACCAGCGGTTCTGTGGCGCTTGCATGAAGTTCTGGTTCGAGATTCGTTTGTCGGCGGGTGGCGGGAAGCCCTGCATCAGGCCCATCTCTTTGGCTGTCTTCGGAGGAGTGAAACCTTCCTCTGCGAGCGCAGCGGAACTTCCGAGCAGCGCCGCAACCAGCAGCCAGCCAGAAAACCGAAACTTCAGATTCATCGCGTTCGTCCTTTTCTTGGTGCCTTCTCGATCGATGAGCTTCTCGGCCCCGAAGAAGGCTTCTCGGCGCCGCCGGGCGCTAGAGTCTACTCCACGAGTAGAAACGGAAGCTTGATCATACGCGCTAGACGGGATTTTGATGACCAGCTGGTGAGATGGACAGCGTATGATGGAGGTGTCCGGTTCGCGGGGGGAATCGGAAGGGAGGCTGCGAGGTGTTTTGGAGTCGAGATTGGCGCGGCATGCTGTTGGTGTCGCTGGCTGTGGCGGCGCTGGTGAGTGGATCGATCGGCTGCATGGGCGGGAGGATTCACACGGATCTCTCGCAGCTCACCGAGTCGCGTGAGGAGGCCAGCGGGGCAATGACCCGCGAGCGGCTCCGGCGCGAGGTCCAGCGCTTCGCGCACCGCTACTTTGCTTGGCTCACTCAGACCGGAAATGAGGGCCAACGCGCCGCCGCCACGCCGTCCGACCGTCGCGAGTGGCAGCGTTACAAGATCTACATGGCGTCGACGACGGTTTCGATCGCCGCCGGATCGGATCCACTCACGAATCTGCTCGACATGATGGTCTTTACGCGAATCACCGCCGAACGCGCGCGAAAGCTCTCCGTGGAGCCCAGTCCGATCCTTTCGAGCGATCGCGTGTTCAGCGAGGCGACAGCGCAGCAGTTCGAGAAGCTCGATTCTGAGATCTGGGCGGTTGGCGCGCGGGTTCTCGAGCAGGAGCAGCTCGACGCGCTCGATCAGTTGATCGTCGTCTGGAGGGAGGAAAACCCCGAAGTCCGTTATGTCACGGCCGCACGCTTTGGTGAGTTTGCATTCGAGCGGGGGGAGATGGAACTCTGGAACGCCCTGTCCGACGGCGTGCTTTCCGGCATCGGGTTGTTGCCCGACGTGGGCGACATGACGCGCGCCGTGGATGAGGCCCGTGATTTCTCCGAGCGCATCCTCTTCTACGTCGAACACCTCCAGTTCCTGGTGCGCTGGCAGGGCGAGTACGTGGTGTACGAGACGCTCGCCCAGCCGGACGTGCAGACGCTCATCGCCGATACCAGTCGCCTGGCGCAAAGCTCCGAGCGGATCGCCGCGGTCTTCGAAACCCTGCCCGCACAGATCGAGCAGCTCGAACAACTTTCGGCCGAGGCCCGTCGGACGCTAGAGGTGGGCGGAGAAACCGCGATCCGGGTGAATGAGGCGGCGAGTGCAATCAACGCGCTCTTCGAGAGTGACGAGGAGGAAGCGGGCGACGAACCGTTCGACATCACAGAGTACGGAAGCGTCGCCGTCGAGATTGCCGCCGCCGCCCAGCAGCTCGCCGCCATGGCCGACACACTCGACCGGATTCTTCTCAGCAACAGCGCCGACGTCGAACGGCTCGGACCGATTCTCCGGGCCGTGTCTCAAATCGAGGACGAGGGCGAGGAACTCGCCGACCGAGTCTTTTTTCTGGGGGTCGCTTTCGTATTGATCGCACTGGTGGCCTGCATCGCCGCGGGCCTTCTCTACCAGGCTGCGTCGCGCGCGCTCTTCGGTACCCACCGACGCAGCTGAGATTCAATTCCCGGCCGCTCCGATCATTCGTCAACGCGAATCGAGCATGCGGCGCACTTTCTCCCCGAGCTTCGTCATCGTGAAGGGCTTCTGCAGGAAGTTGACGTCCTGTTCGAGGACACCGTCGCGCGCGATCGCGTCATGGGTGTAGCCGGATATGAAGAGTACAGCGATGTCGGGACGCACTTTTCTCAGCCGCTCTGCAATCTCCGGCCCCCGCATGTCTGGCAGGACCACATCCGTTACGAGAGCGTCGATCGAGCCTTCGATCCGTGCCACACGCTCGAGGCCTTCGCCGCCCGCCGTCGCAGAGATCACCGTGTAGCCGAGCCTTTCGAGCGCATGCGTGCAGAGTTTTCGCACGGGCTCCTCGTCTTCGATCAGCAGGATCGTTTCACTTCCAGTCTGCGCAGATTCTGGTTGGGGTGGGATCTCGGCAATTGAGTTCTCGGCTTCGGCTCGAGGTAGGTAGATCTCGAAGGTCGTTCCCTTGCCGGGCAGGCTGACGAGCTCGATGTGTCCGCCGTTCTGCTTGACGATGCCATGGCACGTCGCAAGGCCCAGACCAGTGCCTTCTCCACTCGCTTTGGTGGTGAAGAACGGCTCGAAGACGTGTTCCTGCACCGAAGGTTCCACGCCGACACCGGTGTCGTGCACGCTTACCTGGAGATAGGGGACCCTGGCATCACCTCTGGGTGCTCGGCCTGATAATCATCGCCCAGGATCACATTGTCGGTCGCAATCGAGAGCGTCCCTCCATTCGGCATGGCATCCCGCGCGTTCACCGCGAGGTTGACCAGAAGCTGCTCGAATTGACCCGGGTCGATCTGGATCATCCAGCTCGGATCGATCGTCGAGATTTTCAATGCGATCTGCTCGCCGAGGAGCGGCTGGAGCAGCCGCCGCACCGCATCGATCTGCTCGTTCGGATCGACAGGGCGAGGCTTGATGATCTGCTTGCGCGCGAACGCGAGCAGCTGCGCGGTCAAATTTGCTGCGCGCTTGGCGGAAACTTCGATCGTTGCAAGCGGTTCCGAGGGTGACATGTCGGACTTCAGATTTGTCTGAGCGATTTCGACATTGCCGAGGATGACCGTCAGCAGGTTGTTGAAGTCGTGTGCGACGCCGCCGGCCAGGCGCCCGATGGCCTCGAGCTTCTCTCGGTGCGACGATTCCTCGGCGAGTCGCTTGGAGTCCGTGATGTCCTCATAGGTACCGAGAACGCCAAAGATCTCACCTTCCGCGGTGCGCAGCGGGATCTTGCTGGTGCGCAGCCAGAGGGTCTTCCCATCGGGCGTCGTTTGCGGTTCCTCGTAGTTGAGCTTCGACTCCCCACTCTCGATCACCGCCCAGTCATCGGCGCGGTAGAGTTCTGCTTGATCCTTCCATCCCATCGCGAAGTCGTCCTGACCGAACAGCCGCGAGGGGCTGTCGAATCCCGCGTCCTTTGCAAAACTCGTATTGCAGCCCAGATACCGAAGGTCCAGATCCTTC
>PVMK01115394.1_pt1 | contig 40161 bp, 29 predicted proteins | sample 1853481 | NCBI WGS metagenome assembly PVMK01 (sample SAMN08533507, study PRJNA380276) | Marine sediment metagenome, whole genome shotgun sequencing project.
CACTCGGAGCTGCTGACGACCCTTCAGGTACTGTGGTGCACGTTGCGAGCGTACGACCTCGGACTCGCAGCCAACGGCGAGGTGGACTTCGCGGCTATCGGGCAGCGGATCGAACCACCCGACCGCATCGCCGAGGAGATCGCCCGGCACGAGAGCGACTTCTTGCCTGGCTTCGCGGAGCGGGTGAGCGCGCTGGTGGCCGAGAGCCGCGCGGCGGGCATCGAGCCGATCCTGATCACACAGCCCGCCCTCTATGGGGAGGGAATCGACCCGACCACCGGACGCGAACTCGGAGAGCTAGACGTCTTCGGCACGAGCAGCGCTCTCAAATGGAGGCTGCTCGAGCTTTACAACGACGCCACGCGTCGAGTTGCCGCCGACGAGTCCGTACTGCTGATCGACGTCGCCCACAAGCTGCCGAAGGACTCGCGCCTGTACTGGGACTTCATCCACTACTCCCCGGCGGGCGCCGCGGAGTTCGCCGCCATTGTGGCGAACGAGCTCGAGGCGAGATCCGCACCTTCATGGTAGCCCCATGGCGGGCTGAATTTCTTGTGTGAGCGCCTCGGCGATCAAGTGGTGCCCGCGGACGTCGGGATGCCAATGATCCAAAGCGATTTCGGCAAGGTTCTCCACGTCCCACTCGCTTAATTCTCGAAGGAAACCGACGGACCGAATCCCCGCTTCGTCGAGGAAACGTATCGTTGCGTCGTACTCTGGGAACGGATACTCGGTGAGAGCCGAATCAACGAAGTCAGGTAGAACCGCAACGATGAAGTGCGCTTCGTTTGCGCGAACGAATGTGTCGTCTTCCTGGACTCCCAACCCTTCGGTAACCGAGTCCCCGATGAAGGCAACCCTATGCACGCCTGGTGGCTGGAGAGGCTCTCTCTATCTCTGTCTCTGAATCCATAGCGATTGAACTTTGCTACGACCGACGAGCCAGATAAGACGTACTTGCGTTCGGCGTAGGGTGGATACTCCCAGATCAATCGCGGGTCTCTCGCGCGAACGACCGACGGCACGTTGCTCTCATGACGCTGTGTTCTCCACAGCCTGAGCCGAAGTGTTAGTTCTCCACCGGCAGCGACCAACAGCAGCGAAGACACGAAGATGAGAAGCTTTGGAGCCCACGACGCCATTCGTTTTGGTCGAACCGCTTCTCAGAACAGGGTGTAGATGAACGGCGCTGCAGCCGTCCCGCCCAAGACCACCAACAACCCCAGCAAAAGAATCGAGATGATGATGGGAGCCAACCACCACTTCTTGTTCGCCTTCAAGAAGCCGATGAATTCCGCGACGAGCCCGGTCTGCTTGCCGGAGGCTCGAGCCAGGAACTCGTCGTCTTTTTTGGGGTCGTCACTGTCTGACATAGCCGCCTCTCAATACTGATGGAAATAGCTCTCTTTGTCCCGCGTCTATTTTCTTTTGATATCGGTGCGAAAAACAACGTTGGGGGAGATTCTAAAAAGCGCCGCAGGCTCAGTCTGAGCTCGATGGACGCGCGCGACCGAGCGCCTTCAAGTACACATTTTCGAGTGCGCACACCGATTTCTCGCGCAAAAATCGCTCGCGGACTGTTTCCCGAGCGCGTTTGCCCATCTGACTGAGTGCCTCGTCGTCACCCAGCAGCTCGATCACTGCTTGGGCCATGGCCTGCGGATCTTCCAGAGGCACGAGCACGCCGTCCACCCGGTGGCGTATGACTTCGGTCAATGCCGGTAGCTCATATGCAACCACCGGCACACGCGATGCCATGGCCTCGATCGCCACCAGGCCGAGCCCCTCACCTCGGGATGCAAAGACCAACACGTCGCTGATGGCGAGAAGGTCTGGCACATCATCGCGACGACCCACGAGATGGACGGCGCCTTCGAGACCATGACTGCGCACTGCCGCTTCGATGTCTTCGCGCTCGCCGCCCTCGCCCACCAACAGTAGCTCCGCGTCGAAACGCTCCCGCACCCAATGAATCATGTCCACGAGCTGGGTCATGCATTTGTCGGGCTCGAGCCGCGCTACCCCGATCAGGACCGGCCCCGTATCGCGTAATCCCAACTCGGCTCGGAGCGCTCTTTTTCGCTCTTGGGATAGGCCGGCGCCAAAGCGGTCGAGCTCGAGTCCGGGATACACGACGTCTACCTGCTCGCCGGACAGACCCCAGCTCGCAATGTCTCCGGCCCAGGCTTCGCGTACCGCCTTGGATACCGTGATCGCGCGAACGTAGTGTCCGGCCAACAGCCAGCGGTCGATCGATCCCCACGGGGAAGAGAAGTGCATGCTATGGAAAGTGTTCACGACTGGAACCCGACAAATCCGCGCGGCTACGATACCGAAACGACGGTCCCAAGGTGTGTTGTTGGTGTGAATCAGGTCGATGTGGTTGTCGCGCACGTAGCGGACGAGCTTTGCGACCGCGAGGGGTAGGCGACTACGTCTGAGCTCGAGGTTCAGGACCGGCACGCCTTCGGCGAGATACTGGTCGGTCATCGCGTTTTCGTCGTTGCGCCACACCGAACACACGAAGCTCTCGAAGAGACGCGGGTCGAACCCCAGGATGTTTCTGAGCACGAGAATCTGCCCCCCGCCGAGGACCATGTCGGGCAGCGTGTGAAGCACACGAATTGGCCACCGCGGCTCAGCCGCACCCACAGGACCATCGCTTGCAAACATCGTCGTCACTCACTCTCCAACGCAAAGAAGATCTCGTAGGGGCCGAAGAAATACGGGAGAAACCGACCGTCACCGACCTCTTCGAGCGTCGCCCAATCCGCTCGCCCGTCGAGCTTGGTCATTTGGCTTTCGTGGGCCATCAGCGCGTGCCGCTTGAGCTCGAGAAAGCCGGCCGTGGCGACGAACCGCGGCCGCAGCGAGCGAGTGAATTCACCGAAACGCCATTTCAGACCGCAGGCGTTGGCGGTCATGCGCCGAGTCCAGGTGCGCCTCCAGCGCTCCATCCAGAACCAGACGGGATATTCGTATAGCTCGCAGCGAATGCCGTTGCGAGCAACCAGGTCCACTGTCGCTTCCGCGAGTGCAACGTGGTCGGGATGCCCGTCGAGTGCGGACGTGAAGTAGATCTCTTGGGGATCGAAATCGCTGAGTACCCGACAGATGCCGCGCCCGATTGCGTCCTTCTGCTCCGCGAGACCCGTCTCTTCGAGTCTCAGGTGCATGACGCGCTCCCCGGGCACGCCTAGCCTTTCGCAGGCCTCGACCGATTCTTGTTCGCGCCGGCGGGCCAGTTGATCTGGCGTCAGTAGAGACGAGCGGTGGGAATAGCGCCCGTCGGAAGCGAAAAGCACGCGCACCTCGGCACCAACCCGCGTTTTGCGCAAAATGGTCGCGCCACAACCGAGGGTTTCGTCATCTTGGTGGGGGGCGAGCACGAGGCAAGAACGCTGGGAGACCGAGGGGGTCATGTCCCGTCCTATACCGAACAGGAACCGGTCAAACGAACTCCGCGCTCCGTGCGCGACCATGTTTCTCAGTGACACCAGTCCTCCCAAAACACGCCGCCTGGTTTAATGTCCCAAGGCATTGGGATCGGAAGACCCGGCTTCAGCGATCGACTCTTCGGCTCTTTCCCCCGCATCGGCGATCGCGTTCAATCGGTCAACGCGCGCTTGCACCTTTGGTGACGGCTCGAGGCCGGCAAACTGGAGCATGTCCGCCCACCGGTGAGCGTAGTCGTGCCTCCGGAGAGATTGCACGGCGTTGGTCAAGCGAAGTTGGGCCATCTCTTCTGAACGAGAATCGAGCTCTTCGAGAAGGTTTTTGACATTGGGTGAATCGTAGTCGAGTCGGATCACAGCGTTCGGCCAGTCGAAGTTCTCGTGAAACGAGACGGATTCCGGTGGATCCCCAACCATGACGGCTCCTCCGGCGGCACCTTCGAAGAAACGGTAGCCCACCTCCTGCTGCCCTCCCGTTTGCTGGCTGACGTCAGCCTTTGCGTAGTTCGCGACGAAGTAGCGTGCCCGCTGGATCTGGCCCGCGAGAAACTCGCGGTGCTCCGACACGCTGTGAACCAAGTTGTTGCCGATGCGGCTATCAAACACGTAGTGGAACGAATCACGCCTCTGACGCGAGAGCTCGAATAAGGCGGCGTGGGTTCGCTCAGCGCGGCGTCCGATCCACAGGCAGTCGATGACGCGTTTGGGCCGGTGGAGTAGCGGCGTGAATCGCGCAACGTCAGTGGCCGGTGCGACGTAGCGCGTCGGGACGCCGACGGCTTGCTCGAGGTCCGGCGCAGTGGCCTGGCAGCCGAGAAAGATATAGTCGAACGGTCGAAGGAACTCCATCATATTGCGGTGCTCGAGCCATTGCAGCCAGACCTCCTCGATTCGGCAAATCGCGATCCTACAGCGACTCCGCCAGTTCTGAACGGCTTGCAGCGCCTCGAGGGCCCCCGGGTTCTCGGCGTGAAAGTAGAGGATCTCATAGTCCCGCTCGAGCCGCACCGGCTCGGGTCGCGCAGCCGGCTCGAGGTGCCAGCCAGTTCGAGCCTCGAGCGCCCCGACGAGGCGGCCGACGAAGCCTCGAGGCGCCCGATCACGGGGCTGGAGCTCTAGCATGTCTACGTCATCGATGGCGGTGATGACATCTTCCATCTCGAACATCGTGCACCAGCTGAGCCACGGTAGGAACGCTCGCTGAGAAACGATCAGTACGCGCGCATCAGTGCTCGATGCCGAACGCGCGTTTGAGCGGACGCTAGCGATGCTGCGGCGGATACGAGTCGGCAAGAGGCTGATTCTCCTGGTGCTTCTGTAGGCACATGCAGACACATCCGCGCTCCGTCCGCAAGTCTTCGCCATTCGAGTTGTGAGTCGAAGATCGTGGGCAACAACACACTCGCCGAGCTTGACGGCGACCGGGCTTGGTCGGGCCCCTGCTTCCATGCCACCATCGTACTCGAGACGTGGTCGGTCGTGTCCTATTACACTGAAGGCAACATACTCAGCATCCTGGTGTTCTTTGTCTGGGTCCCGATCGCGCTCTATGGGGCACGACGCTGGCCTCCGGCGAAGGCGATGGCCTTTCTGTTTTTCGGCGCTCTATTGCTTCTTCCAGAGCTCGTCTTCTTCAAGCTTCCAGGGCTTCCGGGGTTGGGAAAGAACGACCTCATTCCGATTTGGATTCTCATCGGGGCCTTGATCTTTCATCGTCAGGTTTTCAAATTGGCGCCCAAGAGCCGTCTGTTCACAGCTTGCGTCTGGCTTCTCGTCGTCGGGACGATCGCCACCATCTTCTTGAATCTCGACGGTTTCACGGTCGGGTCGCTGGAGGTTCCGGGGCAGGTGCCGTACGACGCCTTTCACGCGGTGATCAGGGTGCTGCTCGGCGCCGTCCTCCCATTCTACCTGGGCGCCGTGATGTTCCGGAGCTCGAAAGACCTTCGAGTCCTGCTGGCCACGATGGTTGTGGCGTCCCTCCTCTATTCGCTTCTTCAGCTAGTCGAGATCATCCTCAGCCCGCAATTGCATCTGTGGGTGTACGGATTCTACCAGCACGCCTACTACCAGACGATACGCGGAGAGGATGTCTATCGTCCCATGGTCTTCATGGGACACGGCCTTGCGCTAGCGCTCTTCACATCACTGACCGTCGTCGCAGCGGCGGCTTTGCACAAAGGCAAGATCAGGGTCCTTCTAGCCCCGGCTGCTTGGGCCATGTTTTATCTTGGGGTCGTTCTCATCCTGTCGAGGAGTCTCGGCGCCCTTCTGTATAGCTTGATGGCAGTGCCACTCGTGCTTTTCGCGTCCCCCCGAAGCCAAGCACGGGTAGCCACTGCGTTGGTGTTGCTCTTGTTGATGTACCCCGTGTTGCGCGCGAACGATCTGATCCCAGTCGATCAGATCGAAGCGACAGCCCGGGAACAGTTTGGGCCCGATAGAGCAAGCTCGATGGTGTTCCGCTTTGAGCAGGAACAGAAAACGCTCAAACGGGCCGTGGAGCGACCCTGGTTTGGATGGGGAGGTTACTGCCGGGCTTGTCTCTTCGAGCCATGGTCGGGCAACGTGGAATCGGTACGTGACGGTGGATGGATCATCCAACTAGGCGAATTCGGGATCGCCGGTTTCATCGCCAAGTTCAGCCTGTTGCTATTTCCAGTCGTTGCTCTGATGCGACGTGTCAAGTACGTGCCACGGAACTCCGATCGACATCTTCTCGCCGCGCTCGGGCTCATGGTCGGCCTCGCCGCGTTCGATCTGATCCCCAATAGTGACTACAATCGGTTGGTTTTCGTTCTCAGTGGCGCGCTCTGGGGTTGCCTGACAGGCATCCTATGGCAGGCTGCCGCCTTGCGAGAACAGAGAAGATTGGCGCGCAACGAGGCCAAGAAAGCAACTGAGAGGACCGCCGTCGCAACCTCGGTCGGAGCGGCATTACTGTGTGCCTCGCTGCTCGCAACACCTGCAGCGGCGGCGACTCCAGACGCGGTGGGCGGTGGGTTTGCCGACGCCGGTATCGAAGGGGCCTACTATGCCAACCCCGACTTCGAGGGCATGCCCGCGTTCACGCGCCGCGACGTGCGAATTGATTTCGATTGGGGAGAGGTGCGACCGATCGGCGGCTCCACCGCGGAGCCGTACCGCTCCTTTCCGAGGGACGGCTTCTCCGTCCGTTGGAGTGGTCGGATCATTCCGCGATTCAGTGAGGCATATACGTTCCAGGGAAAAGCCGACGATCATGTTCGCATCAGAGTACGAGCTGCGGGCCAATCACGCTGGAAAACCGTGGTCGACCGCTGGAACGACGTGGGGGCTTTCGAGTCCAAGCCGTTCAAGATGCGTGCGAACGAGCTTTACGACATCCAGGTCGAGTATCGTGAGGTCTCGGGAGCAGCACAGTGCACGCTCATGTGGAAGAGCAAAAGCACGCCCCCGGAGGTGATCGATCCCATCCGCCAGCAGGGAATCATCTGGCCAGGTTATCACTGGGCCAACTTGATGAAGAGCGCCAGCTACATGGAGGGGACGGAGGAGATCGATGCTCGAGGATGGCCGACCGCATCAGGGGTCGAGCTGGTCGCCACCGAGCAGAGGTCCGAAGACCCCGATATGTCGGGCACCTATCTGCTTCGATTCGAAGGCAAAGCGCAAGTCCGTCAGGAATGTTGTGTGAATCCCGTGTTTGTGGCGGGTGGGCGCAGATTCGAGCGGAAGCTACCAAAAGGGGTTGGATACGACGACGCCACAAACACCACGACGTCGGTGGTGGAAGTGGATGGCTCGAGGATGATTCTCTTCTTCGACGACACGCAGCGGGGCCCAGGCCACCGTGGCGACGGTATTTCCCGCATCCAACTGATGCTGCCCATCGCGCAAGGCAGCACGCAGCACCATGCGCCCGACGAGATCGTCTACCGTCCATTCAAGCGAGTTCTCAAAGACCACTTCACACTGCTGCGCATCGCTCCAGGACCCAATAACCCAGGCCGGGATTGGTCGCAGCGCACGCTCCCCGGCGATGCATTCTTCTTGGGGAACACCCAACAGGAGAACTGGGAGTACCTCGTGATGCTCGCGAACGAGGTGGGCCTAGATCTGTACGTTTCGATTCCAATCGGCGCAGACGACGAATACCTCGAGAAATTCGCGCTGCTGATGCGGTACGGATCCGACGGTCGAGAACCCTATCGAGGCCCAACTGCAGACCCGGTCTATCCCCCGCTGAATCCCAACCTTCGGATCTACGTCGAGTGGGACAATGAGATCTGGAATTGGGCATTCGGAACGACGCACGTCGCGGTCAGGCTGACCAAGGCTGAGCACGACAACGGATCGCCTATCTGGAAATCCGTCGACTACGACGGTCAGGCCGGCAATCCGGAGCACCTGCCGGCGGTTCGTCGCTGGCATGCGGTCCGGACGGTGCAAGCCAGCAAAGTCTTCCGGCGCATTTGGGGAGACGACGCGATGGGATCGAGGGTTCGGATGCTCCTCGAGTATCAGTACGACAACGATCAAAACACCGCGTTCTTGTCGTTAGACTTCCTCGACGGATACTACAACAACAGGTCGGCAAAGAACGTCAGCGATCCACACCCAGTCAACTACTATCTGTGGGGCGCGGGCGGCGCAGCGTACTATGGGCTCCGGAACGGTTCCGGTCAGCAAACGCACACGCTCTTGAGAGATGCGAGCTTCGAGAAAACGTCCGTCGAGCCTGGGACTTTGCGGTTTCGGCCGCGCGGGACGCCTTGGACCTTTACGGGCCGGGCCGGCCTGATCCGCCCGCAAGGCAAGAAGGAAATCAACGGGCTCCGCAATTTGCCAACGCCGAGCTCCGGTAAACAGGCTGCTGTCCTTCTAGAAGGGGGATCCATCAGCCAAAAGGTACGATTTGCAAAGCCGGGCACTTACGCCGTTGCTTTCCAAGGAGCCGGCTCTGGAAAGACTTGGCCTGGCTATCATGAATTCGAGATTTTGGTGGACGGCCGCGCAGTGAGCCCGCGAAACCAAGACGATTACCGAGCGAGCGACGACGGAGCGCAGATCGGAGGCTTTGCGCGAGACATCAACAGTCTCGATGAGGAGTGGGGCAGCGCCGTGTTTCGCATCGACGAGCCGGGCTTGCACACGATCAGCTTCGTCGCCCGTGACCCATCCCCCGACTACTTGTTGATAGACGAGGTGCGCATTGCGAGCGCCGACGCAATCACGACCAGTGGCTTCCATAGAGGGGAAGCGCTGGGCGACGGAGGCGAGCCGGACTTTGCCCATCGACTCATGAGCCAAGCAAAGTACGCTCGGGCCTTTGGCCTTCAGGTCGTCGCCTACGAGGCTGGCTGGTCGGTCGGCGGGGATCATCACCAGATGCCCATTCAGACCTGGTGCAAGTTCGAAGATCCGCGGGCCACGGGGGTCAACGATCGGGCGATAGATCTCTGGGACCGGTCCGGTAGCTTTCTGCCCGTCTGGGGTGTGTACAAGTATTGGCCCGCCTACGATTACGCGGGCGCGAACGACTATTCGATCATGCGAAGCTTCCGCGCAGCCACGCAAAGACCGCGCACCGAGCCGACCTCCGGTCGACGGCTGCCGGCCACTCTTCGACTCGACGACACGGATTGGTCGCACACCAGCGAGGGGACCGGGTGGCGTCGCCACGTCCCTTTCCTCAACGAGCCCAAGGACCAATGGCACGCGTGGATGCTGATCGCGCCGGCCACAGGGACCTATACGTTGCGCGTAGAGGGTCGCGGGGGCGGACGCTTGATCGTCGAAGTCGACGGCGAAGCCATCGCCGAGCTCAGCTCTTTAGAGGCGTCTGGGAGGGCGCCGCTGTCCACGAAGCTCACAAAAGGCGCACACGCCATACGCGTCGTCATGGTGGGCAGCGATCTCGAGCTCGATCGCATCGTGGTCAGCGCGCCACAGGCCGGGCGCTAAAACTTGGTTGCTGAGCTCACCAAACCCAACGACGCGCGGCACTATCCTTGACATGGGAGTCTCGGTGCCGAACGATCGAAAATCGTGGATCGCCCGAGTGCACAGGACTCCGATGGCGCGCGATTGCCGTGGCCGAAGCGCGTGGCGTTCACCACAATCGCGCTAGGCGCGGGTCTGTTCTTGATCCTCATGGTCGCCGAGGTGGTGCTTCGCATCGCCGCCTTTGAGAGCTTTCGCGGGACCTCTCACACGATCGAGGACGCGGAGCTCACCTGGATCAACGAGGTCTCCACGCAGACCGAGGTCCGCGGAGTGGATTTCCGATACGAGATCCGCACCAACTCGCTCGGGTTGCGAGGGACAGAGCTCCAGCCCTCCGCAACGGGCAGGATCCTATTGCTCGGCGACTCCTATACCTTCGGCGCGGGGGTCGACGATGGCGAGACCTTCGCCGCGCAACTGCAGCAAATCATGGAGCAGCGAGGACCCGACGGGTGGGAGGCCGTCAACGCCGGCGTGTCGGGCTACGGAGCCGTGCAGAGCCGACTCTTCGCCCTGCGTATTTGGGACGAGGTGCAGCCGAAGATCGTGATCTACACGCACTGCGGCAACGACTTTGGCGACGACCTGCGTTTCTCCAAAGGGACCTATCGCAGTATCCGGAACCGCCTGCCCGGGCGGAAGTTCCTGAAGGAACACTCGGTGGTGTACAACTTGACCAAACCATTGGTACTCGCCGCTCTCTCGCGCCTGGGGATCTACAACCCGCAGATCGAGTTCGAAGCCGGCAACGAGGGTGCGCTCGTGTCGGCGCTCGGCAAGACCTGGGCCCAAGGACGAGACATCACCTGCGCAGCGCTCGCCGAGATGCAGCGAGATGCGCAGCAGCGGGATGCCAGCCTCCTCGTCACGACGGTGGGCTTCTGGTCCGGGGACGATCGAGTGGAGCTCTCTACCGACGCCCGAGCGGTGATCGACTGTCTGGAAGAGCAGGGAATCCCCTTCTTGGATCCCCGTCTGGCCTTCCCCGAGCGCGAGGAAGAACCCTGGAACAACCACGACTCGGCAGGGCACTTCTCTCCGCTGGGCAACCGCTTCTTCGCGGAGTCGCTCTACGAGGGCCTGCGCGAGAGAGGCCTCCTCGGCGCTGGACAGGTAAACGCAGGTCGCGTACGGCCATAGTCACGTTCCAATGCGGCTCATCGACTATTTCGGCCACGCCTACGTGATCAATCTTGCCGATCGGAACGATCGGATGCGGGAAATGCGCGATGAGCTTGCCCGAATCAACATGGAGCTCGATGTCGATCCCATCGAGCGCTTCGACGCGGTTCGTTCGTCCGACAAGGGCGACTTCCCTACGATCGGTACGCGAGGTTGCTTCTACAGTCACCTCGGCGTCGTGCAGCGCGCGCGGGCCGAAGGGCTGCCCCGGATCTGGGTTCTCGAAGACGACGTAGCTTTCGATCGCCGCCTAGCCCTCCACGCGGCTGAGCTCATCGAGCAGCTCGAGGCTCAACCGGACTGGGACATCGTCTACCTCGGACATGAAGGAGGGCCAAAGACGCGAGTGGTAGACCCGACACCCCAGCTGGTGCAGACTCGAGATCCCATGACGTGCCTGCACTGTTTCGCGTTGCAGGCCAAGGTGTACGACCGTCTGATCGAGTTCCTGGAAAGTTGTTTGGCCCGACCAGCTGGGGACCCCGATGGGGGTCCGATGCACGTCGACGGTGCTTACAGCATGTTTCGAGCCAGAAACCCGGATGTGAAGGTGCTTGCCGCCCGACCGAGCCTTGCGGGACAGCGCTCCAGTCGAACCGACATCCACGAGCTCGGCCTGCTCGATCGACTTCCGATCGCACGTGACGTGATGTCCGCGTTGAGAAGGGTAAAGAACAAGCTGCGTTGACCAGCGCCGGTCAGCGCTGCTTCAGCAGACCGCTGCTGACGAGAAACTGGGCAACCTCGCGGGCCGCCAGGTCCTGTCCTTCGTCGTTCCAGTGATTTTCGAGGCCGCGCAAGAAAAGATCGCCCTCCGGTTGAGCGCGAAAGGTATCGAACAAGTCGACGTAGGGCATCTGTTGGGCCTGCGCGGAGCTCACGAGGGCCTGCGTGAGATTCGCTCTGTCGTACTCCGGGTGTCGCACAGGGTCCACGGATCCGAGGCGGTACCCGTCGCAGGTGTCGATTGGCGACGGGATGATTACAAGCACGATGGGGACTCCCGCACTCTTGGCAATTTCTTGCGCACGGGCGAGCACCAGCTCCATCAGCAATCGCTTGTAACCCGCCGACTCGCTGCTGGGCTCCGCCGCGAGATCGGCATCATAGGGATCGCCAAGCAGGCTTCGCGCAACCTGGTCTCCTTCCTTTACGTGCGTGCGATACTCGGATTGCACGCGCCCTAGGGACTCTTCCACGAAGTCATACGCTTCGGGGGTCGCGCCGAACCAACCACGGACCTTCCACTCGAGACGGTGCCAGAAGCCGAGAACCAACCGACTCAGTATCTTGAGGCTGCGGGGCTCGTAGCGTGCGGTCCAGAAATCGCGCCGAATGGAATCGGAAACCTGGCTCTCGCTTTGTTCCAAAACACCCCGGGAGTCGATCCGCAGCAGTTGGTTTCGGACGAGATCACCGAAATCGTTCCCGGAATAGACCCCGAGAACCGCGACGTCTGGTTGGATGGTCAGAAGGTCCTCACGCAATCGCACGGCGATCTGGTCTGGACCGTAGCCAGCAACCCCGACGTTGACGGATTCGACATTTCTTCCAACGAGTTCCGCGATGTGCTGAGCAAGGCGAGCGGCGAAGGTGGCATCCTCCTCCGAGAACTCCGCAGCAATGAACGAGTCCCCGAGAACCGCGATACGCATCGCGTCGCCTCGGGGAGCAAGCTCCGCGCCCCTATAGCCATGACTGTTGACACTAACTAGCACGCGACCCCCTCCATTCTCGTCGGAGTGCCGGTAGTAGCGAGACGATCCGGGTATGAGTCGGTAGTGCGAAACCGGATCGAGCTGGTAGATCGTGGAGAGGGCCGCGGACGGCGCGAGGGATGCGATCAGCACCTCGAGCATGAGAACGACGAAGAGGAGGCTGAACAGAGATGAGCCAAGTCGTACGTGCCACGGCTCAGGGAGACACGCCGCGACCGCGAATAGCACGCCCAGCACCAAGAGCGAAGTAGGTAAGAGTGACCACCCGAGGCTGACGGGCGTGAGCCAACCCAAAGCGAGACCGCAGAGCAGGTTGATCGCGGCGAACACAATGAGCGTCAGACGGAAGCGTCCGTAGGGTGTCACTCGGCCGCCCCGGGCGTTCGCGGGGTGAAGCGAAAGAAGCCCGTACCCGTCGGCTCGTGGACCCAAAGAAGCTCGAAGTCGAAGGAGTCGAGCTCGGCGCGGAGGGCGGGCTGAACAGCGCCGCTCGCCCGAAGACGAGCTCGAATCTGTTCGGCCTCCCGTAGAGTCCAATCGGCCGGCACGTAGCTGTGGGACGTCAAGATGTCGTAGCCCCGCTGGTGCGCGTGGGCGAGCAGGCGGCCCTCGCGCAACGCCACGACGGTGTCCTTATCCCCGGAGAACCCGAATCCGTGAATCGAAGGGGATTCGAGTGAAAACGAGATGATTCCGTCCCCGAGCTCGAGCAGCTTCGCGTTCGCGTCGATTCGGTTCAGGGCCTCTTGCGTCGAAGCCCTGTCAGCCCAGAAGTCGTACTCGGCGCTTTGGCCGATGTACGCCGACGGAAGAATCTCCCGCCCCATGGCGAACGCCAGGATCACGACGTACCCGATGTGAAGCGCCCGCTTCACGACCCCCCGTGCTTCGAGTCGTGCGTAGGCTTCACCAACCAGAATGCAGAAGAAGAAACTCGTCATCGCGATCGATAGGCCGTAGTACCAACTTCCCTGATCCCAGAGATTGACGAACGCGATGTTGTAGGAAAGCTTAACCAAAATTCCGAGGGCGATGGCGATCGGGAGAATGAAACGTGGGTCGCGCTTGTGGTGAACGGCCGTGGCCCAGATGTAGATGACCGACATCAACCCCGGGCCGACCATCTGCACGAAGCGAAACGCGTTTCCGACGAAGCTTGCAGGATGGCTGGGACGCCCGGTTGCCGCTTCCTTGAGGTCGATCAGAAAGGGAAACATGTTCGAGAAGCCGACGTAGAGAGACGACAAGAGCGTGAATCTCGACTTCACGCTGCCGCTGATCGGCATGAATGTGCCCGCGTAAGCCTTGTTGAAGGCGAAATAGAGAATCAGTACGAGCGTGCTCGCGACGACGACGTTGAATGCAGGCCGAATCCTTTCGCGAAACGGCACCGCAGGTGTGAGCATGAAGATCAAAAAGAAGCTCGGGATGACGAAGACGTCATCGAGGCGCGACAACATCACCAGCGGCAGGACGAGCCCGAGCTTCCACGCGATACCCCGAAGGGACGGGTCGTACATGGACCGGAGTGTGAAGCCCTCACGACAAACCTCCCTCGACATCACGTAGACGAGGAGACCCCCGGAGAATATCGACACCCCGCTCTCGAGGCCGCTCGAGCCTGCCCAGATCGCCCAGTTCTGGTAACCAGCGCCGAGCGCGAGGTGGTAGATGCCGGGCACGGTCAAGAAGCTGAGAAAAACGGAACCGGTATAGCGAAAGATGGCGACGCTCATGAGCGCGACGCCCACGGACGTAACGGCAACGCTCAACACGAAAGCAGCCACTAGAAACTGCACGGAGTCGCTCCCTGTCACGTTGTGGAGCGCTGTCATCAGGAATCCCCACAGCGGGTGGAACCCGTTTGTCGCCGTTTCGCCGTCGAACGAGTACCAGGCCAATGACGATCGTTTTGCGATCGTCATGTAGAGGAAAGTGTCCCCCCCGAAGTAGCTGAAAATACCCCGCGGCCCGAGACGAAGTAGCGCGTAGATCGGCGGGATCGCGGCGAGTAGCGCGGTTCCCACCGCAACCAGACAGGCACCCCAACGATCCAACCACCCCGATCTGCTTGAATTCTGCTCCACGCGCCTGTTCCCAGGTTACTGCCGGAAGGGGAGCAAGCAAGAAAACCTGCAGCCAAGCGTGTTGACCGACTTCGCGGGGAGTAGAGGTGGGAGACTCGCCGCCCGGCGCAAGGCCTAGGTCAAGCGCGGAAGCGGATCACGAAGCGAAATCGTCTTGCCCCAGGCCTCGACTTGCTCGAGGCCAAACGAACGCCGATTGGTCATGCCCATCGCGTGCATCAAGCTGACGTGAAGCCGCTCGTGTGCAAACCCAACCGCGTCGTCGTCATACGTCATCTCGAACGTGGTGTCCTGAGCATAGTGGACATAGCGACCCGGCCTGAAGTAACCGCCGCCACCGCCTGCGATGACATTGGGAACCCGATTGAGCCCGTGGTTGCCCGTCGCGAGCTCCGTGAGCCAAACCACCGAAGTGTTGTCGAGCAGGGTGCCGCCGTCTTCTTGTACGGAATCGAGCTGGTCCAACAGGTATGCAAAATGCTCGGCGTACACGCGGTTGTAGCTGACCATCCCTTCGATGCCCGTGGTGGTGGCCCCGTCGTCGGGATCGGATGCGTGTGCGATGTCCTGATGGACGTCGAGTCCCGGCGCGATACCAAATTCATTCCCTGAGAGGTGCGGGGTCACGATCGTCGCCACGCGGGTGAGGTCACAGGCGAGCGCCATCGTGGTGATGCGCGAGAATTGATCCATGATGTGCCCCTGCTCCGAGAACGATGGGTCGCACCCAATTGGAGGCGCCAGGCTCAGTCCAACTTCGAGATCCCGAACCAACGATCGGTGTCGCTCGAGCTTCTGTCGATCGGCAGAGCCGAGCTTGGGCAGCATCGTGGCGAACTCCGCGTTTGCCATGTCGAGGACACTCGCGCGGGCTTCCCGGATCATGTCTTCGCGAGTTGGCTCCCCGGGATCGGTCGGATCGGGCGCCAGGCCCAAGATGTCGTTGAACGCGTCCCCCGCGTACTGTTCCCGCGGGGCGGGCTGGTTCGCACCTAGGTAGTTGTATGCGTGCTGATGGTTGAAGCCGTAGACGCGGGTGTTCCAACGCCCGGGTTGACCGACGGTGTTGCCGATCTCCTGATCGATGGACAGAGCTCCGCCACGTGCCGTCTCGGCGCCTTGGTAAGCCCAGGTGTTGGTCAGCAGGTGCGCTTGAGCGATGTGATGCCGGTTGACGTCAGGCGCGCCCCGATATTCCTCCGCGTACGTCACCATTCGAGCAAGCCCGTCGACGATGAGCAACTTGTCTCGGTGGCGATGCAGTGGCCGGAGGATGTCGCTGAACTCGGATTCGCCCAGTCCGCTCAGTGAGTAATCGTACTCCTCGTTATCACGACCAGGCTGGCGCATGTGCCAACGTAAGGGAACGGTCCCGTGAGGCGTGATGTAGAACAGCACCCGCTTAGGGCTACTCTGTGCCAGAGCGTGTCGGCCCGGCAGGGAGGGAAGGATCAGCGACCCCGCGGTCAATCCGAGTCCACCCAGAAAGCGACGGCGATCGAGGATGTAAGGGCTTCGGCTCATCTCATCACTCCTGCACCTCGCCGCGAAGCCTGAACTCGGGGCGGGTCACCATGGTGACCAACAACTCGCCGAGGTCGCCGCCGTTCTCTGCAAACGCCCGTTGGATCGCTTCTAGCTGACAGGTGTCGGCCGGCTCCATTGGCCGACCCTTCCCGTAGGTGAGCCATTGTTTGGCCACGCAATCGCGGACCACGTCGCTCTGACCTAGAAGATTTGCTAGCTCCACGGCCCCGTCGTACTCTGCGTCGTTCCCAATGCCGTTCGCAAACCCGGAGGGGTCGACCGGAAGGCCATTGTCCTCGCTACGAAACATCCCCGCCGCGTCGTAGTTCTCGAAACCGTAGCCAAACCCGTCGATTCGAACGTGGCACCCCTGACAGCTCGAGGGCTCGACCCGTTTCTCGAAAAGCTCTCGGTTGGTCATCGGACCCTGGTTTGGGTCCGCCTCCGGTGAGGACGTGTCTGCATTCGCCGGCGGCGAAGGCCGGGGCTCACAAAGAAGGCGCTCCATCACGTACACGCCGCGAAGGGGAGGCGATCCGTTTGCGGTATGGGCGTTGCCCGCCAAGAACGCGATGCGGCTGAGGAGACCGGCGCGCTCTGCCGGGTCTAGCTCGACCTGAGACCACGGCTCCATCGGGGCCGGGATGTCGTAGAGCTCGGCCATCACGTCATCTACGTACGCAACATTGCTCGTGAGCAGATCCTCGACCGTCCCGCTTTCAAAGAAGGTGTGCTCGATGAAACGAAGCGTCTCCTCCTTGGCGGACTCTTTCGCCAGCGAGCCCCACATCGGGAAGAGCTCGGGGAGCTTGTCCTCGCCAAGCACCCGGTCGACATACAACCACTGGCGGTGGAAGTTTCGAACGGCACTTCGCGCGCGGTCGTCCGCCAGAAGGCGGCGGGCGTGGGTCTCGAGCTGCTCAACGGTCTGCAGCTCTCCGGCGTCGGCTGCCGCGAACAGCTCGTCGTCGGGCATCGTTTCCCAGAGGAAATACGAGAGGCGGCTCGCCAGCTCGTATTGTGTGAGCTCGAGCTGCTGGGCGTTGTTAGGGGTGCTCTCGCTCTCGAGTCGGTACAGGAACTGCGGCGTCTGAAGCATCGCGGCAACGGTAAGCTGAACCGCGGCGTCGAAATCGATCGCTGCACGCTGCGATTCGAAGAACCCGTTCCAGCGCCCGAGCTCGTCATCGGTGAGCGGCCGCCGGAACGCACGTCGGCCGAAACTCTCGACGAACTGCCCCCCGCACTCAGCGTCCGCGCTCTCGCAAGGAAGAATCCAGGCGCGCGCCGTCGAGTCATTGACCGCGTGCTCGCCCAGCGCCATCGCCGCCGTTTCGTAACGCGCGATGCGAACGTCCGACGGACCAAGCGACAGTGCGTCGTTTTCGAATGAGCCTTTCAAGACCGCGTCGCTAGGCTGTTCTGGAAGCTGCGGGATATTGCCCCCAAGCAGATCGCGCACGGTGTTGTCATACTCCACATTTGTGAGGCGCCTCAGGGGAGAGGAGCCGACGATGACGGCGTTCGGGTCTTGGCAGACGAATGCCTCGGTGGAACCACCGAACGGTCCGTCGCCACCTGCCCCACCGATCTGGCCGGTGCACGCTGACAACAGCGCAAGCCCGCTCGCCAACGCGAATCCCCAGAACGTATCAGTCGCCCCCTTACGGCTCATGCAGGATCAATATGGGCACACATCCCCGTTTTCAGCCAGCCACAAGGGTTAATTCGGTGCGGGGAAACGGGCCCAAAGCGTCGTTACTTCAGCCGCTTAGGCCAAGCGTAAAACTTTGTCGCACCGATGTGCAGCCCTGCCGCTGACCCTATGGGGCACGCAGGTCACTCCGACGCCGGCGGTGCTTGGCCGGAGCGCAGCGCGTTCACCACAGTGCGCGCAAACGGCAGCCAGGGCAGACAGGTCACGACCCCAGCGACCAGCAGAGCGACGATCAACGGCAAGCCCGCCTCGACCAAATAAGCCTGAGTGCCGTAGCCAGCGACGACAGCCGCTATCACAGTCGCCGTTATCAACAGGTCAACCCGTAGCCTCGACAACTTGTGGCGCCAGATGCCGACAGAATAAACGCCGAACCCTAGGGCTTCGCCCGCTGCAAACCCTGCCAGCGCGCCGGGACCACCCCAGATGCGGAAGCACACCGGCACGATCGCCAAATAGCCCACGACCCTCACGCCATTGGCAATGACGGACCAATGCGGCACGCCCAGCGCGAACAAGACGTTGGAAGGCGGCACGGACAAGACCCTGAACCACTGACCGGCACATATGAACCCGATCATCCACGACGCGCCCCAATACTCTTGTGGATACAGCAACTGAATCAGGCCCGGACCCGTTACGATCGCTCCGGACACAGTTAGGGCTCCGAGCACGAGGATAGGAAACCGCACTCTGTGATACGCGCGGGTTAGATCATACCCCGTTTGCCTGACGCGACTGAACAGCGGGAACAAGACCGAAGCGCCCAGCGCCATGACGAACAGGTAAGGGAGGCCACCGATAGCGAGTGCGATGTTGTAGACTCCGAGCTCCCCGAGGCTGAGCATCTTGCCCAGCAAGAAGCGATCGAGATAGTTGGCCGTGAAACTGAGCATCGTGCTGAAGAGAACCCAAATCCCAAAGCTCAGTAGCGCGCGCAGAAAGGGCTTGTGCACGCCGAATCGATTTCTGTGCTCGCGAAACAAGACGTGGCTCAGGACCGTCTGAAGCACGTAACTGACCAGCGACCCCCCCAACAACGCCCAAACCGTGGGATAGATAGTGGCCCAAACGATCATCACCGTAGAGGCGACGACCTGAATGCCCGTCCAAAAAAGCGTCAGTCGAGCGACGGACAAGTGACGACTCATGGCGGCGAGCGACGTCGAATTCGTGCCCTCCAAGAATGCGGCGAGAGCCGCGACCTGCACCAACGGTAGGAGCTCCGGCTGCTCGTAAAAGGCGGCGAATGGATAGGACAGAGCAAAACACAGGGTCGCTAGGACGGCTCCGCGAATCACCTGCACCGTCCACGCCGTATTGAGGAACCTGGGGTCGTCCCCGTCCGGGTGCTGAATGATGCTGATGTTGATGCCGATATCAGAGAACAGGCTCAGCCCCTGAAGGAAGCTGTTCACGAGCACCATCAAGCCGAACGCCTCGGGAAACAAGAGCCGCGTGAGCACGAGGTTGGCCCCAAACCGAATCGCCTGGGACACGACCTCGTTGCCGATAGTCCAAAAACTGCCCCGCAACGCCAACTTGCGCAGGGAACCCCGCGCTGGCTCCGGGCTCCGCCTGGGTGGCTCTTCTGGCCGGCCTGCAGTGGACGAATCTACTGTGGAAGGGTCTGGGTTGTTGGAGCTCACCGATCCTGCCCTGTGCTTGCCTTGCGGCGCCGAAAACGAGTCACGTGCTGTCGGGAAACGGGATCGGCCACTCGGGTCGGCCACTGCGCCCAAGCACCCAACGGTAGACCTCCCGCGTCTGTCGGGCCTTCGCATCCCAGGTGAAATGCGTCAGGACTCTTTTTCGCGCTCGGTCTGCGAGCGGGCGCAGGCCCTCCCGCGAATCGCAGAGCCTACCGAGTATTTCTCGAAAACCCGAAACCACTTCCTCGCGGCTTCCCGTCGGCACCTTGTACCCGGTGGCCTCAGTCACCAACTCGCTTGGTCCAGCATAGTCGAGCACGACCGGCACCACGCCAAGCGCCATCGCCTCCAAGACGACTCCGCCCCCGAACTCCCGCACGCTTGGAAACGCAAAGACCTCGGACCGTGCCAATCGAGCTTGTATCTCCCCATGCTCGATCCATCCCGGCAGCTCGACACTCGACCCGACTCCGAGTTCATCTACGAGGTCGCGAAGCCCTTCCCTCTCCGGACCATCACCGATGATGTCCAGCCGCATCTTGCCTGCTCTCAAAAGCGGAGCGGCTGCTTCGAGCAACATGTCGGCTCCCTTGTAGGGCACGAGGCGACCTACGAAACAAACGCGGAGAGGGCCCTCGACCGAAACACAGGCCTGTTTGTTGAACCGGAGCGGGTCGATCGCGTTTTCCGGGATGTAGACGCACTTGGCCTCGTATTTGTCGGGCATCTCGTCCCAAACGGCCCGCGAGCCAACGATGATCGCCGATGCTGACTCTCGAGTCCCGCGATAGGCGGGTAGCAACTTGTACGCGCTCCGAACGTAGCTGAGGAACTCGCCTTCTCGATGTTGAGCGGCTCTGAAAGCTTTGGGCCAAGGCACAGAACCGTTGAGTGGGCCGACGACGAACGGTACCCCGGCCCTCTTGCAATGCTTGGCGATCGTGCTGGGCGTGGTTGGGCTGAGCGGCGTAATTCGGTGCACCACGTCGAAGTCTCCACGTGCGATCCGGTCGCCGAGCTCGCGCCAGACCATCGCCTCGAACTGGTAGTAGGATACGGCCTGCACCGCAGTGACTAGGGTCCAGCCGAGGCCCAAGCGGTTGCGCCCAAATTCGGCGAGCTTCCACATCGGGCGGGCTGTGGCCTCATTGTCGAGAACCGTAAACTCGACGCCGCAACGCCAACCGAACCTCTCGATGGCATCGCGATTGCGAATCTGCGTAACGAGGTGGGTATCGACGACGCGGCTCAGGGCTTCGGCATGAGACCAACCCACTAGAGGCACGCTCACCCACTCTGGGTTCGCCGCCTCGGCAATGATGAGAGCTTTGATCTTCTCGGCGCCGGCGTCCATGAGCGGTAGTGAGAGATTAGCAGTCCACTTACACCAGGTAAAATCACTCGATCTGCGATTTGAGACGACTTCGGCATAGAGCCGCGCGGCTTCGACCCGAGCGGGAGACCCGGCCTCGGAATCGGTCTGCTACGCAGGCTTCTGTATGTAGAAGGCCTCGCCCTGTCCCGCCTCACCGAAGGTTTGTAGCTTCAGCTCTGGGTGGTTGGCAAGGAACTCGTCCACGGCCTTCTTACAGCCTTGGAATGCCGAATAGTCGTCGAATTGAACGAAGCCGCCCGCGACGAGATGCGGATGCCAGCGTTGCAGGCATAAGGCCGTTGCTTCGTAGAAATCGCAGTCGATATGCAGCAAGGCGACCTTTTCGATCGCTGCGTGCGGAAATGTGTCTTCAAACCAGCCGTGGTGAATATGTATGCGCGCCGGAGGCACGGCGAGCTTCTTCATGATCTCCGTGACGCGCTTGGGGCTGCCGACGACTTGGCCCACCCACTTCTTGGAGTCCTCACCGTCTTGGGCCACCGTCTCGGGCAAGCCTTCCCAGACGTCGAACAAATGCACAGGACGTGTGCTCTGTGAGGTGGCAAAGGCCATGAGCGCTGCGGTGCCACCGTCTAGCACCCCGCATTCGACGACAGCGCCTTCCGTCTGCCGCTTTTCCAGAACGTTTGCGACGCGAAGCAGATTCTCCTGTCGCCTGGGGCTGACCTGCGTGTACGGAAATACGGTGCGAAACGGCTCCTCCAAACGGAGTGAGCGGAGCTGCCACCGCTTGCGTACACCTCTCAGCCACGGCTGAAGTCTCTTCGGAATAAAAGGGCGCAGCCAGCGAAGGGACTGCGTCGGAGCATTGGCTGGTTGCGGAGATGTCATGATGCTCCAGACCGCGAGCGCCTCGGCCTAACGCAGTCATAATAGTCAATGTATCAGCCATTCGTGCTGATTCCTAGTGATCGTGCCGTATCGCATGCCGTCGGACTATAGTGAGCGCGATGACCTTGTTGGCGATCCTGGTCGCTGTCGTGGCTGCAATCCTCTCGATTCCGGCGCTAATCCTCTTCGTGGAATGCGTGGCAAGCTTGTTTCTTCTTTCGGGAAGGCGGATCAAGCGGGCTCCAGGAGTCTCGGCCGTGGTGCTCGTTCCCGCACACGACGAAGAAGAAGGCATCGGCTCGACCGTTACCGGAGCGCGAACGCAGCTCGCACCCGGCGACCGAGTGCTCGTCATCGCGGACAACTGCACCGATGAGACCGCAGATCTCGCGCGTGCTGCCGGTGCAGAGGTCATCGAGCGCTCTGACCCGAAGCGGCGCGGCAAAGGATACGCATTGGCGTTCGGCGTCAATCATCTGGAACCGAACCCTCCGGACGTGGTTTTCATCCTCGACGCCAACTGTCGTCTCACGCCCGGCTCGATCGATGCCCTCGTTCAGCGCGCGACCGAAACGCAAAGGCCGGTGCAGGCCGATTACGTCTTTTGGCCCGCCGAGCGTTCCGCGATCACCATGGTCTCGGCCTTGGCAACGCTCGTTCGCAATCGCGTACGGCCGCGCGGTCTGCGTCGCTTGGGCCAACCCTGTCATCTTACGGGCACCGGGATGGCGTTCCCGTGGAGCGTGATGCGCGATGCTCCCGACCTTGGTGCGAACATCGTCGAAGACCTCGCAATGGGCATCGAGCTCGCGCTGATGGGGCACGAGCCGATCCTCTGCATCGAAGCTGGCGTGCGAAGCGAGCTTCCGACCGGACGAAAGGCCGCATTCCAGCAGCGACGGCGTTGGGAGCACGGGCACATCAGCACTCTTTTACAGCACGGCCCGCGACTGATCGGTGAAGGAATTCGTCGCGGCAGGCCAGGGCTGCTCGCGCTGGGCGCGGATCTCATCGTGCCACCGCTGGCTTTGCTCGTGGGGCTCTTGGTCCTGGTTTTGGGCTTGGCCGGCTTGCTCGTTCTTCTCGGAGGCTCGGCGTATCCCGCTTGGATCGCCGGCATCGCGCTCGCTCTCGTCGGCTTGGGAGTCGCGGCCGGGTGGGCGCGCTACGGCCGACAAATCATTCCGTTCCGGTATCTGTTTCTCGTTCCGCTGTACGTGATTTGGAAGGTCCCGCTGTACGTCTCATTCTTTCTTGGGCGCCGCGAACGGCAGTGGCGGCGAACCGAGCGCTAAACGCTAACCCGCTCCAAGGCGGCCGCTAGCCGTTCGAATACATGGCGTAGGACTTCGGGAACCCGAACAGCCACTCCGCGTGGACAGACGAGCCCGGGAACATGGACCGCAGGTGATCGAGGGTAAGGACGCGGGTGCCCTCGATCATCTCGGTCCAGTTCGGCAGCTTCTTGCGCCAGCGCTCGATGAAGAAGCGGCGCCCCCGCTCGGGGTAGAACCACCAGAGAGGCATCCCGCAGTGGGCCTCGATGGGAAACCACTTGCACGGCGTCTGGACCCAGTAGCGAGTTCCCAGGCGGCGCACCTCGGAGGCGAACGCTTCCTGTCGATCCTCCGGTCCCACATGCTCGATCACGCTGTTGCTATAGATCACGTCGAAGTCGCCACGCCCAAACTCGACGACGTTGCACGCGTCACCCTCGACATAGCGGATTCGGTGCTGGGGGACCTCCATGTCGATGGCGGCAACGTCGGGAAGGTTGAGGATCGTGATGTCGAGGGGCATGTCGACCTGCTGCCACGTTTCCGGCTGGCCACCGAGGTCGAGGATACGCGTTCCCTGAGTCAGCCCCATCGAGCGGATGAACACGTCCATCCGCTCTTTTCGGGCCATCTTCGACGCGGGGCCTCTCAGGCGTTGGAAGAAGTTGTATCGGAGGTACCGCACACGCAGCTCGATCGTTGGCGATTGACCCTACCATCACTGCGAGGGCCCTCCCAAAAGTAAACCCAAGGGATGAATAGACTTGTAAACAAGTGTCGAGATCCCTGGACACCTACACCCTTAAGGATCCATAGGGACCCTAAGGGGTAAAATCGTGACACGAGGGGTTTGCTTAGGCCTTTTGGGCCTGTTCCTGGTTGCCTGTGAAGGGATCATTGGGGGAACGGGGGACGGGCCGCTTCGGGGGAACGACGGCCCGTCCGCCAACTCCAGCTCGTCCTACGGATACGCTAGTCAGGCTTCGCTGCTGCGGCTGACCAAGCAGCAGCACCTGCGGACGATGGAAGACCTGATCGGACACTTCCTCGGCGGAGACGCCGGCGTCGTGCTCGACGAGATCCAGCCGGTGTACGGCATCGTCCCCGATGACCCGTCCGCGCTCAACGTGGGCGAGCTGATTGGCTCGACCTTCAGCCGGATGTCGCAAACCGTGGGCGAGCTCCACATCCGTGGCTACTTCGACATCGCTCAAACGGCAGCGAACGCGATCGTGCAAGACGACGTTCGCCGCAGCCGCATGTTCGGTAACTGTGTGAATGACGCCGCCGTCGACCATTCGTCGTGTGTCGCTTCCTTCATCGACTCGTTTGGCCTTTGGGCGATGCGCCGCCCACTGACCAATGACGAGCACGGCTTTTTTCTCGATACGGTCTTTGCCAGCGACGGCGCGAGCTACGAGGCGACGCCGGAAGCACTCGCCGATCTACTCGTGGCGTTTCTGATTTCTCCCAACTTCATCTACCGCCTGGAAACCAATGGGGAGGAAATCGACGACGGGCTCTACGAGCTCGATGCGTACGGACTGGCCTCCCGCTTGTCGTATCACTTCTGGGGCTCGATGCCGGATGAAGAGCTCTTCGCTGCGGCGGCGGATGGTTCCCTGCTGACCGAGAGTGGGTACGCGGCTCAGGTCGACCGCATTTACGCCGACGGCCGAACGCGTGTGACGTTCGAGTACTTCTTCTTCGAGTGGCTCGAGCTCTACAAGGCCGGCGACCCGTTCGGTGGCGTCACCTCCGGTGACCCGCGGAAGATGGCGTTCATCGAAGGCTATGACGTTTCTCCGGAGCTTCGCGACAACATGATTGCCGAGGTGCTCGAGATGACCGAGTACTACCGCCAGAACGGGACGTTCAACGACCTTTTTGCCAGCACGGCGTCTTTCGCACGAACCGAAGACCTCGCGGCGATCTACGAGGTTCCAACCTGGGACGGCTCGGAGCCGCTGATCGAATTCCCGACCCCGGAGCGAAAGGGTCTTCTCGGCCGGACTGCGTTGCTCGCCGCGGCAACGGTTTCAACGCATCCTATTCTCAGGGGTGTGCGAATCCGGAAGAACCTCATGTGCGACGCGCTCGGATCGCCGCCCGCCAACGTCAACCAGAACATCGAGGAGCTGGAGGGAACGGTGACGACCCGAGAACGAATCGAGTCGCTGACGAGCCCGGGTAGCTGCTCCGGGTGCCATCAGTTCATCAATGGGCTTGGCTTTCCACTGGAGGCTTTTGATTCGCTGGGCCGGTATCGCAGCGCGGAAATGGTGATCGATACGGAAGGCAGTGTGTCGATGCTCCCGATCGACGTCGCGGCCACGCCCTTCATCGATGGGCTCGCCGACGGACGCACCGTCTCCGGGCCCGCCGAGCTAGTCGATGAGCTCCTGCCAGACGGCAAGCTTCAGCGCTGTTTTGCGCAGCACTACGTCCGATTCGCGCTCGGCCTCACCGCCGACCCCGGTTTCGGCGGCGATCCAGAGACGGTCGAAGTATTGGGCGATGAGCTGTCTGCCGGAGCCGCGCTGAGCGACGTGTTCAAACGAATCGCATTCATGCCTGCGTTCAAGCAGCGCCTGAGAGGAGACGAGTCCTAATGCCGGTCCGCCAACTGGGTCGCCGCCACTTCCTATTAGGTACGGGTGGTGCCGTTCTATCGATTCCTTTCCTTCATTCGCTCCAGCCACGGACTGCTCGAGCTCAAGCGCTCGACCAGAGGTTCTTCGTCACGTTCATGACGGCGCACGGAGGGGTGTGGCCCGAGTACATGTATCCGGGGGACAACGTCCTGACGAACAGCTATTCGATCTACAGTGACCATCCGATGCGCTGGGGCCGGCTTTCCGCGACGCCATCCGGCGGTCAGGTGTCGCTGTCCCGCGTTCTCACCTGTTCGTCCGCTTTGATGCCTCAGAGCTTGGTCGACAAAATGATGGTCATCCGGGGGTTCGACATCCCGTTCTACATCTCGCACTCGACCGCAGCGCCCCTGGGCAACTACGAAAGAAGAGATCAGGACGCGGAAAACCCGGGTCTGTATGTGCCCACGATCGACCAGGTCCTGGCTGCGTGGAACGAGTTCTATGGTGCCTCCGATCCGTACATGTTGAAGTCGATGCACGTTGGGAACGGCTTCTCGTGGATCGAGCGCTCGAGCGGCGTTCAGGCGATGGATCCCACGACGAGCCCGGACGTGCTCTTTCGGACGGTGCTTTCGACGGTGCCGCCGTACCAACCGCCGGCCACGCAGCCACCACCCGAGCCCACTCCGACTCCGACTCCGACGCCCACTCCGACTCCGACGCCCACTCCAACTCCAACTCCAACTCCGACGCCGACTCCGATGCCGCCGCCGGAGCAACCAGGTGAGAGTCGTACGCATGTACTGAATCGCGTCGTCGAGCACTTCAACAATCTGACGAATGGCTCATTTGGTGACGCGCGCCGCTTGAGCGCCAACGACAAGGCGCGCCTCAACGACCACATGGATATGGTCGCCGACCTGGCTCGTCGCTTCGATGCGGCCGACCCTGTGGTCACGGCAAAGGCCAACGGTGTAGGCGCCGCGTGTGACCCACAAGCCGGCAACACCGGCAACACGGATGACTCTGGTGACATGTACTCGCCAGCCTATGGTGACCTGCGGCAGTGGCACCAGGACTACAACGCCGTGTTCGCAGCTGCGATCGCGTGCGGCGCGAGCAGAATCGCCACAGTGCACGTCGGCAATACCTTCCACCATAGCTCGAGCTTCGCGGTGGACTGGGAGCAATGGCACGAGCCGATTGCACACCGTGCAGCGTGGTCACGCACACGCTGGGCAGGATCGGCAGACCTACCCGAGCATCCGCAGGACACGTTGGTCACAGCGAAAAGCAACTTCTATCGAGATGCATTCGTCGATCTCATCGATCGGCTCGACACAATCGATGCGGGTGACGGGACTGCATTGCTCGACAAGGGGCTTGTCATGTGGGCGCAAGAGGCTGGGCCGCTCACGCACTCCCAGGACTCGGTCCCCATCATCACGGCGGGCAGCGTCGATGGCTACTTCAACACCGGCTACTACTTCGACCTTCATAACCGGAACGCATCTGCCTTCTCCTACGACAGCGAAGGCAACTCCTCGCTTCACGCGCAACGGCGTCCCGGGATCCTCTACAACCAGTGGTTGTCGAACATCCTGCAGTCGATGGGCATGAGCCCCAGCCAGTTCCAACGGAGTCACCAGTTCGGTTGGGCTGGCTACGGGCATGCCAAGGTGGAAATCTCCGGCTATCCGTCGCGGCTCACGACAGACGCGAACAACAAGATCCCCAAAGTAACCGCGGGCACCTAGACGACAGGCACACAGCGACCGGGCCCGCCTCACGGTCGTGGGTCGCGCCCCCCCCTCAAGCATGCTTTGACCGCCTCGACGACGTCCTCGGCATCGGCCTCGCTGACCTTGGGCGATAGGGGCAGGCTCGCCGTTTGTCGACCGATCCGCAGCGAGATCGGAAACGCCTCGGGTCGCCAATCGAATTGCTCTTGATAGTAAGGATGCTCGGGGATGCTGAGGTAGTGCACACCGGTGCCGATGTGCTGCGCATGCATGGCGCTGAGAAAGGCATCTCGGCTGATTCCCGTTTGCGCTACGTCGATGAGAATCGTGTACAGGTGGTATCCGTGCACGGTGTTGGGCGCAGGGTCCGCCGGCAGCGAGATAGGCAGGTCGGCAAGCGCGTCGTTGTAGTAGCTCCAAAGCAGTTGACGCCGCTCCCAGAATTCCCTCACCTTGCGCAGCTGGTGAATGCCGATCGCCGCCTGGAGGTCGGTCATGTTGTACTTGAAGCCTGCCTCGACGACCCGATAGTGGTTGTACCCCTCGTCGCTAAATCGCTGCCACGCGTCCTGGCTCATCCCGTGCAGAGCGAGCGTTCGGATTCGCTCGGCGTTTTGTTTTGCCCGCGTCAGGACCATGCCGCCTTCCGCAGTTGTGATGTTCTTCGTGACGTAGAAGCTGAAGCAGCCATAGTCGCCGAACAAGCCCGCCTTTTGACCCTCGTACTCTGTTTCGATCGCGTGAGCGCAATCTTCGATGAGTATCAGCTCGTGCTTTTTCACGATTTCGCACAGCGCGTCCATCTCACAGGGCCGCCCCGCGAAGTGCACGGGGAGGATTGCCTTGGTGCGTGACGTGATCTTCGTTCGCACCTGGTTTGGATCGATGTTCATCGTTTGGGCGTCCACGTCAGCCAGTACTGGCGTCGCCCCCGCGTGAATGATCGCGTTGACCGTCGCGCAGAAAGTCAGGGGCGTCGTGATCACCTCGTCACCGGGACCAATGTTGGACGCCACCATGCTCAGGTGCAGGGCGGCAGTACACGAGTTGACTGCCACAGCGTGAGGAGCGCCTCGATACGCTGCGAAGTCTTGTTGAAAGCGCATGACTTTGGGGCCTGTGCCCAGCCAACCCGTCTTCATGCTCGCTGCCACCTCGTTGACTTCTTCGCTGCCGAGCAAGGGTGCGCCAAAAACGAGGTACTGATCTCTCGAGCGAGTCATTGGTTAGCTCAGCTTGCGGAACTCGCGGACGGAATTCAAACTTACTAACGGCAATGCAGACATACTCGGCCAGAATTCGTTGATTTATACGTGGTCGCGATGCAATACATGCTCATGTCCCAGGCTGCGGGGTACCGCATCTCCGATTCGCGCTTTGCGTTGGAGAGCGCATTCGTCGATCACATTCGCACCCTGAAGCGTATGCTCGCTCCGCGTTTTGACCGCTTTGTCGTGGTTGGGGGGTCCATGACGGATCAGCAATACGAGCAGGCCAAAGACTACCTCCAAGAAGTCGATGAAGAGGACGAGAAGATCAAATTCATCGGCCTGTGGACGGAGGGCGCCGGTCGACTCGAGCACCTTCGGCGCGAGCTCTTACCCGGGTTCAAGCGCCTCCGCCAGATCGTAAAAGACTGCGACCTCGTGCATTCGAGCCCCCACTACGACGTGTTCCGCCCACTCACTCTCCAAGCTCTGATCTATGGCGCCGCCATGGGGAAGCCGACCATCTCGGTAACTGACATCGACAATCGGGAGTCGGGTTACATGATGCGCAAACTCAACAGGATGTCTCTCAAGAGCTATCTGCTGAGCACATGCGTGTACGATCCGATTCGGCATGTACAGGAGAAATGGGCAGTGGAGCATTGCGACCTCGTTCTCTACAAAGACGAGAGCCTCGTAGAGGACTACGGAAAGGGTCGCGACAGCGTCAAAGGCATCTCCGATCCAGGGTTCTCGGAAAGGAACGTGATCTCCCGAGAAGCCTTGGCCGTGAAGATCGGGAAAGTTAGGGACAGCAGCCGACCCATCGAAGCTCTCTATTTCGGCCGATTCGTCGAGTACAAGGGCGTGGACCACATGATCCAGGCTGTTGCGCGCGCAAACGACGGCGGACCTCGGGTGAGACTGCATCTTTGGGGATTCGGTCCTGAAAAAGAACGCCTCATCGCGCTTGCCAAGGAGCAACTTGGCGCCGACGCCTTCGAAATGCGCGAGCCAGTGCCCTATGGCGATGCTTTCTTCAAGTCGTTGCGGGAGTTCGACCTCTCGCTTGCGGCCCCGCTGAGCGTGGATACCCCGCGAAGTACATGGGATTCGATCGCCAGCGGCGTTCCGGTACTCGCCTATGACACGCAGTTCTACCGCGGGATGGCGAAGAAAACCGGATGCGTCGATGTAGTCGAGTGGCCTTCGCCAAACGCAATGGGCGATCGCCTGCGCGAGTATGCAGACGACCGCGAGCTCCTGGCGGCACTGATGGAGGGCACGGTGGAGGTTGCGCAGGACAACACTCAAGACAAGTGGCTAGGTCGTCGCGTGAGCTGGACCAACGCTCTATTGGATTAGAGCCTGTAGCCCCCTCTCAATACTGATGGAAGTAGCTCTCTTTGTCTCGTGCGGGGCCCGCCTTCAACCAGTAGGTGGACGCATTCGGGTCGTAGGCGCGGCGCATCGGGTCCTGCCCAAAAAGCCGGAACAAGACCGCAATGGGTCCGATAATCAGGAAGAACAGCGTCCCCATGATCACATAGGAAAGCACGAAACCGATGGGAAACGCCAACAGCGTCAACCCCACGTAGAGAAGGCGGTTGGCCCGTGGTGCGACCAACGAGCACAACGCCGCAATCGTTCCGAGGGCCGCGAATGTCATCACCACCGGCATGCGCGCCTCACCCAAACCGAAAGAAAAAATCAGCTTCTCGTAGTAAGCGAGGGCAGCCAGGAGGCCAAAGCCGACGAAGGCGATCACGCCAAACTGGCGCAGGGTCTTGGTGTCGGGGTTGAAGTTGATCTCGACGAGCTTGCTCACGATTAATCCAGTGCGAATTGCTTCAGATACGCGTCGCGATCGATGATTTGAGCATTTGGTTGCTCCGTCCTCTTGAGAACGAAGTTGTCGATCACGAGAACATCCATGTTGGTACCCATGAAACAATGATAGGCGTCCTCGGGCGTGTTGACGATCGGCTCTCCGCGCACGTTGAAGCTGGTGTTGATCAACATGGGGCAGCCCGTCTTCGCTTTGAATGCCCTCAGGATCCCGGAGAACCGCGGATGCCGCTCGCTGTCGACCGTCTGCACGCGCGCCGAGCAGTCGACGTGTGTGATCGCAGGAACGACGGAGCGCCTCTGATGCAGCCTGTCTAACCCTGTGACCGCTTGGTCGATCTCGAGACGCTTGTCCTGTTTGACCGGGGCGACCAACAGCATGTAGGGGCTGTCTTCGTTTGGACGCATCTCGAAGAACTCATCGACGTCCTCGCGCAGAATCGCAGGCGCGAATGGGCGAAACGACTCACGGAACTTGATCTTGAGGTTCATCGTCGACTGCATTGCCGGTGACCGCGCATCACCAAGAATCGAACGGCTGCCAAGCGCTCGCGGCCCGAACTCCATCCGGCCTGCCATGTGGCCGACAACGTTCTGTTCGGCGAGCAAGCTTGCGACGGCATCGCAGAGCTCTTCCTCGGTCTCGTAATGCTCGTAGAGTGCACCCTGGGAATCCAGATAGGCACGCGTTTCCTCTTCCGAGTAGTGCGGACCCAGCAGCGAGCCGTGCTGCACGTCCTTGCCTCGATTGTCGCGCGGCTTGCCGACCAGTTGATACCAAGCAAAAAGCGCGGCTCCGAGCGAGCCGCCGGCGTCACCTGCTGCAGGCTGGATCCAAATCTCGTCGAACGGCCCCTCTCGCAGCACGCGACCGTTGGCGACACAGTTGAGAGCGACACCACCAGCCATCGTGAGTTTGGACATACCGGTGATCTCGTGCGCGTGGCGCGCCATCCGCAAGACTATTTCTTCGGTCACCGCTTGAATCGATGCTGCGATGTCCATCTCGCGCTGCGTGATTTTGCTTTCGGACGTTCGCGGCGGACCTTCGAAGAGCTCCTCTATCTTGGAGGAAGTCATGCGATCGTTGTAACAGAACGCGAAGTAGTCCATGTTCATCCGGAACGAGCCGTCCTCTTTGAGGTCCAAGAGCTCGTCCATGATGCGGTCTTTGTAGATGGGCTGGCCATACGGCGCGAGGCCCATGAGCTTGTACTCGCCGCTGTTCACCCGGAAGCCGGTGAAGTAAGTGAAAGCCGAGTACAAAAGGCCCAGCGAGTGGGGGAACCTAAGCTCCTTGAGCATCTCGATCTGGTTGCCGCGTCCTACCCCGATGCTGCCGGTCGCCCACTCGCCCACGCCGTCCATCGTGAGGATCGCCGCCTCTTCGAACGGCGACGGGAAAAACGCGCTTGCCGCGTGTGACTCGTGGTGCTCCAAGAACACGAACCGACCTTCGTATTCTCCGCCGAGCCCCTTACGGAGCTCTCGCGGCGTGTAGAGCTTCTGCTTCAGCCAAAGCGGTAGGCCCATCAAAAAGAGCTTGAAGCCGGACGGGGAGTAGGAAACGTACGTCTCCAGGATGCGCTCGAATTTGAGCAGTGGCTTGTCGTAGAACACGACCAAATCGAGCTCATTGCGCCCGATTTGCGCCTCTTCGAGGCAGTAATCGATCGCGTTCTGAGGAAACCGATAGTCGTGTTTCTTGCGCGTGAAGCGCTCTTCTTGCGCAGCGGCAACGATGTCGCCGTCGCGTACCAAGGCGGCCGCGCTGTCGTGATAATACGCAGAGATTCCGAGGATGTTCATACGCGATGGCCCGCGCTGGCAGGCTAGCCTGAATAACAGCGGCCCGCCAATCTTTGCCGGCGATGGCCCGAGGTTTTGTGTTAGCGGCCTTCCAATCCCGACTCGAGCCAAGGCGCGACCCATGCTGCCACATGGATAGCTATGGCCTCATGGCCAGCTTCACTGAGGTGCGTGTCGCCCCAAAGCCACGGCACCTTGCCTTCACGCATCGAGAATAGGAGTGGTTCAGTCAGATCGAGAAAAGGAATACCTGCAGCTTCTGAGTCTTCTTGGACGCGCGCCCGCCAAGGGCTGAGCCAGGAGGAGAGATCCTTGAAGTCAGTTTGAGTCGGCCACTCACAAAAAGGTCCGAGGACCCGAAGCTTGCTGGGAACGTAGACGAGCGTATAGCGACCACCGGCGGCCTTCACCTCATTCGACATCGCTCTGATCTCGGCCATGATCGCGTCATGCTCTGATGCGTTGTCTTCGTAGTTCTCCGCGGTCCAAAGGAACGTATAGGCTTGTCCGTTGATCTCACAGCTTCTTCTTCGAGCGACCGCGTCGATGGGCTGAGTCAGCCGCTGCATCGCTACAACCAGCATTCGCACAAAGGAGCGATCCTGTATCGAAAGAAAGGCTTCCTTCTGCGCGGCGCGGTACCCTTTGCTGTCTCGTAAGTCGTTACCCTCAAACAGGAAGTGAAGCACGAGGCGGCCATGGAGCGGTAGTCCTGACGAACGCAGCAGCTCAATTTCCTGCTGTGGTCCGATCTCGATCAGCGCCAGATTGACGACGGGAGCGCCCGTTGTTTCTTCCAGGAGTGCTGGCACAGAGCGCTCGAAAGGCGTGAGCGCCGAGACGAGGATCGAATCGCCAAGGGTGTAGATTCGACCTCCTGTGCGTTCGGGTGGATTTCGATAGCCGAGGTCGTTCGTGACATAGTGGAAAGGGATTGGCGAGTGAGGCAGTCCCCAGCGCGTGGCAGTATCCATGTAGGTCTCGCCGTATACTTCCAGGTTCGGAGCCGAAGTAGTCCCGAGTGCGTTCTCCTCGTGGGCGCCGAAAAGAAGCGCCACGTCGATCACGCCAAGCCGACCCGTAAGTTCGAGGAACCCGAGTACCAGACCGAGCGAGCCCGCCATCGCAATGCAACGAAACAGCCAAACGCGGTTCGACGGCAAGGGCCCCCACACCCGATCAGCGCGAAGGCTCCAGCCAGCGCAACCCACCGCGTTTTCCAAAGCCCAAACCAAAGACGACCGCTCTCTGGAGGCTCAGCGGTCACCCACAAGACCATGACAGCGAGCAGAAACATGGCAACCATGGGCAACAGGTAACGGACCCTCATGACGTTTGACCGCGCACACTAACAGGGTTGGTAGAATCTGTCCCTAGTTCAACGCAGAGTCGATGGCCCGGGTTTCTTGCATTCCAGGCGCGATTCTGCAGAACGTGATACTTCCGTTCCGATCGACTAACATTTGAGGACGGTGACCCCCCCTGGCGTGAAGCTGGTGCTCGAAGACGGCACCGAAATGCGAGGCGAAGCATTCGGCGCAGATGCGCCGGTTGCCGGGGAGGTCGTCTTCAATACCGGGATGACGGGTTACGTGGAGACGCTCACCGACCCGTCCTACAAGGGCCAGATTCTGGTAATGACCTATCCGCTGGTGGGGAACTACGGCGTTCCACCGCGGCGCGCGCCTGGCTCGATCGATCTTCCCTACGAGTCGAGCCGAATCCAGGTTCAAGGCTTGGTCGTTCAGCAGTACGTGAGCGAGCACAGTCATCATGCCGCCAGCCGCTCTCTCGATGCGTGGCTCGCGGTGGATGGAGTGCCCGCCGTCTACGGAATCGACACGCGGACGCTGACGCGACGGCTGCGCGAGCACGGAACGATGCGCGGGTGGTTGGTGCCGGAAACGATGAGCCTCGGGGAGGCGCAGCGAGCCGCCGCGTCGGTGGATATGACGAGCGAGGTCTTCCATGCCGTCGCTCCGGACGAGCCGATCCGATACGAGGGCGGCGACCTCAACGTCCTTGCGGTAGACGTGGGCATCAAGGACAACATCGTTCGTTCCTTGCTCAACCGGGGCGCAACGGTGGTCAGGGCACCGTGGCATGCGAACCTCGCGGCGCTCGCAGCCGAGGCGGACGGAATCGTGATCGGCAATGGTCCCGGCGATCCGAAGGACTTGGCCGCGCTCATCGACCAGATTCGTGGATTGCTTGGCAGCTTCGACAGGCCGATCTTCGGCATCTGCCTCGGCAATCAGATTCTGACGCTCGCAGCTGGAGGCGATACATACAAGTTGCCCTATGGACATCGAGGCGTGAATCAGCCGGTTCAAGATCTGCTGAACCGCAGCTGTTACATCACAAGCCAGAACCACGGATACGCGGTTCAAGATGCCGCTCTACCACCGGGTTGGGAGCCGTGGTTCGTCAACATCAACGACGGAACGAACGAGGGCGTTCGCTCACGTGTTCGTCCGTACTTCAGCGTTCAATTTCACCCAGAGGCGAATCCGGGCCCAAAGGACACGGGCTTTCTGTTCGATGACTTTCTCCGGCTCGTTGGAGCCATGGCAAGGCGTTAGACGATGTACGGAGCGTATCTACCGAGGAAACCGAAGCGAGTGCTGGTCCTGGGATCGGGAGCGCTTCAGATCGGTCAAGCCGGCGAGTTCGACTATTCCGGGTCGCAAGCGATCAAGGCGCTCAAAGAAGAGGGGATCAAGACGGTCCTCGTCAATCCGAACATCGCGACGGTACAAACCAGTGCGGAGTTCGCAGATCGCATCTATTTGGTTGCGGTAGCTCCGGACTTCGTTGAGCGCATCATCGTCAAGGAAGAAGTCGACGCGATCATGCTCTCCTTCGGCGGGCAGACCGCGTTGAACTGTGGACTTGCACTTCATGACAGTGGCGTGCTCGAGAAGTACGGCATCCAAGTACTCGGAACGCCTGTAGAATCGATTCGCGACACGGAGGATCGGGAGCTGTTCATCGAGCGCCTGTCGGAAATCGGCGTGCAAACCGCACGGAGCAAAGCCTGCAAAACGCCCGACGAGATCCGAGCGGCTGCGGAGGAGATCGGCTACCCGGTCATGTTGCGCGGCGCTTTCGCCCTGGGCGGCAAGGGCAGCGGCATCGTCGAGGATCAGCAGGAGCTCGACGAAGCAATCCGGCGCGCATTATCGGCGGGCCAAGTGCAAGTCCTGGTGGAGGAGTGCCTGAGGGGCTGGAAGGAGATCGAATACGAGGTCGTCCGCGACGCGAGGGACAGCTGTATCACGGTTTGCAATATGGAAAACCTCGACCCGATGGGCATCCATACGGGGGAGTCCATCGTCATCGCGCCTTCACAAACGCTGAACGACGAGGAGTATCATTTCCTGCGAGAGGTCGCGATTCGGGCAGTTCGGCACCTCGGCATCATCGGCGAATGCAACATCCAATACGCCCTCAATCCCGATAGCCTCGAGTACCGCGTAATCGAGATCAACGCGCGGCTGTCGCGCTCGAGCGCCCTCGCGAGCAAGGCAACCGGATATCCTCTCGCCTACGTCGCGGCGAAAATCGGCATCGGCTACACACTCCCCGAGATTCCGAATTCGATCACGCGTCGAACCACTGCCTTCTTCGAGCCGGCACTCGACTACATCGTCTGCAAAGTGCCGCGCTGGGACCTGACCAAGTTCCAGGGCGCTGCAATGGGCATCGGCAGTGAAATGAAGAGCGTTGGGGAGGTGATGGCGATCGGCCGCACGTTCCCCGAGGTCATTCAGAAGTCCCTCCGCATGCTCGACATCGGCGTAGACGGCCTCGATCCGACCAGTTTCGAGTTCGACGATATCCGTTCTTCGCTGAAGAACGCGACCACGCATCGTATCTTCGCAATCGCACGCGCCTTCCTCGAGGGCCTCGACGTCGACGAGATTCACGAGCTAACGCAAGTCGACGAATGGTTCCTGAGCCAGATCAAAGCGATCGTGCAGATGACTGAGCAGCTGCGGGAGAGCGAACCGCCGCTTTCCAAGTCACTACTGAGAAAGGCCAAGGAGTTCGGATTCAGCGACCGGGCGATCGAACGGCTCCTCGATGTTCCCCGCGACTCGATCCGTCAAGCGCGGAAGGAACATGGGATCGCGCCGCACACCTCGCAAATCGACACCATGGCGGCAGAGTTTCCGGCCGACACCAACTATCTCTACACCTCGTACCATGCGCACCATTCCGACGTGAGCCCATCGTGGCGAAAGAAGGTGCTCGTCCTGGGGTCCGGCCCGTACCGCATCGGCTCGAGTGTCGAGTTCGATTGGTGTTGCGTCAACGCGGTTCAAGCAGCGACCGATGCCGGATACGAGACGATCATGCTGAACTACAATCCAGAGACGGTAAGCACGGACTACGACATTTGCGACAAGCTGTACTTCGAAGAGATCACGTTCGAGTCAGTGATGGAGCTATACGACCGCGAGCAACCCGACGGAGTTATCGTCAGTATGGGTGGCCAGATTCCGAATAACCTCGCTATCCGCCTGCACCGAGCGGGCGTCAAGATTCTCGGAACGAGTCCCAAAGACATCGATCGAGCCGAGGACCGCAACAAGTTTAGCGCCCTTCTCGACGCTCTCGAGATAGACCAGCCTCGTTGGATGAGCCTGACCGACGCCACGCAAGCCGAAGACATCGTCGATCGGCTCGGTGGATTTCCCGTCTTGCTCAGGCCGAGTTATGTCCTGAGCGGTGCTGCCATGAGCGTCGCTCACGAGCCCAAGGAGCTCGGCCGCATCTTGTCTCGCGCCGCCACGATCAATCCCGACTATCCGGTGGTCGTCTCGAAGTTCGAAGTACACGCACGCGAAATCGAGATCGACGCCGTTGCGGACGAAGGAGAGATCGTGCTGTGGGCCGTGAGCGAGCACATCGAGGATGCTGGTGTGCACAGCGGCGACGCCACGCTTGTTTTGCCGCCGCAGACTCTATACATTCGGACGATCCGGAAGATCCGCCGGATCGCAGCATCGGTCGCTCGCGAGCTGAAGATCACGGGGCCATTCAACATGCAGTTCCTGGCTAAGCTTGGAGCGGTCAAGGTCATCGAGTGCAACCTACGCGCCTCGCGCAGCTTTCCATTCGTGTCGAAGGTCACCGGAACGAACTTCGCCGCGGAAGCTACCAATCGGATGTTGGGTTTGAAACGCGAGGTATCGAACGAAACGCTCGCCCTCGACTACGTCGGGGTGAAGGTGCCGATGTTTTCTTTCTCACGGATCGTGGGGGCCGATCCGATGCTCGGCGTGGAGATGACCAGCACCGGAGAGGTCGGCTGTCTGGGCGCGGATCTCGATGAAGCCCTCTTACATGGCCTGCTCGCAACCGGGTTCAAGTTCCCAACCGCGGGCGTTCTGGTGTCTCTGGGGCCGATTGCAGACAAGTACAGCTTTGTCGACGAGGCGAAGCTAATCGTCGATGAGCTCGGGCTGCCCATCTACGCGACCCGAGGTACCGCGGAGCGCCTCATTGAAGTCGGGGTCGACTGTATCCCTGTCGAAAAGGAACCCGGTGAGGGCACGAGCGCGTTCGATGTGATCGACGATGGACGCGTGGACCTAGTCATCAACATCCCGAGAGAGTACGATGAGCAGGGCCGGCCGGACGGCTATCAAATTCGCCGTCGCGCCGTCGATGCAGGCATCTCCTTGATCACCGATTTGAAGTTAGCCGGCGCCGTCGTGGAAGCCTTGAGATCGAAGCGCCCGCACGAGCTCGGTATCGTCGCTTGGGGGGACTACATGGAACGTCGGGTCGTCCCGCTGAGCTGACCGGCGGTGAGCACCAGCGCGAAGTTCAGCAGCTCTTGGTGACCGATGCGGAAAGACTCCAGGAGTGCTATCGATTCAGAATCCGGAGGACTGATTTCGTGAGACGACTCGGGGCCGTCGTGATTGGCCGAAACGAGGGTGACCGCTTCCGGCGTTGCCTCGACTCGTTGCTCGGGAGAGCAACTCCGATCGTGTACGTCGACTCGGGCTCGACCGACGGTAGTATCGAGTACGCCCGCAAGCACGGAGTCGACGTGCTCGAACTCGATGCATCGATTCCTTTCACGGCGGGGCGTGCGCGAAACGCGGGGGTCGAGCGGCTGTCGCAGGTCGCGCCCGAGGTGAAGTACGCGCAGCTGATCGATGGAGATTGCGAGCTCGTCGACGGGTGGATCGAGGACGCGGTGGCATTCCTCGAAGAGAGCCCAGAGTACGCCGCCGCGGCTGGCCGCCTGAGGGAGAGGTTTCCGGACGCGAGCGTCTACAACTACCTATGCGACGTCGAATGGAATACGCCGGTTGGCGATGCCGACGCGTGTGGCGGGATCGCGATAATGCGCGTTCAAGCGTTCGAGGCCGTCGGTGGCTTCATGCCCGGGTTGATCGCCGGCGAGGAGCCCGAGCTCTGTGTGCGGCTTCGGCAAAGCGGGTGGAGAATCCGACGGCTCGACATCGACATGGCGCTCCACGACGGCGCGATGAGCCGGTTCTCTCAATGGCGGAAGCGAGCGATGCGGGCAGGTCACGCATACGCCGAAGGGGCATACCTGCACGGCGCCCCGCCCGAGCGAATGTGGGTGCGGGAGTCGAGGCGGATCGTTGCGTGGGGGCTGCTCCTCCCAGCGCTCGCAATCGCGGCGGCACCTGTCACAGGCGGACTCTCGTTACTGCTACTGTTTGCCTACCCATTTAACGTGATCCGCATCGCCCGCCGCCTGCGGCGCGAAGGCCAATCGCGACCTTGGACACTCGCCTTCTTCCTGATGCTTGCCAAGCTCCCCCAAGCAATCGGTTGGCTCCGTTTCCAGTGGGGCAAGCTCACCGGCAACCGCTCGGAGCTCATCGAATACAAAGCCCCCTAGATTGCACTGGCCGGACCGTCGCCTACAGCCTACGCGACTGGCAAGGCCCAACGGAGATGCTAACGCTCGGGAATCACGCGCAAAGCGAGGATGGCACTTCGGGCTTGTCTTCGATTTGTCCCAGATTTTGTCCCAAAAGAACGGACTCGGCTGCGAGACCTCCGACCGCACCGCCGCAAGCCAACTCCCGATGAGCTCCGGTAGGGGTAACTCGGGAGCCACGTAGCCGGGGCGCCCACCCTCCGTCACTGCTCGAACGAGTCGGGCTGCCGCGCTCTGAGCCGCTGCGCGATCCGTCTTGCCAGTGGATCGATGGTAACGTTTCCCGTCCATGCGGAACCGAACCCGGTAGACCCCCGACTTGGGGTCTTTGTAGAGCTTCCAACCTTGTGTCTTTCCAGCCGTCGATCTGCCGTTTCAAACGAAGCTGTTGCAAGTGAGGGATCGGGTTGCATCTTGGGGTAGCGGCGGCTCGGGCGAGATCTCGCTCCTCGATGTGATGAAAAACGCGCGTCCCACCGTGCTGATCGGCGTATCGGGCCAGCCTGATACCTTCAGCGAGGATGTGGTTCGACAGATGGCGCAGCATACCGAGCGGCCGATCATCTTTCCATTGTCCAATCCCACCTCTCGAATCGAAGCGACGCCGGCAGATCTGATCGCATGGACGGAGGGCCGGGGCCTCATCGCCACCGGGAGCCCGTTCGACCCCGTGAAATACGATGGCCGCGCATACCCCATCGCTCAATGCAACAACAGCTACATCTTCCCTGCGATGGGGCTCGGCATTCTCGGGATCGGTGCTCGCCGTGTGTCCGACGGGATGTTCATGGCTGCAGCTGAAGCATTGAGCCGCCAGGCACCGGCGCTACGAGAACAGAACGGAGCGCTCTTGCCATCCCTCGACGAGGTTCGCGAGGTTTCGACCGAAATCGCGTACGCGGTGGCCGCGCAGGCGCAAGCGGAAGGGTTGGCCGAGACTTGCCCGGAAGAGGAGATGCGTGCTCGAATCGACTCGCGGCGCTGGGAGCCGGTGTACGCACCCATGACGCTGCCCCGTAAGGAGGAGGGATGAGTTTGGACATCATGGCGGTCGAGCCCAAGGGCGATAAGAAGAGCTCCGACTTCTTCAACGAGTACCGCATGAAGATCTACGAGCGGCGCCGAGCGAGCGGCCTCGAGGATCTTCTTGGGAAGATGAGAGGGGTCGTCATTCAGGTCGAGCATGGCGA